>Ga0164241_10000155_pt1 | contig 163339 bp, 141 predicted proteins | sample OricomyardsoilBY_FD_108780 | JGI IMG/M metagenome (GOLD analysis project Ga0164241, IMG submission 108780) | Backyard soil microbial communities from Emeryville, California, USA - Original compost - Back yard soil (BY) | ecosystem: Environmental > Terrestrial > Soil > Unclassified | place... | reverse complement strand
GCCACGTTACTCGAGACGATCGCCGCTCTCTCGTTCTGTTCGGGACCGCGTCTACTAGTCAAAGAAGACCAAGGTGTGGAATGCGATGAGATTCTTTCATCGCGGCCTCCTTTCCGATCCCGAAGGCTCATTGGATAGACAGGCAGTGTCCGCGACTAGCGGAAGCTACGAGAGCCTCAACGAACGAGAAAAAAGCAAATGGGCAATCGCCTCTACGTCGGCAATCTCTCTTTTCACACCACCACGGACGTCCTGCGCCAGGCTTTCGCCAGCGCCGGCGAGGTCACTGACGCGCACGTCGTGACCGATCGCGAGACCGGTCGCTCGCGCGGCTTCGGTTTCATCACCATGGCCTCCGAGGAGCAGGCGCAAGCTGCAATCTCGGCCATGAACGGCGCCGACCTCGACGGTCGTCCTCTGCGCGTCAACGAGGCTGAGGAACGTCCGCAGCGCGGTGGCGGCGGCTTCGGCGGCGGCGGCGGTGGTCGCGGCGGTGGCGGCGGCGGCTTCGGCGGTGGTGGCGGCGGCGGCGGCGGCGGCGGTGGCCGACGCGGTGGCGGCGGTGGCGGCGGCAGCCGTCGCGGCGGCGGCGACCGCGAGCGCGGCGGCGGCGGCGATCGCTGGTGATAAAGGCCCCGGTTTCTAACCAGTGACTTCACCACAAACGGTGGGCGTGCCTGCGCATGCCCCTGAGCGGGGGGCCGCGTTCGCGGCCCTCGGCCTTATTCCTGCCTTGGTGCGTGCCGTAACCCAAGAGGGTTACGAGACTCCCACGCCCATCCAAGTACAGGCAGTCCCCGAAGTACTCGGCGGACACGACTTGCTCGCGACGGCTCAGACCGGTACGGGCAAGACGGCAGCATTTTTGCTGCCGATCCTCCAGCGACTTTCTACCAAGAAGTCGAGCTCGATCCGTGCGCTGATCCTCTCGCCCACGCGAGAGCTCGCCGCTCAAATTGCCGAACGCGCTGATGCGTACGGCCGGCACCTTGGTCTGCGCAACGCCGTGATCTACGGCGGCGTGGGGCAGGGCGCGCAAGAAGCAGCTCTCAAGCGCGGCATCGACGTCCTGGTGGCAACACCCGGGCGCCTCCTGGATCTGATGAGCCAGGGCCTCGTGCGGCTAGGCAACGTCGAGCACTTCGTGCTGGACGAAGCCGACCGCATGTTCGACATGGGCTTCATTCAAGACGTGCGGCGCGTGGTGGCCGTGTTACCGAAAGAGCGGCAAACACTGCTCTTCAGCGCGACCATGCCGCAAGCGGTGGTCGAGCTTTCGCGCAACATCTTGCGAGCTCCGCGGCGCGTTGCCGTGGCCCCGCAAGAGACGAGCGCGAAGACGGTGAGCCAAGCCATGTACATGGTGCCCAAGCAACAGAAGGGGCAGCTGCTCCAGTTCGTGCTCGCGGGTCAAGAAGTGACGCGCACCATCGTGTTCACTCGCACCAAGCACGGCGCAAACCGCGTGAGTGATCAGCTGCAGCGCCGAGGCATCGGGGCGGCGGCCATTCACGGCAACAAATCGCAGAGCGCGCGCGTGCGCGCGCTGGACGCCTTCAAGCGCGGCACCTTGCCGGTCTTGGTCGCGACCGACATCGCGGCTCGCGGCATCGACGTCGATGAAGTGAGCCACGTCATCAACTACGATTTGCCGAACGTACCGGAGAGCTACGTGCACCGCATTGGTCGCACGGGGCGCGCTGGCGCGACCGGGCACGCCATTTCGTTCTGCGAGCCCGACGAGCGCTCGGAGCTGCACGCGATCGAGCGCTTGCTCGGTCACCGCATTCCGTTGCTCAAGGCCGAGCTGCCTCCACTTCCGCCCGAGCCTCCGCGCCCGGCGAACATGGATCAGCGGCGCGACGGCGGCGGCGGCGGCAATCGTGACGGAAGCGGCTTCGGCGGCAACCGTGACGGCGGTCGTCCGAACGCCAATGGCGGTCGCTCGTTCCGTCCTGCCGGACCCGGTGGCGGTCCACGTCGTGGTGGTGGCGGCGGTCAACGCCGTCGCGGCCCCGGCCCCCGCTAGCAAAGAGGTAACCGGGAGTCGGGGACACGAATCTTCGTGTGCCTGCCTCCCGGTTCGCTCACCCACGCTCGCGCACGCGCTCGTCGCGACGAGTGTTAAGACGGTTGCTTCTGGCGTCGGATGATCCGATAAAAGCGGCAACAAAATGACGAGCGAACTAAATAAAGAGGTTTTGTCGAAGGCGGCAACCGAAGCGCGAGGACTCGCGATCGACGCCGTGCATGCCTGTCAGAGCGGGCACTTGGGGCTGCCGCTCGGCTGCGCCGAGATCGGAGCGGTGCTGTTCGGCAGCGCGCTCGTGCATTGCCCGAAGCATCCCGAGTGGCTGAACCGCGACCGCTTCGTGCTGTCGGCCGGCCACGGCTCGATGTTTCTGTACAGCTGGCTGCACCTGAGCGGCTACGGCAACTTCCCCCTCGACGAGGTGAAGAAGTTCCGCCAACTCGGCTCCAAGACCCCGGGCCACCCGGAGCTCATGCACACGCCCGACGGCGTCGAGACGACGTCCGGCCCGCTCGGACAGGGCGTGGCGAACTCGGTGGGCATGGCCGTCGCCGCCAAAATGGCCGAGGCGCGCTTCAACACGGCCGAGCACACCATCTTCGATCACCACATCGTGTGCCTGGCCGGCGACGGCTGTCTGCAAGAGGGCGTGGCGCTCGAAGCCATCGAATTTGCCGGCCACCAGCAGCTCGACAACCTGATCCTCATCTACGACTCGAACGCCGTCACGCTCGACGCGATGGCCAAAGAGACGCAGAGCCAAGACACGGCCAAGCATTTCGAGGCGCTAGGCTTCGACGTGCAGACCATCGACGGTCACGAGCTGGACGCCTTCGGGGCCGCCTTCACGCGCGCAAAGGCGGCGGGCAGCGGCAAGCCGCAACTGATCATCGCCAAGACGTTGATCGGCAAGGGTATCCCGGAGGTACAGGGGACGCAAAAAGCGCACGGCGAAGGCGGCGCCAAGTTCGCCGAGACGGCGCGGCAAGGCTTGGGGCTCCCCGCCGAGCACTTCTACGTTTCGAGCGAAGTGCGCGCGTACTTCGCCGCCCACGAGAAGACGCTGGACGCAGGCTACGCCGCGTGGAGCAAGAAGTTCGCGGAGTGGACGGCCAAAAATCCGAAGCTTGCCGAAGAGCTGGGCACGACGCGGGCCTCTGCGCACACGCTGCCCGCCGACACCAAGCAGCGCACGCCAGCGTTGGCCGAGCTGCTGGCCGCCATCCCCGAGTTCCCGGCCGACACCAAGATCGCGACCCGTAAGGCGGGCCAAGACGTGCTCCAGCCGCTGGCCGCCAAGAACCCGCTCTTGATCGGTGGCAGCGCCGATCTGTACGGCTCCACCCTCAACTACATCGGCGATCTGAAGACCGGCAACGATGACTTCACCCCGGCGCGCCGCGCGGGTCGCAACATCCGCTTCGGCATCCGCGAGCACGGCATGTGCTCCATTTTGAACGGCATCGCGGCCCACGGCATCTTCCGGCCGAGCGGCGCCACGTTCCTGGTGTTCGCCGATTACTGCCGCGCGCCCATCCGCCTGGCCGCGCTCAGCCACCTGCCGGTCATCTACATCTTCACCCACGACAGCGTGGGCGTCGGCGAAGACGGCCCGACGCACGAACCGGTCGAAACCATCCCGGGCCTCCGCGTGATCCCGAACCTGGACGTGATTCGCCCCGCTGATCCGGAAGAGACGGCCGGCGCGTTCGCGGCCGCGCTCGACCGCACCGACGGCCCGACCATGCTGTGCCTGACCCGCCAAGCGGTGCCGCTGCTCACGGACATTCCCGTGAAGGCGCGGCGCGAGGGCGTGCAGAAGGGCGGCTACATCGCCAAGAAAGAGACGGCCGCGCTCGAGCTCATCCTCATCTCGGCCGGCAGTGAGCTGCAGCATGCCCTCAAGGCGGCCGAGCAGCTCGGCGCGGGGACGCGCGTGGTGAGCATCCCCAGCTTCTCGCGCTTCGATAAGCAGCCCGACGCCTACCGCGAAGAGGTGCTGCCCAAGTCTTGCCGCAAGCGCGTCGCCATCGAAGCCACGGTGAGCTCGACCTGGGCCAAATACGTCGGCCTGGACGGCGCGGTGGTCGGCATCGATCGCTTCGGCCTCTCGGCGCCGGGCGGCACCGTGATGAAAGAGCTCGGCATCACGGTCGAGAACCTCGTCGCCACCGCCAAGCGGCTCTGAGCCGCCCGCGGGCGGCCCGTCGGTCCCAGATTTTTCGCACCAAGATCGGAGGATTTGGGTCGCCGCGGAGCCACGACGGTTGCGTCGATCTTTGCGCCTCCGTAAAGCTCGACGCAGTTTTCGAAAGCAGCGTCCTCGGGTGAAGCCTAGCTTGGCCCGAGGACGGCGATTTGGCGGGTGCGTCGGTGCATGGCGAAACGCTCGAGCCACCGCTAGGCGGACAGCTGCCCCTCTGCTGCCATTTCGAGCAGGACTTCGGGCTCCAGGGGGTGGAGGCGCCCCACACTGGCTTCAGCCGCGACGCCGCGAACCGACAGCAGCGGCACCGAGACGCGGTTGCTCAGGGTCGCGATCACGCCGCGAGTCGAGCCGGAGCGCTGAGCGCTGCTGCCCATCAGGAGCAGGTCGAACTCAGCGCGCTGATTGTAGCTCTCGATGCCCTGAGCAACGCTGCTGGAGACGGCCAGCTCCGCCGTCGCGTCCACGCCGAGCGAGCAGAGGCGTTGGCACAACGTCGACAGGCGCGCTCTGGCGTCGAAGCTCTCGTGCGAGACTACGTGCAGGAGCTGAACTTTGGCCGCGAAGCGCAGCGCCAGCGAGGACGCGCGCTCGAGCGCGGCTGCCGTGGCGGGGCCAAAATTGATGGGGCACAAGATGCGCTCCAGCATCGGAGCCGTGTCGCGCTCGTGCACGGTCAAGGTGCTGCAGTCGGCGTGGGCCGTGACGTCGCGCACGATGTCGTCGCGGAACTGCCAGCCCAAATCGGAGCGGGAGCGCGAACCGAGCACGATCAGATCACAGCGGGCTTGGCGGGCGCGCTCCAGGATGGCGGGGGTGGGCGAGCCGCTCGCCACCGACAACGTTTCGAGAGAGGCCCCGAAGCGCTCGGCGATCAGCGCCGCGAGGCCGAGCGCTTCGGGGCTCGGCAGCGCGACATCGAACGCGCAAAGAATGCGCTCGAAATGCGGGAGATGGCGGCAATCGGCCGCGGGCCTGGGTGACGTGCTCATGAAATCCTCGGGCGAGGAAACCGCGAAATACCAGCGATTTCTCCGTGAGACGCCGACCCGCGATCCGCGACGCAGCAATGAGCGCCGGGCACGCCGCAGCGCCCACTAGACCCAGCCTTCTACTCCCCGAACGCGTTCGAGTCAATACGGCCGCCCCTGGCGCGGGCGCCCGGCGAGGCATGAGCCCTCGCTGCGCGGCCGCGCAGAGATTGTCGCGCGCCACGCCTTGCGCGTACCGGGTTCGTGTGTCCTGTTAGTCGCGGCCGGTCTCGCAGTCACGCGCGCCCGACGCTCGACCGAGACCCCATGCCCAAAGAACTTCCCGACGAGATCGTCGTCGCCAAACTGAGCATCGAAGCGGCTAGTGTCGCGCTCGAATCGCTGTTCCAAAAAATGGACGCTGTCCCGCGCGCCGACAAGATGATCGTGAGCGAGAAGGTCCGCGAGGCCTGCGAGCGCCTCAAGGCCGCGCAAGAGGCGCTGGCCGAGCTCGATAGGCTATCGCTCGAAGGCAGCTAGTCCTAGTCGTGTCCCTCAATTGGGGGTCGCGCGCGTGCCCGTTCGAGGCGAGACCGCCCTTCAGGGAGACGCCTTTAGATGGCCGTATCTTTGCGCGCGGCTTGGGCCATGTCGTCGACCAAGGCCTGGAGCACCTTGGGATCGGGCCCTTCGACCATCAGCCGTAGCTTGGCTTCGGTGCCCGACCAGCGCACCAGCACCCGGCCATCACGGCCGAGCTTCTTTTCGGCGGCGCCGATGCGAGAGCTAAGCTCCATCATTTGATCGAGCGGGCGCCGGGCGGGCAGCTTGATGCTCTCGAGCACCTGCGGCACCCGCTCCATCACGTGGGCCAGCTCGCCCAAGCTCTTTTGCTCGGCGACCATGATGCCGATGACTTGCAGGGCCGCCACCAAGCCGTCGCCGGTGGTGGCGTGGTCCATGAAGATCAAATGCCCGGACTGCTCGCCCCCGAAGCTGAGCGACTCGGCGCGTAGGGCCTCGACCACGTAGCGGTCTCCGACGTTGGTGCGGATCACGCTGCCGCCTACGGCGTCGAGCGCACGCTCGAGGCCCATGTTGCTCATGACGGTGGTGACCAGCTTGCCGCGGTTGAGCTTGCCCGACTTGTGCATGCGGGTGCCGCACAGGGCCATGATGGCGTCGCCATCGACGATTTTGCCGTGCTCGTCGACGAAGATGACGCGGTCGGCGTCGCCGTCGAGCGCCACGCCCAGGTGCGCCTTCTTCTTCTTCACCTCGGCCGCCACGTGCTCGGGGTGCAGCGCGCCGCAGTTGCGGTTGATGTTGACGCCGTTCGGCTTGCAGCCGAGCGCGATGACCTCGGCGCCCAGCTCGGCGAACACGGCCGGCGCGACGCGGTAAGCGGCGCCGTGGGCGGCGTCGACCACGACCTTCACGCCGTCCAGGGTGAGCTCTTTGGGGAAGGTGTTCTTGACGTAGACGATGTAGCGCCCCTGCGAGCTGTCGAAGCGCTCGGCGCGGCCGACGGCGGCGCCGGTTTTGCCCTGCGACTCCAGCTTGGGGTCGAGCAGCAGGGCCTCGATGGCCGCTTCTTCGCTGTCGGGCAGCTTGAAGCCGTCGGGGCCGAACAGCTTGATGCCGTTGTCGGCGAACGGGTTGTGGCTGGCGCTGATGACCACGCCCGCGTCGGCGCGCATGCTCTGCGTCAGGTTGGCCACGGCCGGGGTGGGGATGGGGCCGGACAAAAGCACGCGGCCGCCGGCTCCGCAGATGCCGGCCGCGATGGCCGTCTCGAGCATGTAGCCGGAGACGCGCGTATCTTTACCGATCACGATGCGAGGGGCGCGTGATTTGCCGCGCCGCGCGACCAGCGTGATGGCGCGGCCGAGCCGCAGCGCCAGCTCCGGCGTCATCGGCTCGACGTTGGCGCGCCCGCGGATCCCGTCGGTACCGAAAAGTTTACGTTCGCTCATGTTGGGTCCTGGGCTGGCCTTAGTCTCGGAAGTTCGTGAACTGCAGGTCCAGCTCGAGGCTGTCCTGAGAGCGCAGCAGGCGCATGGTTTCTTGTAGGTCGTCGCGCTTCTTGCCGTTCACGCGCACCGAGTCCTCGTGGATCGAAGCTTGAACTTTGAGCTTCGAGTCTTTGACGATCTTGACGATCTGCTTGGCTTTCTCGGTCTCGATGCCCTCTTTCAGCTTGACGAGCAGGCGGATGGTCCCGCGCGGGCCCTTGCCTGGGTCTTGCTTGTCGAGGTGCTTCAAGCTGACCTTACGCTTGACCAGCTTCTCTTCGAGGACGACCAGCGCGGCCTTGCAGCGGTCGACCGCGTTGGCCAAAATCACGACGCCTTCCTCGTTTTTCTCGAGAGAAGTGTCAGTGTTACGAAAGTCGAAGCGCTGCCCGATCTCTTTCTGAGCTTGCAGGAGCGCGTTGCCGAACTCCGCCCAGTCCACCTTGGAGACCACGTCGAACGACGGCATGGGGCTTACAGGTCGATCGCCGGATCCGTGGGCAGGTTCAACAGGGACGCGCGGGCCGCGCCCACCAAGAAGATCGAGCCGGTGACGACGACGAGCCCGCGCTGACCGACCAGGTGCCGAGCCCGCGCCAGCGCGTCCGGAACGCCCTCGGCGACCTCACCCGCCACCGCGGCCGACATTTCGTAGGGATCCACCGCGCGCTTGATGGGCGGGGCGACGAACACGCGGTGGCCCGCCACCGACTCCAGCCGCTTCAGCATGGCGCGCCAGTTCTTGCTGGCGATGGCGCCGAACACGAGCGCGATCTCTTTGCGCGACTCGATGTCGCCCAGCACGCTGGGATCGAGCGCGTGCGAAAGAGCCACCGCGCCGTCGGGGTTGTGCGCGCAGTCGAGCAAGGTGAGCTCTTGCCCGTTACGGTGCAGGAGCTCGTTCCGGCCGGGCCACACCGTCTGCTCGACGCCCTTGGCCAGCACCTCGGGCGAAAAGCCCAGCTCGCGGCCGATGGTGACGGCGACGGCCAAATTGGAGCCGACCAGCGCGACCCGCGGGTAGGCGAGGGGGGCGCCCTGCACGGGCTCGGGGCTGCCCAGCGCGACCTCGCGGGCGCCGACCTCGGCCATGCGCTTTTCGGCTTGGGCGCGCGCGTCGGGGTGGAGCTTGCCCAGCACCACCGCCGAGCCCGGCTTGATGATGCCCGCCTTCTCGAAGGCGATCTGGCTGAGCGAGTCGCCCAGCTCGGCCATGTGATCGTACGAGACACGAGTGATGGCGGCGACGCGCGGTGGTGGGATGACGTTGGTGGCGTCCAGGCGCCCGCCGAGCCCTACCTCGATGATGGCCAGCTCGATGCGAGCGTCGCGGAAGGCGAGGAAGGCGGCGACCGTGGCGACCTCGAAGAAGGTCAGCTCCGGGCCCAGATCCATGACCTGGTTGAGGTAGGCGACCAGCTTGTCGTCTTCGATCGGCGCGCCGCCGATGTTGATACGCTCCGCGAAGCGGCACAGGTGCGGCGACGTGTAGACGCCGACGCGGAGCCCCGCCGCTCGCGCCATCGAGCCGACGAACGCGGTGACGGTGCCTTTGCCGTTGGTGCCGGCCACGTGCACGGCTTGGAACGAGCGCTCGGGGTTACCCAGCTTGTCGCAAACCGACTGCACGCGCTCGAGCCCCAGCTTGCGGCCGTGCAACGCCAAAGCATACAGACGTTCGAGCGTCGCCTTCAGGTCACTCAAGACGCCTCGACACCTAGGTGCAAGAGCAAGCTCTCGAGCTTCTTCTTCAACTCCATGCGCGGCACGATGGCGTCCACCATACCGTGGCTGAGCAAGAAATCGGACTTCTGGAAGCCCTCGGGCAAAGTCGTACGGATCGTGGCTTCGATCACGCGGGCTCCGGCGAAGCCTACCTGAGAATTGGGCTCGACCAGGTTGATGTCGCCCAGGAAAGCCGTGCTCGCCGCGACGCCGCCGGTGGTTGGATCGAGCAGCAGGCTGATGTACGGCTTTCGGCGCTCGCGGAAGCGCGCCAAGGCGGCCACCGACTTGGCCATTTGCATCAGGCTCAAGATGCCCTCTTGCATGCGAGCGCCGCCCGAGGCGTGCAGCAAGACGACGGGCAAGCCGAGGTCCGCCGCGCGCTCGAACATGCGCGTCATGCGCTCACCGACGACCGAGCCCATGCTGCCGCCCATGAACGAGAAGTCGAAGAAGCCGACCGCTACCGCCAAGCCCGCGAGCTTTCCGCGACCGACCTGGATGGCTTCGGTGGCGCCCGATTGCTTCTGCGCGCGGGCCACGCGCTCGGGGTAAGGCTTGTCGTCGACGAACAGCAGCGGGTCAGCGGTGACGATGTGGTCGTCCCACGCCTCGAAGGCGCCGTCGTCGAGCAGCAGCGTCTTCCACTCTGCGACGCTCATGCGGTGGTGGTGACCGCAGGCGGGGCAAACGTGAAAGCGCTGAGCGAACTCAGGCGCGGTGAGCACGTGACCGCAGCCAGCGCACTTCTTGAAAAGGCCCCGGCCAACGGAGCGCTTCTCGGCGCTATCGGTTTGGGTTGGATTACGTTCGGGCAGTGCCACTGGAAACCGTGACTCTAGCAAAGATCGGCGGAGACTCGATCAAGCTGAGCCTCAACGCAAGAAGCCGGGCCGCATTTTCCCCAATTCTTCGCACGCTGCGCCGCGTCGGGCACGCCTCGGGCGCGCTTTGGCGGTCGCTTGCCCCGGTTTTCGGCCGTGACCCTGCCAGGCCGGGGGGTCGGCGCCGCAATTGCTTGAGGCTCGGGGATCCTTCGAGCCAACATCGCCCGCATGAGTCAGCTGACGCCGCCAGAGCTCCGAGCACCGCTCATCGGCCGCGACGCCGAGCTGGCCGTGCTCCGCCGCGCGGCGCAGAGCGCGCTCGATAAACGGGAAGTGCGAGCGGTCACCCTGGTGGGTGGACCGGGCATCGGCAAGGCGCGCATCGTCGAAGAGTTCGTCGCCTCGTTCTTGGCCGAGACCCCGGGCGCGTTTCGTGTGTTTCAGGCCCGCGTGCGGCCGCCGGCCTTGAGCCACGGCTTGATCGAGCGGCTCTTGCGGGCTCGCTTCGGGGTGCAAGACGGCGAAGATCGCGACACCTCGGTCGAGCGCATTCGCGCCGAGGTGTCGACGGTGCTCGACGACCGTCGCGTCGGTGACGTGTGCTTCCTGCTCGGGTCGCTGATGGGCATCGCCTTTCCCGAGACGCCGCTCACGCGTGTTTTGGCCGAAGACGCCGTGCAGGCGCGCATGCTGCGCCGCTCGGTCGTGCGGAGCTTCTTCGAAGCCGACTCTTCGCGGCGACCGATGTGCCTGGTGCTGGAGGATTTGCACGCGTCCGACGGCGACTCGCTCGAGCTCATCGGCCATGTGCTGGAGTACGGGCGGGGGCCGCTCTTGCTGGTGGGCTTGACCCGCGCCGAGCTGCTCAGCCGCTACGAGGGCTTTCGCGAGCTGGGCGGGACCCGCCACGAGGTGCTGGAGCTTGGGCCCGTGTCGGCCGAGAGCGCCAGCAAAATCCTGAGAGAGCTGCTCGCGCCGTGCGAGGGCGGGGCGCCAGAGCGGCTGGTCGAGGCCGCGCTCGGCATGTCGGGCGGCACTCCCGGGCTGATGGAAGCCATGGTGCGGGTCTTCTTCGAGGCGGGCGTACTGGCGGAGAACAAGCACCGCGGTGCCGCTACGCCCTGGCGCGTGGACCTGGATCGGCTGCAGAGTGCTCGCTTGCCGCTCACGGTCGATGACGCGGTGCTCGCTCGCTTGTCTTCGCTGGCCGTGCAAGAGCGGCGCGTGCTCGAGCACGCGGCCGCGGTCGGCAGTGTCTTCTGGCTCGGGGCGCTGGTGGCGCTCGGGCGCATCGACGCCAAAGCGCCGGAATACTGGACCGATTCGCCCGCGGAGGACGTGACCCGCGTTCGGCGCCTGCTCTCGGGTCTCGTCGAGCGCGACTACCTGCTGCGTTTGCCCGACTCCGCGTTCGCCGACGAAGAGGAGTACATCTTCAAGCACAACCGCGAGCGCGAGAAGATCGCGGAGCTTACGACCACGGGCGCGCTGCGGCGCTACCACCAGACCATCGCCGATTTCCTGTCGCAGAAAGACGCGGTTCGGAGCCAGGAAGAGTACTTGGCCGTGCTCGGGCGGCACCTCGAGCTCGCCGGTTGCCTCACGCGCGCGGCCTTCACGTTCCTGGAAGCAGGCAACGTCGCGCGGGAGCATTTTGCCGCGAAGAAAGCCCACGAATACTACCAAAAAGGCCTCTCGCTCCTGGGCAGCGACGACGCGCGCCGGCGCATCGACGCTCTGCACAACATGGGCGACGTGCTGCTGCTGCTGGGACGAACCGACGAAGCGTTGGCCACCTTCCGCGAGATGCTGGAGCTATCGTTCCGACTGGCCCTCCACGGCAAGGGCGGCGCCGCCCACAACCGCATGGGTCGCGTGCACCGCGACACCGGTTCGCTGGCCTTGGCCCAAGAGCACCTGGAAACCGCGCTCACGCTGTTCGAGCGGGCGGGCGACACGCGCGGTATCGCCGCGTGCCACGACGATATCGGCAAGCTGCTGTGGATGCGCGGCGAGTACGAAATGGCGCTCGACGAGCTACGGCGCGGCCTCGACATGCGCAAAGCGCTGGGCGACGGCCGGTCCATCGCTCTCAGCCTGAACAACATCGGGCTCGTGTGGCGCGACCACGGCCAAGAAGCGCAGGCGCGCGAGGCGCTGGAGGCCGCGCTCAAGATCCGCCGCGAGCTGTCCGATCCGCTCGGAATCGTCGAGAGCTTGAACGATTTGGGCCAGCTGGCGCTCGACCAGGGCGAGCACCCGAAAGCGCTGGATTTGCTCGAAGAAGCGCAGATTTTGGCGCAAGATCTGGGCGACAGCAACCGCATTGCCGTGGTCTTGGCCAACATGGGCGAGGCCCACTTGCGCACCCACGACACCGAGCGCGCCATCGCGGTGTTGCTGCGCGCCGAGCAGCTCTGCGACGACCTGGGCGACAAACTGCACCTGGCCGACGTGAAGCGCGCCTTGGCCAAGGCGTACCTAGAGCGCGGCGATCTGAAAGCGGCGCGCGACTGCATCAAGCGCGCGGTCGACCTGTTCGGCCAAGTGCGCAGCAAGCCCCACCTGGCCGTCGCGCTGCGGACCCTCGGCGAGGTGACGGGGGCGGGCGCCTGGGGCGACGGCCACGAGGTCAAGGCGGTCGACTACTTCATGCGCTCGATCGCCATCTGCAAGGAGATCGGCAACGAGCTGGAGGTGGCCAAGAGCTACCGCGCCTTCTCGGGCTATGTCTCCGGGTCCACCCATTACCAGAGCATTCCGGAGATCCAGCGCGAGGCGCAGAAGCTCTCGGAAATGGCCGACGAAATCTTCGAACGACATCGCATCCGCGTGATCGGCAGCAGCTCGCTCAATACCACCATCCAATGACCGCCAAGCTCAAAGTCCGCCGCACGGGCGCCGTGCAGGTGCCGCTGCCCGCTTACCAAACCCCGGGCTCGGCCGGCCTCGATCTGTGCGCGGCCCTCGCGGAAAGCGCGCGCCTCGAGCCCGGAGATCGACGCCTGGTTCCCACCGGCCTCGTCTTCGAAATTCCCGAAGGGTACGAGGGCCAAGTGCGCCCCCGCTCCGGCCTCGCGCTCAAGCACGGTATCAGCATCGTCAACTCTCCCGGCACCATCGACTCCGATTTTCGCGGCGAAGTCGGCATCGTGCTCATCAACCACGGGCGCGAGCCGTACGTCGTCGAGCCGCTCTCACGCATCGCTCAAATCGTCATCTGTCGCGTGGAGCAAGTCGAGATCGAAGAGGCTCGAACCCTCAGCGAAACTTCTCGCGGCGCCGGTGGCTACGGCAGCACCGGCCATCGCTAACGGCCCGTCGCGGGCTCTTCGCATCGAGCTGACTTTTCAGCGAAAACTGGCGCTGCAAATCGCAAAAAGTCAGTTCGCTATCGAACTGACTTTTGCGTTAGGAGGACGTGCTCCGGGCGGCCAAGGTCAGCTGGACCTCGCTAGAAGGCGCCAGTCGCGAGCGGCAGCTGGTGTGGTTTCTGCAGGGCCGGGCGAGCTTGCGCAACCTGCCGCGCGCTGCGTTTGGGCGTGGACGCGCGCACAATCCGAGGAGGACGGTGTTATGACGGTAATGAACCGCGTTGGGTGGCTGATTTGGTGTGTCGCGTTTGGTGGCGGCGTGGCCGCTTGCAGCGGGGCAGAAGAACCCGCTGTCGGCGAAGAAACGCCGGGGAGCTCTCCGGAAGCGCTCCACGGTAAGGAAGCGCTCCACGGTAAGGAAGCGCTCCACGGTAAGGAAGCGCTCCGCGGTCCGCGCTCGTGTGGCGGACCGCGAGGCTCGGAGTGTGGCGACGAGCGGTATTGCCATGCGCGGGTCGGGCACTGTCCGGACAAGCGCCATGTTGGACGTTGCGAGAAGAAGCCTGACGCTTGCACGAAGATCTACGCGCCTGTGTGCGGGTGCGATGGCGAAACTTACGGCAACGCGTGCGAGGCGGCCGCCGCCGGCGTCAGCGTGGCCAGCCGTGGCGAGTGCCAGCCGAAAGAGACGTTCTGCGGCGGCATCGCCGGCATCGCTTGTCCGGACGGGCAAACCTGCGTCGACAACCCGAACGACGACTGCGATCCGAAGAGCGGCGGCGCCGATTGCGGCGGCATTTGCGTCGCGGCGCCCGAGCCGGCTTTCTGCGGCGGCATCGCGGCAATTCCGTGCCCCAAGGGCGAAAATTGCGTCGACAACCCGAACGATGACTGCGATCCGAAGAGCGGCGGCGCCGATTGCGGCGGCATTTGCGTCGCGGGCGAGCCGTGCGGCGACGTGCAGTGCGGACCCGGGTTCGTGTGCTGCAACCCGGTGATGAACATTTGCACCAAGCCGGGCATGGTCTGCATTCAGTAGCTCGCCCGCACGGCTAGACCGAGGGCCGCCACGGTAGCCAGCTGCAAAACGAGCTGCGCCGTGGCAGCCCCTGGTGGTCGATGGGCTGCCGGGCCGTGGATGGCTCGAACCGCGCGCTTACGTGGCGGGGGCTTCGGCGTAGGGGCGCAAGAATTTCAGGAGCTCCGCGCGCACCTGCTCGCGTTCGACGTCGCGAGTGAGAATGTGCGCGGAGCGCTGGAAGATGACCGTGCGCTTTTGGAGGGTGCCTAGGCGCACCGAGACCCGGCACGCGTTCGAGACGGGGGCAACGAGGTCGAGTGCGCCGTGTAGCAGCAGAGTGGGAGCTTTGACGCGATGCAGCTCCTCGGCCAGCGCTTCGCCGGCGCGCAGCAGCGAGATGGCCGCGCGCACGGGCTGTGCGTTGTAAGTGAGGTGCAGGGCGCGTTGCTCACGGTCGCCCAAGTTGGGCGCCGATTTGGGCATCCAAAAGTCCGGAATACGCAGGCGATCGGCCAGCGCGAGGCCCCAGGCCGGCCAGGGGCTCCTAAGCCACATCGCGTTGGCCAGGGCGATCACGCCGACCGTCGTTTCTGGGTGGTTTGCCGCCAATTGGAAGGCCAGCAGCGAGCCCATGGATAGCCCGGCGACGATGACCGGGCCGTCTGCGGCCAGGCGCGTGTAGTGCGCCTCGGCCGCCGCGAGCCAATCGGCAAAGCGAGTGGGGGCGAGATCCGAGACGCGCACGCCGTGGCCCGGCAAGAGCGGCGCTTCGGCGCCCAAGCCGAGCTCGCGCGCGACGTCGACCACCAGCGCGACCTCTTGCGGGGTGCCGGTGAAGCCGTGAAAGGCGAGCACGCGCGGGGCTTTGCCGGGCACGACCAGCGGGTCGGCCACGCCTTCGCCCATGAGGGTGCCTCGCGGTGGCTTGGCGTGGCTCATGCGTCGCCGCGTTTGATGCCGTAGGCGCGGATTTTCTTGTGCAGGTTGGTGCGCTCGACGCCCAACACCACCGCCGCCTTGGAGATGTTCCAGTCGAGCTGCTTGAGCGTGTCGATGATGTACGTGCGCTCGGCGCCCTCCCGGAACTCGCGCAGCGTGAGCTGTGCCCCTGGCGTCTTGGACGGGACGTGCGGCAGCGGCGTGGTCGTGACGTCGTCGGGCTCGGCTTCGTGCTCGTCGTCGAACGGGCTGAGGTGCGGATCTTCGGGCAGATCGGCGACGGTGATCACGTCGCTCGACAGGATGGCGGCGCGCTCGACCACGTTCTTCAGCTCGCGCACGTTGCCGGGGAATTGCCGGCGGGCCAGCGCCTCGTACACGCCGGGATCGATCTTCTTCTCGCGCAGGCCGTTTTCGCTGCAAAAGGAGGCGACGAAAGCGGCGGCCAGCAGCGGCACGTCCAGGCGCCGCTCGCGCAGGGCCGGCACGCGAATCGGAAAGACGTCCAGGCGGAAGAACAGGTCTTCACGGAAGCTGCCGTTCTGCACGGCGCGGCTCAGGTCTTTGTTGGTCGCGGCCAGCACGCGCACGTCGACGTGGATCACGTGCTCGGAGCCGACCCGCACGACCTCGCCGTTTTGCAGCGCGCGCAGCACCTTGGCCTGGGCGGCCAGATCCATGTCGCCGATCTCGTCCAAGAACAGCGTGCCGCCGTGAGCTTGCTCGAAGACGCCGCGCTTTCGCCCCTGAGCCCCGGTGAACGAGCCCTTCTCGTGGCCGAACAGCTCGCTTTCGATCAGCTCGCGGGGGATGGCGGCGCAGTTGACCTTGATGAAGGGCGCGTCTTTGCGCGGGCTCAAGCGGTGGATGGCTCGACTCACCAGCTCCTTGCCGGTGCCAGATTCGCCGGTGATGAGCACGCTGGCCTTGGTCGGCGCGACCTTGTCGACGTCGGCGAACAGCTTCTGGATCGGCGCGCTCGTGCCGATCATCTCGTAGCGGGCCTCCAGCTCGGCCCGCATGCGCTCGACGGTGCGAGAGAGGCGGGCGGTGCGGATGGCGTTCTGCACGCTCACCAGCACCCGCTCGCGCGAGAGCGGCTTCTCGAAGAAGTCGCTGGCCCCGAGCTTGATGGCCAGGACGGCGTCGTGGACGGTGGCGTGACCGGAGACCACCACCACCGGAATGTGCTTGGTCGCCTCGTCGGCGCGCAGCCGCTCGAGCGCTTGCAAGCCCGTCATACCCGGCAGCTTCAGATCGAAGATGGCGACGTCCACGGGCTGCTCGGGATCGGACAGCACCTCCAGCGCGCGCTCGGCCGAATCGGCCTCCAAGACCCGAAAGCCCTCACCGCCGAGCACCATCGCCAGGGTGCGACGGATGTTCTTCTCGTCATCGACGACCAGAACGGATGGGACGGCCTCGGTGAGGGGAGCCTCGGTCATGTTTTGTCGAGCTGAGCGAGGAAGTTCTTGGCCGGCACCGCGAAGGCGCTCTCGGGGTACTCGACCAGCAGGCGGTTCAGCACGTCTCGCGCGTCTTTCTTGCGCTTCTGCTTCATGTAAATCTCGCCCAGCAAGACCAGGCCTTCGGGCTCGAGCCCGGAGTTTTTCAGCGACTTCAGCGCGTACTCGCAGCGCAGCACGGCCGCGTCGAAGCGGCCGGAGTTGAGGTAATAGCGCGCTACGTACAGCTCGTGGCGGGCCAACAGGCCCAGCACCACGTCGAGCATGTAGTGCATCTCGCTCGTGTGCTCGCTCTTGGGGTAGTCGGACAGGTAGTTGCGCAGCGTGATGAGCGCGTCGTTCACCGAGGCCAAGTCGCGCTCTTCCAGCGGCGGCAGCATGATCGACTGACTGACCGAGTCGAACTCGCCTTTGGCCACGCGGTAGCGCGCGTACGGCACCTCCGGGTCATTGGGGTGATCGTGAACGAACTCTTTGTAGCTGCTGATGGCTTCGGCGAACTTGTCTTGCTGGAAGTTGCCGTCGGCCAAGCGCAGCTCGGCCAGGCGAGCGTAGCGGCTGTAGGCGTACTTGCGCTTGACCTCGCTGAGCAGCTCGCTGGCAAGCTCCCAGTTTTTGTCCTCGAAAGCCGCGAGGGCGACCTCGTACTCTTTGCGCGCGTTGTCCGTGTAGTCGAGCGCGGTGGCGGGCGGCACGTCCTGCTCGACGCAGCCGCCGGTAGCCGCGGGGGCGAGCAGGGCCAGCACGCAGGCAGCGGTCCCGAAACCAAAGGGCAAGCTCCGGCGTCCAGCGGCCTTCGGCGAAGGCAATGGACGGCTCTCGGTCGGCGGCTTCATTTTTCCACCGCTGGGTAGCGTTCTCCGTCATCGGGGGCAAGAGCAGTGCCGACGCCGGCCCCGGGCTCGGCCCTTTTTCGAAGGAACTAGCTAGCCTGGCGTAGAGCTTGGGGTAATGATTGCCGCCCATGGCCGAGCCGGTCCCGATGACCCCCCAAGGTGCCCAGAAGCTGCGCGACGAGCTCGTCCGCTTGAAAGAGGAGCGCCCGAAGATTTCGCGCGAGATCGGCATTGCGCGCGAGCACGGCGACCTGAAAGAAAACGCCGAGTACCACGCCGCCAAAGACCGGCAGGGTATGATCGAGGCGCGTATCAAGGATATCGAGGACAAGCTGGCGCGAGCCGAGATCATCGATCCGACCAAGCTTTCGGGCGATCGAGTGCGCTTCGGAGCGCACGTCAAGGTGACGAACCTGGATACCGACGAGGAAACCTCGTACCAAATCGTGGGCGCGGACGAAGCGGACATCAATTTGGGCCGAATTTCCGTGTCGGCGCCGCTCGCTCGGGCGCTGATCGGTAAGTCCATCGGCGACGAGGTGCTGGTCAATTTACCCAACGGCAAACGCCGCTACGAGATCGCCGAAATCGACTTTCGATGAGCGTGCGCTCAGCCGCTCGCTCGCGGCCCAGCATTCCAGACAGCGCGCGCGAACCAGTCCTCGACCAGGGCTCGCCGTTCGTGGTGCTGGTCGGAGCCAGCGCCAGCTTCGGGCTTTTTATGCTGGAGCTGGCGGCGGCGCTGGCGTGGCGCGGCGCCGAGCTGTCCAGCGTTTGGGAGGTGCAAAACGGCGCCACCATGCTGCTGCCAGCCGCGCTGACGCTGAGCGTGGTGGCGGGGGCGTTGGGGGGACTGCTGCTGCAGCTGCTGACGCGCGCGGAGCGCTCGCAGCCGCACCGGGTGATGCTGGGCCTGCTGATGGCCACCGCGGCCGCGCTGGGCGCGTTCGGAGTGGGCGGAGGGCGGCATTTGGCGGCCCCCGGGCTGCGCTTGGGCTTCGCGCTGGTCGTTGCGGGCCTGGCGTGCGCGGTGAGCCTGCTCCTGGCCAAGCCGCTCGCCGGCCAGCTGCGGCGCGCCCCGACGGCGTTCGCGGCCGGCGCGGCGGCCGCGATCTTGCTGCTCGAGCTCGCCAACCAGCTCGTGCTGGTTCGGCTTTATCCGGCCTTTCACCTCGCTCTGGCGGCGGCGGCGTTGCTGCTCGCGCCGGCTGTCGTGGTGCCGCTCTTCGACGCGGGGCCTGCGACCAAGGCTCGCGATAAGCGCCGGGGCGCGTTCGTCGTGCTCGGCCTGGGGCTCGTGGCCGCCCTGGGCGCCTTACTGGCGCGGCCGGCGGCCGAGCGGCTGGCGCGCTTCGATAACCTGCGGCTGATCTTGCTCGAGTCGGCCCCGCTGGCCGCCCAGTTGGTGACGCTCAGCGCGGCCGTGGCGCCGCCCGAGCCGCTCTCCGACGCGGCGGGCGCGAGCGAGCTGCCGACGGTCGCGGGCGGCGCGGGCGCGCTGAATTTTCAAGGCCACGACGTGCTGCTCGTGACCATCGACGCGCTCCGCGCCGATCACGTCGGGGCCTACGGCTACCCGCGCAAGCTGACCCCCCATTTCGACGCTTTGGCGGCCCGCGGCAGCCTGTTCGAGCGCGCCTATTGTCCGACGCCACACACGTCTTATTCGGTGACGTCGCTGCTCACCGGCAAGTACCTGCGCCCGCTGTTGCTGCAGGGGGCGGGGGCCGACTCGGATACTTGGGCGGGCCTCCTCCGAACTTACGGCTACCGCACCGCCGCCTTCTATCCGCCGGCGGTCTTTTTCATCGATCAGAGCCGGTTTACCAGCTTCGAGCAGCGCGCGTTCGACTTCGAGTACCGCTGGGTGGAGTTCGCCGAGGGCGAAAAGCGGCTGGACCAGGTACGCGAATATTTGTCGTCTTCGCCGCGCGACAAGCCGCTGTTCGTGTGGGTACACCTGTTCGGCCCCCACGAGCCGTACGAAGCTCACCCGGAGCTGCAACTCTCGCTCGGCGACCGCGACGTCGATCGCTACGACGCGGAGGTGGCGGCCGCCGACGCCACGCTGGGCGAGCTGGTGAAGCTGATGGACGCGCGACGTCCGGGCGGGGTCACGGTCGTGAGCGCCGACCACGGCGAGGAGTTCGGCGATCACGGCGGCCGTTACCACGGCAGCTCGGTCTACGAAGAGCAGGTGCGCGTACCGCTCGTGGTGGTGGGCCCCGGCGTGAAGGCTCAGCGCGTGCCGGAGGTGGTGCAGACCATCGATCTGATGCCGAGCGTGTTGTCGGCGCTTTCGGTGCCGCGGCCACCGCGCCTGCGCGGGCGCGATTTGGGCGATCTTCTGGCCGGAAAGCGCGCGCCCGGCCCGGGCATGGCCTACGCCGAGACCGAAGAGCAAGCGCTGTACGCCGAAGGCCCGTTGCGCCTGCTGTGCGCGCGACGCTTGGGCGCTTGCAAGCTGTTCGACCTGGACAAAGATCCGGGCCAAACCCGCGACGCTAGCGCCGACCACCCCGAGGCGCTCCTGCGGCTGCGCGCCAAACAGAGGGAGCTAGCCGCTTCGCACGGCCGCTTCGAGCAGTCGGGCCTGCGCGCCGAGGGCAAGGGCTGGCCCGCCGCCATTCTGCGCGGCGCCGGCGGCGATGGTGACGCCGCCGACGAGATCGCGACCTTGCTCGAGGACGCCGACAGCGCCATTCGCAAGAAAGCCGCCGAGCTGCTGTTCGAGCTGGGGCGCAAAGAGACCGCGCCCGCCCTGCGGCTCGCCCTCAGCCGCGCCGAGGACGAAGACGTACGCCGTTATGCCGCGCTGGCGCTCACCCGTCTGGGTGAAGGCGCGCCCCTGACCGTGGAGCTGCTGCAGTCTCCGGACCAGCGTTTTCGCCGCTTGGCCGCGCTCGCGCTCGGCGAAAGCGGGGACAAACGCGGCGAAGACCTGCTGATTGCCTGGTGGCGCGACGAGCCCGCCCGCGACTACCAGCGCTCGCGCGAGCTGCTGGACGTTTTCAGCGCGCTGCGCAGCAAAGACGCGGTGGTGCCGCTGATGCAGTCGCTCGCCGACGTGCGGCTCCGGCCGTACATTGCCTACACTCTGGGCAAGATCCGCGATGAGGGCGCGGCTGGCGCCCTCTTGCACGCGCTGAACGAGGAGCGCATGCAGAGCACCCGCGCGGCGCTGGCGAGCGCCTTGGTCGATCTCGACGCGGGGCCGGCGTTGGCGACGCCGCTGGTGCGCTTCTTGGGCGTGCCGGATCCGCTGCCGGGGGGCCTCTTGCTGGCGCGGCGCGCCAAGATCCTCGAGCACATCGGCGGTCCGGTCGGACGCGACGCGACGCGACTGGTGCGCGACGCGAACCTGGGCGTGAAGTTGACCGTCACGATTCCGCCGGGTGGCAACGGCAAAGGTGTGCGGCTCATCGTGCGGGTGCGCAACCTGGGCACGGCGGCTGGCACCTTGTTGTTCGGGCGCGGCTCGGACGGCCCGGCGCCTTCTGCCAAGCAGCTGGGGCTGACCATGCCCAAGCTGCCGGTAATCGACGAAAAGAAGGCCTTGCGCCTCAGCGTGCCGCCGACGAGCGAGCCGCTGGAGCTCACGGCCCCGCTGCCGGCCAGCTTTGGCGCCCGCGCGGCACTGCGGGCGACCTTCTTGCTTTACGCCGAGCGTGGGGTCGAGGTCGAAACCCTAGCTTTGGTGCCACTTTCCGACGAGTTGCCGCCGCCGCCGCCCAAGCCCTGGTAGCGGCGCCGGGCGCTTTCTGGCCGGCGTGGATTGGCCTCAACGCGGTCAGTGGTATAGAGCGGCGCCGTGAGCGAATCGAAGGAAACTGGGTCGGGCGACGAAGCCCAAGCCGACAGCCAACGCGACGACGCCGAGGCGTCGCTGGAAGCGAAGGGCGAAGAGCAGGCTGACGTGGTGCGAGCCGACGCCGAAGAGCCCGCGGCCGTGGGCGAGGGGAGCGCGCCCAAGAAGAAAAAGAAGAAGGCGCGCGAGCCGAGCGAGCCCGAAAACATTCGCGATCGCAACGCACGCGTGCGCGCCGAGGCCGCCGACAAGCGCCGTGCGCGCCGCGAACGCGAGCAAACCTCGGCCCCGCGCCGCAACCTCGACGCCAGCGAGGTGATGGACGACGCCTTGGCCCGCTCCACGCACGCGGCTGCCGGCTTCCTCACGAAGCACTTCAACAAGGTGCAGTGGGTGATCATGGCCGGCCTCGTGGGTTGGATTGGCTTCGAGGTGTACTCGTGGCGCCACGCGCGCAACGCCGAGAAATCCACCGACACGTTGTTCAAAGCCTTGGCTGCCGAAACCGGCAAGGTTGGCAGCGACGGCGCAGACACGGGCGACAATCGCGGCGGGCCCAGTGATCTGCGGCGCAGCTTTGCCAGCGACGAAGAGCGGCTCAAGGCCGCCAAGCGCGAGTATTTGCTGGCCAGCGGCAGCGTGGGCGACACGACCGCGGTGCTAGCCGACCTGGGCCTCGCGGGCGTGGCCTACGACCTTGGTCAGTACAAAGAAGCGCAGGCTGCGTACGAGAAGGTGCAGCGTGCTCGCGCCTACGCGACCGACGTAGACATCAAGGGCCGCACGCTCGAAGGCCTGGCCATGGCGCTGGAGGCGCAAAAGAACGAAGAGCAAGCGTTGAAGACGTTCCGCGAGCTGCAGAACATGGACGTCGCGAATTTCAGCGCCTTGGGCCTGTACCACCAGGCCCGCATCCTCAAGGGGCAGGGCAAGAACGACGACGCGCTCAAGCTGCTCGACAAAGCTGGCGATAAGCTTGCCACCTTGAAAGAGACGCCCGGTGCCATCAAGTACCTGGGCACGCAGGTGGTGGAGCTCATGGAGCTGCTGGACCCCAAGAAGGCCAAAGAGCTGACCACCAAGCTCATGTCGACCGAAGCGGCGAAACAGCTAGCCGAGAGCAACGCCCTCGGCGGGTTGGGCGGCCAAAAGATCAGCCCCGAGCTGCAAAAGCGCATCCAAGAGATGATGGACAAGCAGCGCAGCCAACCCGCGCCCATGCCCGGGCCGGTCGCGCCCGACGCTCCAGCCGGCGACGCTCCAGCCGGCGACGCTCCAGCACCGGAGGCGCCGCCCAGCGACGCGCCGCCCGCGGACGTACCCGCGCCGGCACCGTCGGGGGCAAAATGAAGCGCGCCACGCTGGCGGCGCTCGCATTGACGGCGCTCGCTTCGGGTGTCGCTTGCAGCGCGGTGCGCTCCGGGGCCGATCCCGAGCTGCCGCTGTGGGTCCACCGCGCCAGCGGCTCGCTGCAGGTGACGTTCAAGCGCAACGTCGTGGCCGAGTCGCGGCGCATCGGCGAGCCCTACGAGCGCGGCCAGGTCGAAATCGATCCGTCCGGCGGACGCATTTTCGTCGGCTCGTCGGATCGAGGCTTGTACGCGCTCCGCGCCGACGATGGCCAAAAGCTGTGGCGCTTCGAGACGCTCGGCTTCGTGCAGTGCGCCCCCTTGTACGACGCGGGCGAAGACGTGCTGTATTTCGGCTCGAACGACGGCGCGCTCTACAAAGTGAGCGCCAAAAATGGCGCGCTTTTGTGGCGTTTCATGACGAACGCCGAGGTCGCGCGGCGCCCGGTGCTGGACGGCGGCCTGCTCTACGTGACCAACGCCAACGACACGGTGCTGGCCATCGAGCCTGCGACCGGCAAGCTCGTGTGGCATCAACACCGCACGCCCGCGGCCGGTATGGAAGTCGCCGGGCACTCTGGCGTGGCCGTGTTTCACGGCAAGGTTTACGCCGGCTTCAGCGACGGCACGGTGGCCGCGTTCGACGCCAAGACCGGCGCCGAACGCTGGCAACCCGTAGACCTAGGCGCCGAGGCCGAGCAGGCCTTGGGTCAGGTGCCAGACCAGCTCGACGTCGACTCGACGCCGATTCCGGACGCGTTGCCGTCCGGCTCCGTCGTGTACGTCAGCAACTACGCGGCCGGCGTGTACGCGCTCGACGCGGAGACGGGCACCCAGGTCTGGAGCAATCCGGGCGTGTTCGGCGTGACCGACATTTCCATCTTCGAGCAGCCCGCGCACCGTCGCCGCGATGGCCGTGATGAGCCTGAACGGCGCGTCTTGCTGGCCGCGAGCGGCACCACGGGCCTATGGGGCCTCGATCCGGCGACCGGCACCGAGCTGTGGCGCCGTTCCTTGCCGGCTACGGCCATCTCACATCCGGTGGTGGTTTCGGGGGCCCTGCTGGTCTCGGCCTCGCGCCTGGGCATCTTCTTGCTCAATCCGCTGGGCGGCGAGCTGATCGACGGCATTCACTTGGCCGACGGCTCCAGCATGACTCCCGCGGCCTACGGCTCGCGGGCCTTCGTGATGACCAACGGCGGCCAGCTGCTCGGCCTGCACGTCGCTCCGCCAATCTGAGGCGCGCCGCCAGCTGCGGGCACGCGCCGCGGCCGAGCCCGTCTTGCGGTTTGGCGCGTCTTCGACCGGAGCGCCGTTTCGCGGTTTGGCGCGTCTTCGACCGAGCGCCGTCGTGCGGTTTGCAGCGTGAGCTCGGTACCGCTCGAGATTCATCACATCCTTCTCTGAGCTCTCCGACCGTGAAGAGGCCTTCCGGTTCTGAAAAGTGAGTTCGGTAGCGAACTGACTCTTTCGAGGTGAAGAGCCTTCCGGTTCTGAAGAGTCAGTTCGGTAGCGAACTGACTCTTTCGAGGTGAAGAGCCTTCCGGTGCCGGCAACTGGGCTAGCCCCCGGTGCCGCCCGGCGGCTGAGTTAACATAATGTATCTTATGCGCCCCAGGACCAGTCATTCTCTGGCGGAATTTGGGGCGTTCGGCGTGGTGGCGCGACGAGCCCGCCCGCGACTTCGGCGCTCGGCGACGCGAGCGCGAGCGCGACACGTTCAGGAGCAGCGCGCGATGGTTCGCCGACACTGGCGGCGAGCGCGGCGCGTTCAGAGCACGTACTGGTCGCCGATGGCGGTTACGGCCAGGTTGACGCCCTTGAGGCGCGCGCACTCTTGCTCGACCTCGCGCTGGAATACCGGCTTGATGTGGTACAGCAGCGTCGGCAGGTCTTTGGGCTTGCGCAGCTTTTTCAGGTCTTTGAGCAGCGTGCGCGGCGTGTGGTGGCCGCTCACGGTCGCCAGCTTCTGCTCTCGGTCCGGAAAGCTCACTTCGAGCAGCAACGCTTTGAGGTTCTTCTCGTGGTTCAAGAGCTCCCACAGCCGGTCGGTCGGCCCCGTATCGCCGCTGTAAGCGATGGTGGCGTCGGCGCCGGTCACGATGAAACCCGAAGTGTCGATGGTGTGGCTCACGCTGACCGCCTGCACCTGGTACCCGGCGATTTGCGCCTTCTCCTCGGGCTTCAGCTCCTGAAACCGGATGGTTGGCCGCGCCTTGTTCGGAATGGTCGAAAAGTCGGGCCACACCAAGTTATTGAAGAAGTGCTTCTTGAGCGCCCAGATGGTCTCCTTCGTGGCCGCGACGATCAGCGGCTCGCAATCGGCTTGGCACCGGTTGTCGGCGATGGTCGCGAGGTCCCGGATGTGGTCCAGGTGGGCGTGGCTGACGATGCAGGCCTGCAGCCGGAACTGCGCGCTGAGGTCCAGGCCGCTCGTGAGCGACCCAGCGTCGATGGCCAGCCGCTCGTCGATGACGAAGGCGCTAGTGCGGTGCTTGGGCGTCTCGCCGCCATGGCAGCCGACTACTCGGAGCTCCATCCATTCCTTGGCGCGAGGCCGGGCATCCAACAGCAAGATAGCTGGTCCCCCGCCGTTCCGCCAAAAGCGAGCGCGTCTCCAGAAAACGACGCAAACTGCTTGCGCTCCACGACTTTTGAGGATAGTTAGCCCCCCGCCCTCGCTTTCCCCCTTGCAGCACCACCTCTTCAAAACGAAGGCTAACCTCCGAACTTAATTGGGGGATCGTCTAACGGCAGGACGCAAGATTCTGGCTCTTGCTATCTAGGTTCGAATCCTAGTCCCCCAGCAACTTTTTCTGACATACGCGGGTCCCCAGAAGGCTCGCACGGCTCCATCGTCTAGCGGTTAGGACACTGGCCTCTCACGCCGGTAACGCGAGTTCGATTCTCGCTGGAGTCACTCAGTCTCTCTCAAGTGCTTTGGGTCGCCACCCCAAAGCTTTCTTTCAGGCATCGCTCTTGTCGCGGTCGGGCCCACCGGCGCCGCGGGAGCGCGCAGTGTCGAGCATCGTCCTGCGGGCGCGCTCGGTTGGGGCACGGCCGCGCACGCGCGGGGGCCCACCGCCGCGAGCACGCGCGGGGGCCCACCGCCGCGAGCACGCGCGGGGGCCCACCGCCGCGGGCACGCGCGGGGAGCGCGCCGTGACAACCCCTCGGGGTGGTTCGAGCCGGAGCGGCGCTGCTTGCCAGTCGGGCGGCAGTTTTTGGGTGACGGGCAAATCCGCGAGCTTATGGCGGTGGAGCGCAAATGCCACAGCGCGGGGGTCCTGAAATGGCCGCGATTTGGGGAAGTTTTGCTTCGTTTCCCGGGCGGCCGGGATAACATGCCGTTTCGATGAGGATTAATACTCCACGAGCGACCCCGGTGGTGCGCGCGCCTACTCCGAGCGTGCCGCCCCCCGGTGAGCTACACGAGCGGCCGCCGCTGCTGCGGGCGCCGGTGAGTATTATCACTCCCGTGAGCGAGCTGGAGCTGCGCGAAGGCTCGCTGCTGGCTGGGCGCTTGCCGGAATGCGACGTGATGATCGATGACGGCTTGGTTTCGCGCATGCACGCGCGCATCAGCGTCCGCGATGATTCGGTGGTCGTCGAAGACTTGCACAGCACCAACGGCGTGTACGTCAACGGGGCTCGAATCACCCACAGCGCCATCCTGCGCGAGGGCGATCGCTTGCTGATCGGCACGACCGAAATTTCGCTGTTCGAGGCCCGCCGCGACGCGCGGGTGATGCGGCTGCGCGCTCGGCGTGAAGAGACGCAGCGCCCGTCAGCCATCGGCGTGCTACCGCCCAGCCCTCGCGTGCCCGCGCCGTCGACCCTCACGGCCGACCCCCGCAGCTCTTTCGGCACGCTCGAGCTCCACCTGGACGACCTGGCGGTGGACGCCCGCGACGAAGAAGGTCCCCCGTCGGCGCGCTCGGCCGATCTCAAGTCGCTCCGTAACCGTTCGTCGGGCGTGCCCTCCACGGCCCGCGCCGACGCGCTGGAGGTGATCGGCGCGTTGGCGGATCGCCTGGCGTCGGGCGGCAACCTCGACGAAGCGCGCCGCGTTTTGTCGTCGCACCTCAAGCGCATTTTGCAGGGGGCAACTGCGGGGCTCACGGTGCCCGAAGAAGTGTGCGTGGCCGCCTCGCGGCATGCGTTGTCGTTGGCGCGCTGGACCGGGCAGTCGACGTGGATCGACTACGTGGTCGAGCTGCATTTGGCCGCCCGGCGAGCCATGAATCCGCAGACGTTCGCGATGTTCGAGAGCGTGGTGCTGTCGGTGGGCGACTTCGACCGCCAGTTGTTCACGTATTTCGTGGACGGGCTTCGCGGCGAGCGCGGCCTGTTGACCGTCGACGAGCGGCAGGTGCTCGATCGGGCCATCGTGCTCTCCGAGAGCTGAGCGCTCGCCTTCCGCGGGCGTGCTCCGGCTCTTGGCTCAGGCTTTCTTGAACAGGCGCCCGAGCAGCTCACCCGCTAGAAGCCCAACGCCGCCGCCCGCGGCCAGGCCTACGAACAAAGCCGCGAAGACCGCGCCAAAAGGGTCGTTGCCGACGTGCCGTGACAGGTACAGCCCGAACCCGGCTGCGATGCCGACGTAACCCGCGTAGCGTGCTTTGCCCAAGCTGCGCGCCTCGAGCGTGTGCACGAGCAGCGCGCCGACGCAGGCGCCGTACAGCGCGGTCCGCGCGAAGGGCACGACCCGGTCCAGCGCGCTCACTTGAAACAAGCCGCTCAGCACGCACGCCTCGCCGGCCAAGATCGTGAGCCAACCAACGAGCTTGGCCGACCGCTCCAGTGACGCAGGCCCACCCTCCACGCGCTTCACCGCCAACGCCACCGGCACGACCGGAATGGCCACGGCCAGACCGCGCGCCACCAGCGGGCGAGCAGCTTCTAGCTTGGCGCCGCCCACCACGAGCACGAGCGCCGCCATCACCCAGGGCAGATAGGAGCCGCGCTGGGAGTCGTCGCTCATAGCGGGCCGCCCCGTAGCGACCAGGGGCGCGGCCCTTCCGGCTCGCGCGCTTGCTTGAGCCACTCGTAGACCGCCGCCGCCCAGCGCACGCGACCTTCGGTGTTCGGGTGAACGCGATCGGGCCCTCGCGGCAGCGCCGGCACCAACGTCGAAGAATCGAGGACCTGACAAGGCTTGGCGTTGTCTTTGATGACCTGCATCAACCCCGTATCCTGCTTCCAGAGCGGCGGCAGGATCCAGACGCACGGACGATCTCCCACGCTCTTGACCAGACGCTGAATGGGACCGACCCGCTGCTCCGGTTCTGGGATCTCGACCTCGTTGGCGCCCAGAGTGATCAGGACCAAGTCCGGATCGTAGGCGGAGATGGCCTTGCGCAGCGTAGGACCGAAGGCCCAATCACCAATGTAGCTGGGCGTCTTGGTCTCGAGCGACGTCCGCAGGCCGGATTGCTTCAGGAGCTTGCCGAGCTCGATACCCAAAGCGTCGGCGAACGAGTCACCGACTTGGAGGACCTTGGTGCCGGCCGGCAGATCGGCGAGCGCCGAAGATGCCGAAGATGCCGACTCGGCGGGATGGCGCGAAGCAGCGGGCGTGGCGGTCGCGGATGAGGGTGAGGATGTTGATGAGGCGCTGGCGGGGGCGTCAGGTGGCGACGACGCTTCTGCCTCCACGGGCGATGCGGGAGCGGGAGCGGGAGCCGGCGGCGGGGCGGACGCGCACGCTGCGGCTAGGGGCAGCAGGTGGAGTTGAAGCCAACGCCAACGTCTCGATTTTTGCATCCTGCGCTCCGACTTACCAAATTACGGCCGCGGTGGGTGCCCCCCGAATAGCGGTAGGCGTGAGGGCGACCGCGAAAGTTCTGGCGACAGTCGCCCTCGAACTCGGGCGCCGGCACGCGCGTCACGCCCGCCTTTTCGGCCTCCAAATTCAGGCCGGGCGGAGCTGCTTCATCAACGGGCCCACAGCCGTGACCGGGGGTCTCGATCCAACCTTCGCGGCAGCGCGGCTCGCCGGGTTTGGCGCAGCGCACGCCGTTCCAAACCTTGGGCGCCTGGCAGGGCCGCTCCAGCACGCCCGCCCGGCAACCGCCGCTCTCGTCGGCACCGAACGGGCATGTCACGCCCGCGGGTGATTGCGCGCAGCGCAGCCCCAAATGCGAGCCCGAAAAGCCCTCCGCCTCGCGATTGCGCAGGCGGGTGTGCAGCCATTTTTCGAAGCGCCGCGACCAGCTCCCGCCCCGATACACGCGAGAAAAACCGGTCGCGGGCGGCCAAGGATACGGACCGTAATAGTCGCCCACCCACTCCCAAACGTTGCCGCTCATGTCGAACAGCCCGAACGCCCCTGGGGCAAAGCTCTTCACGGCGCAGCTGTACGCGCGCTTCCAGCACGTGCGCCCGTCGGGCGGCTCGTCGCCCCACGAGTACTCCCAATAGTGCTCCCCACCGCGCGCCGCGTACTCCCACTCCGCTTCGCTGGGTAGCCGTTGCCCCTCGGCTGCGCAAAACTGGCTGGCCTGCTTCCAGGTCACGCAGTTGATGGGATGCTGCTCGCGATCTTTGTAACGGAAGTTGCAGTGAAATTGGCGATCGATCGGCTTGCTGCAGGCGCCGCGCTCTACGCACGCGCGGTACGCGGCGACCGTGACCTCCGTCTCGTCCAAGCAGTACGGAGCCAGCTCGGTCAGGAAGCGCGGGCTTTCGTCGTCGGCGAAATGCTCTTTTGGGTCCGAGCCGATCCAGACCTTGCCGCCCGGAATGAGCTGCTGACCAGCCCGACAATTGGGCGCCTTGGTGGACGTCAACGGCACGGAGCTGGGCGCCGCCCCAGACGGCGAGACGGATGGCACTTGGCTTGCCGCGGGCACAGCGGAGCTCTCCTGTCGGGCCCGGGGCGCGGGCGGCGGCTCGTCATGCGAACGGCACGCGGCCGCGGCCGTACAAAAAAGCGCCACGAAAGCTAGAGCCAGCGGGCGGTCGTGCAGTTTGGCGAGCAACACGGAAAGCCGGCCGGCTATAGCACTGCCATGCAGCGACGGGCGTTCTTGCTCAGCTCCGCGGCCCTTTCGGGCGGCGTGGCCGGCTGCGCCGAAAACGAAGCTCCGCCCGGCCGCGTCGTCGTCCCGTTCTGGTTCACGTACGGCGGCCGCAACCGCGCCACTTTGTCGACCCTCGTCACGCGCTTCAACCGCTCTCAAAACGATATCTGGGTGCGCGCGGTGTTCCAGGGCGACTACTTCGAGGGCCTGGCCAAGCTGCGCACGGCGCTCGCGGCCGGCGCGGCGCCGCCGCTCAGCCACGTGGTGGGCGAGGTCGTGCCGTACCTGGCGGAAGCCGGCGTGCTCGAGCCGCTCGACGACTACCCGGGAGCGCGCACCCTGCCCTTGCTGCCCGCTCTGGGCCAGCCCGGCTCTTTTCGAGGCGGCGCCCAGCGGCCGCTAGTGGCGCTGCCGTTCAATCGCTCGACGCCCATCGCGTACGTCAATCAACGGCTGTTCGACGCGCAGTCGGGCTCGCCCGACACCTGGGAAGGGCTGCGCGCCGTCGCCCGAGCGCTCACCCAGCCCAACCGGTTCGGCTTCGGCTGCCCCATCGATTGGTGGTATTGGGCCGCCCTCGTCGGGCAAGCGGGCGGTCGCGTGGTGGAGCCCGATGGCCGCATCTCGCTGGGCGACGACGCGGGGGTGCGGGCGCTCGCGCTCTGGCAAGAGTTGGTCGCGGACGGCACCATGAAGCAGCCACCGGGGCGCGACTACAACGCTTGGGAACAGCTCAGCCAAGACTTCTTGGCCGGGCGCGTGGCCATGATTTGGAGCTCGACCGCGTTCGTGCGGTATCTGGAAGAAACCGCGGATTTTCCGGTGCGCGCGCTGCCGTTGCCGCGCGGCGTGCGCGGCTCGGTGCCCACCGGCGGGACGCATTTCGTGTGGCTCAAAGCTGCGCCCCGCGAGCTAAAAAGAGCCGCTTGGAGCTTCGTTCGCTTCCTGCTCCGGCCGGATTCGGCGGCGTTTTGGTCCAGTGAAACGGGCTACCTGCCCGTGACCACGGAAGCGGCTCAGCTGCTGCGAGTGAGCGGCTTCTACGAGCGCCACCCCAACTACCAAGTCGCGCTCGAGCAGCTGGCCGTGGCCGAGCCGTGGCCCTGGTCGACGAGCTTGTTTCGGGTCCAGCGCGAGATTGTCCAGCCGTGCCTGGAGGCCGCGGTGCTGGAAAAGCTCGAGCCCGGCCGGGCGCTGGCCGAAGCGCGGCGCCTCGCCGAAGAGAGCCTGCCGTGAAGCCGACGCGTCCCAGCCAGCCGTGGTGGCTGCTCTCGCCGATGCTGGCCGCGCTGGGCGTGTTCTTCGTCTATCCGCTGCTATCGGCGCTTCGCACCAGCTTCTACGAGTGGGATCTGCTCACCCCGCCCCGCTTCATCGGCCTCGGCAACTACCGGGCGATCTTCGGCTCGGGCGAGCTGTTCGGCTCGCTGGGCACGACCTTGCTCGTGAGCGTGATCGTGGTCGCAGGCTCGCTCTTGCTCGGCCTCGGGCTGGCGCTGGCCGTCAATCGGCCGGGGCGGCTGGCGGCGCTGGCGCGGAGCGCGGTGTTCAGCGCCTACGTGGTGTCGTGGGTCAGCGTGGGCCTGCTCTTTTTGTGGATCTTCGACGCCGACGCGGGCGTCGTGAATCAGCTGTTGGCCGCCGTCGGCGCCGGCAAGGTGAAATGGCTGACCAGCACCGCCGTCGCGCCGCTGACCGTGGCGTTGATCGTGCTGTGGAAGGTGACCGGCTACGCCATGATCGTGTTCCTGGCCGGGCTCGCCGGCTTGCCACCCGAAATGCAGGAAGCGGCCGCGCTCGACGGCGCCGGACCGCTGGCGCGCCTGCGCTACGTGACCCTGCCCATGCTGCGCCCTACCGCCGCCTTCGTGGCCACGACCAGCTTGATCGCGAGCTTTCAGCTGTTCGACGTCGTGCGCCTGCTCACGCAAGGCGGCCCGGTGCGCTCCACCACGGTGCTGGTTTACGCCATCTACGAGCAGCTGTTCCGCGACTTGCGGGTCGGCCGCGCCAGCGCGCTCGTGGTCGTCTTCTTCTTGGTCTTGTCGGCGCTCACCTGGCTGAAGCTGCGCGCCTTCCGCAGTCAGGAGCCAGCGTGATCGGCGAGCGCAGCGTGCGGCGCCTGGCCCTGGCGGCCGCCCTCGTGGCGGCGGTGGTGTGGCTGTTTCCGTACGCCTGGATGCTGCTCACGAGCTTCAAGACGCCCCAGGAGCTGCTGCGCGCGCCCACCGCCATGCCCAGCACCTGGCGCCTCTCGGCGTACGCCGAGGTGTTTCGGTCGCTGCCGGTCGCGCGCTACGTCGGGCTCACCACCGTGATGGCGCTCTCGATCGCCGCGCTGCAGATCGCGATCGCGCTGCCCGCGGCCTACGCGCTCGGCAAGCTGGACTTTCGCCTGCGGGGCGCCGCGTTCGGCCTGTTGTTGTCGGCGCTGTTGATCCCGGCCGAGCTGCGTTTCGTGCCGACTTTTACGCTCTTTTCTGCGCTGGGGCTGGTCAACACCCTGCCCGCGCTCGTGCTGCCCTTCGCGGTGAGCGCCTTTGGCACGTTCCTATTGCGCCAAGCTTTGCTCGCCGTCCCCAATTCACTCATCGAAGCGGCTCGGCTCGACGGCGCCAGCGAGCTTTACATCGTGTACCGCGTGCTGCCGCCGATCCTGGCCCCTTCGTTGATGGCATTTTTCTTGGTCAGCTTCGTGCACCACTGGAACGACTATTTCTGGCCGCTGGTCATGACGGTGGACGACCAGGTGCGCACGCTGCCGCTGGGCATCGCGCTGCTGCGCGAGCAAGGTTCCGGAGTGCGCTGGCACATCATCATGGCCGGCAGCACCCTGCTCAGTCTTCCCGCGCTCGCCCTGTTCGCCTTCAGCCAAAAATACCTCATGCGCGGCCTCGGCAGCGGCGTCGGCTAGCCCCAACCCGGGCTGTCTGCGCGTTGCGCGTCTGCCGCGTTGCGCTGCGCACATCGACGGCCTGCGCTCACCATTCGAGCAGCAGGTCGCCCGCGGTTTCGCTGCGGCGGTGGAGCCGCACGCGGCCCTCGACACCGGCGTGTTCGAGCGTTCCCTCGAATACGCCGACGTGGTGCGAGTCGAGGAAGTAATGCACTTCGTCGAGGCTGATGACGATGCGCCGAGCGGCCACCTCGGTCACCGCGCAGCGGCTGGGCCGCGTGTTGATGCCGTAAGTCTTGGCGATCGCGGTCACGGTGGCTTGTACGCCCTCGGAGGCCCCCAGCGTTACCCGGCCCAGCGTCGAGCCCAAGAACGCGGTTGGCGCTGCCATGCCAATGCGGCGAAGCCCCTGCCGCAGCAGCGCTTGCGGGTAGAACGAGCTGGCCGCCTGCAGCAACAGCGGCGCAAACTCGCGCACCGGGTAAAAGCCAAACGGCAGGTAACGGGGACGAGGCAGCTCCAGCTCTACCTGGCGCCGCTCGGCCCCGTCGGCCAACGCTAGAAAGAACATCCCGGCGATCGCCGCCGACGCGGGAATGGTCGCCAGCGCTCGCTCGGTGTCGAGCGGCGCGTCCCAGGGGGGATCGACGAACGCGCTGTCCGGAAGGCTCATAACCCGGCCTGCACTTTACAACGGACGGCCCCGTCGTGCCGACTCACAAGCCGCAGCGCTTGGCGAAGCGGCGCGTGGCCGCCTTCTTGGCCGCGGGCACGCCCGGATCTGCATCGAAACGCCTAAAAGCGCCGCTCGCCTTCGCGTGGTCGAACTGGCCCTGGTAGCAGCTGATCACCACTCGGAGCCGCAGGCTCTCCCGAACGATGCTCTGCGCAGGCGGCCAGCTCACACGGCCGGAGCGGGGCCGCGCGGGCTCGGGGTCGAGCGCGGCGTCCAGGTACTCGAGCGCGGCCTCGGGGCGCCCGTGCAGCCACAGGTTGCGGCCCAGCAAATACTGCGACAGCGGATCGCCGGCCGCGGCCTCGGCTCCCAAGAGCGGCGCCGCTTCGTCCCAGCTGGGCCCCAGGCGCGGCTCGCCGATCAGAAGCGCGCGCATGCCGGCGGTCGGCGCTGAGCCGGCCAGCAGCGTCTTCACCTCCAAGGTGCGCTGCCGATCTTCGTCCATGTCCAGCTTGGCTACACCCGCGTAGGCCTCCACGGCGCCCACGGGCTGCTCGGCCATCACCTGCACGTCGCCGCGCGCCTCGAGCGCCGCCGCGCGCTCGAGCACCGACAAACGCGGATCTTTTGCGAGCGCATCGTAGCGCTTCACCGCCGCCGCCAGCTCTCCTTCTCGCACGTCACACTGCGCTAGGCCCAGGCGAGCTCGCGTGTTGTCGCGCTCCAGATCCAGCAGCTCGCGGAACGCCTGGCGGGCGCCGAAAATGTCGCCCGAGCCCAGCCGCCCCTCGGCGATGCCCAAGTCGCGATCGACGCGCCGCGGACACAAGCGCCCGAAGATCGAAGGACGATCGAAGCGCGCCCGAGCCATGGCCAAGAGCTCGGGCCGCAGCCGAATCTTGGCCAATTCAGCGCGAAATTCCAGGTCCAGAGCCGCGAACGACTTGCCGCCGGTCACTCGTTCGATGGCGCGGCCTGCATACCACTCGCGCACGGCCTGCGCCCCGTAGCGGTCGTGCAGGAAGCTCACGAACGCCCCGGCGACCGTGTACGCCGTGCTCGAAGCCTTCGCCAGGAAGCCGAGCCGGAACACCGACTGCATCTCCGGGAGCAGGTTCAAGTCGAGCAGGGCCTTGGACCACTCGAGCAAGGTGAAGTCGTCGTCCTCGCCCGGTGAAGCGGCCACCGCTATGCCCTCGATGCGCCCTGGATCGGGGATCAAGCCGCCCAGCGGGCCCGCGACTCGAAACGGGCCGGTGCCGAAGCTGCCGCTGACGACGTGCGCCAGCTCGTGACCGAGCGTGGGGTGCGGAAAGCCCGCCGCCTGGACGTACACTTCTCCGCGCCAGGGCTTGGCGATGTAGGTGCGCGTCGCGCCCATGTACATGCCCTTCTCGGCGTCGGAGGCGAACAAGAAGACTTTGACGTGCTCGGGCCCGCGCGCGCCTAAATAAGCTTCGACCTGCGGAAGGTGTCCGGCGCACTCACGCGCCACCCGCTCGGCGTCGGGCTGGGGCACGCCGGCCGAGTACACGACATCGCAGCGCCCGAACGTGCGCCAGCGCCCGAGCGACTCTTCGATGCTGCGCGTGGTGCTCCAGTGTCCGAGCCGGGCCCCGCCGAGCGTGATGGCCAAGCTCACGCCCAGCGCGAGCGCGCCGGCCGCCGCGAGCCCCGGCCGGCCCCGCCAGACCAGCCGGAAATGGTGGCGCTCGTCGATGCGCAGGTGCCAGGCCAAGACGGCCGCGGCCAACGAGCTGGCGAGCGACCCGATGCGGTAGCTGAACAGCCGCTGCCCCGGATCGACGACGGTGTCGTACAGCGGGCCCGCGAAATAGCCGACGAACGGATCGAGCCCGAACACCATGGGGCTCGTGTAAAAGCGAACGAACCCGATCGCGATGCCGCCCAGCGGCCCCGACAACGCCAGGAGCACGCTCCAAAGCCGCGCCCGCCGAAAGCGCGCGCCGAGCAGGCCCGCGGCCGCACCCCACGCTCCGCCCAGCGCGGCGCCCGGACCAGGCCCGGTGGCCCAAAGCTCGTAGCCGAGCGGGGCGTCGCAGAAGCCCGCGCGCAGCCCGTGCAACGTGGCGATGGCGGCGCCCAGCACTGCCAGCACCGCGCCGAACGCCAGCCCGCGTCCCAAGGCGTCGAAGGCCGCCTGCGGCGCGCCGCTCGGTTCGTCACGGCGGGCACGCGCCGCCACGAGCGCGCTGCCGATGGCGGCGGCGCTGGGCAGCACCAGGCCCCCCGCGAGCGCCGACTCGTACCCGGGCCCCCCGAACTGAGGGGCGAAGCCAATGCCCAGCAGCAACAGAGCAGACGCCCCGAGCGCGCCCTGCTCGGCTCGCGTTCGGAGCAGCGGCTTCACACGTGCGCTTCGCCGGCGGCGGGCGGTGCGGCGTCGTCCAAATCGGGATCCGGCTCGGGCTCGGCCAGGACGAGCGGCAGCACCTCATCGAGCCGAGACACCAAATGAAAGCTCAAATCAGCTTTAATTTCCGCCGGTACTTCCTCGAGATCACGGGCGTTTCCGGCCGGCAGCACGATTTCGCGGATGCCCGCCCGATGAGCCGCCAGCACCTGATCTTTGATGCCGCCCACCGGCAGCACGCTGCCGCGCAAGGTGAGCTCGCCCGCCACCGCAACCTCGGGCTTCACCGGAGCGCGCAGCAAGAGCGAGCTTACCGCCACGAACATGGCGACGCCCGCGCTGGCCGCGTCACGGGCGGAGCCGCCGCGCGGCACGTGCAGGTGCAGGTCGATGGTCTTGAGCCATTGCGGATCGAGCCGCAGGCGATCGGCGCGCGAGCGCACGAACGACACCGCGGTCGTGGCCGACTCTTTCATCACGTTGCGCAGGCTTCCGGTGATGAAGATCTCGCCCTTACCGGGCATCTTGGTGGCTTCTATAATCAGTAAGTCGCCGCCCACGCCCGAGACCGACAGCCCCACCGCGATACCGGGCGACAGCTTGCGCTCGGACAGCTCGGGGTGGTGCTTCTCCGGGCCGAGTAGCTCGCGCACGAGCGTGGCGGTGACGACGGTGTGAGGTGGCGCGCTGCCGTCGGCGATCTTCACCGTCACGTCACGGCACACGGCCGCTACCTCGCGCTCCAAATTGCGGACGCCGGCCTCGCGCGTGTACGAGTCGACCAGGCACTCGATGCCTTCGTTCTCGAACTCGAGCTGGGCGGGGGTGAGGCCGTGCTCTTTGATCTGCTTGGGCACCAAGAAATGCCGAGCAATCGAGCATTTTTCGGAGCGCGTGTAGCCGGGCACCTCAATCATTTCCAGCCGATCGCGGAGCGCTTCGGGGATTTGCCAGCGGTAGTTGGCGGTGGCGATGAACATCACCTCCGACAGGTCGAAGGGCAAATCGATGTAGTGATCTTGGAAGGTGTCGTTTTGAGCCGGATCCAGGACCTCGAGCAGGGCCGCGGCCGGATCTCCGCGCATGTCGGCGCCCATCTTGTCGACTTCGTCGAGCACCAGCACGGGGTTGCGACAGCCGACCTTCTTCAAGGCCTGCATGATGCGGCCCGGGAGCGCGCCGACATAAGTGCGGCGGTGCCCGCGGATCTCTGCTTCGTCTCGCACGCCGCCGAGCGAAATGCGCCCATAGCGGCGGCCCATGGCGCGCGCGATGGAGCGCCCGAGCGACGTCTTACCGACGCCGGGCGGGCCCACGAACAACAAGATGGGCCCCTTCTTGTCTTTGCGGAGCTGGCGGATGGCCGAGTACTCGACGATGCGCTTCTTGACCCGCTCGAGGCCGAAGTGATCTTCGTCCAAGCACCGCCGCACTTCTTTGACGTCGATGCGATCGGGCGTGGTGCGGTTCCACGGCAAGTCTGCCAGCCACTCGACGTAGGTGCGGGTGACCTGAAATTCGGCCGACTGAGGCTGCATGCCGCTCAAGCGCGCCAGCTGCTTTCGCGCGGTTTTTTCCGCGTCCGGCGGCAGCTCGGCGCGAGCGATGCGATCGCGCAGCTGCTCGACCTCGTCGTCGTCGCTGGCCTCGCCCAGCTCCTCTTTGATGGTCTTCATCTGCTGGCGAAGCGCGTAGTCGCGCTGCGACCGGCTCAGCTCGGTCTGCACCAGAGACGAGATTTCGTCTTTTACTCGCAGGACCTCGAGCTGTCGCTCGACCATGCCCAGCACCAGCCCGACGCGCTCTTTCACGTCGAAGGCTTCGAGGATGCGCTGACGCACGGCGATGCTCGCGTGCTCTTCGGGAAAATTCGACGCGATCAGATCCGCGAGCGCGCCCGGCTCGCGCACGTTGTCCAAGATGCTGGCGGTCTCTTTCGGTAGGTTGGGCAAGAGCCCCAGCACCTGGCGCGTGCTTTCGCGCAGCTTGCGCCCCAGATCGCGCAGATCGGCGCCGACCTCGGTCGGCTCGACCACGCGCTCCACCTCGGCGCGCATGTAAGGCTCGAGCCCCAGCGGCTGCTTGAGCTTGAAACGCCCGAGGCCGTTCAAGACGACGCTGTAGTTGGACGGCCCGAGGCGTATGACCTTGACCACCCGCGCCAGCGTGCCGATGGCGTAGAGATCTTCGAAGCCCGGCTCGACGGTGTCGGCGTTGCGTTGAGTCAACACCCCCACCAGCGCGCTGTCTTCGCCCGCCAACTCTTCGACCAGCCGCACGCTGCGGGGCCGCCCGACGTTGATCGGCACGACCGACATCGGAAACAACACGGAATTCCGCAAGGGCAGAACCAGAATCTGCTCCGGTTCGCCCGGGCGCTCGCCGCCACGCATAGTCTTCACAGTACTACCGTAGCGCAGCTAGTCCAGTAACGGTGAGCGCGAGAAAACCGCGAGACGCGCCGCTCTTGGCTCGCCTCGCATGCGGGAAGTCGCGAGAGGGCGAACGCTGTGGTAATCGGGGTCGATGCGTCGCGCTGCGCTCCTCCTCGCTCTGGGCCTCTCGGCCTGTGGCGGAAGTGCGGGCGCCGATCCCGAGCGAGTGCTGCACGACTACTCGCTCGCGGTTGAAGGCGGCCGGGCCCAAGAGGCCTACGCGCTGCTCAGTACCGAATCCAAAAAATCTATATCTTTCGAACAGTTCCAGCGAATCTTAAAGGAAAATCCTGAAGAGGCGCGGGAGCTAGCGCAGAGCCTCCGCCGGCCGCAAGCGGCGGCCCCGCGGGTCACGGCTACGGTCACGGGGCCGGATGGCGAGTCGTCGATCCTGCTCATCTACGAGCACGGCGCTTGGCACGTCGATGCCTCCGCGATCGATCTGTACAGCCAGCGCACGCCCGAAGCAGCCGTGCGCGCCTTCCTGCGCGCGTACGAGAACCGGCGCTTCGACGTGCTGCTCAAGTTCGTACCCGAAGATCAGCGCGAGGGCGTGACCCCAGCCGAGCTGAAGAAGGCTTGGGAGGGCGAAGAGCGAGCCGACATGGACCGGCTGACCGGCGCGCTGCGCGCGTCGTTGCCGACGGCCAAGGTCGAGCTGTTCGGAGACCGCGCCACACTGGCCTTCGGCGCTGGTGGCTCGGTGGAGCTGGTGCGGGAGCGCGGGCTCTGGAAAATCGAGGATTTGAAATGACTGCTGCACGCACCGCTCGAGTCGAGAGAAAGACGCGCGAAACCGAGATCGTCGTCGAGGTGAACCTCGACGGCACCGGTCAGGCTTCCATCGACACGCCCCTGCCCTTCCTTTCCCACATGCTCGATCAGATCGCGCGCCACGGCTGCGTCGACCTGACCGTCAAGGCCAGCGGCGACGTCGAGATCGACGGGCACCACACGACCGAAGACATCGGCATCGTGCTGGGCGAAGCCGTGCGCACCGCCCTCGGCGATCACAAGGGGATCCGCCGCTATGGCTCCGCCACTCTGCCGATGGACGAAGCGCTGGTGACAGCGGCCATGGATCTATCGGGACGGCCATTTTTCGTCTGGAAGGTGCCGCTACCCAAGGCCAAAATCGGCACGTGGGACGTCGAGCTGGCCGAGGTCTTCTTCGAGGCTTTCGCCCGCAGCGCGCAAGCCAACCTGCACGTGGTGCTGCACGAGGGCCACAACTTGCATCACATCGTCGAGATCAGCTTCAAGGCGTTCTCGAAGGCCCTCCGGATGGCCACCGAGCTCGATCCGCGCGCGACCGGCGTACCTTCGACGAAGGGCATGCTCGTATGACGAGTCGCGTCGCGGTCGTGGACTACGGCATGGGCAACCTGCAGAGCGTGGTGCAAGCCCTGCGCGCCGCCGCGCCGGAGGGCGTCGAGATCGTGCGCACGCATTCGCCCGAAGAAGTGCGGGCCGCCGATCGGCTCGTGGTGCCGGGCCAGGGCGGCTTCCGCGACGCCGCAGCGCGCCTGGCCCAAGATGGCCTGGGCGAGAGCGTGCTCGAGAAGATGCGGGCGGGCTCGCCGTACCTGGGCATCTGCCTGGGCCTGCAAATCTTGTTCGAGAGCAGCGAAGAAGCGCCGGGCGCCGCCGGGTTCGGCTGGTTCAAGGGCAGCGTGAACAAGCTGCTGGGCGGGCCCAACGTCAAGATCCCGCACATGGGCTGGAACGCGCTCAACTTGGCCAGCGGTGGTCACCCGCTGTTGGAGGCCGCCGGTGGCGCCAACAGCTACGTCTATTTCGTCCATTCCTTCCACGCCGTGGCGAGCGAGCCCGACGTGGTGAAGGCGACCGTCCAGCACGGAGACAACGTCGTCACCGCCGCCGTGAGCCGAGACAACGTGATGGCGACGCAGTTTCACCCCGAGAAGAGCCAAGCCGCGGGCATCGCCCTGCTTCGGCGCTTTCTCGCCACGTAGTCTCCTCGAAGACGCAGACGGCACGGCAAGCTCGAAAGGCGAGAATTGGGCGTGCTCGCAGCGCGGTGCCGCCGCGCACCGTTGCGGAGGCGTTCGACGCCGAGCCGCGGGAAGCCCAAAATCTTCTGATCTTCCGATCTTTCTGGGAAAAATCTGGGTCCGTAGGCCGCCGTTCCGTAGCCGTACGCGACGAATCGGTGTAAGCGGCCGCCATGGAAGTGATTCCGGCGATCGATCTGCTCGACGGCAAGGCTGTCCGGCTGCTCAAAGGGCGCTACGAGGACGTGACCGTCTATCACGACAATCCGCCCGTGCTGGCCGCGGGTTGGGCCGGCCAGGTCAAGCGCCTGCACGTCGTCGATCTGGAGGGGGCACGCGCCGGTCACGCGGTGCAGCGCGACCTGGTGACCCGGCTCGTCAAGTCCTTCGGCAGCGGCGTCCAAGTCGGCGGCGGCGTCCGCTCTTTCGACGCCGTAAAGAGCTACTTCGACCTGGGCGTGGAGCGCGTGGTGCTGGGCACGGCGGCCCTCAAACAGCCGGAGCTGATCGAGCAAGCGGCGCTCGCCTACCCCGGGCGTATCATCATCGCCGTCGACGCGCGCGACGGCAAGGTCGCTACGGCCGGTTGGCTCGACCAATCCGAGCGCCTGGCCAGCGAGCTGGTGCGCGAGCTGGCCCGGCACGCGCTGGCGGCCGCCCTCTACACCGACATCGATCGCGACGGCACCGAGATCGGCCCCAATATCGAGGCTACCGCGCGGCTGGGCCGCGAAACCAGCGTACCGGTCATCGCCAGCGGCGGCGTCGGCACCTTGGCTCACCTCACGGCGCTGGCTGCGGCCGGCTCCGGTATCGTGGGCGCCATCGTCGGGCGCGCGCTGCACGAGGCGCGCTTTTCCTTGGATGAGGCCGTGCGGGCGGCGAAAACGCAAGCCCCCGCGTAGCCCTCAAGGTAGCCTGCGACGACAGAAATGGGTGACGACGCCGATTCGGCTCTGGGCTCCGGGCCCTTCTCACAGCGCGTGACGCAAAGCCCGTCGAGCTCACGCTCGGAGCGGTTGGGCGCGTCCGAGGCCAAGTCGGACTCCGACGCGCCGCCCTCGGCGGGCAGCTTCGACGGCGAAGATTTTCTGTACCACCTGTACCGGGGCAGCGAGCTGCTGCAAGACAACTGCGTCCCCCAGGCCAAAGAAGAGCTCGAGCGCGCGCTCAAGCTGCAGCCCCAAGACACCGAGGGGCAAGGGCTGCTCGGCGTCGTCTATTTTCGGCTCGGCCTCTACCCACGCGCCATCGGCATCTACGAAGAAATCATCAAAGATCGCCCGAACGAGGTGAGCCCGCGCGTGAACTTGGGCTTGTGTTACCTGAAGACCGGCCAAATGCATTTGGCGCGCGACGTTTTGGAAGAGGTCATCCAACGCGTCCCCGATCACCTGCGGGCCTGGGGTTACTTGGGGCTGACGTTCGAGCGTCTGGGCGAGCTGGCCAAGGCCGAAGCCGCGTTCGAGAAAGCCGGGCAGCCCAACCTGGCCCGGCGCATGCAACGGCTGCTGGCCGAGCAGGCGCACGCCCAGGCTCAAGGGCAAAGCCCGCCCGAATCGGCGGATCCCGAGCGCGTCGAGGTGCGGCTGGCCGCGGCCGACGCCGTGCAAGAGCTGGACGGCCGCGAAGGCGGCTTCTCTCGTGCGCTGGGCGAGCCTTTGCCGGACCCTTCGCGGATCGGGCGTTGGCGCGCGGTCGAGCTCGGCGACGCGTCGGTGCCACCGCTGCCCAAACAACGCCGCTTGCCGTCGCTGGTCGGTCGGCTCGGTCCGGCCGTGCCCACCATCGCCGACACGTCCGAGCTCACCCGCGACTCGGTGCCGCCGCCACCTTCGGTCCGAGTCCCGCCCCCTTCGCTGCGCGCCCCGCAGGCGACGTCGGGCGCCCTCGCGCTCGAGGGCGGTTTGGCTTTTCCCGAGCCGCCGGCCAAGGTGCTGGTCACCGGCGTGCGCATCGGCACGTGCGTGACGAGCGAAGGCTTCGCTGCTCGCTCCGACGCGCTCTCGAGCGTCGTGTACTCGGGCAAAGCCCCTGCGCCGGCTCCGCTGATGCGCCGCCTGCGCGGGCGTGAGACCACCGAGCTGTTCGGCGCAGGGGCCAACGTGTGGCACGGCTACGATGGCGCGGCCCAGGCCGTGGTCATCGCCGGGCGCGGCCGCACGCTGTGGGCCATCGAGCTGACGGACGAGTTCGTGTACGTGCGCGAAGCCAGCCTCTTGGCCTTCGAACGCACCGTTCGTTATGAAAATGGCCGTCTGGCCGCCGGTGGTCGCGAGCCGGTGGCCATGGTGCAGCTCTCTGGCAAGGGCTTTGCCGTGCTGGAAACGCACGGGCCCGTCTCCACGCTGAGCGTGGGGCAAGAGGCGCAAGCCGTGGTGCGCGTCGACGACGTGATCGGCTGGACCGGGCGCCTGCTGGGCCAAGCCGTGGAGGCCGACGCCGCGCCCGGGCGGTTGCCGGGCGGCGTGGCGTTCAGCGGCGAAGGCGCGCTGCTCCTGGACTTGACCCGATGAGCGATCCCAACGAAGACGACGACGACGTCATTGAATCGATCAATCCGTCGGAGCGGCGGCGTCGCCGTCGCTCGCTGCGGGAAGACGCGCTGAATTTGCCCAACCTTTTGACGTTCGGGCGCGTCTTCGCGATCCCGATCGTCATCTTGCTGCTGGATCGCGGCACGCCCGAGGATTGCGTGTTGGCGGCGCTGGTCTACTCGGGCGCGGCCATCACCGATCTTCTGGACGGCTACCTGGCCCGCAAGATGAACGTGGTCAGCGTGCTCGGCAAATTCCTCGATCCGCTCGCGGACAAGCTGCTCGTGATGGCGTCGCTCATTTACATGGTGCCCATGGGGCGCATCCCGGAGTGGGCCGTGACGGTGCTGCTCGCGCGTGAGATCTCCGTCACGGCCCTGCGCAGCATTGCCAGCAGCGAGGGCGTCGTGATCGCGGCTGGCGACGACGGCAAGAGCAAGACGGCCCTGCAGATGATCGGCATTTTGGCCCTGATCTTGGGCTACCCCTATCACCTGAGCCTGCCCGGCCTCGACCTGGGCATGGTCGACTTGGTCTACGTGGGCCGAGCCCTGATCTACGCTTCGCTGGTCTTCTCCATCTCCAGCGCGGTTTCGTACGTGCGGCTGTTCTCCGCAGCCGTGGAGGCCAAAGAAGAGCGGCAGCGGGGCGAGGGCTGAATTTCCGGGGCCTCGCGCCCCGCCCGGGGGCGGCCGAGGCACCGCGGGGCCTCGCGCCCGAGCTTCCGAACAACTCTCTCCAAAACCCAGGGCTTTGATGCTACGACACCGGCCGTCATGCCCTCCGTGCTTCGTTCCGTCGCCGTTTTCGCCTTCGTCTCTGGCCTCGCGGTCATGTCCGCGCCTGGCTGCTCACAACAGGGCGAAGGTCAGCGCTGTGACGGCGCAGCCAACGGCAACGCCGATTGCGACGATGGTCTGGTCTGCATCAAGGCGGCCGATCTGCAAGAGCGCATCACCGACTTGTGCTGCCACCAAGATCCCATGCTCGATAACGAGTCGCGCTGCGCGCGCGCGGGCGCGGTCAACACCGGTGGAACGAGCGGAGTCGGCGGCAGCGGCGGAACGAGCGGCGGAACGAGCGAAGCCGGTTCGAGCGCAGGAGGCACGGGCGGCGCGGCCGGCGCGGCCGGCGGCACCCCCGGCGAAACGGAGGGCGGCGCGCCCGGCACCTCGGGCGCGCCAGCCACGACCGACGGCGGCATGAGCGGCGCCCCCGCCAGCACGACCGGCGGCGCCGCAGGTGATGGCTCCAGCCAGGGCGGCGCTGGCTGATGCCAGCGCTAGGTGACCTCACCACCCTCGCACAGCAGGCGCTGCTGTTGTCGGTGGCGGTGGCGTTGCCAGTGGTGGGCGCGGCCGCCCTGATCGGCCTGCTCGTGTCGGTGCTACAAGCCGCGACTCAAATTCAGGATCACACCATTGGCCACCTGCCCCGCCTGCTGGTGGTGGTAGCGGCGCTGGTGGCCGCTGGGCCTTGGATGGGCGCACAAATCGCCGAATTTGCCGTGCGAGCGTTCGGCGGCTGAAGTGCCTCGCGCTACCAACCGGATTTCGCCCAGCGACCTGGGCCGCGCGGGCGGCACCGCAAGCCAACGGGTGGAGGTTGCCGGCCGCGTCTTCCATCTCGAAGGCAAGCTGCTGGTCGTGGCCGATGCGTTGGCGCGCGTGGCCATCGAAATGACGCGCGCGCCCGAGGTCGAGCCGGGCGATTTGGTCGTGGTGGCGGGCCGCCCCAGCGGAAAACGGCTCACGCGCGGCACGTTGCTCTCGCGTCAGCCCTGCCCGACCCCCACCGCCCACGGCGAGTTCTACCGGCTGGTGTTCGCTGGCGAGGCCGAGCGGCTGCGCGACGCCGCTCGAGCCGCGGCCGCGACGCGCGCCTTCTTCGCCGAGCGCGGCTTCGTCGAGGTGACGACGCCGCTGCGCGTGCCGGCGCCGGGCGTGGACTTCAACGTGGAAGCGGTAGCAGCCAGCGGGCAATACCTGATCACCTCGCCCGAGCTTGCGATGAAGCGCCTGCTGGTTGGCGGCATGCCCCGCATTTTTCAGCTCGCCAAGGTCGCCCGGGCCGACGAGCAAGGGCCGCTGCACGCGCCCGAGTTCACCATGCTGGAGTGGTACCGCGCCTTCGCAGAGCTGGAAGACGTGCTGCGCGATACCGAAGCCTTGGTGCGCAGCGTGGTCCGCAGCCTGGCTGGCGAAGACGAGGTGTTCGTCCTCGGCAGCCGCAAGGTCGACGTGGGCAAGCCGTTCGAGCGCCTCACGGTGCGCGAGGCGTTCGCGCGCTACGCCAACGTCAAAGACGCCGCTCGGCTAGCCGCGCGCGACGAGGACCGCTACTTCGAGCTGTTGGTCTCGAAGGTCGAGCCGGCGCTGGCCGAGCACGCCCGCCCCGTCTTTTTGACGCACTATCCCATCTCGCAAGCCGCGCTGTCGCGCCCGCACCCCCACGACCCCACCGTCGCCGAGCGCGCCGAGCTGTACTTCGGAGGCGTCGAGCTGTGCAACGCGTACGGCGAGCTGACGAACCCCGTCGAACAACGCCGCCGCATGGTCGCCGAAGCCAAGCGCCGCCAAGCGCTCGGCCGCCCCGTCTACCCCCTCGACGAGCCGTTCCTGGCGTCCCTCGTCGAAGGCATGCCACCTTCCGCCGGCAACGCCCTCGGCTTCGATCGCCTGGTGATGGTCGCTACCAATCGCTCGAGCATTTGAGGCTCCCAGAGCTTCACAGGAAGATCGGAAGATCGGAAGGCGAGAGAAGCTCAGATGGGGCGCAGCAACGCTCTCGGAGCTCGCGTCGCGCTCTACGAATCCGTCAAGCGCTCGCAGCTCCGTCGCGGCTTGGCGCCCCCAACCTTCCGATCTTCTGTAAGAAAATCTGGGTCCTCCCAACGACTGCCCAAAGCTCGCAACGCGACGCAAGAGCCGTCCCACCGTGGCGCCCCAACCTTCCGATCTTCCGATCTTCTGTAAGAAAATCTGGGTCCTCCCAACCACTGCCCAAAGCTCGCAACGCGACGCAAGAGCCGTCCCACCGCGGCGCCCCCCACCTTCCGATCTTCCGATCTTCTGTAAGAAAATCTGGGTCCTCCCAGCGCTCGAACACTACCGCCCAATGACTGGCGGCGTGCTCCCGGCCGCGCCGGTCAGGAAGAGCACCATGTCGTCGTTGGCGGCTTGCGTGTCGAAGACGACGAAGTGGCCGTCACTGCCGTTGGGCGCGCCGTATTGGCGGAAGCCGAGCGTGAAGGCGCTGGCGGCGGCTTTGTAGCCAACGGCCACGGGCTTGGGCAGCACGTTGTCGTCGTCGTAGGCGGGCTCGGCGGTGGCGTCGGGCGTCACTTGCACGAAGTCGCCCGCGACGGCAAACGTGGCCATGGTGACGGGCGGGCTGTAGCTGTCGTCGATGCCGAACGTTTGGAAGGCGTGTTTGCCGGTGTGGCCGCTCAGCGGTTTGGCGATGAGCGCCGCGAAATTGAGCGGATCTGCCGGCTCGATCCACTGTTGGAGCAGGGACAACACCGGGTGGTGCAGGGTAACGCCGGGGCCCAGATCCGGATCGGTCATGACCGGATCTTGCAGCACGAGCGGCAGGGCCGCGGCGATGTTCTGAGGCTGGGTCTTGGTGCGCAGGGCGTCACGCAAGCTGGCGCCGTTGCCTGAAAAGACCGCCGCCTTGTAGTCGTCTCCGAACGGCAGCATCAAGCTGCCTTCGGTCGAGCCTTGCGAGTGACCGAAAAAGAACAGCTTGCTCGCGTCCAGCTGGATGGGCTCGCCCGTCGAGGTCGTGGCGGTGATGTTCAGAGACTTCGCGAAGCGCGCCAAGCTGAGCTGATCGGCCGCGCCTTGCAGCGGATTGCCGCGCGTGGCGGCCGGGTTCAAGAAATTGAAGAACAGGTCATTGGGCGACTCGGTCGAGCCGTTCACGCGGGTGCCGTGCTCGACTTGGTCGATGCCGATGACCGCGAATTTCGGCGTCGCCGCCGCCAGCACGCCGGCGACCTCGTCGCGTACGTGGCTTCGGAAGTTGCCGCCCGTGCCATGGGCGAAGACGACGGTGGGCCAGCCATTGGCCGGTGGCGCGCCCTCTGGCACCGTGAGCGACAAACAGACGTCCTCTTCGCGCGGCTTGCCGGTGTCGATGTTGCCGCCGTCTTCGGGCGTCAGGTAGGGCGCGGTGCCCTGCTGGTACACCGGCAGGGTCAGCAGCGCGTGGTATTCGTCGTAGCCGTCGGCGTCGTCTCCGCATGCGCGGTCCCCTTCGGCCTCGGGGCACGGCGACGGCGTGGCGCCGCCGCACTTCACCCAGCCGTGGGCGTTCGGCACGGGCGCCGCAAACACGGTATCGGCAAGCTCTTTCATCGGCGCGCGCACGTCGGCGACGGTGAACACGCTGGCTGTCAGCACGTTGGCCACGGGTTGGCTCTTTGCCGCCAAGTATTGCCGGAGCGGAGCGAACGCCGCGTGCGCGGCCTCGAGCGTGGCGTCGGCCGGCGCGGCCGCCTTGAGCACCGCCGCCATGTTCTCCGAAGCCACGACGGGCTTGCCGTCACCGCGGCCGCTCAACGTGACGCCGCCCGCTTCGCTCAAAATGTACGCGGCGTAGGTGTGGCCGGGCTCGAGCGGGCTGCCGAGCGGCGGCTGAATGGCCACGAAATTGTCGCAAATGTAGTTCGTGCGCGCGTCGGTGAAGAAGCGACGCCAACCCAGGCTGCGCCCCTTCGACGGATCCGTCACGTCGACGAGCTCCAGTGACTCGACCGGGAAGGTGTCGAAATCGAATGGACCGGAGAAGCGGAACAGCACCGTCGGGTAGGTGCCCCAGCCCGAGTCGTTCTGGCTGATGGCGTCCACGTACAGCTGCACCGGGTCTACGCCCAAGAGGGCCGCGCCGGGCGTAGGGAAGTTGCTCAAGTCGAGCTTGTCGCCGTTCTTGCGCACGTCGGTCGGGAACGGCAGCCGGAAGAAATCGCCTTCGTCGGCGCCTGGGGCGCCCGGAACCTCGAAGTACGCCTTCACGTCCGTGTCGACGGGTTCGGCGCACTCGACGCCGGCCCACGGCTGGCCCAGAGGCGACACCCCGGGCGGCGTGACGCCGCACTGGCTCTTCAGGCAGGCGAGCCCACCGAAGCAGTCGCGGCTGGACACGCACTCGCTCCCTACGTCTCCTTTGCCCTCGGGCTCACAACGCAGCGAAAGCCCGACAATCGCGCAGCGCAGGCCCGCGGCGCATTCGGAGTCCGATAGGCAGGCTTCGCCTTCGGCCGCGTCGCCGGCGGGGGCGCACTGACGGCCCACGCATTGCCCCTCGGCGCACTCGGCGCTGAGCACGCAGGCGTCGCCCTCGCCCGTTTCACCCGCGGGCTCACACTGACTGGCGGCGTTGCAGGTCAGGCCTTCGCGACAGCTCGCGGATTTGCCGCACTTCTCGCCCACGCCCGGACCGCTCGGGATACTGGGCACGTTGGCGGCGCCGGCTTCTTCGTCGCTGGGCGCGCCGGCGGTGACAGCGGCCTTTCCGCCCGTGCCCGGCAAAGTGCCGTGCTCGCCGCCCGCACCGAACGGGTCGTCACGGACCACGCCGCCGTCGGAGCAGGCCGCGGCGGCCAGCGAGACCCACACACCGCCGCCCAAGGCAGCCCAGACGAAAGATCGAGCCATGGTAAGCACCTCTCGAAAAGCGGAAAGCCCGACACCCAAATAGGCGTCATCACCCACGTTATCACGCCCCCCGGCCGGGCCCGCCCCGATTTAGGGGGCTGATTTCAGTCGTAGTGAATGATGGACACGCACGGTGTAGGCAGCAGTCGGTCCCGCCCGCCCAGCGACGCCAGCTCGATCACGAACGCGTAGGCGAGGACGAACGCGCCCTGGCGGTGAACCAGCTCGCCCGCGGCCGCAGCCGTGCCGCCGGTGGCGAGCAGATCGTCCACGACCAGCACGCTGGCACCTTCGCGCAGCGAGTCGCGGTGCATCTCGAGCTCGTTTTCGCCGTACTCGAGCGAATAGCTGACCTTGTCGGTCCGGAACGGGAGCTTGCCCGGGCGGCGCACGGGAACGAAGCTGGCGTTCAAGCGCGCCGCCAACGCTCCGCCGAAGATGAACCCGCGCGACTCCACGCCGACGACGGCGTCGACCTTCTCACCCACGAATTGGTGAGCGATGGCGTCGAGGACGATGTGAAAGCCCTTGGGATCGGCCAAAAGCGGGGTGATGTCCCGAAACAGCACGCCTGGCTGCGGAAAATCGGGCAGCTCGCGGATGAGGCCCTTCACGTAGCCCAGCGCATCGAACGGGCTGATGCGAGCGCGGGGGGCCGCGTGCTCACTCTTGATGGGGGTGGGCTTCTTTTGCTCGACCCCCCGTGGCGTAGGAGAGAGCCGACCGGGCACGGGCTTCGAGGCCTTGGCAAAACTTCCCTTGCGCGCTGCCATGACCGAGGACCCTTACCACTACCTCGGGGTCGTTGACAGCTCCGCCACGACTTGCTCGGCGTGGCGGGTGGCGCCGCTGGCCCATAGATCGAGCACGAGCGGGGTCAGGCTGACTTCACCCGCGTCGTAGGCCTCGGTGTCGGAGCCGGCGAGGGGCCGGTGCTCCACGCCCGGTCCGCCGAGCCACAAATACTCGCGGCCCCGCGGATCCCGCCGAAATTCGACCCCGTCGGTGTAGAAGCGCCCGCCCAGCCGCGTAGCCCGGTGACGCCAGGCGCTGCCGGGGGGAATGTTCACGTTGAGCAAGAGCGGGCCGGTGGGCTGCGCTCGAAACAATGCCATGGCAACGCTCGCGGCCTCGCGCGCCGCTGCCGCTCGCTCCGCTTCGTTGCTTGCGCCCGAAGAGAGCGCCATCGCCGGCACGCCCCGCAGCGCGCCCTCGCGTGCGGCGGCGACGGTGCCGCTGTAGAACACGTCGTCACCCAGGTTGGCGCCGTGGTTCAAGCCTGACAGCACCAGATCGGGGCGGCGCGGCAAGACGCGCGTGCCCGCGAAGAACGCGGTGTAGACGCAATCGGCCGGCGTGCCGTCGATCGAGAACACGCCGTTACCATGCTCGGACAGGCGCAGCGGGCGGTGCAGGCTCAGCGAGTGACTGGAGGCGCTCTGCTCGGATTCGGGCGCGCACACGATCACGTCGGCATCGGGCAGCAGCGCCGCGCGCAAGGCGTTCAGCCCCGCCGCGCGGAAGCCATCGTCGTTGGCGAGCAAAATCAAGGGGCGACGGCTCATGACGAGCTGTCTACCACGAAGCCCTCGCGGCTGGTTTCACCGGCAGGCGCGCGTGCTCAGCTGGCGCCGGCGAGCATGGTGTCCAGCTCGCCAGACTCGTTCAGGCTGCTGACGATGTCGCAACCGCCCACCAGCTTTCCCCCCACGTACAGCTGCGGGAAGGTGGGCCAGTTCGAGTACTCCTTCAAGCCCTGGCGCAGCTCGGCGTCCGCCAAGATGTTCACGTCTTTGAACTCCGCGCCCTTCTGCTTCAGGATCTGCACCACCTGGGCCGAGAACCCGCACTGGGGAAAGTGCTTGGAGCCTTTCATGAACAGCACTACCCGGCTCTGACCAATCGTGCCTTCGATGCGCTGCTTCAATGCGTCGTCCATAAACTAGCCTCCAGAAACTGTCGCCCACGCCTGGGGCGTATACGTTTTCAACGCGAGCGCGTGGATTGGCCCGTGCATCGCCTCACCGAGAGCGCGGTACACGAGCTGATGCTGCTCAATCAGCGATTTCCCCTCGAAGGCCTGCGATACCACCCGCGCCTGATAGTGGTCCTCGGTGCCCGTCAGGTCGACGAGCTCGATTTCCGCGTCGGGTAGAGCCACAAGCAACATCCTTCGAACGCTTTCCGGAGCCATCAATCCAAGCCCTGCGCGAGGCTATCTGACTCAAGCCCGCCGGCCTGTCAATCCTACCCCTTCCCTACCCCCAACCCTGGAGTTAGCGAGCGTCCCCGTCGAGGACTGCCCCAATCCTAGACTTTCGCAGAGCGCGCCCCTACGCCGGCCGTCGGCTCATCGCCTTTGGGGGCCGCCCAACCGCAGCTCGCTCGCGCTTCATCACATCATTTGGCTGCCAATCCGCAGCCTCGTTCGCAGAAACTTCCGTAGCGGCACCAGGCCACCCCATTCGCTCGAGCTCACTTTCAGCCCCGAGAGGCCTCTCGACGTCGCAAGAGTCAGTTCGCTACCGAACTGACTTTTCAGAACCGGAAGCCCTTTCGACGTCGCAAGAGTCAGTTCGCTACCGAACTGACTTTTCAGAACCGGAAGCCCTCTTCCTCAGCAGCGAGCTCGCCGATGTCCTGCTGGGGCCACCCACGCGCGGCCGTTAGTCTTTGGGCGGGAGCGGGCCTTGGAGCTTGAGGTCGCGGATGGCCTCTTTGAAGCGGACCTGCGCCTCTCCTAGGGCCAGCCGTACCTCGATCAGCTTCTTGGTGATTTGGTCGAGCCGGGTCGTGACCTCGGCCAGGCGCTTGGTCAACTTGAGCCTCAGGTCGGCGGCTTGGTTGTTCTTTTCGATGGCGTCGAGGCTGAGCCGAGTCTCGCGCGAGGACATTTGCAGCTCTCGCTGCTCGGTCTCGAGCGCTTCCACCTGCTCGGTCGCCTTCTTGAGCGCTTCGCGCAGGCTCCAAGCCTCGCTCAGCTTTTGCGCCACGCCGCGCTCGGCGCGGGCGTCGTTCAAATACGCTTTGACGGCCTCGTCGGCCAGGGGATGCAGCCAATCTAGGCTCTGCCGCATGGCTTGCCGCTCGTCCACCACGAGCTCGGCGCGCCCTCGGGGCTTGAGCGGAATCGGCACCAGCGCGCTCGAGGTCGCCAAGTCGTCTTCGGTGCCGACGGGGGGCTTGAACAGGCGGGCGCCCGACAAGCGCGGGTGCCGGACGACGAGCTTGCTGGTCTCCTCGCTGCCGCTGGCGACGCGGTAGGTCGTCTTGGTCACGCTGTCGCGCTCGATGTAGAGCGCGCCGGCCTCGATGCGAAACAGGCGCGCGCCTTGCTCGGTGCTCTGCCGCTCGCTGGTGATGGCAATGCTGCGATCGAGCGCGAAAGGTACCGTTGCTTTTCCTTTCGGGGGCAACGGATCCAGCATGCCTTGCCCGAGGAATTGGCCTTCTCCGAAGACCGCGATGGGGCCGCGCTCGAGCAGACCTGCGGTGGCGTTTTCGAAGCGCACGACTCGGAACGGATGCGCGCTCGAATCGGGCACGCCTGCGTCGGGCGCGAACAAAAATACGCTTTCGCCCGGCACTTTTCTGCTGACCAAGAGCACCATGGTCGCGCTCTCGTCACGGACCGTGACCTCGCCCGGGATCTTGTAGCGAGTGGTGCCGCCGCCGACCGCGACCGCCGCTAGCGCGGACACGCGACGCGGCGCAGACAGCCCTTGCTTCTGCAGCTCATCCATGGCGGCGCGGCGCGCGGCCTCGCGCTGCACGGACGGTGCCGGGGGCGGCGCGGGCGCGGGCGCGGGCGCGCGCAGCGAAGTAGCGGACTTGGGTGCGGCCGAGCCAGCGCCAGGCGCCCCCTGAGCTCGCTTTGCGTCGCCCTTGCTGCGCGGCGCTGCGGCCTGAGCGTCGTCGTTGCCGTAACCGTAGTAGCCTCCGTCGCTGTCGGCGGGGGCGGCCTCTGCCATCGGCGGCGGGGCTACCTTCTCTTCTTCGGGGGCGTAGCGGTCGACTTCGCCGCCCGGCCCCTGGGCGAGCGTCGTCATGCCCTCGGGAACCTGCGCGATGATTTCACCGGTGTCGGTGATGACCGGGCGCGTCGGCGTGACGGCCTCGCCCAGCGTGGACTCGAACGCGATGGGCGCCCCCGCGACCAGCGTGAGCTCGACGTTCTTCCAGTCTTCCCCGGACAGATTTTGGACGATGCCCCAAACCTGCAAGTCGGCGCCGCCCTGGCCCACGACCACGCGGTACGAGGGACGCCACAGCGGCGTGGCCGCCACGTAACCGATCGCCAGATCGTGCTCTTTGCCGTCCAAGCTCAGCCGCACGTTGCGCAAGCGCTCGCTCGATGAATCGGGCGCCTTGGGCGGCTCGCCCGGATGAGCCCAGGCCTCGAGCATGCGCCCGAAGCGCGGGTCTTGCGCGACGGGATCGTTCTTGTCGACCTCGAGCGGGAACGACGCCGCCTTCAGTGAGCTACCGCCACGCTCCACGATGGCGAGCGTTGCCAGAAAATCGCCCACCATGCGCTGGCGCATCTTGAACGACACTTCCTCACCGTCGACTTCGCCGCCGCGCTCGAAGTAGCCGACGCCGTTGCGGTACACGACGACGCGCCGGAGGGGCAGCTCGGGGCTTGCGATGTCAGGGCCCCGCGCGCAGCCAAAAAGTGCCAAAGGCAGCGCGAAGGCCACACCCGAGCGCAACAAAACCCTCTTCATGCCCACCGTTCTATCACCAGTCAGTCGATTTCGACCCGGCCATTCGCGGGCCCGAGGTCGTGGTTGTCCCCCCTACTCTCTCGCGTCGGGAGCGCCTAAGCTCGGCAGCGTGACTGAAGCCTCGTCGCCGAAGCCGCCCGCTGTTCCGCCTCGCCGCCCGCCCCCCGCCCCGGGTACGGCGCCGCGCGCGCTGAGCGAGGGCCAGAAGGAAGCGCTCGCCATCCAGGCCCTCGGCCTTTTGAACGAGCAGGTGCAAGCGCGTATCGTCCACCACAAGAGCGAGCTCGAGACGAGCCCCGAGCTCGACGCCATCACGGCGCAAGTGGTCGCGCAGCTCACGGCCATGCAAGATGCCGTCTCGGCCGACGCGGGCGAGAAAAAAACGCCCGAAGCGATGGAAGAGCAGCTGACGCGGGCGCTCGGCGCGCTCTTGCCGCGCTTTTTCTCGGGCCAAACGCAGTTTGCTACGCGCATTCTGAAGCCCATCGGCAAGAAGATCGCCAAGCTGTTCTTCGAGAGCGAGCTGCACGAGCGATCCAAGAGCAACAAAGACAACGTGATCCAGCACGCCGAGCAAGGCGTGTACTGCGTGCTCTCGCGCTACAAAAACCGGCTGCGCGCCGAGCTCGACGCGTTCGAGTTCCAGAGCCCGGAGGTGCGCCAGAGCACGCTCGACCTCCTGGCCAAGACCGAGCGTGATTTGCAGGTGGCCTTCTTGTCGCGCCGCTCACCGGAGCTGAACCGCGTGATGACGATTTACACGGCTGTGCTGGGCGAGTTTTTGCAAAAATACCTGCCCCCTCGGCTCGAGCAGATGGCCAAGGTGGCCATCCGCGTCTCCAAAGCGGCACGGCGCCCGAGCAGCGTGGGCGACAAAATATCGGCCGACGCCTTCGGCGATTTCCGCGCGGAGTGGGAGCGGCTGTTCATGCAGCAGATGGTGTTCTTCTGCAGTGACGAGCTGCTCGAGCGCTTGACGCAAAGTAGTGAAGGCCTCCAAGAGGAAACCGTAAAGTTCTTCACTGATCCGCACGTCTTCAGCGAAACCTGCGCCGTCGTGTGCGAGCAGCTCTACGACTTCTTGTGCCTCGAAGGCTTCCTCGACCTCCCCGTCGACTGGCGCGTCTCTCTTCACTCCGAAGGGTGATAGCCGCGCCGGCCCTGGCTCCTCGCGCCGACAGCTCTTCGGGCCGGCTAGAACGCCGAGCCCGCCGCGCCTAGCTCGACGGAGTAGGCCACGACGGCGGCGTTGCCGCCGACGATGCCGAGCGGGCTCCAGGGCGGGTTGACCGCACCCATGCGCTGGCTGTTGTCGAGCACGACGTAGTACTGGCCCGGCGGCAGCGGCACCTGCTGGCGCGCTTCCTGCCCCGGCTGCAACGGGAACGCGCTCATGGGAGCCTCTGGTGGAGGCCCGAGCTGGGCGCCGAGCTGCAGGCCGCTGCGCCACAGATCGCCTGCGCCGCGCCGAATCACCAGCACGTCGAGCGCCGGGCCCGTGACCTGAAAGCGTAGAAAGAGCGCCTGCCCCGACGACGACACCTCGAGCGGGCCAATCAAATCCATCTGATCGACGCGGACTTCGGTCGTGTCGCGCTCGAGCGTGGTGCGCTCACTGGAGCCCCCGAAATAGCGCTGCGGCCGCGCGGGCGGGGTCAGCAGGCCGAGCGCGAAATCGTCTCCCGAGTCGCTGTGCACGACGGTAAAACCGCTGGAGAGCTGCCCCTGCACGATTTGCGAGCCGAAGGTCGACACCATGTAGCCGGCCGGCCCCTGCGCCGCGAAGTCGACCAGCTTGTTCTCGATCGCGCCCATGCGGAAATCGGGCCCGTAGCTGATGCGCGCCGGCTTGGCCCAGACGTATGTCGCGTCCTCGGCCATGAAGAAATCCATGCGATAGTCCACGGTGGCCGACACCGCGAAGCCCATTCGACCCGCGACCGGCGTCCAGGCGAAACCGGTGCCCGAGAACGCGAGCGTCACGGTTTGCGCGGCGTCGTTCACTTGGGCGGTGCAGCGCTCGGGAAAGAAACGACCGATCGCGTTACCGTTCGCGGCCAGCTTGAGCGGCGCGCTGCGCTTCAGCATTTCGGGGCACATGCGCTGAGCGCCGAAGTTCGAGAACAAGAACCAGCGCAGCTCGGGGCTCGCGTTCACCGAGCCACGAAATAAGCCGCAGCCGCTGATGCTCAGCACCAGCAAGACCGCAAGGCCCAACCCGCCCGCCCGTCGCTTGGACACTCGCGCTCTTTTCGGCCGCATTTTCCGTGCTGGCGAGCCTAGCCCGGAGCCTTCGCGGAAATCGAGCGAATAGCCACCGCCCCGAGCGTGGCAGTTAGGCCCGGGTGCACGTTCAGGGCCGGTACCCGAACGAAGGACAACGAGAGCTCTTTGGCGATGGCGCTCGCTTCGACGTCGAGATCGTACAAGGTCTCGACGTGATCGGCGAGGAAGCCGACCGGGGCCCAGACGACCTGGCGGCGCCCTTCGGCCGCCAGCGCGGTCAGGGTCTCGCGCACCGTAGGGCCGAGCCAATCGCCGCCGTCCGCGCCTTGGCTCTGGTAGCAAACCCGAATGGGGCGAGCGAGCCCGGCCGCCACCGCCGCGGCCAAAGCCTCGAACAGTCGCGCGTACGGATCACCCCGCTGGATGACGACGCGCGGCAGGCTGTGGGCGGACAGGACGATGGCCGCGTCGGGCCCCGCGTGACGCCGGATGGCTTCGACGTGGGCCGCGACGAACGCGGGCTCCTCGGCGTAGGGCGCGCTGGGCACGAGCTCGATCGACGACTTTTCCGCGGCCGCGACCTTCACGGCCGCGTCGAAGTAAATGTGCTGACTGAACGGCGCCAGCGCTATCACCACCAGCCGCCGCAAGCCGAGCGCGGTGGCCGCGGCAAGCGCCTGCTCGACCCCCGGCTGCCAGAGCCGCATGGCGACCAGCACGGGCGCCTCCAAATGCTGCGCCAGCGCTTGCGCTTGCTGACGCGTGGTGGACAGCAGCGGCGAGCTACCGCCGATTGCTTCGTAACGGTGGCGCAGCTCTTCCACGAGGCCGGGCGGCGCGGGGCGCCCTTGGCGAATGCGGGCAACGAACGCGCCTAAATCGTCGAGGTTTTCGACCGTGCCGTGCGCCACCAGCATGACGCCGACGTTGGCGGGAAAGCTCATGATTCTGGGTCCTGATAAGGATACTTGAAAGAACGCGCCGGGGACGCCGTGCGCTTGATGGTGCGCGGGCTCGTCCAACGCAGCAGGTTCCAAGGTGAGCCGGCTTTGTCGTTCGTGCCCGAGCGGCGTGAGCCGCCGAAAGGTTGCTGACCCACGACGGCGCCGGTAGGTTTGTCGTTGATGTAGAAGTTGCCGGCCGCGAAGCGCAGCTTTTCCGTCAGCTCTGCGATGGCCGCTTCGTCTTCGGCGAAGATGGCGCCCGTCAGCGCGTAGACCGAGCCTTGATCACACGAGCGAACGGCGTCTTCCAGGCGTGCGTCGTCGTAGACGAAGGCCGCCACCACGGGCCCGAACAGCTCCTGCTGCAGTAGCGGATGACGCGGGTCTTTCACTTCGACCAGCGTGGGCTGTACGAAATAGCCCTCGCGGTCGTCGGCGCTGCCACCGGCCACCACGCGGCACTGCGGATCGGCCGCGGCTCGCGCGAGCGCGGACGCCAGGCGCTCGAACGCGGCTCGCCCGATCACCGCGCCCATGAAGCAGCTGAAATCAGCGGGATCTCCCACGCGAATTTCGCTCATCAAGCGCGCTGTTTCGTCGAGCACGCGCGGCGCCAAGCTGCGCGGCAAGAACACCCGCGACGCCGCCGAGCATTTTTGCCCTTGGTATTCGAACCCTCCCCGCACGATGGCCACGGCGAGCGCGGTGACGTCGGCGCTCGGGTGCGCGAAGATGAAATCTTTGCCGCCGCACTCGCCCACCACGCGCGGGTAAGCGCGGTACGCAGGCAAGTGATGGGCAATGCGCTGCTGCAAGGTGTCGAACACGTGCGACGAGCCGGTAAAATGCAGGCCCGAAAACTCCGGATGGGCCAGGGCCTGCTCGCAGAGCGCGCTGGCGTCGCCCTGGATCAGGTTGATGACGCCGGGAGGCAGCCCGGCCTGCTCGAACAGCTCGAGCACGCGGTAGGCCGAGAGCGCAGCCAGCGGCGAAGGCTTCCACACCACCGTGTTGCCCAAGAGCGCTGGCGCCGCGACCAGGTTGCCGGCGATGGCAGTAAAATTGAAGGGCGTGACGGCGAGCACGAAGCCGTCGAGCGGACGCAGCTCGACGTGATTTTGCACGCCGGGCGGGCTGCGCAGCGGCAGTTGCTCGAGCTCGCGCGCGTAGTGCGAGTTGAATCGCAAGAAATCGATCAGCTCGCAAGCGGCGTCGATTTCGGCCTGGTGCGGCGTCTTGCTTTGGCCAAGGAGGGTGGCCGCGTTGAGCCGCTGCCGGAGAGGGCCGGCCAAGAGCTCGGCCGCGCGCTCGAAGATGGCGGCGCGCTCCGCTAGCGGCGTGGCGGCCCAGCCCGGCTTGGCGGCCAGCGCGGCCGCGATGGCGTTGTCGACGTGCCCAGCGCCGCCCTCCACCCGCGTGGCGAGCGCCAAGGAGTGGCAATGCGGGGCGCTCATGGCCACGCTCTGGCCCGTTTCGATGCGGGCGCCGGCTATCACCAGCGGTAGCCGCGGGTTTTCCGTTTTTTGACGCGCCAGCTCGGCGCGCAGCTCCGCGCGCTCGGCGCTGCCGGGCGCGTAGTCGTGCACCGGCTCGTTCAACGGAAGTTGAGCCACGCTTCGAACAGTACCACGCGACTCCGTTCAGAGCGCATCGTAAACGCAAGCGGACGCTTGGCCCTCGCTCGGCTCGAGCTCGAGTGAGTCGCGGTAGTAACTGCGCGCAAAGTCTTGGCCCCAGCATTCGACCGCGCTCACGCTGCCCGGCTCGGCCGGGATGTCGCCGCCCGCGAGCACGATGTCGGCGCGCCCCGCGCCATCCGTGCGCCAACGGCTGTCGATGGCGATCTCCTCCAGCTGGGTCGTTTTGTCTTCGTCCAGATCCGCGTGAGCGTCGACGTGCAGCGAGCCCGTTCCATCCTGATTGGCGTCGGAGGTGACCGTGAAAAACTCCGGGTTGACCGCCGGATCGGGCGCGACCTCGGCCACGATGCGGCGCGGTAAAGTCACGTCGCCGGCCGACCAGCCACGCGGCAAATGGTGGACGATGTGCACCGTCCCTGAGTCATTTTGGTGAGCGAACGGATCGAGCAGCCGCGCCGCGTCCAGATCGATGGTGAGCTCGCCTTCCCCATGCTGAGCGTGGCGCTTGCCGTAGCCGTGGCCCGCGAGCACCGTGAGGTAGTCGTCGTCCGAGCGCGACGCCTTCGGTCGCCCTTCCAGCACGTAGTCGTACTCGGCTCGCGCCAAGCGCGTCACGCGGAAGCGGTAGGTCACCGGCTCGAGCGCGTCGGTGTACGGTCCCCACGTCGCCTCCCCGTCTTGCACGGAGGTCGGCTGGGTGTGAACGATGAGCCAAGCGCTGCCCAGCACGGTGGCCGTCACCAGGTTCACCCCGCCGCGCACGACGCGCGTGAAGCCGTACCACTTGGCGTACGGACCCGAGGCGAGCGGCGCGCGCGCCAACGTGCCCCGCGTGCTCTGCGCCGCCGCCGCCCCCGCTCCCTCGGCCCCGTCCAGCTCGGGGCCAGCCACCATCACCGCTTCGCGAAGCGGCACGGCTTCGCGGTATTCCTCGCCGTCGTCCTGTTTTTCGAGCATGCAGCCAGGGACGAAGCCGGCCGTCAGAAGGCCGAGCGTGAGCGCCTGAAGCGTGAACGAGGGTTGCGACATGCCCGGCTACTTTCAAGACCCAAGCCAGCCGCCGCTACGCTGATCTGGCTCGTTTTAGCGGCGCCCACGCCCGCGCGGGCGACCGTCGTTCACACCTCATGAACCGCGGCTCACGGTCCTACGGTCCGTCTAGACCCACATCACCCTTCAAGGGCTCCCCCCACCTCACAAACGGCGCGCGCACCGGCGCGCATTTGCCTCATGGCGTTCGCGCGCGGCTCGTACAATCCTAACTTCCCCACGTGCGCGCTCGTCCTAATCCCGTCGAAGCCCTCGCCACATTAGCCCGGCTATCCGATGAGGCCGAGCGTCGCGCCAGTTGGCGTCAAGCGGTCGCGGCGCTCGGGTACAGCACGGCCAACGCGGGCCCGCCCCCGCTCGATGGGATTGCGCCCGAGGTGCTCACGCGCGCCTCGCAGATCGCGCTCGAGACGGGCTTGGCCGATGACCTCGAGTTCGTCGCGCCCGGCCCTGCTGCCGTCGCGCTCTACGAGATGAGCGCGGCGTTGCCGCTCGGCCGCGAGCGCCGCGAGCTCGGGCGTCGCGTGTTTGCTCGCTTGTACGAGGGTACGGCGGCCACGTTCGCGACCGTGGCCGCGCGCATGGCGCTGAGCTCGGGCAAGCCGTTCGAAGCCGCTTCGGTGCGGGCACGCGTGGGGCTCGTCTTCGACTTGCCCGTTGGCTGCGGTGTCAACGCCGACGCCCTGGCGCTCACGCTCGTGACCCGGCGCGAGATGCGCGAGCGCTGGCTGGAGCGCGCGCGTACCGGAACCTTGCCCGTGCGCAGGCTCGCCGCCAAGCTCGTCGAGCACGCCTCGCGCGAGGCGGTTTATCGCTCGCATCAAGGCGATTTCTACCCGCGCGATTTGCTGCTGAGCGAGCCCATTCGCTCGATAACCGAGGGCCTGCTGCAAGATCGCGAGCCGCTCGTCTGGCGGCACGCTGCCGTAGCGCGCGGCATCTTGTCGTCGATTCAGCCGGCGCTGCGCGAAGAAATCGACACGGCCCTGGATCCGAACCTCTCCCCGACCGAGTGGCGCCGCGCCGGCGTCTCACTGGTGGCCACGCTGGTCAGCGAGCCCGAGAGCTCGCTGCGCGCTCTGAAGCAGCTGCTGGCCGGGCCCGTGGCCGGCGCCGATCCGGGGCTGGCCGCCAGCCTGCTGATGGGCCTGCCGCGGGTGATCGAGGCCGAGCCAGACGCGGCCGAGTCCCTGCTCGAGATGCTGAGCGCCAAGCGCCGGCCCGACATCGCGGAGGCCGCGGCCGCCTTGTTCGCCGACCTCAGCAGCCAAAGCTTCGGCCAACGCTCGGCCAAGGTGTTGAAGCAGACGCTCGCCCAGCGCCGCGACTCGCAGAGCGCGGTGCTCCGCAGCGTGACCGAGCGCGCGGTGCGCATCCTCGAGCGCGAGCAAGACGAGCAGAACGAGGTCGTGGCATCGGTACGGCGCGCGCTCTTGGCTTACGAATCGAAGGGCGCGCGCGCCGCGACCGACTTGGCGATACAAGCGGTGGCCACCGCGCACCGCGCCATGGACTTCGTGGCGTCGCACGATCCGCACGACGAGCAGATGCTGCCCTACGTCCTGGGCGCGCTCAGCGATCTGGACGCGGCGGCGCTGGAGAGCCCGCGCCTCTCGGACTTGATGCTGCTCGGCCGGCGTCCCGGCGACACCGACACCAGCGTGCCCGAGGTCGAGCGGCTGCACGATCGCCTGGGAAATTTCTTGCTCGAGGCCGAGACGAGCGCCAACGAAGCGACCCCGTCGCCGGCGCTGGCCCTGGGTGAGCAGCGCCGCTTGAAGACGCTCTTGCACTTGATCGACCTGGAGGCGGCTCGCTCGGGTGACGACGACGGCGGCGTGCGCCGTCGGGTGCGGCGCTCGGTCGGGGTAATGATGCGCCGCGTGGGGCATCAGCCCGAGCCCATCGTGCACCGCATTGCGTGCGCCACGCTGGCGCGCAGCTTCGACGCAGCCGTGCGCGAAGGCGTGAACGATCCGTCGGATCTACTCTTGGCCCTCGCGTCGCAGGTCGATCAATTGCCCAGCCTGGAGGCGGTCGCCGAAGCCTCGACCAACCCCGAGGTCTCGAGCGCGGTCTCGGGCTACGTCGCGTTCCTGAATCCGGCCAACGCCGAGGCCGGCGACGGCGGCGGTGAATCGCAGCATTTCGAGGCCCACATGGGGGCCGGCATGCAGGGCGAAACGCGAAAGATTGCCCTGCGCCTGCTGCGGCTCTCGCGCAGCTTGGCCGCGGGCGGCTCTTACCGCGGCGAGGCGCTGCGGCGCGTGGTGCAACGCCTGGCGCGCTCGCTCGAAAGCGTGACCGCCGCTCGTTGCCAGTCGGATCTGGTCGATCCCACGGGCGGCTCCGCCGACGTCATGAGCGACATCGAGCTGGCCGTGGACGGCCTGCGCCGCTTGACCCACGGCGCGCTGCGCCGGGTGCTGGACGTGGATCCGGCGGCCATCGCCGTGGTGGCCGACGTCGCGTCGGTGGCGGCGCTGGTCGAGCGGACGGTGCGCTCGAGCGTGCCCCCCAACGCCGCCCAGCTGCAAATGGCGGTGAGTGAGCTGACCGCCGAAATTCCCGGGCCGATTGGCGCGGCCATCGCCAAGGTGCTGACGCGCCTGGAGCAGCTGCCGATCACGGCGGCGGCGTCGATCGACAGCGCGCCCATCCCGCTCGAACGCCGGCGCGCGCCCCTACCCGATTGGCTCTTGCCTCGCCGCACCATCGGCGCGTTCTACGTGGTTCGCTCGTTGGGCAGCGGCGGCGCCAGCTCGGTGTTCATGGCCCGGCGCGTCGAGGAGCGGAACAACGCCAAAGCCGAGGGCTTCGCCCTCAAGGTACCCGACTACGATCCGACGACCGCGCGCAGCTTGTCGGAGCAAGAGTTCTTGCAGCTGTTCCGCGAAGAAGCGGGCGCGCTCTTGGGGCTGCCCCAGCACGAGAATTTGGCTCGCTTCGTGACCTTCGACTTGGCCGCCCGGCCCAAGCCCATCTTGGTCATGGAGCTCATCCGCGGCGCGGGGCTCGATCGCCTGATCCGCAGCCGCTCGCTCACCGTCGACGGCGCGCTCAAGTACCTGGACGGCATCCTGGCCGCGCTCGAGGCCATGCACGGCGCTGGCGTCGGTCACCTGGACATCAAGCCGTCGAACGTGATCTTGCGTGACGGACAGACGCCGGTCTTGGTCGACTTCGGCCTGAGCGGGCGGCAGCTGCGCCCCGGCTGCGGTACTCTCGAATACTGCGCGCCCGAGGTGCTGGGCCTCGTGGAGTCGAAGGCGCCTCAGCCCGCGGACATGTACGCCTTCGCGTGCACGGCCTTCGAGGCCCTCACCTTCGAGCTGCTGTTCGACGCCGAGGACGAGACCTCGATTTTGTCGGCGCACATCGGCCACGACGGCTGGCCCGACAAGCTGGCCCGGCTAGCGCACCTGGCCGATTCGGCCGAGGTAGCCCGGCTGTTGGCCGCGTGCTTGCGCCGCGATCCGAAGAACCGGCCGACCGCTTCGCAGGCTCGTCGCGCCTTGCGCGACTTGACGCCCAAGCTGTCGGGCGTGAGCTTCCCGCTCGGTGCACCTTCCTCCAGTCCGAATCCCGCCAGCGCCGGCGCCAAGCCTGCCGCCGCGCCGCCCCTGGTCCGTGCCGAGAGCGCCTGAGCCAAAGCGCTGGGCGCTGTTGTTCGCGTGCGCGTGCCTGACCCTCGCGAGCTGCCGAGACAACTCGGCCGCGCCCATCCGTATCGACTTGGGACCTGGCCCCAACGACGAGCTGACGCTGGTACCTCGCGCTTCGCTGGCCGAGCTGATCGAAATCAGCCCGACCGAGACCGCCCTCTTCTTGACGCTCACCTCGGCCGAGCGCACCTGCGAAGCGCTGGCCGACACCGAAGCCGACGCGGCCGGCGTCGCCATTCGCTTGCTCCTGCCCGGCGGCAGCAAGCTACAGCCCGGCACCTTCCCGCTTTTGGCCGACGGACAGAGCGTCGACAAGCCACGTGCGCTGTCGACGGTCAAGCTGCACGGACGCAGGCAAGAGCTGCGGCCCGGCGGCGAGCTCACCTTGACCACGGTCGATCCGAGCCCGCAGGGCTCGGTGGATGGGCTTTTGAAATTCGAATTTACCGGCGACGCCGAGCACCCGGCGACCCGCGTTTCTGGGCGTTTCTTAGCGCATTTCTGCCGAATCGACCGGCTGCGCTAGGCCGCTTTGGGCGCTTTCTTTCGTGGTAGCGTGCGCTCTTCGGGAACCCACGGATGCTTCGCTACAAGCTGAGTTTGCGCACGAAAATCGTGGCCACCATCATCGGGGTCACACTGCTGGTGGTGGTGGGCGGCGCGTGGAAGGCGGCCCAGCAGGCCAAGGCCGAGCAGACGGGCCAGCAGATGCTGCTGCGCCCGCTGAAGCGCTACATCGACACCATGGCGCAGGTCGGCAGCGGCGAATACGCGATCACGCGCATGATCGCGAGCGATCCAGCGGTGGTGGCCGCGCTCACGACGTCCGACTCGGCGGCGCTCTCGGAGGCAGCCAAGCGCATCGGCGACGTCCTGCAAAGCTCCATTCTCCCCGATTTGTTCGTGATCTCGGACCTCAACGGCAAAATCACCGCGCTGCCGGGCGTGAAGACGCAGACCGAGCAAGAGTGGCGCAGCTCCCGGCTGTTCCAAGATCTGCGTGAAGGGCGCAGCATTCGCGCTCGCTTCGCCGAGGTCGCCGGGCAGGGCTACCGCATTTCGGGAGCGCACATCCGCAGCGGCGAGCGCCTGGTCGGCGCGGTGCTGTTCGGCGCCAGCCTCGATCGCTGGTTCGCAGAGAGCATCAACAAAGCGGGCGGCGCCGAGCCGGGCAAAGAGCAGCGGCTGCTGCTCGTGATCGGCGAGCGCCAGGTGGTGGCAGGCTCGGTGCCGCGCGCGCTCTGGCCGCAGCTGAGCGAGGCGCTGAGCAAGCCCGTCACGCTGCACGAAGGCGACAGAACCAGCGACGTGCTCGAAGTGCTCGACAAGGAATCGGGCGACAAGCTGCAGTACGACTTCGCCAAGCTCCCGGTCTACGGCTACTCAGCCGGCACCGACCCCGACTCGATCCCTTTCGGCAGCCTGTATCTGTACCGCGATCACGAGCGCGCGACGGCCAAGACGCTGGACGACCGCTTCACCGGCCTGATGTACGTGCTGGTAGCGGCGCTCGGGCTGTCGGTCGTGATGGGCTTCGTGCTGGCCGTTCAGATCACTCGCCCGCTGCGCCGCTACATCGTGGCCACGGAAGAGCTGGGCCGCGGGCAGGGAGATTTGAGCCGCCGCCTGGAGGTGGACGGCAACGACGAGCTCGGCACCTTGGCCACCAACCTGAACCGCGTGTTCGCCAAGATCCACAGCTTGGCCGCCGCCGTTCAGCGGTCCGCTTTTCAGGTCAACGCCTCGAGCGGCGAAATCTCGAGCATGAGCCGCCGGACGCTGGAGGGCGCCAAGGAGCAAGCCTCCAAGATCACCAGCTCCACCGCCGCCGTGACCGAGCTCTCGAGCTCGATCCAACAGGTGGCAGAGAACGCGGCCGAGGCCACCCGCACCGCCAAGCAGAGCGGTCAGGCCGTGACGCGGGCCATCGAACGCCTGCAGCAGATCCGAAAGAGCGTCGAGGAAGCGGCGCTGCGCATCGGCGCGTTGGGCGAGAGCGGCAAGCGCATCGGCAACATCGTCGAGGTCATCCGCCAGATCAGCGAGCAAACTTCGATGCTGGCGCTGAACGCCGCCATCGAGGCCGCCCACGCGGGCGAGCACGGCCGGGGCTTCGCGGTGGTGGCCGACGAGGTGAGCTCTTTGGCCAAGCGCACCGGCCAGAGCGCCCGCGACATCGAGGACCTGATCGCCGCCATCCGCGATCAAACGGGCGAGGCCGTGCAGAGCATGCAAATTGGCACCCGCGACGTCGAAGAAGGCACGCAGCTGGTCGAAACCACGCTCGCGGACCTGAAGACCTTGATCAGCGTGATTGACGACACGGCGTCGGCGGTGCAAGAGCAGGCCATCGCATCCGACGAAATCGCCCGCAACATGGACGCCGTACAGCGCATCGCTGGCTCAGTCGTCAACTCCAGCGAAAGCGCCGTGACCGAAGGGGAACGGCTGCAGAACCTGGCGGAGGCCCTGGAGCAGAGCGTGCGTGGCTTCAAGATCGATGCCGAGCGAGTGGCGCTCGACGAAGCCGAGCTGAAGGCGCTCCCCGAGCACCGCGCATGAATCCTCGTTCGTTCCACTTTCCGAAGTCCTCCCCTCGTCTCCTGGCCGCCTCGCTCTGCAGCCTCGCCCTCGGCGGCGCGTGCAGCAGCGAGGAGGCTCCCCCGCCTACGCCGATCACCTTCGGCGTGGAGGTAGTGAGCCTGGACGGTCGCGCCCCCGACGAGGCGATCGAGCTCCACTGCGATCGCGGCGGCCCCGGCGCGCTCGACGACGACGCCGCGGGCGGAGCTGGTACGGCCGGCGCCGGCTTCTTCAGCACCTTGGTCGTGGCCATCAGCACGACCCCCGTGGAAACGGATCGTCAATTCGTGCTGCGGCCCGCCCACGCCTGCGGCACGTCCACGCGCTGCGGCTACGTGCGCATCGAAGGGCTCGATGAAGCGGGCGCCGTCGTCGCCAGCGTCGACACCGCCACCACCCAAGGGGTGCTCGAGCTCGAGCTGTCGCGCCTGCCCACGCAGCTCCGCGTGAGCTTGATCCGCGGTTTGGATCAGGCCCCGCTACAAAATCCGGACAAAACCCACGTAACGTCCAGCGTGACGCCGAGCTTCGTCGTGCCGAGCTGCTCTACTCCGGCCGGCGCAGGTGGCGCAGGTGGCGCAGGTGGCCAGGACGCGGGCGGCGCGGGCAGCGCGGGTGAAACCAGCGCAGCTGGGGCCGGCGGCGCAGGTCCAGCCCCAGCGGGTGGCGCGGGCGGCGCAGGCGGCGAGAGCGGCTCTGCCGTCGGCGGCGCGGGCGGGCAAGACAGCGAGAGCGGCGCGGGCGGCGCGTAAGCGCGCTCAGGGGTGGACGAACAACACGGTGCCGGTGAGCTTCTGCATCACCGAGTGCCACCCTTCGGGTAGCGCAGGCTGGGTGAAGAAGAACAGCCGCCGCGCGTCCTCGGGCGTCAAATTGATGCAGCCATGGCTCTTGGGCGTGCCGAAGCGATCGTGCCAGTACGCGCCGTGCAGGGCGTAACCTTCTTCGAAGTACTGCACGTAGGGGACGTCGCGCAGCTCGAACTCTTCACCGGCCGCGTCCGAGTCCATGGTCGTAGACACGTGCTTGGTATGGATGCGGAAGATGCCGCGCTTGGTCGACTTGGTGTGCTCCGGATCTTCGAGGCCCGCTTCGCCCGTGGAGATCAGGGTGGCGAACACGGCGCGCGTTCCGTCGTAGGCCACCAGGGTCTGCTTCGACACGTTCACGTCGAACCAACGCTCGCCGTTTTTACCCCAAGCCGGCATCTTTTTAGCCTGATCGAGCCGTGACGCGTCTTGATCCGAAATGTAGTGGCCGTCGACGGTCTCGAAGTGCAAACGCCGCTGGAAGAAGCTTTGCTTGCCGGTCAGCTTCAACACCGACCAATATTCGGCCGGTCCGTCGTCGACGAGCTTGCCCTTTTGGTAGCGTTTGAGCCGCGCGTTTTCGCTGCGCACGAACGCAAACGGAAACTCGAGCCCTTTGCCGATCTCGACCCCGTGGTGCTCGGAGCCTTGAATGGGCCGCAGACGATCTGTCGGCACCACGTCCAAATCGGTGGTCAGGCCGTAGCGGCGCCCCTCGAACAGCAGCGTCTGCAGCAGCGAGAGGCCTTGACGGGGCTTCATGCGCGCGGCCACCAGCTCGGCGGCGTGGTCCACCTGTCCTTCGGGCGTGGGTAGGGCGCGCCCGGCGCCCAGAAACGGCGGCAAGGGGTCGCTTCGTTTGCCTTCCCAGGCCGCGCGAGCGTCGGGGGGAGCCTCTCCCCGCATCCAGACGTGCTGCGCGTAGCTTGCCCCCACCTCACCGTCGGCGGCGAGCCAGCTTGCCATGCGCTCGTCGAGATCACGCTCGGCTTGCTCGGCTTCGGCCCGCGTTGGCAGGCGCGAGTAGATGGGCCCCGGCTTGCGGACGGTGCCGTAGATGTACGGCAGCTTGCGCTCGAACGCGGGCCCGAGCCCGGCCACTGCGCTCACCACCGGGTCGTTGGCGTCGAGCGTGGCGGAGCCCTCGGCGCACACGAAGCCGCGCGGCTGGATGGGATACCAGCCAGCCCGGCAGCCCTCCGTGCCGGCCTGCTCGCCGCGCAGCACGATGGACGAGCCCGCGCGAAAATAGCCGAGCCGCTCGGCCGAGCGCGCCGGGCGCTCGTAGATCCAGGCGCGCAGCGAGCGCGCGTAGATGCGCCGCCCCGGCGCTTCTGGCGCGGCGTGCAGCTCCCCGTCCAAACCGACCGTGGTCGCCGGTATCGCGACCGGGGCGGGCTTCACGGAGGCGGGCGGCGCGGCCGTGACCTGCGGGGCGGACGCGCTCGCGCTCGCGCTGGGGAGCGCGGTCTCGGTCGGAGCCGCCTCGCGTTTCGAGCAAGCCGCGGCGGCCAGCGCCAACAGCGGCAGCGTCCTGAACAATCCGGCCGGCATCGCCCCCCGGACATGCCACGCGACCCGCGGAGGCCGCAAGAAAACGGGCTCCTTTGCCGCCCGGGCGACGGGGCGGCGAGCTCCACGTCCGTGCCGGGCGAAATGCGGGCCTGTCCGCTGCGGAACACGTTGCGTCTCGCCCGGCTCGGCTTATCTTCCGTGCGGTTGTCCGCTTCCGCCCCCCTCCGCAGCTCCGCGCCGCTAGCCGCGGCCGGCGTCATCTGCCTCGGCTTGGTCCCCGTGTTGGGTGGTCCAGAGCGCCCGCTGCATTGGGCCATGACGGCAGGCATGGTTGGGTTTGGCAGCCTGCTGTGGGCTCGGCGCCGGCTGCGCGGGCCCGAGGCGCCGTTGGCTCCCGCGCCGCGGAAGGCCGCCCAAGCCGCTGGGCGCGCGCTGCTGCTGATTTCGGGGGTCATTGCCGTTCTGGTCGCGGGCATCGTGAGCCTGCGCTTGCGCAGCGCTCTCCCTATCGGCGCGCTGTCGCTCTGGCTGCCGGCGGTAGGGCTCTCGTGGCTTGCCCTGTTGGGCCTTCAGGTCCGCCGCCACCGCGAGGCCGCGCCCGATTCACCGGCCGGAGGCGATCGCCCCTCGCGCCGGCCGCCCGCGCGAGACAACCGCGCGGCCTCCCCTTCGAGCCATTCGGGGCCCCCCGATCAGCACGTCAACGCCTGAGGCGCGGGCGGGAACGCCTGAGGCGCGGGCGGGGACGCCTGAGGCGCGGGCGGGAACGCCCGAGGCGCGGGCGGGCCGTGGACGGCGCCGGCCCGCCCTAATTGGGAAAGTGACCTCGATCGTTTGGAGCGGGAGATCCAAGCCGGGTAAAAGGAGCGTCCCCATGCGATCGCTCGTCCCCGCGCTGTTGCTGCTCGCCGCTTGCTCCAAGTCCGACCCGCCCCCCCCGACCGCCCCGACCCCGGCAAGCTCGGCCGCGGCGCAGCCCTCGGTCACGGCGGCCGCCGCGCCCAGCGCCGCGCCGCCCAGCAAGCCGCGCAACGTGCTGTTCGTCACCATCGACAGCCTGCGCGCGGACATGCCCTGGAACGGCTACCCGCGCGTGATTGCCCCCAATTTGGTGGCGCTCGCCGAGAAATGCACCGTCTACAGCAACGCGTATTCGGTCTCTAGCTACACCGCCAAGAGCGTGGCTGCCTTCTTGAGCGGTCAGTACCCGAGCACGCTCTACCGCAGCGGCTTTTTCTTCGCGAACTACGCGACCGCCAATCAGTTCATGGCCGAACGCCTGCACGAGAGCGGCATTGCCACCATCGGCTGGTTCGGCCACATGTATTTCTCGCGCGCCAAAGGGCTGGAGCAAGGCTTCGACGAGTGGCGCACGACGCCCGGCATCACCTTCGATCCCGAGACCGACAACCATGTCACGAGCGATAAGATGACGGCGCTCGGCATCGAGCTTTTGGGCAAGCCCGAGCTCGCTCGCAAGCAATTCTTCGCCTGGGGTCACTACATGGACCCCCACGATCAGTACAACCGCCACGAGGAAGCCCCCAAGTTCGGCAACAAGGCGCGTGATCGCTACGATCAGGAGGTCTTTTACACGGACATTTGGGTAAAAAAGCTGTTCGACTTCGTCGAGCAGCAACCGTTCGGCAAAGACACGTTCATCGTGATCTCGGCCGACCACGGCGAAGCCTTCGGTGAGCACGGCATGTACAAGCATGCCTTCGAGCTGTGGGAGGTGCTGACGCGAGTCCCGCTCATCGTGTGCGGCCCCGGTATCAAGGCTCAGCGCATCAACGAGCGGCGCTCGCACATCGATCTGGTGCCCACCTTCCTCGACTTGCTCGGCCAGAAGCCGGCGCCGGAGCTGCTGGGCAAGAGCTTGCTGCCCGAGCTGACCGGTCTAGAACCGGCCAAGAACCGCGAGCCCATCTACACCGAGATGACCGAGGACAGCCACAATCCGCCGCGGCGCGCCCTCACCCGCGGGGATTACAAGCTCATCTGGAGCGGACCCCGCGACAAATTCCAGCTCTTCAACCTGACCGTCGACCCGGGCGAAGAGAAAGATCTGAGCCGCGCCGAGCCCGAGAAGTTGAAGGAAATGGTCGCCGATTACCACGCTTTCTGGGACAAGCTGCCGATGGTGGAGCCCTACGGGAACATGAAGCTTCACGATGGCGGCACGGCGCGCGGCCCCACGGGGCCGAAGTAGGCGGCGCGCATCCGATAGCTGCGTCGGACGCCCCTCAAGTCTCGGGCCGAACGGCCGTCTACTAGCAGCGTGAGTAGCTCGATTCGGTTCTTCGTCGTGGCGGTGTTGGTGTCGCTGGGCGCGACGGCCAACGCGAGCGTGCAGTCGTGCAACACACGCTGCCAGACCGTACAAACGGACTGCAACTTGCGTTGCGACGGCAACATCCCGTGCATCAGCCAGTGTCAGGTCTCCGCCGACACCTGCGCCGATGCGTGCCTGAAGCAGTAGCTCCGCCTACTTCAGCACCGAAGCTAGGTCTTGCTCGAGTTGCTCCGCGGTCGTGCTCGGCACCTTGACGTACCAGCGGCCCCACTCGGTGCGCGCCAGGTAGTCGTTGCCCTTCTCGCCGGGGAGCTTGTACAGCTCTACGAAACCGACGGATTTGCTGCCATCGAAGTACTCTACGCGCACGATGGCCTCGTCCGGGCGCAGCGCTTTGGCCGGCTTCTCGACGAAATCGCTGCCGCGTAGCCGACCGAGCTTGCTCATCCAGTTGCCCGCGGTCTCGTCTTGCTTGGTGGGCGTCGCGACGTCGCCCCAGCCATCGTTTTTGTCTTTTACGCGCACGAGCTCGCGAGACTTGCCGCCCTTTTGCACGCGCACCTTGCTGACCTCTTCGCTCTTGAAGCCGTGCAGATCGCGCTCGGGCAAGCGCGAGTCTCCGAACATCAGGCTCTGAGCGATGTCGCCCGAGATGGCGAAGACCTCGCCGCTGTTTTGATATTTGGCGTAGCGCTCGCTGCCACCGGGCGTGGTGCCGCCGATCACGAGCACGTGCTCTTTACCGCCGATGGTGACTTTGAGCGTCCCCTCCGGCTTGTCGAGGCCGAACTCTTCGTTGCGGCCCGCTTCCACCTTGCCGACAGCGCGCAAGGCCTGCAGCGGCGCCAGCGCCTTGACCAGCGTTTCGCCCGCTTTCACCGAGATGAAGCGCGACGAATCCTTCTTCGCGTCCTTGGCCTCGGGCGCCTTGAGCGGTGCTCCGGGCACGCCGGCGTGCGGATCGGCCGGCGGCGCCTCCTCCTTCTCGACGCTGGTAACGTAATAGTAGCCGAGCGCGTCTTTCTGGGCTTCCAGCCGCACCTTGCGCGTCTTGCCATCGAACGACAGCTTGCTGAAAGAAGCCTGGTTGCCGCCCCACACGTCGACGGTGGCTTGCTGCTTCTCGGGCGCCGCCTCGTCTTTGTTCCAGACCGAGTAGGCTAGACCTGCCGCTACCACCAGCAAAGCACCATGAAGAACGAGCGGTTTCACTTGCCACCTCCTGCCAGCGCGCGACGCCGGATGAACAGCCCGCCCGCGAGCACGAGCAGCGGAATACCGAAGATGGTCGAGTAGAACCAAGCCAAATCTTGCTGTTTGGTGTGCTCGATGTGCAAATCTTCTTCGGTGTTGGTCGCGCCCGCGTAGCTCTCTTCTCCGACCAACCAGCGCATGGCGTCCACGAACAGCACTTGGTTGCCGATCACGTTGGTCAACACCAGGTCGCTCAACGCGTCGGCGTCGGCAATGACGAAGGCGCGCATCTCTTTGGCTTCGGGCTTCTTGCCCTTGTCCTTGTCGTCGGGCTTCGCGGGCGGAGGCGGGGGCGCGCCCGCGGCCGGCTTGGTGACGGCCGCCGCGATGTTGTAGACCTGCGTCTTCTCGCTGTCTTTGTCGAGCTTGAAGTCGTGGTTGACGTCGCTCCACGTACCGCTCGCCGAGCGCACCGTGAAATCGACCTTGCCGGGCATGCTCTGCGGTTTGTCCAGGCTACCCGCGCCGAACACCACGATGGCGGCCCGCGGCGAGTTACGGCTCAAGGTCGAGACCGAAGCATGCGACGAGAAGCTGCCGATCTGCAGGCGGATGCGATCCGAGTCGTTGGAGCGCATCATGATGTGCTGCGTCTCGTTGGCCAGCAGATCCGGCGACAAGGTGAGCCCGGTGATGCCGACCAGCGCGGCCAAGTGCGGCGGCGCTGGGGTCTTGGCCGCGGGCGGCGCAGGCGCCTTGACCGCAGCCGAGCCCGAAGGCGACGCCGTGGGCGCCGGCGTGGCCGGAGCCGCGTCTTTGCTCTCTCCAGCCCCGACCAAGTTCATGCTCGAAGCGCTCTCGGGATCGAGGGCCAAGAGCAGGTGCCCGCCCGCGTCGGCGAAGCGCTGCAGCGAGGCGATCTCTTCGGGCGAGAAGGCTTCACTCGGGCCCAAGACCGCGACCGCGTCGGCGTCGTCCGGGACTTGGCGGCCCAGGCCCTGACCGAGGCCCAGCTCTTTCACGGTCACGTTCTGCTTCTGCAGCAGGAGCTTGGCGATGTTGGCCGTGCGGCCTTCGTTCTCACTACCCTTCGCGGTGTCGTTCAGCTCGCCGTGGCCGACCGTGAAGTACACGGTCTTGTGCGAGCGCACGGCCTTCAGCAGCTGCTCCTGAAAGTCGCGGTCGAGCGTCTGCAGCTTGGCCCGCGCCGTGGTCACGTCGGTACCGATCGTCAGGGTGTACGTGGCGCTGCCTCGAGACAGAATGACGACGCCGTCTTGGTTGGCGCGCAGCTCTTTCGCGAGCTTGGGCGCCAGCAAGCGGTCGCGCACCTCCACCTTCAGCTTGGGGCTCTGCGCCGCCAGCTCTTTGAGGTAGCTCTCGACCTCGGCCCGCACCTCGTTCACGTCCGGAAAGAACGCCACCACCCGGATGGGCTCGCTGATGCTCTTGGCGATCTTGAAGGTTGCCTCGCCCGGACGCGAGGTCTTGAAGTACGAGTAGTCCCACTTCTTCTGGATGCCGCCGGAGGCGTAGACCAGGAGCGAGCCGTACACCGCCACCATGGCCAGCGAAGCACCGGCCATGGCCGCGGCCTTGACGCGGCGCGCCTCCGGGCGCTCGGCGCGGCGCATGGGCCGGAGCGCCGTCTCGGCGAAGATCTGCGGCACCACCGCCAGCGTGAGCAGCGAGACCCAGAGCACCCGGAGCAGCTCGATGGCGTGGTCGCGCTTCTCGGCCGTCAGCTTGGTGAGCCCGAGGCGGTCGGCGCCTGCGTCGGTAGTGGTGTAATAAATTGCCAGGGCGACCAGCCCGGCGATGGACAAGAGCGCCAGCAAGCGCTCGATGTTGGCGCGCTCCCCCTGACTCTTGAACTTGGGGGAGAAGCGCAGCGCCGTGGCCAGCACCACGGCCAAAGCGCCCAGCGCCGTCACCACGCCCGCGCCCTTTTCGAGCCCGGACAACACGCGCTCGCCGATCAGCACCAGGGCCAGGCCGCCCAAGTACAAGGGCAAGAGCCAACCCGGAGCGCCGGTGCCGGCGGAGACCGCGGCGAGGCCCGAGCGCGGCGGCTCGGCCGCGGGGGTTACTTGCTGGCTCATTGCCACCTCCGCGCTTCCAGCACTTTGACCGAAGCAAACAAGAATGCGTACGTGAAGACCAAGTAGAAGACCACTCCCGACGGCTGCAGAATGCCCTGCATGAAAGGCCTGAAGTTTTCGTGGTGCACGGCCAGCGCGCCCAAATATTGGTTGAGCGGCGGCTCGGTGGCTTTGGCCACCATCCACAGCAGCACGAACACGGCGGCCAGCACCGCGCTCACGACCAGCGCCACCACCTGCGAGCTTGCCAGCGCCGAGCCAAACACGCCCACGGCCGTGAGGGCCGCGCCCAGCAAGAGCAGCCCCGCGTAGCCGACCACGATGTGCCCCACCGCGACCTTGCCGTGCACGAACAGCCAGGCCGGCATGTACACCGACAAGAGCGTCGTCAGCGCCAGCACGCCGTACGCGGCCAGGAATTTGCCGATCACGATGTCACGGTCTTTTACCGGCGACGTGCTCAGCAAAATCATCGTGCCGGTCTGGCGTTCCTCGGCCAAAACGCGGATCGTCAGCAAAATGGCCGCGATCATCGTGGGGCCCGAGGCGTTGTAGAAGAACTGCTGAAGGACCTCGCCGCTCAGCCGTTTTTGGTCGAGGCCGTTGAGCCAGTAGAACAAAAGCCCGTCGACCAAGAGCGTGCCGGCCACCAGCACCGGCCCAATCCAAGAGCGAAAATACGAGCTGAACTCGCGCCGCGCGATCAAGAAGGCAACGCTCATGCGGCACCTCCTTCGCTCGGGCTGGGCGCTGGCGCCTCGGCCTCTTCTTTGCGGCGCTTCTTCTTGCGCCGCACCGGCGCGCCTTCGCCAGACTCGCCCAACAGCTCCAAGAACATGCTCTCCAGCTCTTGCTCGCGGCCGAGCGCGATGACGCCCACGTTGGCCTCGACCAGCGCGCGGCACAAAGCTTCGCGCAGGTCGCCTTCGCCGCGCACGCTGATCGAGGCGACACCGGGGCCCGTCTCGCTGCTGGCGGCCGCGTCCACCGCGGACACACCGGGGACTCTTTGAGCAATCTCCGTGGCCCGGGCCAGCGCAGCGTCCTCGCTCGCGCCCGAAACCCGCACCGTTACCGAGATGCGCGACCCTTGGCGGAGCGCGAGCGACAACTCGCTCTCGGTGCCCGACCACTCGATCTTGCCCGAGTTGATGACCATGATGCGATCGCAGGTCTCGCTGATCTCGGACAAGATGTGGCTCGACAGAACGACCGTGTGGTCGCCCTTCAGGTTCTTGACCAGCTCGCGCATCTCGACGATTTGCACCGGGTCGAGGCCCGAAATGGGCTCGTCTAGCACCACCAGCTCGGGCGCGTGCACGATGGCCTGGGCGATGCCGACGCGCTGCTTGTAGCCGTGCGAGAGCGCGCCGATGACCTTCTTGGCCACGTCGCCGAGCTCCGTCAGCTCGACCGCTTCGGCCACCAGCTTTTGCGTTTTGTGCCCCGGCACGCCGCGCAGCCGCGCCGCGAACGTGAGGTAATCGCTCACGGTTTGATCTTCGTACAGCGGGGGGCGATCGGGCAGGTAGCCGACCTTGGACTTCACCTCGTCGGGGCGCTCCACGACGTCGACGCCGGCCACCTTGACCGAGCCGCTGGTCGGCAGCAGATCGCACGCTAGAATGCGCAGGGTGGTGGTCTTGCCGGCGCCGTTCAGCCCCAACAACCCGATGATTTCGCCACGCTCGATGTTCGTGGTCAGCGGTCCGACGGCCCGCTGATCGCCGTAGTACTTATAGAGCTCCTGGATTTCGATCACGGAGAGCCTCGACCAAGCATGAAGTGACTACGCATTGAAGTGCCCTGCCTAGAGCGACCACCGCGCCCGCTCGGCGGTTCGGCGGTTACCACAAAGTTTCGGCGCGGTGTTACCAAGAACCTCGCCCGCTTATTCCCAGCGCGCCCTGTCCGAGCCACAAACCAGTAACATCGAAGCTTTCCGAGATGACCGCGCGCACCACGGCCGAATCCGAATCGCTCGAGAGTCGCATCCTGCAAGCAGCTCTGGACGCAGGCTTCGTGCGGGCCGGCATCGCCCCCGCCGCTCGCTCCGAACAAGCGGCCGATCGGCTCGGGAGCTGGCTGGGCGCCGGACACCACGGCGAAATGCACTACATGGACGGCCCGCTCGATCGCGCCGCTCCGGCCGCGCTTTTCGGCAGCGTGCAGAGCGTGCTCGTCGTGGCCTTGCCCTACGGTGGTGGCCCGAGCGTGGCGCTGCGCAAGAGCGCCCTGGGCCCCCCCGTCGCGCCCAAGCTCGCGGGCCGCGTGGCGCGCTACGCGCAGGGCGAAGACTACCACCGCATCCTCAAGCTCAAGCTCGAGCGGCTTGGTTTGGCCATCGACGCGCTGGTGGGGCGCCCCGTGGGGCGGCGCGCCTGCGTGGACAGCGCGCCCCTCTTGGAGCGCGACTTCGCGGTGCGAGCGGGGCTCGGTTTTGCCGCCAAATCGACGCTCACCATCGCGCCCGGAGTGGGCAGCTTCTTCTTGCTCGGCGAGCTGCTGCTGGAGCTCGAGCTCGGGGCGCGCCAAGCGGCGCCGCCGTCGGGGTGCGGCTCGTGCTCCCTCTGCCTGAGCGCGTGTCCGACCGGCGCGTTCGTAGGGCCGCATCAGCTCGATGCCCGACGCTGCATCTCTTACCTGACGATCGAGTTGAAGGGCTCGGTGCCGACGGAGCTGCGTCCGCTCATGGGGCAGCACGTGTTCGGCTGCGACGTTTGCCAAGACGTGTGCCCCTGGAATCACTCGCGCCACTTGCCAGCCGCCGACCCCGAGCTCGGGCGGCGCGAAGAGCTGGTGGCCCCCGAGCTGGAGACGCTGCTCTTTCTGACCTCGTCGGCCTACCGGCGGCTCGTGCGCGGCACCGCGCTGTCGCGGGTGAGCCGGGCCCGCCTCGGTCGCAACGCCGCCATCGCGCTCGGCAACTCGCGCGCCGCCGCGGCCGAGGCGCCGCTCGCTCGGGCGCTGGGCACGCACTCGAGCGAGCTGGTGCGGGCCCACGCCGCCTGGGCGCTCGCCGCCTTGGGCCTCCCGCTGACGACCGGCCTTGCCGCGCTCACGCGAGCCGAAGCCCACGACGAATCCGCGGAGGTGCGCGGCGAGGCCCAAAAAGCCCTGGCGGAGGTGTCGGCCCGAGATGATGGTATGAGGCCGCCTGAACCGAGAGCGCCATGACCGAGAGCGCCATGACCGAGCCCCCCCAAGATCCCAAGCCCGCCCACGAGGCGTCCCGGCTAGCGTCGGTGTCGCTGCGCCAGCTGGGCATGCTGGTGCTGTTCTGCTCGATGACGGTGCTGTTCACGGCCAGCATCATCGGCTTTTGGTACACGCGCCTGACGTCCCCGCACTACCGCGCGGCCGGCTTGCCCGATCTGCCAGCAGGCTTGCTCTTCAGCACGCTCCTCATCGCCCTCACCTCGTGGTGCATTTGGCAGGCGCAGCTAGCCGTCAAACGCAACTTGCACGAAGCGCTGCGGCGCTGGCTGTTGGCCGCCACTGCGCTGGGCGCGCTGTTTCTGCTGACGCAATCGGCCAATTGGTTTGCCATGCGCCCCCCGAGCGACGCCAACTCGCTGTACCTGGCGACGTTCTTTTTGCTGACGGGCGTCCACGCGCTGCACGTCATCGGGGGCTTCGTGCCGCTCGGCTTCGTGCTGCACCACGCATGGCGTCGTCACTACTCCAGCTCGAGCCACGAAGGCTTGACCCTGTGCGCTCAGTATTGGCACTTTCTCGGCGCCGTGTGGCTCGTGCTGGTGGCCACGCTCTACCTCGGCAATCAATGAGCGACGCCGCGCCCCGAACCTATTTTTGGGATTTCTTCGGGCCTCGCTCGCAACCGACGGCCAGCCATTTCAAGCGCCATTTACAGGGCTTCCTCGAGCAGCACGGCATCGGCCACTTGCCGCTGGTCGAAGCGTCGAGCGCGCCGGGTCACCACGGCGTTGGCGTGACCGCCCCGCCCGAGCACTGGCCGCTGATCGAGAAGGCGCTCCGCCCCAAGCGCTTCGAGCCGCGCAGCCCAGCTCCCTAAAAGATCAGCTTCCCTTTGCCGACCTGATCAGGCCCTTCTGTTCGGAAAAGTCAGCTCGCTGGCGCTCGAGATTCATCGCATCCTTCTCTGAGCTCTCCGACGTGAAGAGGCCTTCCGGTTCTGAAAAGTCAGTTCGGTAGCGAACTGACTCTTGCGACGTGAAGAGGCCTTCCGGTTCTGAAAAAGTCAGTTCGGTAGCGAACTGACTCTTGCGACGTGAAGAGGCCTTCCGGTTCTGAAAAAGTCAGTTCGGTAGCGAACTGACTTTTCGACGTGAAGAGGCCTTCCGGTTCTGAAAAGTCAGCTCGGTGCGCGGTAGCGAGCCTCGTTACGGAGCCAGTCGCTCGATTGCCCACGAAGCGCCGGCTCCGGGCGCTCCTTCCCGCTGATACACGAAGCGATCGTGCAAGCGATCGGGCCGCCCCAGCCAGAGCTCCACGCGCTCCGGAAAGACCAAGAAACCGCCCCAGAATTCGGGGCGCGTGACCTCTCGTCCGGAGAACCGCGCGTCGACCTGGCGCGAGCGCTCCTCGAGCTCGACGCGCGAAGCAATGGGCTGGCTCTGCGGTGACGCCCAGGCGCCGAGCTGAGAGCCCCGCGGCCGACTACGAAAGTAGGCTTCGGACTCCGCTTCGGTCGCGCGCTCGACGTGACCTTCGATGCGCACCTGCCGTTCGCGCAGCGCAAAATGCATGACGAGCGCCGCGCGCGGGTTGTCCCCCAGCTCCCGCGCCTTGCGGCTCTGGTAGTTCGTGACGAAAAACACCGCGCCGCGCCGCTGGCCCTTGTAGAGCACGATGCGCGCCGAAGGCCGTCCGTCGGGGCTAGCGGTGGCCAGCGTCATGGCGTCGGGCATCGGGTCGCCGTTTTTGACCGCTTCTTCGTACCATGCGTTCAGCACTGAAAGGGGCTCGGGCCCCGGAGCTTTCTCGGCCGCGTCGCGGGCAAAGTCCTCTGAATCAGGCATTTTGTGGCCTCGTTGTAGCGCTGCGCGTCACGGTTATCAAATCCACCTGAAGCGGCGGAAGAATCGCCGCACCGCAGCCGTAGACCGCAGGTATCATCGAGGAGCCTGAACCATGACGTTGCCTTCGCGCCGCTCAGCTCGCCAGCCGCTCGCCATCGGCTCCGCCCTGTCCGCTCTGTTTTTTGCCTCCTTCGCGCTGGCGGGCGACGCCACGCCGCTCGACAAAGCCAGCGAGCAGGTGAGCACGGCCCTCACCGTCCTCAAGGACGTGAAGCTTGGCAGCCGCGCCAGCGACGAGCACCTGGAGAAAGCCCGCGGCTACCTCAATCGCGCGCGCGCCGAGCTGCTCAAGGCCCAGGGCCAAGACGCCAATAGCCCCCCGCCCTGACCCGCTACTTCGAGCTATACAGCCGCCATGCGCGTATTGGTCACCGGCGGGGCCGGCTTCATCGGCAGCCACGTGGTCGAAGGCGCCCTGGCTGCAGGTTTCGAGGTCGCCGTGCTCGACGACTTCTCGACCGGCCGGCGCCCCAACGTCCCCGACGGGGTGCGGATCTTCAAGGTAGATTTGCGCGACCGCGAGGCCACGTTTCGAGCCGTGGCCGAGTTCGCTCCCGCGCTGGTCAGTCACCAAGCGGCCCAGGCTAGCGTGGCCCGAAGCGTGAAAGATCCGCACCTCGACGCGCACATCAACGTGCTGGGCGGGCTCAACTTGCTGGACGCGTGCACGGCTCCCGGCAGCTCCGTACAGCACTTCGTGTTCGCCAGCACCGGCGGCGCCATCTACGGCGAGGTGCCCGAAGGTGAGCGGGCCAGCGAAAGCTACCGGCTCGAGCCGAAGAGCCCGTACGCGATCAGCAAGCTCACGTTCGAGCGCCTCTTGGCCGTGTACCGCGAGCAACGTGGGCTCTCGATCAACGTGCTCCGCTACTCGAACGTCTACGGTCCACGCCAAGATCCCGACGGAGAAGCGGGCGCGGTCGCCGTCTTCTTCAACGCCGCGCTCACGGGCAAGAGTCTGACCGTCTTCGCCCAACGCACGCCCGGCGACAGCGGCGCCGTGCGCGACTACGTGTTCGTGGGCGACGTGACGCGAGCCAACCTGCAGGCGCTGGCCGGCAAGCTGCCGCGGCCCGTGTTGAACGTAGGCTCGGGCCAGGCCACCACCACGCTCGCGCTGGCCGAGCGCATCGTCGCGCTGTGCGGGTCACGCTCGCCCATCGAGCCGGGCGGAGCACGCCCCGGAGATCTCGAGCGTTCGCTCCTGGACGTCAGCGTATTTCAGCAACTATTCGGCCCGCCCACGCCGCTCGAGCAGGGGTTGGCCGCCACCGCGCGATGGTACCGTGAGCGCTAGCCTCATCATCCGCCGCGGGTTGGGGTCGCTCGCGCTAGCTGCTTTGGCCGTCGCTTGCCACGCGCTGCAGCCGAGCCCGCGCGCCTCGCGCGCGCCCGGCGAAGCCAGCGCGCCCGAAGACGCCGAGCCGGCCGGCCCTCACGGCGAGCGCGCCGCCCTCGGCGACAGCTCGCTGGGCCAAGCCGGCTCCCCGAGCGAAGACGAGGCCGAGCACGGCGAGGCCCTCGACGACTCGGGCGAGAGCAGCGAGCCCTCCGCGAGCGAAGCGCTGAGCGTGCACCCTCACCCGCTCGACACCTGGAGCGACGCGCAGATCGCTCAGGCCGTCGCGCACGACTTGCCCTCGCTCGGGCCCATGTCGCTCGGCTCGCCCAACGCGGGCGCGCTGTTCAACGGGGTGCAAGCCACCGAGAACGAATTTTACAAGCCCATCAGCCCGAGCGGCGCCTGGGCCACGCAAGAAACGCTGGACGGCCTCCAGGTCGCGCTCGCTCGGGTCCACGAGCAGTTTCCGGACACGCCCCCGCTCGTCCTCGGCGACATCAGCGCCAAACGCGGCGGTCCGTCGCGCCCTCACGTTTCGCATCAGTCGGGCCGCGACGTCGACATTGGGTATTTCTACAACGACGGCGCCGGCTGGTATGCGCGCGGCAACGCCAAGAATTTGGACCTACCGCGCACCTGGGCGTTCGTGCGCGCCCTCATCACCGAGACTGACATCGACCTCATCTTGATCGACCACTCGATTCAGGTGCTGCTCGAGAGCTACGCCAAGCAGCACGGCGACGACCCGAGCTGGCTCGCCGGCTTGTTCCGCGGCGTACCGGGTAAGCTGCGCCCGCTGATTCGTCACGCCCCCGGGCACGCGACTCACATTCACATTCGCTTCTTCAACCCGATCGCCCAAGAGACGGCCCGGCGCTGCCACCCGTTCTTGCTGGCGGCCAAGCTGACGAGCGCCCCGCAGAGCTACATCACGCACAAGGTGAAGAAGAACGAGACGCTGGGGATGATCTCGCGCAAATACGGGGTGCCGGTGCCGCGGCTGCGCGCCGTGAACGGCCTCAAGTCGTCGCTGATTCGCGAGAAGAGCGCGCTCCGCATCCCCGTGGCGTCGCGTGGCCCGGTAGGTCCCGGCCCTCGTCTGCGCGTGCCCACTCGACGCCTACCGCCGCCGCCGTCCCAAGTCGTCCCGCCCCCGCCGTCCAGCCAGGCGTCGGCCGCTCAGCCCCCGCCGACCAAATGAACGATTTCGACGACGTCCCGGTCGTTCAGCACGGTTTCAGCGTGTAGGGCGCGGGGGACGACCTCCCGGTTGCGCTCGACCGCCACCGGCCCCTCCGTCAGGGCCAACGCTTCGACCAAACCCCGCACCGTGAGGCCTTCGGGGAAGGTTTTGGACTCGCCGTTCACCGTGAGCTGCATGGCACGAAGCAGCTTTGACCAAGCAAACTGGCGGTGCAAGGCGCTCGCAGGGTAAAATAGGCGAGTGAGGGTTTCTGGCCTTGCACGAGTCACCGTACTGGCGTCGGCGTTGGCCGGGGCGGGCTTCGGCCTGTGGCCCGTCGTGCAGGGGTTGCCGGAGCCCGCTCACGCCAGCCTCGGCGGCAGCGTGCCGACGGCCGGCGTTCCCCTTTCCACCTGGCTCGACGGGCGGGCCCGCTTGGCAGGGGCGCACGAGGTGCTGGTTCATCACCCCGACGGAGTCTTGGTCGTGCCGCGCGCGGCGCTGGGCCTGTCGCTCGACACCGAGCAAGCGCGGGCCGCCCTGCTGCGTCCGCGCGTGCCCAGCAGCTTGTTCACGCGCGTGCGGGCCAAGTTGGGCGGTGCTCCGAGCGAGCCGGTCGAGGTCGAGCCCCGCTACCGCTTCGACCCCGCGCGTGCGGCCGCGTGGCTTTCGGAGCTGGCGCCGGCGCTGCGCCGAGAGGCCGTCGACGCTCGGCTCGACCTGAGCGGCCACGCACGGATCGAAGCTTCGTCCGGCCGCGAGCTGGACATGGGCGCGTCGCTGCCACGGCTGGCGGCGCTGGGCGGCGCCGACGAGCTCACGCTCGCCTTCAGCGAGCTCGCACCGAAAATCCCCACCAGCGCGCTCGTCAACGTCGATCCGTCGCTCGTGCTCAGCGAATACGAGACCGATTTTGCCACGCGCGGCGGGCCGCGCGTGAAGAACATCGCGCGGGCCGCCCGCTACCTGGACGGCACCTTGATGGCGCCCGGAGAGATCTGGAGCTTCAACCGCACGGTCGGCCCCCGCACCCTCGAGCGCGGCTTCGTAGACGCCCCCGTGATCGTGGCCGATGAGCTCGAGCCGGGGGTCGGCGGCGGCGTGTGCCAGGTGGCGACCACGCTGTTCGCCGCGGGCGTTCTGGGCGGGCTCGACGTGGTCAAGCGCCGCAGCCACAGCCGCCCGAGCGGCTACGCACCGCTCGGCCTGGACGCCACCGTCATCGACGGCGAGGTCGATCTGCAGCTGCGGAATCCCTACCCGGTGCCGATCATCGTGCACGCCTTCCTGCCCGTGCCGACGCGCATCCGCGTCGAGATGCTGGGCGCGGTGGCGCCCGGCAAGGTGGAGCACAGCTACGCCGTGAAGAAGAGCGAAGACTTCTTCCGGCGCGTTGCCCGCCACGACGAGCTCGGCGCCGACCAGATCAAGCGGCACCAAAAAGGCAGCCCCGGCTACGACGTCGTCAGCACGGTGCGCACTCGCTACGTGGACGGCAGCGAGCGGGTGCGGCGCTATTCGAGCACCTACTACCCCGTCCCCGAAATCTTTTGGGTCGGCCGCGACGTCGATCCGGAGAGCTTGCCGCCGCTGCCCGAGCGCGCCACCCACACCGAAGTGCAAAGCAGCGAGAGCGAGACCGACGGCGTCACGCCCGCGTCGTTCTCGGGCTAGACCTAGCGCGCGTTACGGCGCCCCACCGGCGTCGCCAGCGTCCGGACCCGGCCCCGCGCCGCCGGCGGGAATGCAAGCGTCCGCAGCCGCGTCGCAGTCTTCTTGATCCGTCATCGTGGCGGACACGTAGTCGGCGAAGCACGGAATGATGGCGTGCGCCCCCATGAAGTCTTGGTAGCAATTGACGTACAGGTTGAACAGCTGCTCGTCATCGGTGGCGCCGACGCAGAACGCGAACGCAGCGGCGCCGTCGCGGCACGGCTCGTCTTTCACCTCGGTCAGGTCGCAGCCCACCCCCGTGTCGTCGGCGGAGCACCCGGTCGAGACGAAACCGAGCGTTGCGTACTCGTCGATGCAGTTCAACGTTTCGACGGCGCCCGTCATCGAGTTGCAGACGTTCACGCGAGTCGTGTCGGCGCAGGTCACGGGCATGCCTGCGCAGGCGCCGCCGCTGCTGCTCGTGCCGGCCGCGCCCGCGGTCGACGCCGCCGTGCCCGCGGTCGACGCCGCCGTGCCCGCGCCGGGCGTGGTGCTCGCCCCCGTACCGGCGACACCGCCGGTGCCAGCGGAGCTGCCGCCACTGCCCACGATGGCGCCGTTGCCCCCCGCCCCATCGTCTTTGCTCGTGGCTTTACTGGAACAGGCGACGAGGCCGCCAATGACCAAGAACGACAAGCCGAGAGTGGTTCGCAGCATGAGAGCAGCCTACTTTCTGAGAACAGGCTAACTCGCCAGCGCGCCCCGCGTCAGGCCGAGTTTGGAGACCGCCCCGCCACTTGGCCTATTTGGCCGCCAACTTTGCATGCTCAGCGGCCAATTCCAGATAATGCGCAGCTCCGCGCCTCCCTTCCAGCCGCTCGTGCTCGTTCAGCTCCCGCACTACGCGCCCCGGCTGTCCGCGCACCATGCTGTAGGGGGGCACCACCATGCGCGGCGGCACCACCGAGCCGGCCGCGATCAACGACTCTGTGCCGATGACCGCGTTGTCGAGCAAGATGGAGCCCATGCCCACGAGCGCGCCGTCGTGAACGGTAGCGCCGTGGACGATGGCATTGTGCCCAACCGTCACTTCTTGGCCAATGATGGCGTGCGAAAGGTCGGAGGTCATGTGCAAGCAGCTGCCGTCTTGCACGTTGCTGCGGGCGCCGATGCGAATCATGCCCACGTCGGCGCGCAGCACGCAGTTGTACCAAATGCTCGCGTGGTCGCCGATCTCGACGTCACCCACGATGACGACGCCATCGGCAATGAACGCCGTCGGCGCGATCTTCGGCACCTTGTCTTTGTATGGCCTGACGATCATGACGCCCCTAGGCTACCCCGCCGGAGGGGAGCGAGCCCTATCCAGCGACACTCGTCCCCTGGGCGATTGGCGAAGCGCAGGCCCGAAGGGCCAGCCAACGCTGGCGGGCGTTACGGCACGACCGGCAGCGAGCGAGGGCCGTTGGCTGAGGCTACCCGCGGCAGGGGGGCGCGCGGCGCGGGGCCTTCCGCGGCCACGCCCGGCACTTCGCCGCGAAGCGAGTTTTTGTAGGAGCCGGTGATGAGCACGTCGCGCATCTGCCCGACCAGCTCGTCTGGCCCGGCCGCGTGCACGATTTCGCTGCGCTCGGTGCGGCCGCGAAGGGCGCCCGTCTTGCCGCGGCCTTCGAACAGCACGCTTTGCGTCGTGCCGACTTGCTCGGCCAAGAGAGCGGTGCGCATGCCGTCACCCAATTGAATGAGTCGCGCCAAGCGCGCGACCTTCTCGTCTTCGCTGATGTCGTCGCCCAGGTTCACGGCCGCCGTGTAGGGACGCTCCGAGTACTTGAAGCCGTAAATGATGGAAAAGCCGACGCGCTGTACGAGCGCCAGCGTCTCTTCGAAATCGTCCGCAGTCTCGCCGGGAAAGCCGACGATCATGTCGGTGGCCACGGTGACGCCAGGCACCGCTTCGCGCAGCGCCGCCACGCGCTCTTCGTACTCGGCCGCCGAATAGCGCCGCAGCATGCGCCGCAGCACGCGATCGCTCCCGGCTTGCACGGGCAAGTGAACGTGGCGAGCCAGCACCGGCAAATCTCGATGGGCGCGGATGAGCGAAACCGTCAGGTGGCGCGGGTGCGGGCTCGTGTAGCGGAGCCGAAGCAGGCCGGGCACCTGCTCGGAAATTGCCCGCAGGAGCGCGGCAAATTCGCTCTCGTCTTCGCGCGCGCGCAGGCCGCGCGTGTGCTGCCAGGGCGCTTCGCCCGCGCCGGGCGCGGTGGGCAGCTCGGCCAGCGGATCGCGGTAGCTATTGACGGTTTGCCCGAGCAGCGTGATCTCGCGCGCGCCCGCGGCGACCAAGCGCCGCACTTCGTCGATGATTTCGCGCGCCGGGCGGTAGCGCTCGGGGCCGCGCGTGTGTGGCACGATGCAATACGTGCAACGCTCGTTGCAGCCTTTCATGACCGTAACGAACGCGCTCACCGGCGTGCGGCCCGCTTCGGCGGCGGCGGCCAGAAAATGCGGTGCGTCGAGATCGAACTCGGTGCGAACCACCGCCCGAGAGCTGCCCTCGGCTTCCAGAAGCAGGCGGGGCAGCTCCGGAATGTTGTCCGGCCCGAGCAGCAAATCGATCTCTGGCATGCGCGCCAGCAGCCCCCCGCCCTCTTGCTGGGCCACGCAACCGGCCACCGCGATGGTCAACTCGGGCCGCTGGCGCTTGAGCACGGCGATGCGCCCCACCTCGCTGCGCAGCTTTTGCTCGGCTTTTTCTCGAATGCTGCAGGTGTTGAGCAGCACCAAGTCGGCGTCGTCGAGCCCCGCGGCTTCGCTGTGCCCGGCGCCGCGCAGCACCTCGCCGATGCGCTCGGAATCGTGCGAGTTCATCTGGCAACCGAAGGTGATGACCGTAAAGCGAGCCATGTTGGGGGCGGGCAGCCCTGGTACGGCGGGCGTAGCCCAGGCGGCGGGGGCGGACCGTAGCATTTCCAGGCGTTGACGGAGGCCCCGGACTCCGTTTTGATTCCCCCTGTATGCACGAGGATTTTTCCGACCTGGTCTCGATGTGGGAGCGGCTCACCACCCGCTACGCCGAGCGCCCCTTGTTTGGCGAAAAGCGGGCTTCCGGCTGGGTCTGGAGAACCTACGGCGAGGTGGGCGAGGACGTTCAGGCCTTCCGCGCCGCGCTGGCCGCCCTGGGCGTAGGTCGCGGTGACCGCGTCGCGTTGATTTCGGACAACCGCGTCGAGTGGGCGGTCGCGGTCCACGCCACCTTGAGCTTGGGCGCCGCCTACGTGCCCATGTACGAGTCGCAGACCCGCGACGACTGGAGCTTCATCCTGCGCGACTCGGGCGCCAAGGTGGTGTTCGGCGCCAAGCGCGAGATCGTGCGGGCGCTCGACGAGGCCAAAGGGGCGCTGCCGGCGCTGCAGCACGTGTGCGGGTTCGATCTCGACGCCAGCGATCCGCGCAGCTTTGCCGCCCTCTTGAAGAGCGGCCGCGCGGCGCCGCAGCCAGCAGCCGTCAAACCGTCACCCGACGAGCCGGCGGGCTTCGTCTACACGTCCGGCACGACCGGTGAGCCCAAGGGCGTCGTGCTCACGCACGAGAACTTCTGCGCCAACATCAACGCGCTGACGCCGCTGTTCCCGCTCACCTCCGAAGATCGCTCACTGGCCTTCTTGCCCTGGGCGCACGCCTTCGGCCAGACCGCAGAGTTTTACATGTTGCCGGCCTTGGGTTGCTCGGTGGCCATCAACGACGAGGTGCCCAAGCTCGTCAGCAACCTGCCCGACGTCAAACCGACGGTTTTGATCGCGGTGCCGCGGATTTTCAATCGCATCTACGACGGCGTGAACCAGCAGATGCGGGACAAGCCCAAGCCGATTCAGGCGCTGTTTCACGCGGGTATTCGCGCCGCCACGCGACGCTCACGCGGCGGCCAGCTGGGCTTCTCCGAGTCGCTCACGCTCAAGCTGGCCGACAAGCTCATCTTCAAGAAGGTGCGCCAGAAATTCGGCGGCCGCCTGCGCCTGGTCGTCAGTGGCAGCGCCGCGCTCAGCAAAGAGGTGGCGGAGTTCATCGACGCGCTGGGCATCGACGTGTACGAAGGCTACGGCCTCACCGAAACCGCGCCCGTGGTGTCGGTGAACACCCCCGCTCACCGCAAGATTGGCTCGGTAGGCAAGCCGCTCGGCAACGTGCGCGTGGCCATCGACACTCAAGTCACCGGCGACCCCAAGAGCGGTGAAATCGTGGTGTACGGCGCCAACGTCATGCGCGGCTATCACGCCCGCCCCGACGAAGACGCCAAGATCTTCAGCAGCGACCACGGGCTGAAGACCGGCGATATGGGGTACGTGGACGAAGACGGCTACCTGTACATCACCGGCCGCATCAAAGAACAGTACAAGCTCGAGAACGGCAAATACGTCGTGCCCTCCCCGCTCGAGGAGGATCTCAAGCTCTCACCGTACATCGGCAACGTGATGCTGCACGGCGCCAACCGGCCGCACAACGTGGCGTTGGTGGTGCTCAATCAGGTCAACCTGGCCAAATGGGCCGAGCGCGAGGGCATCACCCTCGGTGATCCGACGACGAACCCGCAGGTGCGCGAGCTCATTTCCAGGGAGCTGGAGGAGCACAGCAAGGGCTTCCGCGGCTACGAGCGGCCCAAAGGTTTTGCCCTCATCGTCGATGACTTCACGGTCGAAAACGGCATGCTCACCCCCAAAATGAGCGTGCGCCGCAACCAGGTGCTGAAACACTACCAAGCCACCTTCGACGGCCTCTACCGCTAACGGGCCCTCGGCTCCGGCAACTCGCTCATCGCCCCCCAACACGCCGCTCGCCGAGCGGCGCGTTCACGCAGCAAACGTGCAGCCGCGCCAGTGTGGGGCGGGCAAAAGGGCGTGCGGCCTTGACTGGTGAAAAAGAGAATGCTTAATTCTCTTTTAGATGGTGCAGGTCCAGAAGCCCCACGTGCGCGATGCGTTGCTGCTCGCGGCGGCGCAAACGTTCGCCGAGCTGGGGTTCGAGGCGACCACGATGGCCGACGTGGCCGCTCGCGCGGGCTCGTCGATCGGCAATTTGTATAAGTACTTTGCGAGCAAGCAGCAGCTGTTCGATGCGGCCGTGCCGGCTGAGCTCGTCCATGAGCTCAGCCGCCGCACGGGTGTCCGCATGCGCGCTTTCGGCACGGCCCGAGACGTGCGCGAGCTCGCGGAGGGAGCGCCGTACCACGCGCTCGCGGGCGAGCTTCTGGATTATTGCCTGGCCCATCGGGCCGCCGTGGTGGTCGTGCTGGCACGCGCCGAAGGCACCCCCTACGCCGCGTTCTCCGGCCAGTTCGCGGAGCAGCTGACCGCGTGGTCGCTCGACTACGCCCGCAGCGCGTACCCCCAGCTCGAGCCGAGCCCCGCCTTCTGTTTCGTGCTGCGCCGCGCTTATCGCAGCTTCATCGCCGCGGTGGCCGAGGCGCTGCAAGCCTTTCCCACAGAGGCAGACGCCCGCGCCGTGATTGCCCTGCTGACCACCAACCACCAAGGCGGCTTGAAACGCCTGTTCGAGACCCAAGGAGGAGTCGATGCTCAGTCGCAGAACCCTGACGAGCCGTCCGTCCGCGAGCACACTGCTCGCCCGCGTGCTCGAGACGCCCGAGCTACCCGCGCAGATTCGCGCTCTGCCGAGCCCCGTGCTGGGCAAGCTGATCGACCACGTCGGGCTCGAAGACGCCGCTGAGCTGGTCGCGCTCGCCACCACGGAGCAGCTCTGCCAGATCTTCGACGAGGATTTGTGGCGGAGCCCGGCGCCGACCGAAGACCCCCGCTTCGACTCCGAGCGGTTCCTGCTTTGGCTTTCCATCATGCTCGAAGCGGGCGAGCGCGCCGTGGCGGAGCGCTTGGCGGAGCTGCCGCTCGAGCTGGTCACGCTCGCGCTCCACCGCCACGTGCTGGTGCTCACCGAAGACGCTCTGCGCGCCGAGCTGACCTCGGACGATGACGAAGCCCAGGCCGCCGAGAAAGCCTTCGAGAGCTGCTTGACTGAAGAAATCGACGAGTACCAGCTAATTTGGCGAGGCGGCGAGGGTTGGGACGACGTGCTCTCGGCCCTCTTGGCGCTGGATCGCGACGACCACTCGCGGGTCGTCGACATCCTCGAGCGCTGCGCGCAGCTGAGCCGCGAGCACATCGACGACAACGGCGGGCTGTACGAGGTCTTGAGCTCCGAAGAGATGCTCGAGAGCGACCTGGGCGCCGAGCGCGAGGCCCGGCGCGCCGAAAGGGGCTTCGTGGCGCCCAGCCAGGCGGCGGCTTTCCTCCGGCTTGCCCTCGCTCCGAGCCCCCCGAGCGAAGGCGAAGGCCTGCCGCGCGCCCGCGATCCGCTGACGCGCGCCTACTTCCGCGAGCTTTCCCGAAAGCCCGGCGGTCAGCGCGGGGCTGCGCCTGCCGCCGACGCACCGTCCGGGAGGCTCACTCGGCTGCTGGCGGCCGCGGGCATCGCGGCGGAAGAAGCGCCACGGCGGTTGGCCGGCTCGTCGCGCGCCGAGCCGGAGGTGCCGCTGCTGATCGCCGCGCTCGCTGAGCTTGCCCACGCGAGCCCGGAGCTGTTCGCAGAGCGCAGCGAGGAGCTGGCGTACTTGAGCAACGTGCTGGTCGCGGGCGCTACCGTGGCTGGGCGCCCAGTGCGACCGCTGGACGCCGTCAACCACGCCATCGCCGCCGTGAGCTTGGGCTTGTGGCTGGCCTGTGGAGCCCCCGCGGTCGCGCCCAAAGACGCGGCGCAGCAGCTGCAGCTGACGCCCTGCGACGTTCTCTTCCGTCTGGCGTTGGCCCGGGCGCAGAACCCCAAGCTGCGAACGAGGCTCAAAAGCGCGGCGCGCGATCTTTCGGACGTGCGAACGCTCCTCAAGACGCTGAAGGTCTAGTACGCATCGCAGCCCTCGATGCATTGGGCGCTGCTCAGCCTGACCTCCGCGCTGTTTCTCGGCTTCTACGACATCTGTCAAAAGAACGCGCTGCGCGGTAACGCGGTGGTGGGCGTGCTGTTCGTGAGCACCGGTACCTGCGCGGCGGTGTGGAGCGCGCTCATGCTGCTAGAGGCCGTCCTGCCGGGCGTGCTGCCACGCGGCTTGGTCGTGCCCGAGCTGAGCTTTCGGGGCCACGCCGAGCTCTTGCTGAAGTCGGCCATCGTGGCCGCCTCCTGGCTGTGCAGCTACCTGGCCGTGAAGCACCTGCCCATCTCGCTCGCCGCCCCCATCCGCGCCACGAGCCCGCTCTGGACGCTGGCGGCCGCGCTGCTGTTCTTGGGTGAGCGGCCTTCGGCGCTGCAGCTGCTCGGGATCTCGACCACGCTCGCGTCGTTTCTTGGCTTGTCGCTGGTGGGGAGGCTGGAGGGCGTGCACTTCCATCGCGACCGCTGGGTCGGCTACATGATTTTGGGCACGCTGTTCGGCGCCGCCAGCGGCCTGTACGACAAGCTGCTGCTGGGCAAGCTCGCGCTCGGGCCGAGCACGGTGCAGGCCTGGTTCTCGATCTACTTGTTCCTGTTGTTCGCGCCCCTGGCCTTCTTTTCCTGGCGCGCGCGGCGCGGCAAAGAGGCGCCCTTTCAATTTCGCTGGTCGATGCCGCTCTTGGCCCTGTGCCTTTTGCTGGCAGATTTTGCTTATTTTACCGCGCTCCGCGACCCGGCCGGCTTGATCTCGCTCGTGGCGAGCATTCGCCGCGGGGCGACGCTGATCGCGTTTCTGGCCGGCGTCTTCGTGTTCAAGGAGGCAAACGGCTGGAAAAAGCTGCCCCCCGTCTTGGGCATCGTGCTCGGTATCGTGCTCACGGTGCTGGGCTAGCGCCCTCACACCGCCACGGCGCGAAAGCGTCGAGCACCCCAGAGCACGATGCTGGCGAGCAGCGGCCCCAAGCAACCGAGCGCGATCAGCCCATAGTCCAGGGCCCCGCGGGCCCGCGGTAGGTTCCAAAGCACCGCTTGCACGGGGGTGAGCAGCGCGTCGGCCGTGACGGCCACCGCCAATGGCGTCAGCGAAGCCGTGCTGCGCTTGTGCAAGAAGCGAAACAGCCCGGCCGCCAGCGCGATATCGAACACGACCCAGCCCCATTTGAGCTCGGCGCTGCCGAACCACCGTTCGGCGGGCGCGAGGGCCAAGAGCAGCGTCCACGGCAAGAGCAGCAGCGCCAACGCCCGCACCACGACGATGGGGCCGCGCGTCAACGTTCGCCAGCCGAAGCTCCAGAACCCGGTGCGCGTGAAGGCCCACAGCGCATCGAGCACCGAGCGAAACGCGCCCTGGGTCGGCGGATAAGCGAGAAACATAGGCACCCACTGCTCGGGCTCGAGCTTGGCTTTGTACGAGCGCAGGCTCTTGAAGTCGTACAGCAGCCGGCCGCTCCGGCGCGCCGCCCGCAAGAGCGGCGAGACGTCGCCCGCCAGCGGAGCCAAGCCCAAGGTGAGCCAGCTGGAGCCCTGCTGCTTGGCCCAGCGCATCACCCCGTCGATCAACAGCTCCGCGGTGCCGTTCGGCGCCAACGGATCTCTCACCAGATCTTCGATGAACCAGCCGGCGCGCGCGGACACCGGCACCACGCCCGCCACGCCCACGACGCGCCCGTCTCGCTCGGCCACGAAGCAGCGGCGATCTCGGGTAAAGCTGAACAGCTCGAGGCGCACCAGAAAGTCCATGGGCGCCAAGCGGTGTTGGCGTTGCCAGCGCTCGGCCACCCGCGCAATCTCCTCGCGCGTCATGCCCGCTTCGAGCTCGCTCGCCGTGACCTCGCGCACCACCACCCCCTTGGCGCGCGCGCGCCGCAGCTGCTCGCGCAAGCTGCGCCGGCGCTTCAAGATCTCGTCCCATTTTTGCGGATCCCAGACGGGCTGCTCGCCGATGCTCAGCGAGCGCAGCTCGGAGCCGGCCAGGTCGAGCAAGCGCTGCTCGATCGCAAACAGGCACACGCGGCGACCCTGCTCGCGCGCGGCGGCGAGAAACGTCCGCAAAATTTCGGGAACTTGCGGCAGAGGGGCGATGGGCGCGCCCGCCACCACCCAAGCGCGCCCCGAGTCGAAATAGGCGATGAAGCCGTCGGCCTCGAAGAAGTAGAGGTAGCCCTGCTCCAGGGTTTGAAACGAGGTCGCGTTCCAGCCGTGACGCCGCACCAGCTCGAGCGCGCGCTCGCGCTCAGCCGCCGAGGTCACGAGGCTGAGCTCCGCGGGCGGCGCATCTGGCGCTACTTCTTCTTGTTGCCGCCGCACTGGCCCGGCGCACACCCGCCCGGCGCGCAAGACTTCTCGGCCTCGCCGGCCTTACCTTGGGCGGACGGCACCTCTTTGGCATCCACGGGCGCGCCCGCGCTGGGCGTCGCGGCGGGCGGGGCCAGCGCGACCGCGGCCGAAGCAGACGCCGCCGGCTCGGCCGCGACCGACGGAGCTTTGTCGCAAGCCAAGACGGTCAAACCCGAGAGCACGGTGAAGATGGCCTCGCGCGAGAGGTGCGACATGCGAGCGGGAGCGTGACACCAGCCCCTAGGCTTTTCAAGCGGCTCAGAGCGCCAAGACGGCGCCGCCCAGGGGCTCGAGATCGACGCTGAGGGCCCCGTTTCGTGCGCTTTCCGCGAGTTGCTGTGCGGGTAGCCACACGTAGCCGCCGCTAGCGTGATCGATGGACGCGACCTGCGCCTCCACGGCGCCGACGCGCTGCCCCGCGCCGTTCAGCAAGTCGAGCCAGGTCCGGCGCGAGCTGCCACGGCGGTGCCGCTCGCCCAACCAGCGGCTCTGCCCGCTCCTGCCGATGCGCGCCACCCGAAATAGCTCGGGCGGCGTGAAGGCCAACGCGCGGAACGCCTCGCTTTCGATGTGGCCGAGCCGCTCGAAGAGCCCGCGGTAGGTGTAGTCGGAGATCCAGACCGGCGTGCAGTAGCCCATCATGTCTTTGGCTGGCCGCGGCTTGACCAGCCGGGCAAGGTCGAAGTCGTACCCGTAAATGGCGCCCAGGGTCCCGTTCGGGTACGGGTAGTCGGGATCGGTATCGCTCGGATCCTCGAAGCCGCACGGCGCGTGGTCACGCCCCAGGGAGTGACCCAGCTCGTGAGCCACGGTGTCCCAGGCGTCTTCGGCGCCCGAGCCGTCTTGAAACACGGTGATGCCGATAGCGCCCCGAGAATCGACGTCGTTCTCGTCGGCCAGGTTGGCGACCCCCAGGATGCAGCCGTCGCTGCAGTAGCGATCGAACGATTCGTTGGGCGCCAGGGCGCCGTAGTAGAAGACGTCGTGGGCGGGCTCCGCGTCGTAGCGCAGCCGGTAGATACGATCGAGCGCTTCGTCCCAGCCGTCGCCGTCACCGTTCACGGCCTTCGGCAAGGTGACGGCCGGCGCGACGGTGATCGAGATATCCGCCAACGGGTACAAAGCCAGCAAACGATGGCGTAGCGCGCTCACCTGCGGGTCGCCCAAGAGGGGCGCAAAGCCGTTGACGATGAACGGCACCACCACCAGCTCGAACGGCGCTACGGCCCGCGCCCCCAGCGCGAAATAGCCGTCTTTGGGATACTGGGCGAGCGGCGTCGTGTCGGCCTCCAGCACGCGCACGCGATACGTGCTGTCCGGGTTCAAGTCCGCGGCCTCGACGTCGAAGACGAAGGTCGTCGCCAGATCGTCTTGGAGAGAGCTTCGCGTCAGGTTGCGCTCGCTGACCAAGGTGCGCGTGACCTTGCTCGTCTTCAGATCCAGCACGCCCAGGAGCGGGCGCCCGACGAAGCCGGGCTCGAGATCGACGAAGGCGCGCACCAGCGCGTGCTTGCCGGCAATGAGCGGCGCGGGGCGCTCGCCGGCCGCCACCTCTTGGCCCGCTTTCATCAGCGGCAGCTCGTGAGTTTGCGAGATGGTGATGGAGCGCAGCGAAAGGCCTGGCGTTGGCGTGGGCTCGACGGGCGCGCCGGCTTGGCCGGCCGCCGACGGCTCGGCCGCCGCAGCGCCGCCCTCCGGCCCCCCAGCGGCCCCGCCTGCGGCGTCACCGGCTCCGCCGCTCGGAGCGCCGGCTCGGCCCGATGGAGCCGCGCCGCCTGCGTCCGGGGCCTCGCCGCCCTCGCTCGGGTTTGGCTCGCCGCTACCGCCCGCTTCGCCCCCGTGCAGGGTGCGCGGCGCTTGGGACGCGGACTTGCCGCACGCGGCCGTGGCTGCCAGCGCCACGCAGGCGCTCAGCCCCAGCTTGCCCCAGACGCTTGCCACACGAAAAGCCAAGGTGCGCGAGCATAGCACGCGCCCCTATGGCAACGGCGGCGTCGCTTGCGCGCTGCCGCCGTCGTTCGGTCTCGGGTCTAATTGACGAGGGGCGTCACTTCATGGCTGGCGGCTTGGCCGGAGCGGCCGGAGCGGCCGGAGCGTGGGCGTCTTTCGGTGCGGCGGGCGGAGCCGCCGGAGCCACCGCCTTGGGCGCGGGCGTGGCCGGCGCGGCCGGCGGCTTCGCGTCTTTGGCCCCCGGCGCTGGCGCGGCCGGCGTGGCCGCGGCCTTCGGATCTTTAGCGCCTGGCGCCGGCTTGGCGGGCTTGGGCGGCGGCAGCAAGCCGAGCTGGCCGGCGAACGCCAGGCCGTTCGTGAACAGCCAGCTGTTCTTGACCTTACCGCCCGCCAGCTTGGTCACCATGTAGTACTCGACGTTGACGGCCTTGCCCGTCTTCTTCAGCTTCATGCTCGGCATGTCGCCGGTGTTGGTCGCCGTGAAGCGCCCCGTCGAGATCACGAAGTCGCCGGCGGCCCACGCCGCGGTCTGCTCGATCTTTGCGTCGGGGAAGCCCTTGAACATGTCTTCGGTCGACTTGGTCACTTCCTTCTTGCCGACGCGATCCGCCGGGGAGGCCAGATCGGAGTACGTCACGTCGTCGGTCTCGATGGCGGCCAAAGCGGCGGTGTCGTGCTTGTTGAAGGCCGCCGTGTACGCGGCCAACACGGCCAGGTTCGCCTTCTCGGCCTCGCTGCCGCTGCTGATGAGCGAAGGCTTCTCGCTCCAGCCTTGCTCGAGCGGCTTCCTGCTGGGCATGGGGATCAAGCCCAGCTGGCTCATGAAGGTCCCGCCGTCGTAGGCAAAGCGTTCTTTGGCGATCGAGCGACCATCGGGCGTGGTTTGAATGTGTTGCACCGCCAGGTAACCAATCTTCTTGTTGGTCGCGGCGATCTCGCCTTGCGGCCCCGGGAGTGGGCCCTTGTGCGTGCCCTTGAGCAGCACCACGGAGACGATGTCGTTGCCGCTCACGATGGTGAGCTCGTTCTCGCCCACCAGATCGGGGAAGGCAGCGGCAAAAACCTTGGCGTTCTTTTCGACCACGTTGGCCCGCCCCGTGATCGGCGGCGTGCCCAGGTCCACTTGCTCGCTCGTGGCGTTCTCGGCGTAGCAGCTCGAAAACTTGTCCCACTCTCGGGCGTTGAACTGCGCCCAGCAGTCCTTGAACCATTTGGCTCGCTGGTCCGCGGTCGCCGGGGGCGGCGCCGCGGGCTTCGGAGCTTCGGCGGGCATGGCCGCGGGCGGCGGGGCGGCCGCCACGGGCTCTGCGGGTGGCGGGGCCGCCAGGGGGGCGGCGGCTGGCTCTTGCTGCTGACAGCCGGCGAGGCCGCTAGCGCCAACCAAGGCGAGACCGATCAATCCAATGCAGTGCTTCATGGAAACCCCTTTGAGCAAAGGTGAGCGCAGGCGTGAAATCCACGCGCTGCAGGCCCTCGGGGTTTTACACCCAAGCCGAACGGCTCTGGAAGCCAAAACAGGCAAATTCAGCCTGAAGGGCGTGTTCTTGACAAAACCGATGTGCCAATGACAAAACAGCCCAGGTGAAGCTCTCGAACAAGGGTCGTTACGCGGTTCGCGCCCTGTTCGATATCGCCTTTTACAACGATGGTCGGCCGACGCAGGTCAAGGACATCGCCGAGCGTCAGAACATTCCACCGCGGTTTTTGGAGCAGATCTTCCAAGATCTGAAGCGCGGCGGCATCGTCGGCTCCAAGCGCGGGCCGCAAGGCGGTTATTCGCTGACGCGCAAGGCGCAAGAGATTCGCCTGGGTGACGTGGTGCGCGCGCTCGAAGGTCCGATTCAGCTCGGTGACCGCGAAGCGCAAGGGCGCAAGGCCCAAGCAGCCAGCGACGCCAAGCGGGTCACCGAGCTCGTGTTCCGCGATTTGTCCGCCAGCGTCGAGGCGTGCTTCGACGCCATCAGCATCAGTGACATTTGTGCTCGTGCCGAAGAGTTCGGCATGAGGCGCCCCTCGTCCCAACGCTATGTCTATGTCATCTGAGAATACTCTCCCCCCTTTGCCCGAGCGGCCGCTGATCTACTCGAAGATCATCGATTTGATCAGCGACACTCCGCTCGTCGAGATTCGGCGCTTGGGCGACGAAGAGCCGCGCGGGCGCGTCTTCGGCAAGCTCGAAGCCATGAACCCGGGCGGCTCGGTGAAAGATCGCATTTGCCTCGCCATGATCGAGCAAGCCGAGAAAGACGGCCGCTTGCGGCCCGGCGGCGTCGTGATCGAGCCGACCAGCGGCAACACCGGCATCGGGCTCGCGCTGGTGGCGGCCCAGCGCGGCTATCGCTGCATCTTGACCATGCCCGAGAGCATGAGCTTGGAGCGGCGGCAGCTGTTGCAGTCGTACGGAGCCGAGCTGGTGCTCACGCCCGAAGCGGACCAGATGGATGGCGCCATCGCCAAAGCCCAAGAGCTGGCCCGGACTACGCCCGGCGCGTTCATGCCGCAACAGTTCGAGAACACGCAGAACCCCGAGGTGCACTCGCGCACCACCGTCGAAGAGATCTTGCACGCGCTGGGCGACGAGTCGCTGGACGGCTTCGTGGCCGCGGTCGGCACGGGCGGCACGATCAGCGGCGTGGGTCGCGTGCTGCGCCAGCGCGCGCCGGGTTGCCGCATCGTGGCGGTCGAGCCGGAGTCGTGCGCGACCATATCGCGCGGCGAGCGCGGACCGAGCAAGATTCAAGGCATCGCCGCCGGCTTCGTGCCCAAGAACTACGACCCCAGCGTGCCGCACGAGGTGCGCACGATCTCCGACGAGCGCGCGTACAAGACCAAGCGCGAGCTGGCTCGACGCGAAGGCCTGCTCACCGGCATCAGCGCGGGCGCCAACGTCGCCATCGCCCTCGATTTGGCGCGCGAGCTCGGGCCCGGCAAGAACGTGGTGACCATCTTGTGTGACACCGGCGAGCGCTACTTCAGCCTCGACGAATACTTCAAGAGCGCGCAAGCCGGCGCGCTCGCCCAAGGGTCCGCCAAGCATGCCTGAACGCCGAGCTCGAAAGCGGGTGCTGGTCGTCGGGCTCGGCGGCCTCGGCTGCCCGGCGCTGGCGGTCTTGGCGCGCGTCGATGAGCTCGAGCTGTGGCTGTGCGACGACGACGTCGTCGACGAGACGAACCTGCACCGTCAAATTCTGTTCCGTGACGCGGACGTGGGTCACGACAAGCTGAGAGCCGCGGAGCGGGCGTTGATTTCGGGCGGTGTGCCCGCGGAGCGGCTGGTGCCGGTGCGCACTCGGCTGTTGCCCCAGAACGCGCGCCAGCTCGTGAGCCAGGTGGATCTGGTGCTCGAGGGCGCCGACAACTACGCGACCAAGTTTTTGGCCGCCGACGCCGCTCACCTCGAGCGCAAACCCGTCGTGCACGGCGCCGCGGTGCGCTGGGTCGCGACCGCCTGGGCCGTGGCGCCAGACGGCGCGCCCTGTTACCGCTGCTTGTTCGAAGACGTGCCGCCTGGCGCGCAGCAAGGCTGCTCCGAAGCCGGCGTGATGGGCCCCGTCGTCGGCTTCTGCGGGGCTTTGATGGCCGACCTGGCGCTGCGTGTGCTTTCGGGGGATGCGGCAGCCTTCGGCGGGCTCTACACCTTCGACGGGCAGCAAGATCGACTCCGTCAGGTCTCGGCCGCCCCCCGAAAAGATTGCGCGCTCTGCGGCGCCGCCCCCTCCATCACCGAGATCGACGAAGCTCGGTACACTAGCCCCAGCTGCGCGGCTTAGCTCCCTGGCCTGCCCCGTTCGCCCTGCTGCCTCCGCCGACTAACCCCTAACCCCATCCCCGATCCCAAAAACCATGATCACCGTCCGCATCCCTACCCCCCTCCGATCCCTCACCGGCGGCGAAGAACAAGTTCAAGCCCCGGGCGAAACCGTCAAAGCCGTCATCGAGACCCTCGAGCAGAAGCACCCCGGTCTCCGCGATCGCCTGCTCGATGACAAAGGCGTGCGCCGCTTCGTCAACATCTACGTCGGTGACGAAGACATTCGTTTCCTCGACGGCCTGGAGACCAAGCTCAAAGCCGGCGACGAAATCAGCATCGTCCCCGCCATCGCCGGCGGCTGATGGACCGCTACGCCCGTCAGCGCCTGCTCGCGGCCGTCGGTGACCTCGGCCAAGCGCGTATCGCTCGAGCGACGTTCGTCGTGTCGAGCGCTCCGCCCTTGGCCGTCGAAATCGAGCGCGAGTACTTGGCGCGCGCGGGCGCTCGGCATTTCGCCGAAGCCCCCCCGAGCGAGAGCGCGACCCCGTTCGCGCACGCGGCGGTGTTTAGGCACGCGGCCGCGCGCGACTTCGCCCATGGCGTGTGGCGCGCGCTCTCTCAACTCAAAAGCACTTTGGAGCTCAGTCCGTGACAGCGATTCCGCGCCTCGCCCGCTCTCGGCGGCTTTCGTCGATCATCGACGCCGTCGGCAACACTCCGCTCATCCGCCTAGAAAAGGTGGCTAAAACGGCGCCCAGCGTCGAGGTCTACGTCAAGCTCGAGTACATGAACCCGGGCGGCTCGGTGAAGGACCGTCCGGCCTTGCGGATGATGCAAGACGCCATCGCCGATGGTCGCCTGACCCGCGACAAGATCCTCATCGACTCGACCAGCGGCAACACCGGCGTGGCGTACTCGCTGGTGGGCGCCGCGCTCGGCTACCGCGTGCAGCTGGTGATGCCGAGGAACGTCACCAAGGCGCGCAAGGACATCACCCAAGCGTTCGGCACCGAGCTCATCTTCAGTGATCCGATGGAGGGCTCCGACGGCGCCATCCGGCTCGTGCGCAAGATCGTCGACGAGAATCCGGACAAGTACTTCTACCCGGATCAGTACTCCAATCCGTCCAACCCGCTGGCCCACTACCACGGCACGGGCGTCGAGATCCTGAACGCCCTGGGCGATCGCATCACCCATTTCGTGACGTCGCTGGGCACGAGCGGCACCATGATGGGTACCACCCGGCGCCTGCACGAGCACACGCGCCCCGTCTACTGCGTAGCGGCCGAGCCGGCCGAAGCGCTGCATGGTTTGGAAGGCTTGAAACACATGGCCTCCAGCATCGTGCCCAAGATCTACGACCCGAACCTGCCCGACGAGATCATGCCCATCGCGACCGAAGACGGCTGGGACATGTCCGATCGGGTCGCGGCCGAAGAGGGGCTGCCGATCGGCCATTCGACGGGCGCCAACATCTTTGCCGCCGTAAAAATCGCAGAGAAACTCCACAAAGAGCAGGGCGGCGGCTGCGTCGTCACCATCGCCTGCGACCGCAGTGATCGCTACTTTTCCCCCATCAAGTGGGAAAGGCGTTACGTCTGGTGAGCCCCATGCAGAGTCCCTGGACCGAAGGCAACGTATCGATTCCGGAGAGCGTCCTCGCCACTATCGAAGAGGCTGGTCGCGCCGCCTACGCCCGCAACGAAGAAGCGTGCGGCTACCTCGAAGGCCCGGCGGGCGATCCGCTGGCCACCGATAAGGCCGTCGAGCTCGAGAACCTGGCCAACAAGTACCACCAGGCCGATCCGGAGGGCCACCCGCGCACCGGGCACGACTACTTCAAGATCAACGCCCTCAAGTTCGAGCGCGCCATTCGCAACGGCGTCGAGAGCGGACGGCCCGTGAAGGTGTTTTTTCATTCGCACCTGGACTGCGGCGCGTATTTCAGCGCCGAGGACGCGGCCAGCATGACCATGGGCGGCACCGGCGATCCTTCGTTCGAGCTCTCGTACCTGGTCACGGCGGTCGACGAAGGCAAGGTCACCGCTCACAAGCTGTTCATCTGGAGCGCGGCGTCCAAGAGCTTCGTGGAGGCGCCGTTCCGTCGCGTGCCCGGCTGAGCGGAGCGGCCCCGGGCGGCGCGCGGCCTGGGCGCTGGCTGGCGCTGGCGCTGGGGCTCTCGTTCGTGTTTTCGGCGCCTCGGGCGCGCGCGGAGCTGGGCCGAGACATAGAGCAAGTGGAGCTCGCGCTGGCGGACCAAGCCCGCGCCGAGTTGCTGCGTTTTCGGCTCATGGAGCGCGGCGACATCGTGCCCATCGTCGCGCCGCCGTGGGCCCTCGACAGCGCGCGGGGCGAGTGCACCACGCTCGTGCTCCTCTCTTTGCCGTCCACGCAGTTCGTCGTGCACGCGCACCCCTGGCAAGGGCTGCAGCGCACGTTCGCCAGCGCGGCGGGCGCCTTTCAGCTCACCCGCTGCGGCAAGGAACGCATCAGCCTGCTGCAGGTCTTCGTCGAGATGCGTTCACCGCGCGCGGTCGTCTACCCGCTGGCCGCGGTCGGGCCCGCCGCGCCGGTGCCCCTGGTGCAGACGCTACCGCAACGAGAAACCGGTCCCGAGGCTCCGTCCGTTGAGCCCGGGCCGCTACCCGAGCGCGAACCGCTCGAGGAGCGCTTGCGGCGCTTCCAGGAGCGCGCGCGAAACGCCGGCGCCAGCAGCACCGAAAGCGCGCTCTTGCCCGCGCACGGCTACGTCCGGCTCGCGCTCGCGCCAGGCTGCCACCGGCTGCTGGCCACGGGCCAAGACGGCTCGCCGCCGTACCAGCTCTTACTTGCGGAAAACGACGACGGACCTGTCGAGCGGCTGCCCGCCTCGCCGCGCGGCGACGTGCAGCACGAGCTATGCACGGCGCTCGGGCGCCCGCTGCGTGTCTCGCTAGAAACCAGCCCGGTCGACGCCGCGCGCCGGCTGGGCGTGGCGCATTTTCCGCTGCCCAGCGGCCTGCCGGGCCGCTTTGGGCCCGAGGTCGCCGAATTGCTGCTGAGCGCGCTGGGCAAGAGCCTGGCTCCGCGGCGGCTGGGGCCGCTGGTTTCCAGCACCCTCGGCGCGCAGGGCCGTACGCCGCTGCCTCGCACGCTGCTCCCCCAGACCTGCTACCTGGCCGCGGCGGTGGTGCTGCGCGGCACCTCGCAAGCGGTCTCGCTCGGCGTGCGCGCGGGCGCCATGAACGCGGAGGCCACCAGCAGTGATCCGGCGCTCGGCCCCCACGTCGGCTTCTGCACCGGTCGAAGTGGGCAAGTCGAGCTCGACGTCGAGGCGCGCGGGCTGGGCTTGTCCTGGCTGTTGTCCGTCTTCCAAATGGGCCCGGCCCGCCCGGAGAGCCCGTGACCCAGCTCGCGCTGCTGACGAGCGTGGCCCTGCTGCTGGGCGCTGTCTCGGGTTGTCAGCGCGCGGCTCCGCTGGCCGCGCCACCGCAGGCCGCCACCAACGCCGGCCAGCTGCGCGCCCTCGAGCAGCCCCTCGACGCGCGGCGGCTCAAGGGCGCGGGCCAGCTCGGCCGCGCCGTCATCTTGGCCGTCGAGCCAGGCATCGCGGGAGACCGCATCTCGACCTTGCTCGAGGTCCCGCCCGGCGACTGCGTGGTCGTGATCGCGCGGGGCAGCGAATCGATCGAAGATCTCGATCTGCTCGCTTACGGCGAAGATGGCGCGCCGCTCGGCAGCGACGAAGCGCCCGATCGCGAGCCCTCGCTCTTGATTTGCCCTCCCCATCCGGCGCGCATCGTGCTCGCGGCCCGCGTGGCCCAGGGTCACGGCATCGTGGCCGTCGGCAGTGAGCGCGTCGCGCCGGCCCAAGCGGCCAAGGCCGCGCTGCGCTACGCCGTCAAGAACCGACCCGCCGGTGACAACGCGCGGCTCGAGGCGTGGCCCGGCCTCGACGCGCTGGTGCTCCGCGAGCGCGCGCGGGTCGGGGGAAAATTTCAGGATTTGCGGCGCGTCGCGCTCGCGCTGGACGCAACCGTGGCGACGACCCTGCCGGCCACCATCGACGCCGGACGCTGCGTGCACGGTTTGTTCATTCCCTCCGACGACGTCTCGCACCTGGACGTGGCGGCGCTCGACGACCAAGGGCGCATCTTGGGCCGCGCGGTCGGCAGTGGCCGGCAGCGCGCGCTGGTCGTTTGCTCGCCGATCACGACCGAGGTCTCGTTCGAGATTCGCCCCCACTCCGGGCGTGGCTTGGCCGTCGCCGCGCTCTCGCGCTCGATCGCGGGCAGCGAAAGCGAAATAGAGGCCGAGGTCGTGCGCCGCGACGTCTACCCGAGCGCCGAGCTGTCGCGCGAGCGGCAAGCGCTCTTGGCGCGCCTGAAGAAGCTCGGCTACGGCCCCGCGAAGGTAGCGGTGGCCAAGCTCGAGCTGGGCGTCGGGCGCCGCAGCAGCAGCTTCCTCGAGCTGGGTGCGGGCTGCACGCGCATCGACGTCGTGGGCGGAGCGCCGCTGCGGGGCCTGGACGCGCGGTTGTGGAGCGACGCGGGGCAGCTGCGCGCTTCCGGCTCGGGCGGCGGCGCGGCCACCTTGTTCGCGTGCGGCGGCGGCAAGCTGCGCCTCGATACCAGCGCCACGCTCGGGCCGGGCCCGGTCAGCGTCCTCACCGAGACCGAGACCGCCGTGCCCGGGGAGCTCACGCGCTGGCCGCTGGCCGGCGGCCGCCTGGTGTCGCGCATGTTGGCGCGGGGCGTGCTCTTGCGCCCGAGCGCGATCGGCAAGGTCACCGAGCTCACGCTGAGCGCCGAGCAGCTCTCCACGCACCCGATCATGGTCCCCGTCGATCGCTGCCTGGACATCGACGTCGCCATCGAAGGGGCGGCCGCCGGTGTGGAGCTGCGGGCCGTCGAGACGGCCAGCGCTCTGGAGCTGGACTCGGACGTGGGTGAGGCGGCGGCCAGCGTGCGGTTGTGCGCCTATGGGCGCGGGGCGCGCGGCTCGCTCGAGGCGCGGGTCGAGCTGAAGACGGTGAGCGGCGCGGCGCGCGGCTTGCTTTCCACCCGTTTGCTCTCGCCTGCCGAGTGATTTTTGCGCGTCGCCATTGACGCAGCGCGCCCGCGATCGCACCAAGAAGCGCTCGGCCATGCAGACTGAAGCTCCGCCTCTCGCCCGTCCGGGGGCCGCCGCTCAGGAGCTTCGTCAACAGGCCATCGCCTGGCTGGTCATCTCGCTCGCCAGCTCGCTGTTTTGTGCCAGCCTGTGCCTGGGCTTGGGCGGCGCCGTGTTTTGCTACTTGGCCATGCAATCGGCCGCGCACGGCTTGATTGCCGACGCCGAGGCCAAGCTCAAGTGGGGTAAAGTGCTGACGCTCGTGGGTAGCGTCATGGGCGTCCTCTCCACCACCCTGTGGCTCGTTTTCCGTTGAGCCGGCGAACACACCCGTAGGCGCCCCGTGAATCTCGAAGAGCTCAATCGTCCGCAGCGCGACGCCGTCACCACCCTGTCCGGCCCGCTGCTCGTGCTGGCCGGCGCCGGCACCGGCAAGACGCGCGTCATCACTTTTCGCATCGCGCGGCTAATCCAAGCCGGCACGTTGCCCCATCGGATCTTGGCCGTCACCTTCACGAACAAGGCCGCGCGCGAGATGCGCGAGCGCGCGCAGAAGCTGCTCGGTCGCCGCAAGAAGGGCGACAAGCCCCCCGAAATTTCGACCTTCCACTCGCTGTGCGTGCGCGTGCTGCGCCGGCACGCTCGCCTGCTCGGCTACCCCGAAGCCTTCTCCATCTATGATCGAGGCGATCAAGAGATGCTGGCTCGCAACGCCTTGCGTGACGTGCGGGTGGGCCACGAGACGCTGAAGCCCAATGATCTGTTGGGTTACATCGGCAATTGGAAGAGCCAAGGCGTGCGCGCCGACGCCGCCTTCGACGCCGCGGCCAAGGACAAGGACCAATTGGCGGCCATGGCTTACGGCAAGTACCAGGCGGCGCTCAAGGCCACCGGGGCCATGGACTTCGACGACCTGCTTTTGTGCACGGAAGAGCTGTTCAGCAAGCACCCCGACGCGCGCTACGCCGAAGCCTCGCGCTTCGATCACCTCTTGATCGACGAGTACCAAGACACCAACGGCTTACAGTACCGCATCGTCAAGGCGCTGGCCGATCGTCACCGCAACTTGTGTGTGGTCGGCGACGACGATCAATCAATCTACGGTTGGCGCGGCGCCGAGGTGACGCACATCTTGAGCTTCCAAAAGGACTGGCCGGAAGCCAAGGTCGTGCGGCTCGAGGACAACTACCGCTCCAAGGCGCCCATCTTGGAGCTTGCCAACACACTCATCGCGCACAACAGCACGCGTCACAAAAAGGTGCTGCGGCCCTCGCGCGACGGCGGAATTCCGCCCAAAATCGTGCGCTTCGACAACGAGACGGCCGAGGCCGAAGAGGTGGTGCGCGACATTCGCATGCGCCTCGACGTGACCGACGGCCCGCGCACGGCCGCCAGCGATCTGGCCATCTTGTTTCGCACCAACGAGCAGCCGCGCGCCTTCGAGCTGGAGCTGCGCCGCGCCAAGGTGCCGTACGTGCTGGTCGGTGGCATGTCGTTTTACGACCGCAAAGAGGTGCGTGACGTGCTCTCGTACCTGCGGGTGCTGGCCAACCCGAACGACGAAGTGTCGCTCTTGCGCATCATCAACGTGCCCTCGCGCGGCATCGGCGCCGGCACGATCGAAGCGCTGCTCGAGCGCGCCGTTTCGGCGGGAAAACCGCTGTGGCAGGTGCTGCCCGACGCCCTCGGCGACATTCCGACCAGCGCCGCGCAGCGCATCTCCGAGTTCCGCCAGCTGATCGATCAAAACCGCGGGCGCCTGGGCCAGCAGCCGCTCGCGGACATGATGAAAGAGCTGCTCGCCACCATCGACTACAAGTCGGAGCTCACGCGCGCCTACAAAAACCCGGCCGACGTCGAAGCGCGCTGGAACACGGTCGAGGAGCTCATCAACTCTGCCGCCCTGTACACCGAGCGCGCCGAGACGCCTTCGCTCTTGGGGTTTTTGGAAGAGTCCACCTTGGCCGACCGCGACGACTACGGCGACGACAAGAAAGAGCGCCACGCCCTGACCCTGATGACGCTGCACAGCGCCAAAGGCCTGGAGTTTCCCCACGTCTATTTGATCGGCATGGAAGAGGGGCTGCTCCCCCACCAACGCTCGATCTTGGACGGCCGCAGCATCGAGGAAGAGCGGCGGCTTTGCTACGTGGGCGTCACGCGCGCCCAAGACACGCTCGTCTTGTCGTTTTGCCGGGAGCGGATGAAGTGGGGCAAGCCTCGGCCCTCCATTCCCAGCCGCTTCTTGATGGAAATGCGGGGCGAAACCGAGCGCGCCAAGCGCGCCGCCGAAGCCGCCACCGCCATGTTCCAAGAAGCGGCCAAGCTCGCCCAAAAAGCCGAAGCCGCCGCCGCCAAAAAGCCCGCCCGCCGCAAACGCGCCTAACGACGCCCAATCTTTTCTCGAGCCCGGCTTGCCGCGGTCAGGCCCTCCAGCCGCCTCCCCCCACGTCACGCAAGCTCGAACCGCCTCGGCGCGCCTCACCCATCCGATCTTCCGAAAAATCTGGGCACTCCCCCCAGCCGTTACTGCTCGAAAGGAAGCCGCACCCACTCGCCGCGATCGGCGGGGCCCCGGCAGGCCCAGAGCTCGCGGCGCGCCGGGATGGCGATCACGCACGCGTTGGTGGTCGTGCCTTGCTCGTCTTCGGTGTAGCGGTTGATGCTGTCGACGCCGTCGCTGCGATCGCGCATCAACGCTTGCAGGCTGGCTACGTCTTGGGCGCCCGCGGCGAGCTGCCGTTCGGCCCGGGCCAGCCGTTTTTGGCTCGAAGCGGTGGCGGGCTCGCCTTCCACGGCGCGCATGCCGTCGGACAGACAATGGTTGGTGCGAGCCAGCGGCGCGGCTTCGGCGCGGCGCTCGGTCACGTTGTCCGGATCGCACTCTAGCTCGGTGGCCGAGCGCGCGTCGGCGAGCCAGTACGTGTGCGCTGCTGCGCGTGGCGCGCCGCGCACCAGCGCGGCGGCCTCCGCCGCGGAGCCCGCGCGGATCGCGCGGTGCAGCAGGCCCAAGTAGCCCACGCCCACGCGCGAGCGCTTGGTCTTGATGTTCGTCGTTCCGACCGCCACCCCCGCCGCGCTCATGCCGGTGAGCGAGAGCGCGCCTGCGCACGTCACCGACCAGGTTTCGGGACCGTCGCTGGGCCGGCGATGCACCGCGACCACGAAGTCCAAGTCGGTCGGGTTCAAGTCCCACGTCTGGCCAACGATGACGTCGCCCGAGCGCGACAGGCTCGGCGGTACCAAGAGCGACGTGCAGCCTTCGTCGCTCTTGCTGCTGGGCAGCAGCAACACGTCGCGCACGTCGGTCATGTTGGTCGAGCCGTACAGGGCCTCCGCGCTCACGCCCGCGGCCTCGGCGATGCCGGCGTTCTCGGCGGCGCCGGCCGGATCCCAACGCTCGAAGGCTCGCAGGCACGCGCCGCCCACGGCCAAGAACTGCTCCACGCCGGGCCCGCCGCGCTCTTTCGAGTATTGGGCGAACGCCGCCAGGCGCTGGTCGATGAAGGCGTTGATGCGCTCGCGCAGGGCCTCGCCCTGCTGGTTACCCAACGCCCGCGCGTCACCGCGGCACTCCACGAGCGGTAGCTTCAAAAGCGACATACGCCGGCGACTTACGGCAAATCGCGGATTTCGGAAAGCTCGCGATCGAGCCGTTCGTCGAGGGCGTCGGGCTTGCCCGTAGAAACCCCGGATTTTTCCGTCGCGTTGGCCGCGGAGCGGGCCTTGCCGGCGCGGCTCCAGCGCTTGAGCATGAAGAAGCCTGCCACCCCCACGCCGCCGAAGGCCAGCGCCAGGATGGTCGCCAAGCTACCGAGCGGGCTCGAGTCGGGCACGGCCAAGATTTTGGGACCGAAGCGCGTCACCAGCGAGGCCTCGATGGCGTCCGCGGACTCGCCCGCCTTGAGGCGGCGGCGTATCTCTCGGCGCAGCTCGTACGACGGCTCGGAGCCGTGGATGTCGATGGTCTGGTTCCAGCAGCAGGGCGCCATGATGCGCCCTTCGAGCCGGCTCGCGCCCTCGACGTATTCTTGCAAATCTTCGCCGGGTTGGCTTTGGGGCACGTGCGCCGGGTGCTCGGCGTCGACAGCGAGCGCCGCCGCGGGCAGCACCGACAACGCGCCGGCCAGCAGCCAGCCAAAACGCCGAGAACGAGACGACATGGCTGAACCTTACGCCTTCGAGAAGGCTGCCGCCAGCATGTCGGAGACGCGCTCCAGCTTGTCTCTTACTTTGCCGCGAGCCTCGCCGCGCGCTCTTTCGAGCGCGTCAATCTTGCGATAATCCGCGAAGCTTACGACGGCCACGCCGCGCGTCGTCAAAAGCTCGGGCACGTCTACGCTCGGCGTCTTGCGGAGGAGGGCGTCGGCGTCACGCAGCAAGAGGTCGACCGTTTCTTTGGCGTCGGCCTTGTTGGTGCCGATGAGCCCGGACGGGCCGCGCTTGATCCAGCCGGCCGTGTACAGCCCCGGCTGAGGCTCACCGGCCAAGTTGGTCACCCTGCCCGCGGAGCTCGGAATCACGCTCCGCTTGGCCTCGAATGGCATGCCCGCGATGGCTGCGCCGCGGTAGCCGACCGAGCGAATGACGACGCCGGTCTCCAGCTCCCAACGCACGCCCGTCGGCTCCGCGCGCACGTGCGGCCCCGCGCCCACGAGCCGGTTGTCTTCGATGCGCAGCCCGCGCACCCGCCCCGAGCGGCCTAGCACCTCGATCGGCGAGGCCAGGAAACGCAGCTTGAGCCGGCGCGGCTTCTGCCCCGCCCCCGCGAGCTTCAGGCGCGCTAGATAGGCCAGGTTCTTACGTGCTGGCGCCGGCAAGTCGGCTTCGTCTGCGAACGACACGTCGCCGTCGACCTCGACGGCCACGTTCGGCAAATCGGCGATCGCCTCCAGCTCACCTTGATCGAACGCCGCTTGCGCGGCCCCGCGCCGCCCTAGCAGCACCACCTCGCGCACCGGGCTCGAGCGAAGCGCGAAGAGGGCGGCATCCGAGATGTCGGTCTTGGCCAGCTCGTCGCGATCGTGCAGCAAGACGCGCGCGACATCGAGCGCCACGTTGCCCATGCCGACCACCACCACGCGCTCGGTCGCGAGCGAAAACGTCGCGTCCACGAAGTCTGGGTGCCCGTTGTACCAACCCACGAACGAGGTCGCGGCGTAGCAGCCGTCCAAGTCCTCGCCCGGGATGTCCAGGCTGCGATCGAGGGCGGCGCCCGTCGCGAACAACACGGCGTGGTAGCCCGACCGTAGCTCTTCGACGGATACGTCGCGCCCGACCTCCACGTTGCCGAAGAAACGAAAGCCCGGCTGCGCGGCGGTGCGCTCGAACGCGGCCTGCACGCGCTTGATGCCCTGATGATCGGGCGCCACGCCGTAGCGCACGAGCCCGAACGGCACCGGCAGCCGCTCGAACAGATCGACCGCACACGGCGGCGCTCCGCGCAGCAGCGCGTCGGCTGCATAAAATCCGGCCGGACCTGAACCGACCACGGCGATCTTCAGGCGATCTGCCTCGGCCATCTATCCCAACGCCACACGGCTGCGGCGTACAGTCACGCTATCACGCGCCGAGCGCCCACCGCGCCTCCGAAAACGGCGCGGACCAGCCGTCGCCTTCCGAGGTTTGTCGAGCGCACGAAGTGGCCTGGGGTCGCTACGGCAGCTTCTGCGATTCGAGCTGCGATTTGGCAGCCCCCACGCTGGCCGAGGCGCGCTCGTTTCGAAGGTAGACTGGGGGCTTGACCCACTCGGACCGGGAGCCTAAAGTTTCAAGACTTTTTGAAACCTCAAACATCCGCCGAAGGTCCCGAAAGCACCATGTCGCAAAGCTCCGACGCCGTCAGCGGTGTGTTTCCGGCCGAGCTCGAGGTCGCCGACACCGTCGGCAGACTGATGGAGTTTTGGGGCTTCAAGCGCCCGATGGGTCGCATGTGGACCTTGCTGTACTTGTCGCCCGAGCCGCTGGGGGCCGCCGAAATTGGCTCGGAGCTGAAGATGAGCGCGGGCGCGGTCAGCATGGCGCTCGGCGAGCTGGTGAAGTGGGGCGCGGTCAAGAAGAGCTGGCGGCCAGGCGAGCGCCGCGATTTCTACGAGGCCGAGACGAGCATCGGTAAGCTGGTTCAGCGCGTGCTGCGCGAGCGTGAGCTCACGCTGGTGCGCGAATTTGCCGAAGCGCTCGGCCGCGCCGAGGCAGAGCTGCCCGAGACCGCCACCCGCGAGCCCGAAGCGCTGGCGTTCAAGCGCGACCGGCTGCAGCAGCTCCGCGCCCTGTCACAGCTGGGCGAAGGCTTGCTGCGCGCCCTCGTCTCGGGCCAGGCCATCGATCCGACGCCGTTTCTCAGCATGCGTGACAAGGCCTCCTGAGGCCCCGAAGCCCCCCAAGATTCATGACCAGCACCGAAAATACCAGCTCCGCGAAGGCTCGCGAGGGCTCGGGCGCGATGTTCGACGGCATCGCTCACCGCTACGATCTCGTCAATCGCGTCATCTCGCTCGGCATCGATCAAAGCTGGCGCAAGAAGACGGTGCGCTCGCTCGAGCTCCGGCCCGGCGCGCGCGTCTTGGACCTGGCCACCGGCACCGGCGATCTGGCCATCATGGTCGCGCGCGCGCACCCCGAGGTCACGGTCGTGGGCGTCGACCCTTCGGCAAAGATGCTGGAAGTAGGTCAGCGCAAGCTGCTCGAAGGGCAGCTCGAGCAGCGCATCGAGCTGGTCGTGGGCGACGCGCAGGCGCTGCCGTTTCCGGATCGCACTTTTGACGGCCTGTGCATTGCTTTCGGCATTCGCAACGTGCCCGATCGGCTGCAGGGCTTGCGCGAGATGGCGCGCGTGACGAAGGCGTCGGGGCGCGTCGCCATCTTGGAGCTGTCGGAGCCTCGCGGCGGCGTGCTCGGCCCGTTGGCGCGCTTTCACGTGCACAGCGTGGTGCCGGCGGTGGGCGCTTTGCTGTCGGGGGCCAAAGAGTATCGCTACTTGCAGAAGTCCATCGCCGCCTTCCCGCCCGCGCCACAGTTCGAAGCGTTGATGGTCGAGGCGGGGCTGCGCATCGTCGCCTCTACCTCGCTCACGTTCGGAGTTTGCCACCTGTATGTCGGCGAGCCTGCCGTCTGAGCCCAGCGCGCCGAGCGACGCGCATCTCGTCGGCCAGTGGGCGCGGCTGCTGTTTGCCAGCTTGCGGGACGCCGGCGTCGCCGACGTCTGGCTGAGCCCGGGCTCGCGCTCGACGCCCTTCACCTGGGCCGCCCTGCACACGGCTGGCATCACCGTGCGGCCGGTGATCGACGAGCGCTCGGCCGCCTTCTTGGCCCTCGGCCACGCGCGCGTGAGCGGCCGCCCGAGCGCCCTTTTGTGCACCTCCGGCAGCGCGGCGGCCAACTATTTTCCCGCCATCATCGAGGCTTCGCTCTCGCACCTGCCGCTGCTCGTCTTGACCGCCGATCGCCCGCTGGACGTGCAGCAAGCCGCCGCCGCCCAGACCATCGACCAGGTGAAGCTGTACGGCGATCACGTCCGCAGCTTCTTCGATCTGGGGTTGCCGGACGCGGCTCCGGCCGCGCTCGATGGCCTGCGCCGCTCGGTCGCACAAGCCGTGGCGCAAGCGAGCGGTCCTTTGCCTGGCCCCGTCCACGTCAACTTACGTGCTCGCAAGCCGCTCGAGCCGGCGCGCGCCGCCAATGCAGCGGAGCGCGCCCTCGAAGGCCGCGTCGACGCCCTGCTCACGCGGCCGCTGGTCCGTCACGCTCCGCGAACGCGGCTGGCCAAGGGCGCCATTGGCTCGACCGCGCGCGCGCTTCGCGAGGCCGCTTCCGCCGCCATCGTGGTCGGCCCTTTGCCGGCTCACGGCCAAAACCTCGCCGAGCTGGTGACGGAGCTCTCACGGCTCAGCGGGGCGCCGATTTTCGCCGAAGCCGCCAGCCAAGTGCGCTTCGCCGGCGGCAGCACGGGCCAATTTCCGCTGTTCGATTGGCTGCTGAGCGCCCCCAGCGTGGCGGCCCGGCTTCGCCCGGAGCTCTTGCTCTGCCTCGGTCAGACGCCGACCTCTTCCGCGTTCGAGCGGTGGGCCGCGCACGTACCGCGCCGCTTCGTGCTGGCCGAGCATGGCTACCCCGACGCGCTCGGCACGGCCGAGCTGGTAGCGAGCGGCGACCTGGAGCAAGGCTTGCGCGCGCTCGTGGCCGAGCTGAAGCAGAGCCAAGCCCTGGCCAAAGACTCGGCGTTCGTCGCCGAGCTCGGCCGCCAACACGAGCGCTGCCACGCCCTGGTCGAAGCGGCCGTGAACGAGCGGAGCGAGCCGCTGAGCGAAGGCGCCGCCGTGAAGAGCGTGCTCGCCGGCCTGCCCGATGGCGCGCTCCTGGCGCTGGGCAACAGCCTGCCCATCCGCGACGTGGACGCGTACGTGACTCGAGCCGCGCGCTTGCGCGTGACGGCGCAGCGCGGCGCCAACGGCATCGACGGCTTGGTGTCGGGAGCGGTCGGCAGCGCCATCGCCAGCGGCGCGCCGACGCTGCTGCTCGTGGGTGACGTGAGCCTGCTGCACGATGTGGGCGGGCTCGCGACTGCTACGCTGGCCGAGACGCCGCTGGTGATCGCGGTCGTGGACAACGCGGGCGGCCGCATTTTCGACCAATTGCCGGTGGAGAAGCTGTACCGGGCCGAGCCCGAAGCCGCGCGGCTCTGGCTCACCCCGCCCGAGCGCGAGCTGTCGCACGCGGCCGCGCTATTCGGCCTGCGCTACCGCGCCCCCACGACGCCCGCCGACGTCACCGCCGCCACCGCGGAGGCGCTCACGCAGCTTCAGCCAACGCTGCTGCACCTGCGCGTTGGGCCGAACAGCGCGGCAGAGCTGCGCCGGCGCGTGCTCGCTTCGCTCGCCGAGCCGAGCGAGGCCCGCGGCTGACGTGCGCTACCTGCTCTTGCACGGCTTCACCGGCAGCCCGGAGAGCTTCGCGGCTCTGGCCGCGCCGAGCGGCTCGGTAGCGCCCGTACTGGGCGGTCACCTCGGCCGCCCCGTGTTGGGCGGCTTTGCCGAAGAGGTCGAGCGCCTGGCCGAGCTCGGTCGTGGCTGCGAGGGCTTGCTCGGCTACTCGCTGGGCGGCCGCTTCGCTTTGGGCATCCTCGCTCGCTACCCCCAGCGCTTCCGCCACGCGGTGATCGTGTCAGCCCACCCGGGCCTGGTCAGCGACGCCGAGCGCGCACAACGACGGGAGGGCGACGCGCGTTTCGTCCAGGTGCTGCGCGAACGCGGGCTGGAGGCCTTCGTGGATATCTGGCAAGCGCTGCCGCTGTGGGCCTCGCAGGGCGCGCTGCCCGACGCCGTCAAGGCAGGCCAACGCCTGCAGCGTTTACGCCACGAGGCCGAAGGGCTGGCGCAAAGCCTGATCGCCCATGGTCTGGGAGAAATGCCCGATTTACGCCCTGCCCTGCGGCAGGTCAAAAGCGCCGTCGAGCTGGTGGTGGGCGAGCAAGATCGCAAATTCGCCGTGCTGGGGCAGGAGCTTGCGGGCATCATCGGGGGCGCCTGCTTGACCCTAGCCCCCAGCTCCGGACACAACTTGCTGCTCGAACGTCCGGAGCTCGTCTCCGGCCTCTTGCGGCGTGAAGGCTCCCCGTGACCAGCGCGACGTCCCTCCCTCAATCGTCTCCCTCGCTGATGAGCAGCTGGGTCTTGGCAGCGCGGCCCAAAACGCTCAGCGCCGCCAGCGTGCCCGTGGTGGTCGGCAGCGCGTGCGCGTTCGAGCTGGGCGGCTTTCGGCCCGGCCCGGCCCTGGCTGCCTTGGGCGGCGCGCTGCTCCTGCAGATAGGCGCCAACTTCGCCAACGACGTGTACGACTACGAGAAGGGCGCCGACACGGCCGAGCGGCTCGGCCCCACGCGCGCCGTGCAAGCGGGGCTCATCACCCCCGCGGCCATGAAGCGCGGCATGTTCGTGGTGTTCGGGCTGGCGCTCTTGCTCGGGCTTTACCTGATGGCCGTGGCGGGTCCGGTGATCCTCGCCATCGGCGTCGCTTCCATCGTGTCGGCTATCGCGTATACCGGCGGCCCGTACCCGCTCGGCTACAACGGCTTGGGCGACGTGTTCGTGTTCGTGTTCTTCGGCTTGGTCGCCGTGGGCGGCACGGTGTTCGTGCAAGTAGGCACGGTGCCGGCGCTTTCGCTGTGGTGCTCGCTGCCGGTGGGCGCGCTGGCGACCGCCATTTTGGTCGTCAACAACCTGCGTGACCACGAGCAAGACGCGCGCGCCGGCAAGCGCACGCTGGCGGTGCGCTGGGGCCCGAAGGCCGTGATTTACGAGTACGGCGTGCTCTTGGCCATCTCTTACGCGGTGCCGCTATTTTTGGCGACCAGCTCGGCCGGTGGTCGTTGGGTGCTGCTGCCGCTGCTCACCTTGCCGCTCGGGCGCAGGCTGGTGCGCGCGGTGGCCACCGAGCGGGGTCGAGAGCTGAACGCGCGCCTCGCCGGCACGGCCAAGCTGCTGCTGCTGTTCGGGCTCTTGTTCGCGCTCGGTATCTCGCTCGACCACCTGCGCGACGTAGCGCGGGCCTCGGGCGCGTCGTGAAGGTCGAGCTGCGCCGCGTCACGGTCCGCAGCGCGGGCGCGCAAGACGCGCGGCGCAGCTGGCCCGAGCGCGAGAGCCTCTTGTTACGGCTCACCGACGCCCGAGGACGGCACGGCGTGGGCGAGGCATCGCCCTTGCCGGGCTATTGCCCAGACACGCTCGACGACGTGGAAGCCGCGCTGCGAGGGCTTTCGCCGTCGGCGCTCTCGGAGGCTCTCGAGCGCGTGCCGGCGCTCGAGGCCCTGAGCGCGCTCTCGCTGCTCGTGCCGGCGCGCTTGCCCTCGGGGCGCATGGCGCTGGAAACGGCCGGGCTCGACCTGCTCGGCCAACGCCAAGGCGTGCCGGCGCCGCTACTACTGGGCATGACGCCGGGCACCAAACGTACGCTGGCCATGCTGCTCGGCCCCGCCAGCGCGCCCACGCTCGTGCAGGACGCCACCCACGCCGTACACGGCGGCTTCCGGCACTTGAAGCTCAAGCTCGGCGCCGAAGGGCGGCTCGAGCGCGAGCTCGCGGGCGCGCTCGCCGTGCATCGAACCCTCGGCGCTCAAGGCAGGCTGCGGCTCGATGCCAACGGCTCCCTTTCGGCTCGAGACCTCGAGCGCGCCTGGCCCGACCTGGCGCGCCTCGGCGTCGAGCTGTTCGAAGAGCCCGGCGCGGTGCCGGCGGCGCTGCTCGGGCAGCTACCGCTCGCGCTCGACGAATCGTTGCAAGGCTTGGACGAAGCGCAAGTGGCGGCGCTGATCAGCGAGCGCCAAGCGCGCTTCGTGGTGCTCAAACCTACGGCCTTGGGCGGTCTTTCGCACTGCTTTCGCCTCGCCCTCCGAGCCCGCAAGCTCGGCGCGGAGGCGGTCTTGTCGCACTGCTTCGACGGGCCGTTTGCGTGGCGAGCCACCGCCGCTTTGGCGCTCGCGCTTCCGGGCGAGACCGCGCACGGCCTGGCGCCGCACGTGGGGCTCGACGCCTGGTCGCCCCGCGCCTTGCCCGTCAGCGGCGGCTTGCTCGCGGGCTGGCCGGAGCCCGGTTTGGGGGCCCCGGCGGAGCCCGGCTTTCCTTGAGCACGCTGTCGATCTTCGACGCCGCGCGCGATGCTCCCCAGGCTCTGGCGTTCAGCGACGGCAGCCAATCCTTGTCATTCGCCGAAGCGGCCGAGCGCGCCCGGCCGCTCGCCGACGCGTTGCTGTCCGCTCGCCCGCCCAGCCTGGCGCTCACGGCCCGCGCGGACACGGAGAGCCTGCTCTGGCTGTACGCGGCGTTCGCGACCGGCACCCCCGTGCTCACCTTGCACACTCGCGCCACCGCGGCCGAGCGTCGCGATGCCATGGCTCGTGTTCACGCAAAAGAGCCGCCCGCGGTCGGTAAAAGTCAGTTCGGAGCCGAACTGACTTTTGCGCCAACCACACCCCCTCCGCCCTCTCCGCCCCCTCCGTCGCCGCTGCCGCCTCCGTCGCCGCTGCCGCCGGACGGCGACGCGCGTGCCTTGGCGTTCATTCCCACCTCCGGCTCGACCGGCGCGCCCCGCCTGGTCGAGCTCAGCCGCCGCGCGGTCTCGTCCTCGGCCCACGCTTCCGCGCAAAACCTGGGCTGGCAGGCGAACGATCGGTGGCTTTTGTGCCTGCCGCTCGCCCACACCGGCGGCCTCTCGATAGTGGTGCGCTGCCTGCTCGCGCGAAAGAGCGTGCTGCTGTTCGAGCCGGGTCCAACCGGGGTGCTCGGGCGGCTCGACGCGCTGGCCGCGCTGGCGCGCCAGGCCACGCTGATTTCGCTGGTGCCGAGCGTGCTCGGGGCTCTGCTCGACGCGGGCTTCGAGGCGCCGGATACGCTGCGAGCGGCCCTGGTCGGCGGCGCCGGCTGCTCACCGTCGCTGGCCCGGCGCGCGCACGCGGCGAAGATCCCGCTGCTCACCAGCTACGGCTTGACCGAAACCGCCTCCCAAGTCGTCACCCGCCGCTACGCCGACCGCTACCAACCGTTACCGGAACAAGACGGCGTGGTCAGCTCCGGGCAGCCGCTGCCTGGCGTCACCCTTCGGGTTGATGACGGGCGCATCGCGCTACGGACGCCCTCGCTCTTCTCGGGCTACGTGGGCGACGGCGCGCCCGAGCTCGACGACGCCGGCTACTTTCGGACCAGCGATCGCGGCGCGCTCGGAGCCGATGGCGAGCTGTACGTGCGCGGCCGCAGCGACGACGTCATCGTCAGTGGTGGCGAAAACGTCGACCCCTTGGAGGTCGAAGCGGCGTTGATGGCACTTTCGGGAGTGCAGGCCGCCTGCGTCTTTGCCACGCCCTCGTCTCGCTTCGGGCAAGTGGTCACGGCCGTGCTCGTCTCCGCCGATCCGGCGCTGGGCGACGCGGCGCACCTGGCCCAGCTCCTCGCGGGCCGCCTGGCGCGGCACAAGGTTCCGCGACGCGCGCGCCTGGTCGCGAGCTTGCCGCTCACGGCGTCGGGCAAGGTCGACCGGCGCGCGGTTAGCCAGCGCTTCCAAGCCGCGTTCGCCGAACCGGACCAGTACTAGCTGGCGGCTTCGATGGCCTCGAGCGCGCGGCGAACACCTTCCGGAATGGGGGTGCGCTTGAACGTGGCCCGCTCGACGAACGTGTGAACGACCTGCCCCACCACGCACACCTCGCCGCCCTCTTGGCGCGCGATGCGATAGCCCAGCGTGGCTTCCGTCTCCGTCAGGTGAGCGCGGCAGATCTCGACCGTGACCGGATCACCGAAGCGGAGCGGCTTGAAATAGTCGGCCTCGGCGTGGCGAACGGGCGCGAGCCAGGTGCCGGTGCGCAGCACCTCTGGCAGTGGGGCCCCCGCAAATGCCAGAAGGGCCCCGTAGGCGTCGTGAAACATCTCCAATACCCGGGGGTAAAAAATTATGCCCGCAGCGTCTATGTCTTGAAAGCGAATCGCGCGCCGCTCCACGAAAGCGCGCGGACGTGACAACTTGAGCTCGTCTCGGTCGAAGCGATGCATCGGATCGCTTCAGCATATCCGCGTCCGGACGAAATCTGATTCATTTTGGCGACCGCGCGCCACGCCCCGTTTATTGCGTAAATCCTTGGAAGAAAAGGCATAGTCGGGCGCATTTCATGCTTTACGAGAGCGGCCGCTTTGTTGTTACGTCCCTCCGCCGTCCAGTCTCGCGAGGGCCGGCTCATTCACCGGCCACGTGAGTCCCTTGGCTCGCCTCCGCAAGTCGAGCCAAAGTAAGGTCGAGGATTTCCGAGTGCACCAGCGACAGTTTCCCCCGTTCGAGTCTGAGCAGCCGACCCCCGCGGAACGAGCGGGCACGCAGCCCGTGCGCCGAGCCCAGCTCGTGGCCGGCGTCGGCTCGGCCCTGCTGGCCCTCTTCACCGTCGCTTGCCCCGAGCCCGGAGATTTGCAAAATCCCGGCAACTACCCGGCGCCGGTCGCGGTAGCCGGGCAAGCGGCCACGGGCGGCTCGGCCGCAACAACCGCCGGAACGGGCGGAGGCGACACCGCCGGCCCAGGCTGCGAGAGCGCCTGCATGGCCACCATCATCAATACGCCGAGCACGGGCTGCAAAGCGTGTCACGGCGCCTCCGTCAAGCTGGCCGGCACGCTCGATTTGGAGACCGCCGGCTACGGCGCGCGCCTCCGAGACCAGGCCGCCGAGCATGCCGGGGTCACGCCCGGCGCCGCTTGCCCCTCGGGCGACAAAATGATCGACAGCGCTAACCCTAGCGAGAGCTGGCTGTTGAAGAAAGTCACGAACATGCAGGGCGATTGCGGCACCGTAATGCCGCTAGGTGGCGCGCTCCCCGCCGCCGATCAAGAGTGTTTCACCACGTTCGTCAACTGCGTCGCGGGCGGCGCAGCTCCGCCCAGCATCAGCACGTCGTCCGACGGTAGCAGCGGCGCGGGGGGCAACTGAAGATGCTTCGAGCTTGGCCTCGCTCGCTGCGAGTCAGTGTTCTCCTCAGTACCTTGGTCACCGCGAGCGTTGCGACGCAGGCAACGCTGGAGGCCGAGGCGTATGCCGCGGCGCAAAAGGTCAAGGTTGCGGTCGGCGGCTTCGACGGCAACAAGAGCCGCGACGCGCGCACCGCCTTCATCGAAGCCCTGAAGCAAGACGGCGGGTACGAAGTCACCGACGCCGAAGACGTCAAGGCCAGCGCCAAGGGGAAGGCCATCGTCGACATCGCCAAGACGCTCGGGGTCGATCTGGTCATCACCGGCAAGGTGAGCCGGGGCGGCGTCAAGCTCAAGCTGCTGAACGGCGCCGACGGCAAGCAGCTCGAAGAAGTCGAGATCAAAGGCGCCCCCGCCAAGCTCAAGGGCAACATCGAACAATCGGGCGCGTCCAGCGTCGCGCCTGCCGTCAATCGCATCAAGGCCAGCCAAGAGCCAGCCGAAGAAGAGCCAGCGCCCGCGCCCGCAGAAGCCGACGCCGACGCCGACGCGTCAGCAGATTCGGAAGCGTCCGCTGCGGCGTCCACCGACGACGCAGGCGCGGGCGGCCTCTCCCCTCTCGACGTGACAGCAGGCCTTCGCCCGATTCACCGCACCTTCGACTTCCACCACACGCTCGCCGACGTTCGCCCCAAAGAGGGCTTCACCCAGATGCAGCGGTACGAGCTGCCGCTCGGTCCCGCGCTGTTCATCGATTTGAACTGGTTTCCCGGCTCGCACGCGACCACGGGCCCGGCCGAATGGCTCGGCGTGACGGCAGGCTACGAAAAAGGCTTCGCCATCCAATCCATCTCCGGAGAAGGCACGACGGAGCAGAAAACGCTCAAGACCGACACGCAAGCGTTCTACGCAGGCGGCCGCTTCCGTTTTCCCATCGGCGACCACCTAGTGGGGGCGACCGGCACCTACGGTCAGCACTCGTTCATCCTCCGGGGTGACGAAGGGCCGAACCCGCTCATCCCCGACGTGAAGTACTCCTACGTGAAGGTCGGGCTCGACGCGACGCTACGCTTCGGAGGCTTCACGGCGGGCGCGCGCGCCGGTAAACGCTTCGTGCTCGGCACGGGTCCGCTGGAGACGGTCTGGTTCCCGAACGTGTCCACGCAGTCGCTCGAAGCGGGCTTCACCCTGGGCTACCGCCTGGCAAACATGCTCGACCTAGTCGCGGGCTTGGACTGGGTACGTTACGCCTTCGATTTCAACCCGGTGCCCGTTCGCCCGTATTACGTGGCCGGCGGCGCCGTAGACGAATACATGGCGGGCTTCATCGCGTTCAAATTTCACGTACCTGGTAAGGGCGAAAAACCAGCCGAGGAGTAAGGGCCGCGCGGCTGTGCGCCGCGGCCAGGCTATACTGGCGCCCATGTTGGCTCGCGGTTTGCTCCTTGGTTCGTGGTTGTTGCTCGCAGCTTGCAAGACGTCGGCCGAGGCGCCCGCCGCCAAGGCCGAGGCGCCGGCGCCGGCTCCTTCGGCGGCGAGCACGCGCACCGCGTTCGGCGCTCCACTCAGCGCGGGGGCCGCCGTCTCGCTCGCGGACGTGCTCAAAGCGCCCGACAAATTCGCCGATCGGACCGTCCTCGTCGAAGGAGAAGTGCGTCGCGCCTGCACGCGCAAAGGTTGTTGGATGGAGCTCAGCCAGGCCCAAGACGAAGCCGCTCCCGGTTGCCGCGTCACCTTCAAAGATTACGGCTTCTTCGTACCGACCGATTCAGCGGGGTCCAAAGCCCGCGTCGAGGCCAAGGTAGAGAGCCGCGCCGTCAAACCCGAGCTGGTGGCGCACCTGGAGAGCGAAGGGGCGAAATTCGCCGACAAGTCCCCCGACGGCTCCGCCCACGAAGTGCGCCTCGTCGCCACCGGTGTCGAGCTCTGGCGCTGACGCCGCGCTCTCCTCACCCCTCTCGCCTCCTCACCTCGGCCGGCGCACCCTCGGCCCCCGGCCTTTGGCCGGCGCACCTCGGCCCTCGGCCCTCGGCCTCTAACCCACCCCAAACTGGCCCGCGCGCCGTGGGATATGCTACGCACGCTTCAATGCGCTTTTGGCCCCGAATCGCGCTTTGCTGCTCCCTGCTCCTGGCCACTGGCGTGGCGGCCGGTAAAGAGCACGTGGTCGCCAACGGTCAAACCTGGGGCAAGATCGCCAAGCGCTATCAGATCAGCATCGCCGCGTTGTGCAAGGCCAACGGCCTGACTCGGCGCGACAAGATCAAGCCCGGGCAGCGCCTGACCATCCCGTCGCCGACCGACGACGAAGACAACGCCGAGACGTCGCTCGTCTCGCTCAAAGAGCGCACCGAGGTCGACGAGCCCGAGACGCCCAAGGAAGCCGTCCGGCGCGACGACGCGCGCAAAGACAAAGAGCGCGAAGATCCGGACGACCGCTCCGTCGGCGGGGGACTGCGCCAAATCGATCTGCCCGGCGCAGCGCCTGCTTACTACTTCGAGCCGCTGGGCAAGGGCCGGCTAGGGCTCCGCCCGGTGCTGGTCTACCTGCATGGCCGTGGCGGTCATCCCGAAGCCGATTGCCGCCGCTGGGCCCACCTCGCGCGCCGTTACGGTTGGCTGGTATGCCCCAGCGGCCCCGTGCCGTACGGCGACGGCCGCGCCTGGGACAACAATTGGCCCAGCGCGCACCACGCCACCATGGCTGCCATCAGCGCCCTGCGCGAAAAATACGGCCGTCGCGTGCAGCTGTGGGGCAACACGCTCATCGGCTTCTCGGAGGGCGCCTACGCGGCCATGAACGTGGGCGTGCGCGAGCCGCGCACCTTCAATCGCTGGCTGATCTTGGCCGCCAACTCCAAGTATTGGGGCGGCCCCGGCCTGGAAGCGCTCGGCTCCGCCAAGAACCGCGTGCGCCGCGTGTTCTTGATCACCGGCGAGCACGACGGCGTCATCGAAGGCACTCACCAAGTCGAAGCGTGGCTACACAAAGCCGGCGTTCCGACCAAGGTCGTCACCCCCAGCAACATGGGCCACGAAACGCCGCTCGAAAAGAAGACCGAGATGTACCGCGCGGCCCTCAGCTGGCTCGACGCCGGTTAAGCCAACGCGCGCAGGGTGGCTGCCGCGCCGCAGACCACTTGCAGAAGCTACCGTGCCGCCCCCGGGCCACGACGGGCGATCGCGGAAGGACCAAAGGAACCGCCGCCCGCGTCAGCCCGCCGAGCACGACATCGGAACCGCCGCTCGCTCAGCGCGCGAACTCCCTCTCGCATCGCAAAAGTCAGTTCGCTACCGAACTGACTTTTCAGCGCGCAAACCCCCTCTCGCATCGCAAAAGTCAGTTCGCTACCGAACTGACTTTTCAGCGCGCGAACCCCTCTCACGTCGCAAAAGTCAGTTCGCTACCGAACTGACTTTTTGCGGAAGCGGCCCTTTGAAGGCGGGCCGGCGTCGAGCATCTCCGGCAACGCAAAGTCGGAGTCCGCGGCACTCGGCTCAGTGATACGCGGCGGCGGTGTTCACGGGCTTGCCGGTGCGGTCGTGCTCGGCCACCAGGTAACGTGCGGTGACTTCGCAGTTGGCGCAAGCGGGGAATTGAGATTTGTGCTCGCAGGTGATGACGAGCGCGCTGGGCGGAGCCTGAGAGAACTCGTTCGGATCGATGTGGCGGCCGCAGGCGATGCAGTGGATGTGGCCCTGCTCGTGCTTATGCCCTCCGCCGCTCTGTTCCTTCTTTTCACGCTTGGTGAGACGTTTCTCTCGCTTCATGGCGGGTCGGCTCTATCACAGCTCGGCCAGAAGTGCTCGGGCCGGTTCGTGGTCGGGGTTCTCGGACAGCGCCTTGGTGGCTAGCACCTTGGCTTTGCGCGCGTCGCCCGCCTTCTTGGCCAGCACCGCCAAGTAGTAGTTGGCGTCCGCCTTCATCTCGGTGGTCGCGCCGTCGGTCGAGCCTGGCTCCGGCGCCTTCATGATGGCGATGCCGCGGAACGCGCGTTGAGCCGTCTCGTCTTCGTCGATCTCGAGGGCCTGCGTGCCGAGCTGCATCGCCAGGGTGCCGTTTTTGGGGTCGAGCTCGAAGGCCCGGGTGAGCGCGGCCACCGCGTCCGACAAGAAGCCGTCTTGCAGGTGCAGCTTGGCGATCTCTTGAAAGACTTGCCCCAGCGCCTTCACGCGACGGCCCTTGTAGGCTTCCGTCACCGACGTGAGCAGCGCCAGCGCGTCGTCGCTGCGATCGTTGGCGCTGTACGCGCGCGCGAGCTGCACGACCGCGTCGATGTTGTCCGGATCTTGCTCGCGCACCAGCTCCAAGATGCGCACGGCCGCTTCGCCCTGCCCCTCGGTGCCGAGCAAGAGCTCGCCGGCGCGCAGCAGTAGGCGCTTCTGCTCGGCGGGATCTTTGGCGTTCTGCGCGTCCTCGAGCAGCATGTCCGACAGCTCGCGCACGGCCCCCAAGGCGCCGTACACGTTCTGCAGACGGAGTCGCAAGTCGGGTCGGCGCCGATCGACGCCGAGCGCGCGCTCGAGCCCCGCGCGCGCCTCTTCGGGGCGGCCCAGCTGCTCGCAGGCGTCGGCCAGGCGCAGGGCGTCGCGCACCAGCTCGTCTCCGTTCTCGACCTCGACCAGGCGTGTCAAGGTGGCCACGGCGTGCTCGGCGTTGCCGGTGCGGGTCGAGAGCTCGGCCAAGCGCCGCAGCGCCTCGATGTCGTCCGGCATTTCGCGCACGAACTCCGACAGGCGCGCGCGGGCGCCCAGCGCGTCTCCGGCGGCCTCCAGCAGCTCCACCAGCCGCAGCGTGAGCCGGCGATCTTCGGGCGGCTCGGTCCGCGCGATGGCGCGCTCCAGGGCGTCGATCAGGTCCGAAGCGAGCGTCGGGTCGACCGCGTACGCTTCCTCCAGCGCCACCACGGCTTCTTCTTCACGCGACAGCTCGCTCAGCAGCTGGGCCCGCTTGCGCAGCAGCGTAGCGTCTTGGCTGGCCGTGCCCATGAAGCTCTCGAGGGCCTTCAAGGCCGCTTCGGGTTGATCGGCGGCGCGGTGAGCCTCGACCAGGCGATCGAGCAAGCGCGCGTCGTCCGCTCGCTCGCGCAGCGACACGTTCAAGAGACCCGCCACCTTGCTGTAATCTTCGCGCTCGGTGTAGCGCACGATCAGCAAATCGCGCAGCGACGAGTCGCGAGGATTGGCCGTGAAGCTGGCCTCCAGAGCGCGCTCTGCGCCTTCTTTGTCGCCCAGCTCTTCGCGCAGGGTGGCGAGGCGACGCCCGAGCGTGGCCGCTTCGCCCCCGCCCTGCACGCGCAAGAGCCCCTCGATAGCATCGGCGATCAGCTCGGGATCGCCGAGCTTTTCCGACAAGGCGAGCGTGGCGTGCAAGAGCTCGACGTCGTCGGGCGACCATTGCAGCGCGGCCCGACACACCTCGAGAGCCGCGTCCAGCTGGCGCTTGTCCGAGAGCAGCCGCGAAAGCTCGAGCGACAACGCCACGACGCGCGCGACGTCGTTCTGATCCTTGGCTCGATCGAGCTCGGTGGACAGCAGCGTGGCCAGCTCCGAATCACGACCGGTGGCGGCCAGCAGCTCACGCAGCCGCGCGACCGCCGAAATGCAAGACGGGTCGTCGCCGATGACCTCGAACAGGGCCTTGATGGCCGGCTCTTCGTTGCCCGGCGCTTGCAGGAGTAGCTCGGCGCGCTCCAGCCGAAGCTGGCTGCGCTCGGCGGGGTCTTCGGATTCGCTGCTGACCTCGCCCAAGAGCGCGGCCAGCTCGTTCAGCTGCCCGGTGGCGCGCAGCAAGAACAGCAGCGGCTGCCACAGCTCGCGAGCCTGCGGCTCGCGTTCGCGCAACGCCTGGTACAAGCGCGCGGCGCGCGGCAGCTCGCCCTCGATACGAGCGGCCTCCTGCGCTAGCTCGAGGGTGAGCTCGCGCCAATCTTCGGGCGGCAGCGCCGAGAGCGACTGCTCGCGTAGATCCAGGCTCTTACCGAGCTGCCCCTGCTGGGCGTAGATGCCGGCCAAGGTGAGGCGAGCGTCGCTCAGCTCGCGCGGAGACAGCTCCGCCGCCTCGTTGCTCAACACCGCGACGAGCCCCCGCTGGGCCAAATCCATGTCGTGTAGCTCGCCCGTGGCCGCCAGCAGCTCGCGCAGCGCGTCGCCCGAGGCGCCCGCTTGGCCCAGCCGAACGACCAAGACCTCGGCCAACCCGCGCGCGTCGCCCAGCGCGCGCGCCAGCCGCTCGCGCAACGCCGAAAGCTCGGCCGTGAGCTGGGCGGGGACCGGCAATGTCTGCAAGACGCGCTGGGCCTGCGCCGGCTCGAGCCGCAGATCGAGCGCTTTGCCTAGCAGCGCGAGGCCCTCCGACACGGTGGCCGGCTCACTCAGCTTGCTCTTGGCCAGACGGAAATACAGGTCCGGATCGCTGGGCGGCGCCGACGAGCCGGCGCGCGACAAGCGCTGCTCCAGAATGCGCGCCTCCGCTGCGGTTTCGCCCAAGTGGTCGTAGACCCGGCCGAGCGCCGACCACGCTTGGTCCGCTCCTGCCTCGACGCTGTCGTCCAGCAGGCGCTCGATGACCAGCGCCCGTTCGCGGAACCCCTCGCGGTTCTGCTCCAGGCCACCCAGCTGCTCGGCGTGGAGAACGACCAGGTCCGAAAGCGCGCTGGCGGCCTCGGCCGGCGAGAGCACCTGCTCCAAGCGGCTGTGCAACGCTCGCGCCAGCAAGTCGTGGCGGCCGCGGTTCTTCAGCGCCGCTTCGAGCGCCAGCGCTTCGCGCCCGCTCTCGGACGAGGCTTCGAACGCGGACTCGATGAGCTCTTGAGCGCGCGCTTCGTCGCCGCGCCGCACCGATAGCTCGCTGAGCGACAACAGCGCTTCGGTCTTGCTGGGCGCCTCCGGATCTTCGTCGCGCCCCACCACCAGCATCAGCGAGCGGAACATGCGCTCGGCGCGATCGAACTCGCCCTGCTCCATGGCCACGCGTCCGAGCATCTGCATGATCCCGGGGTGGGCGGGGTCGATCTTCGAGGCGGCGTCGAGCTCCTTCAGGGCCTCGCCCTGCTCACTGCTGGCGAGCAGCACGCGGGCGAGCTGGAAGTGAGCCAACGCGCGATCTTTTGGCCTACGCGCGCCGTAGCGTTGGATCTGTTCGCGCAGCACGGTCTGCGCGTCCGCGTAGCGCGCGGCCAAAAACAAGGCCTGGGCCAGGCGCAAGCGCAGCTTCTGATCGTCGGGATCGAGCTCGATGGCCTGCTCCAAGAGCGGAGCGGCCAGCGCCGGATCGCTGCGGTGCACCAGCTGAATCTCGGCCGCGTCGCGCAAGAGCTGGATGCGCTGGCGCCGGTCGGAGGTGCGCCCGGCTTCATCGGCCAAGAGCGCAGCCAACGCCGCGTGGTCGGACAGCTCGCGGTACAGCGTGCCCAAGGCCGCCCGCACCGCCGACGCGTCGATGGCCATGCGCGCCGCGCGCTCCAGCGCCGGGCGCGCGCGTTCGGGCGTGCCCAGCTCTCGATAAACGGCCAAGAGCTCCAGCGCACGCTCGGCCGCCAGCTCCGAGCTCTCGAGCAGCAGCAGCCGCTCGAGAGCGTCGGCCGCGCGCGGCAGCTCACCCTGCTCGCGGAAGATGCGGGCCAGGGCCGACAATGAAGCTTCGCCCCCGAGCTTGGCGCCCGCCTCGTGGTTGGCGATGGCGCGCTTGCGGTTGCCGAGCCGCTGCTCCGCGTTCTCGCCCGCGCGCGCGAACAGCAGCGCGGCCCCCGCCGTGTCGCCGCGCTCTTGTCGGGCTTTGGCCTGCGTCTCCCACAACGCCACGATCTCGGCGTGCAGCCCTTGCTCTTCCAGCAGCAGCGAGAGCCGCGTGACCGAGGCGCGGGCGACTTCGTCACCCGGTTCTTCGGCGAGCAGCTCGTTGAACAGCTGGATGGCGCTCTTGTTGTCGTCCAACCGGTCGGAGCACAGGCAGGCCGCGTCACGCCGCAGCTCGCGCTGGCGCGTGACCGCGAACGGTAGCTTGGCGGCGTCCAAGAGCTCGGAGACGACGGTCTCGTACTCGCCGCGCTCCAAGCGCCGCGCGCACAGCTCTTGCACCGCCCAATCGGCGGCCGAAAGCGCCTCCGGCGCGTGCTCGCTGGCGTAAGCCGCGACCGAAAGCTCGCGCAGCCGCTCGACGACGGCCAGGCCCAGGCTCGCGTCGGCGGGGTGCAGCCCGGCCACTTCGATCGAATGCTCCCAGTCACGCGCGACCACGAAGGCCTCGAGCGCGCGCAGCAGCTCGCCGGTGTGGTGCCGATGAACGGCGCCCAGCTCGAGATACAAGCGACGACGGCGCTCGGGCTCGCTCTCGTGCTCGACCTCGTCGTCGTACAGGGCCGCCAGCGCCACGAAGTCTTGCTCTTCGGTCAAGAGCTCTTTCAGAGACTCGAACAGCTCTGGAGAGCGCCCGTGCAGCTTGCGTACGCGACGGAAAGCCGCGATGGCGCGCGGGCGATCTTCGAGGGCGCGCGACAGCAGCTGCGCGGCGCGCGTGCGGTCGCTGCGCGCCGCGTCTTCGTCGGCGCTGAGCTCGGCGCGACGCTCGAGCGCGATCACCAGTTCCTCGAAGCGACGAGCGCGCTCCAAGGCCTTGCACAAGGCGTCGATGGCCTCGACGTCGTCGTCGCCCAGCTTCAGGCGCGCCTCGAGGTTGACGATGGCGCGCGCCGGATCGCCGAGCCGTGACAAGGCGACCTCGGCCGCTTCTCCGAGCGCCACGCGCCGCTCGGGTGCGGCCGGCGCCAGCTCGGCCAAGCGCTCGAGCACCGAGGCCAGCTCTTCGGCCGTCCCGTTCACGCGCAGGATGCCGGCCAGCGCGCGGGCCGCCGCCAGCGAGTCTGCTCGCTCGGCTTCGGGCAGCGAGAGCACGCCGCGGTACAGCTCTGCGGCGGCCTCCGCGTTGCCGAGGCCCTGCTCGAACGTGCCACCCGCCTCGAGCAGCAGGCCGCCGCGCGTCGCCTGGCTGACGGGGCCGAGCGCAACCGCGCGCAGCACCTCGGCCCGCCGCTCGAGCACGCCCAGCTCGGCCGCCAGCTTTGCCAGCCGCGCGCGCTGCTCGCGATCGTCGGGCACCAGCGCAACGATGCCGGACAGAGTCTCGAAGGCTCCGCTCGGATCCGCCAGGGTGCCGAGCCGCAGCTCCACGGCCTCGTCCAAGAGCGGCACGCGCTCGGCCGGCGGCGAGCCGTCGGCCTCGAGCTCCAGCATGCGCACGACGTCGATGATGCTTTCTTGAGCGCGATAGTGCGCGCACAGAAGGCGCGCGGCCGCGACACGCACGCTGGGCGCGTCAGTCACCGGCGCCGCCTCGGAGCCGGGCAGAGCCACGATGCGCTCGAGCAGGGCCACGCCGTCTTTCTCGCCGCCGGGCGCGGCCAGCAGCTTGGCCGCCAAGAGCAGCGCCTCCCGCGGCTCGTTCAAATCGAGCCACAGCGCCGTGACGCGTCCCAAGAGCTCGTTCTGATCGGCTGGCTTGGCGTTCGGGCCGCGCAAGCGCAGGCTGAGCAGGTCAATCAGCGGGCGCTTCTTGCCGTTGCGCTCGTACAAGCGCTCCAGCGACGCCTCCACCCGCTGATCGCCCGGGTTGTCGCGGTTGAGCCGCTCGAAGTAGACGATGGCGCGCTCTGCGTCGCCCGCGAAGTCGCGCGCGGCCATGGCCGCTTCGCGCAGCAGCTCCACCCGCTCGGTTGCCGACAAGTCGCGCGCCAAGCGCGCGTCGTACAGCTCGAAGAGCTCGGCGTAGCGACCCTGTGCGTTGAACGCCAGCTTCAGTCGATCGAAGGCCCAGTCCGCGGTCGGGCACAGCGACAGCACGCGCGTGAGCAGCGCGATCACGCGCTCGCCGTCGTCGAACCATTCTTCTTGAAACTCGACGACGCGCCGCCCCACTGTTTCGGCCACGGCGGCAGGCAAATCACGCTCGATGGTGCGAGTGTAAGCCTCGGCCACGGGCTCCGGACGGTTGAGCTTGCGCGCCATCTCTTCGGCGACGCCCCACAGCTCTTCTTCGCCCGGCGCGGCCTCGGCGCCGCGCAAGGCCAGCTTCAGCGCCTCTTCCGGCTGATCCAGCTTGGTGTCCAGCAGCTGGCGCATCCAGCGCGAGCGCGCCTCGGCCAGCTCCGGATCGGCCGCCGCCACCGCCAACAGAGCTTCGATCACATCGGCGCGGGCATCCGGATCTTCGGAGCCTTCGGCCATACGCTCGAGCAGCATGGCCGCGCGCGCGCGCGTCGGCGCGGCGCCCAGCGCCTGGTGCACGATGCGCAGCGCGTCGGCGTCGCTGGCCTGCGCGGCCAGCACGTTCTCGGCAAGCTCGAGGGCGGCTTCGGGTTGGTTCAACGAGCCGATCAGAAGCCCGGCCAATTTCAGCTGGATGGCGGGGCGGCTCTCGGCGTCGGCGCGCGGCAGCAGCTCGCGCAGGGCCGCGGCCGCGCCTTCTGCGTCGCCCACGGCTGCCCTCAAGCGCGACAGCTCGAACAGCGCATCGGTGCGCTCCGGGTCGGCCGCCACCACCTGCTCGAGCAACGCGCCCGCGCGTTCGGGCTCTTGGAAGCGCTGCTCTTCGACCTCGGCCCACTTGAGCCACAGGTCGATCGGGGTCGAGGCTCGCTTGACGCTCTCGGCCATCATCCAGCGGTAATCAGCCACGCGCGCCGGGCTATGCTCGGCCCGCGCCAAGAACTCGGCGAACGAATCGAGCTCGTGAGCCGCCTCGTCTCCCGCGCTCTCCACGAGCGAGCGAAACAGCATCGCGGCCTGGTCGGCGCCGCCTGGGACGACCGACAACGCGCGAGCTTTGGCCAGCCCCAGGTGCCGCGCTCGGCCCGCGCGCAAGCCGCGCGCCAGGCCCAAATCGAGGAGCTCGACGTAGGCCGGGGCCGCGCCCGTCGACTCGGCGCGCTCTTCGAGCCCCAACAGCAGCGTGACCAAGTGCCGCTCTTCCAGCGTCGGTAGCACGACGTTGAAGGCCTCGCGCACCTGTTGCCAGTCACCGGCCTGCGCCGAGAGCTCTACCAGCCGCGCCGCGGCCCGGGCCGAGCTCGGGTCGACGCTCAACACGCGCTCGTACAAACGCCGAGCGCGCTCGAGCTCTGCCGGCAGCCGCTCCGCGAGCTCCGCGCCCTCCAGCCAGGCGCGCGCAGCGCCCGGGGGATCCGAGAGCTGCCAGGCCAAGGCATTGCCTAGCCGCTCCAACAAGGCCGAGCGCAGCGCCGGATCGGCGGTGCGACTGAGCCGCCGCTCCAGCGTGAGCTGCACGGTGGCGCCGTCGTTCTGCTCGCGGGCCAAGCGTTCGATGGCGTCGAGCACGTCGTCGGCGAGATCGGTAGTTTCGCACAGCTCGCGGTAGCGCTGCAGCGCTTCGGCCGGGTTGCCGCGTTGTTTGCTCAGCTCCGCCAAGCGGAGGAGCGTCAACGTCTTGCGGTCGCCGCCCTCCAGCCCGAGCGCGCGCGTGAGCTCGGCCGCCAAGGCGTCGAAGTCTCCCTGGCGCTGCAGCAGCTCGACCAGCGCCTCGTGCGAGGTGCGATCTTTCGGATCTTCGCCCAGGGCGCGGTGCAGGGTCTGGATGGCGGTGCCCGGGTCGGCCAGCTCGCGTCCTTGCAGCGAGGCCAAGGCGTGAAACAACTCCCGGCGCCGCGTCGGATCCTCCTCTTGCTCGAGCGCGCTCTGGTACAGCACCAGCCGCTCTTCCGGCGCGCCCTGCTCGGCCAGCAGCCGATCGACTCGGTTCATCAGCTCGCGCGAGGCCGGGTCGAATACGAGCGCGCGCCGAAATAGCTCGACCGCTCGCTCCAAGTCGCCCGCCGCGGCGAAGGCTTCACCCGTCGCCTTGGCCAGCTCGAACACCGCCGCCGAGTCGACGATGGCGTCGCCCAGGGCCGCGTTGAGCACGGCCGCGCGGTGAGCGGCGCTGCCTTGATCGGCCACGCCCAGCGTGAGCGCCAACCACATGTCCAGCTCTTCGCGGCGCTCGCGCAGCGAGATGCCGAGGCCGGTACCGGCCAGCTCGAGCGCGCGCTCGGGGTCGTCCAGGGCCGAAGCCGAAAGCTGGCTGGCTTCGGTCAAGAGCTGCAGCTTGAGGTCGAGATCTTGGGCCAGCTCGGCCCGCACCTCGAGCACGCGCAGCAGCCCCAAAGACGGCGGCTCCAGCCGCAGCACCGGCTCCAAGATCTCCGCCGCCAGCTCGCGCGTGTCCGGCAAATTCAGGAGCTTCTCGACCGCGCTGCGCGCGCCCTTGTGGCCCGGCTCGAGCGCCAGGGCTTCTTGATAGGCGCGCAGAGCGCCGTCCGGATCGCCCAGGCGCGTCATGCGCAAATCGGCCAGCTCCATCCACAGCTGGGGCCGCTCGGCGGGGGCGGCCCAGGCAATTTGCTGCTCGACCAGCTCGCACACTTCGAAGAAGCGCTTGGCCGCGATCAGCAGCGGCATCAGCCGGCGATGCACCTCGGGGTTGGCCCCGTAGCGCTCGATGAGCTTCTCCCAAAGCTCGATCGCTCCTTCGGGGTTGCGCCCCTTCTCGGTGGCCAGCTCGGCCGCGCCGAGCGCCAACGCGTGGGCCTCGTCCGGATCTTTCGTGCGTTCTGCGCGGTGGAACAGCACCTCGGCCAGACCATCGTCGTCCTTGGCGTCCCGGTACAGAGTCTCGAGCCGCTTCAGCGCTTCGTCGGTCCAGGGCGAGCCGATGAGCGCGCGCCAGGCCACCACCGAGCGCTCCACCTCTTTGGCGTCGCCGTCGCTCAAGCGAGCCAGGCGCCGCGCCGCCGCTTGCCGCGCCTCCCGCTCGGGCTCGAGCTCTACCACCAGTGAGAGCGCCGTGAGCAGCGGCTTCTGCTCGGCCGTCTCGGTGCACAGCTCGCACAGCTCGCGCGCGGCGATCAACGTGGCATGGCCGCGCTCGCCCAGCTCGAGCACTTGCTGGAAGGCGGCCTTGGCTCGCTTGACGTCGCCCGTCTTCATGTAGACGAGGCCCACGTCACAGCCCACGCGCGCCCTCACCGCGTTGTCTTTGCTGGTCGCCAGCGCTCGCGACAAAAGGCGCGCCGCTTGCTCGGGCTGGCTCAAGCCCAAGCTGAGCGCCACGAAGCGCGCGCGCAAATCGTCGTCGCCCGGGTTGCCGGCCACGACCGGACCCAGCAGCTCCAAAGCCCCGGCCGGGTCGGAGAGCACGTCTTGCCGCAAAATTCCCAGCCGCCGCTGCACTTCCACGCGGCGCGGACCGCGCACCTGCTTGAGCTCGAAGCTCAGCATGGCCACGGCGCGATCGGTACGGCCCGAGCGCTCGTAGGCGTCGGACAGCGCGGCCGCGGCGCGCGGCGCGTGGGCCCGGTTCTCCAGCAAGGCCTCGGCCGAGGCCAACGCGGACGGATGACTGGGCGCTAGCTGCAGCACGCCCTCGATGTGGCCGAGCGCGCGCGTCACGTCCTTGAGCGAGCCCAAGCACAGATCCACCAGCTGCTCGCGCAGCAGCAGCGCCTCGGCCGGAGGCGGCGCCGGCTCGCGTCGGAGCGCGTGCTCGAACACGTCGGCCACCTCTTTGTGTCGACCGCGCGCCAGCAGGCGACGCACCAGCCCTTCGCGCGCCGCTTCGTCGCCCGGAGCGAGCTTCAGCATGCGCTGGGCGACGTCGATCGACAGCTCGTCGTTTTGGGGAAACTCGGCCACCAGCTCGGCTGCGCGCCGCAATAGCTGCAGCTTGATCTCGGGCTCTTGCGCGCGCGAGCTGGCGTCCACGTACAGCTCCGCCAGGCGCACGGGCTTGTTGGCCATGCCGTACAGCCGCTCGAGCAGGGCTACCGCGTCGGGATGGCCCGGCAGCGCAGCCGCGGCGCGCTCCGCGTAGGCAATCGCGCCCTCGGTGTCTCCGCCTTCCACCTGGAAGAACGAAGCCGCGTGCAAGTAGATGAAGACCTGCTGCTCCCCGGTCAGAAGCTTGATGCGTTTGTCGCTGGCCAGTTGCTCGTAAGCCATGGCCAAGTCGGAGACCTTGTCGTGGCGCACCGCCGCGCGGTGCAGCCGCTCCCACAGGTCCAGAGGTAGCTCGCCCTTGGCGACGGCGCTGACGAGCAGCTCCAGCACCATGGCCGCATCGTCGAGGCGTTCCTCGAGCGCGTCGGCAACTTCGGAAAGCTTGAGTGCCAGGACGCTCGCGCGGCGCTTGCCCTCGTTCTTAGGCGCGGAGGCCTCATCCTTCGGAGGTACAGTTGTCATACGAACGTCCGATCGAAGCTCCGAAGCGTAACAGACCTAACCCACCGCTTGTGAAGCCCCGACAACGTTGGAAAATTCGTCCAAAAAGGCGGGCCCCGGGCGCTCGTTTCCGGCCCTCGCCCGCCCTCGCGAAGCGTGTTCATCCGAACAGGTGGGATACGCCGAGCGAAGGCGGCCTCTCGCTGACCGGGGCCGGCCCCGCGCGACGGCGTCCGGCCGCGGCCTCGGGGCTCAGAAGCTCTGACGCAGGAAAGAAGCCACCTCGTTCACCACCCGCTCGGGCTCGTCCCAATGCAGGAAGTGCCCCGCCTCTTCCACGTGGTGGACAGTTACGGAAGTGATTAGCGGCGGCAAGTCCTCGAGCAGCCGCGGATCGAGCGCCGGGTCTTTGTCACCCCACAGAATGAGCGTCGGAGCGGTGATGGCTCGAGCGCAATGGATGGGCCAGCGCACGGCCGCTCGGTAGTAACTGAGCGCCGCCCGCGCCGCGCCCGGCCGGAGCAGCTCGCGCCAGGCCGCGTCGATGCGCGCTTGGCTCAGCTCGGCCTTCTTGTACACGAGCCTTCTCATCATCCAGCGGAAGATCCAGCGCCGCGTCACGGCCCACTCGGCGATGCCGCGCAGCTGAAAGAACAAGATGTACCAGCTGCGGAGCAGCTGTAAGCTGCGGGTGAGCGCGCGCGCGTAGCTGCTCGGGTGAGCGGCGTTGATGACCACGAGCTGGCTCACCAGCTCTGGATGCTCGCTCGCGAAGCAGTACGACAACGTGCCACCCCAGTCGTGCCCCAACACCGCCACTGGCTGATCGCCGGTCCAGCGCGCCAGCGCGGCCAAGTCAGCCAGCACGGCCGACGACCGATACGGCTCGAGCCCTTCGGGCTTGTCGGAGAGACCATAGCCGCGCAAGTCGGGGGCGATGGCGCGAAAGCCGCGGGCGGCCAGGGCCTCGCACAGATCGCGAAAACCCAGAGACGAGTCGGGAAAGCCGTGCAGCAGCAGCAACGGCTTGCCGGCGCCGATGACCCGGACGTGCAGCATTCCGCCCGGCGTGCTCACCATCTGAGAGTCGATCATTTCTGGTACAGGCGCTCCGAAGCCCGCAAGAGCCAAGGCAAGGCCGAGGGGGCTAGACGCTTGAGCACATAGAGCAACCAGGCCTCGGACGACACGGGGACTAGGGCTTTACCACTTTCAGCGGCCCTGACGATGGCCTTCGCCACGCTTTCCGGCGAGTGCCCGCGGCGCCGGTACAGCTCCGTCAGCGCGCGCCTCTCGCTCTCGGCGTCGAGCACGCCGCGAATGCGCGCCGTTTCCAAGATGGAGCTCGCGACCAGGCCCGGGCAGACCACGCTCACCATCACTCCCGAGGGTAAGAGCTCGGCCCGCAAGGCCTCAGACAAGCCCACCACCGCGTACTTGGTGGTTCCGTAGGCGGCCAGGCCCGGCAAGTTGCAAAAGCCAGAGGCAGAGGCCACGTTGACGATGCGGCCTGCCCCGCGCCCGCGCATCAACGGGGCGAAAGCACGCGCGCCGTGGATGGTGCCCCACAGGTTCACGCGCAACAGCCACTCCCAGTCTGCCGGCTCGGTGTCGAAAAAGCCGCCCGACAGCCCCACCCCGGCGTTGTTCACGAGCAGGAACGTCTCCCCCAGCTCACGCTCGACCCGTTCGGCGAAGGCTCGTACGGCGTCCGCCTCGGCCACGTCCAGCGCGGCGCCCAAGGCCCGCACGCCCCGCGCGCGGCACTCCTCCATGGTGGCCTGCAGCCCCGCGTCGTCCGTGTCGCAGCCGGCTACGTCGGCCCCCGCTCGCGCCAACTCCAGCGCGGTGGCGCGGCCAATGCCTTTGGCCGCGCCCGTCACGACCGCGACGCGACGGCGCAGCTGCACGCGCGCCACGCTCAGTCACTCCCGTCGCACAGAAAATTCAGGGCTCGTAGGCCCGGCAGAAAGAAATATTCCCCACCGCGAACGTGCACGACCTTGGGCAGGCCTTCGTAGCGCAGCCGAACCGGACGGGCCTGCGCAGAGAAGATGCGCGGCACGGGACGATCGTCGGCATCTTCGGCGTCTTTGCCGACCAGCGGATCGCGCTCGGCCGAGAGCCCCGCGAATTTGCAGCTATTGATCCAGGTTTGCTGCACGAACTCGAACTGCCGACGCAAATCGGCGTTGAGGGCCACGAAGTACAGCCCGCGCTCGACGTTGTCATCGACGCGCGGCTGGCTACCGGCGAGCTTCGGCCCGTAGGCGCGACCGCGCCGCACCAGACGGTGCAAATTGGCGTCGCGCAGCCCCTCTTTGGCGGTTTCGCCGAACATGTCGCGCGGGTTGGCGCGGCGAATGTGCGCCCCGAACGGGCAGCGCAGCCCATCGGGGTCGCGCTCGCGAAAGCCGAAATCGTTCAGGCCCGCCGCTGGCGGGCGCTCGGCTTCGGGCGCTTCGACGAGCGAAACGCCGTTGGGCCAACGCCCCACCATGCGCGAAGCGATGAGCTTGGCGCGCTCTTCGACGTTGGCGGCTTGCTCGGCCGCGGCCGCTTCCCAGCAGTAACGCCAGAAGCTCGCGACGTCTTGCTGCAGCTTGCGCAGCACCAAATAGCTACCGTTGCGACCGAAAGCCACGCGCTCGTTGCCCGGCAGCGCATCCGGGTGCTCGCGCGTGCCGCGCCGACGCGCAGCGCTGGGCACGGTGGTCACCAAGCCGTAAGCGTTGGGATAGCCCAGCACCAGCTCGCCGGTAGCAATCTTCGCCTCGCCCGGGTTGCGCTTGCGCCCGCTCCCGCGCACGAAAGGCTGCCCCATACCGTCGGCAAAGCCGAAATGCTCGCGACCGTCGGCGGGCAGCACGACGTCGTCCACGCGCCGCGCGATGCCGAATTTGTCCAAAGACCTCTCGACCTCGACCGCGCGCTCTTGCAGTTGCTCGTCGGTGCGGGCGTACAGCATGGCCACGGCGTCGATGGGCTCTTGCTCGTTACCCCACTGCCAGTGCACGGGCTCGTCCGAGTAGCGGTCGCCCAGCACGTGCGAGCGCTCGGGGTGCGCCATGCCTTGCACGAACTCGCGCTGAAATGTGCCTAGATCGCGCTCGTCGAGCCCCAACGCGGCGAGGCCGCGCGCCGAGAACGCCACGTTGAAGCGGTAGCGCCCGTCGCGGTTCTCTTCACCGGAGGTCACGTCCGTCAGGGCGCGTCGCAGCCATTCACGAGGCTGGCCGCCAGCGAATTTCAGCAAGTAGAAGCGCGAGCGCGGGTGCTGCTTGTACGCGAACAGCATCAAACCTTGGACGTCAGCTCGTTCCACGGCTTCTCCTCATAGCAGCGCCAGGAGCCGCTCGGCCGCCGGCCGATCGAGCTTCGTGCCCAGCAGCTCGCGAATTCGGGCGTTCCGCAGCACATCGCCCACCGATAGCAGCGGGTACGCGCTGTACCAGACTTGGGTTGGCACCTGGTGGGCGCGCGTCCAGGCTTTGAACGCCTCTTCGTTGCGCGCGCCCTTGAACAGCAAGAGACGGGTCTTGGGGTACCAGATGGTGTTGGTCCAAATCATCGTCAGGCCCAGCGCGGCCTTCTCGACGAACTCGCCCAGGTAGGCTTCCCAGCTGCCGTCGTAGTTGCTGAAGAACAAGAGGCGCCGATCGGGCAGGGCCACCCAGCGCGCAAAGTGGATGGTCTGGATACCGCCCAGGCGACCGCTCAGCGCGCCCCAGTCGGCCAGCGCGGTCACCAGGTGGACCATGGTTTTGAGCGCGAAAGGTCGAAACCGGCCGGGCTTGATCGCCACCAAATGGGTCAAGCCGTTTTGGTCGACGCGGTCTTCCTCGAGCCCGATGCCATCGCGCTTGGCGCGCAGCTCCGGGGTCTGAAAGCTCGGCTGCCGCTTTCGTTTGCGCTCGTCTCGCCACTCGAAGAACGGCGCGAGCAGAAACGCCAGCAGCACGCTGAGCGGGCGCACCAGCGCGCTGGCAATCAGCCCCGGTGGGTTCGGATTCAAGCCGCGGTCGACGTAGCCGAGCGCCAAACTGCCTTGGGCCGCCAGGGCCCGCGCCACGCGTTGCAGCTCCTGCGCCAGCTCGAGCGGATCTCGAAGCGTGACCTCGGAGCCTCGCGACAGCTCGCGCAAGCGCTCCTCGATGGCGAGCTTGAGCGCCGCATCGCCCTTCACCACGGGGACCGAGAGGCCGCCGTGCGCGACGTAGAAGGCCGCGGCGCGCAGCGAGCGCTCGCGAAAAAAGCGCGCGAGCTCGGCCAGATTGCCGCTGCCGGGGTAGCCGTCTACCGCCCGAAAAATTTCGTCGAGCATCGGACCCAGCGCCACACGTAGATCGGCCGCGTGCTCCGTGAGCTCGCCGTCGAAGTTCGTCTCGAAGGCCAGCAGGTGCTGCTCGCCAATGTTGCGGCCTTCTTCGTCGGGGGTCGGCGGGAGCAGCACCCAACGCGCAAAATGCGTGGTGCTGGAGCGGCTGAGCGCGCGCTGCAGGTCGCGGCGGTTCTGGCGAAGCCACGCGTCCAGCGAAGCCTCTTGCCCCAGCTCGATGGGCACCACCACCGTGAGCGCCTGTTGCCGGACGACCTTCAACGGAGAGCTCCTCGGAAACCCGGAGCGCTCATTTCCAGACAACGCTCGACGTTCACGATCCCCTGTTTCATCAGCTGCTCGGTGCTCGCGTTCAACAGGCCTCGTCCTACCTCGCCGCCGGCAAGCGCGCCGCGCCGGGCTCTGGCACAGCTGGCTAGATAGCCCATGTCGACGCGAGAAAGTCCCGAAATCGCGAGATCCAGCTGCGCGAGCGCTTGCTGACGCTGCCCCTTGCTCGCCGCCAGGCAGCCCAGCACGTGGTGGCCCATCGGGGCGGCGTAGTCGGGGCGATCCGCGGTAAGCTCGCGGCCGCAGCGCTCGGCCAGGCGCCACAAGGCGGCTTGGTCGCCGCCGTCTTCGGCCGCCGCCAGCGCGCACAACCCCCGTTCGAAGGTCGTGCACACGCGCATCATGTGCACGCGCAAGAAGTGCGCGGCTTTGATGCGCGCGAAATCGATCTCCATTTCTTGGTGCGCCAAGCTGCCCCGACCGCGGTAACGGTTGGCCGAGACGCGCGAGACCAAGCTGCCCCAGTGACCGCCCGTGAATTTGTCCGAAAAATCTCCACCGAATTTGGGAAATTCGCGCGCAATTCGGTCGGCCGTGTCCGGATCGTCGGCCACGATGGCGGTGATGGCGGCCGGATAGACCATGTGCATCAGGGCGAAGCGGTCGTTTCGCTCCTGGGCCTCGCGCAGCACCTCGGGCACCCGCTGGGCCGCTTCCTTCAGCTCACCGCACAAAATCAGCGCGTTCATCGACCAGGCGACCGCGTTCGCCCGCTCCCAGTGCACGCCGCGGCAGCGCTCGCGAATGATCAGCTCCGCGGCGTCGAGGGTGGCCTGGGCCGCGCGCCACTCGCCCGAGAACACGCGCACCATGCCGGCGGCCAGGCGCGCCAGCGCCATGGCGTGCGGATCGTTGCTGCGCGTGGCCAGACTCTCGGCCGTGCGAACCAAGCCGTCCACGCTGTCGCGGCCCCGCACCTCGACCGCTGCGCGGCCCGACGCTTCGAGGAGCAGCGCGCGACAGATGCGGATGGGCTCGCCCCCGTCCAGCGCGAGCAGCAAGTGCCGCGCACCGAAATCCGCGGCCCGCACGACGTCGAACATGGCCAGCCCGGTGGCAGCCACGAAAGCGACGTCGATGCGCGAAAGCTCGCTCGCCGAGACGTCGGGGTGAAGCTCGAATTTCAGGCCCCGAAGCAACAGACGCGCGCGATTGCCCAGCAGCGAGACCACGGCCGAAGCCGTCGTTTCTGGATAGCCGAGCTTCACTTCGGAGAGCGCCTCGCGCAAGAGCCGCAGCCCCTCGATCTCGCCGCCGCTCTTCAAGAAATGCTCGGCGGCCAGGCGCCGAAGCTCGCTCTGCTCCGCGGCGGGGGCGAGGCGCACGGCGCCCGCGAACGCTGCCGCGGCGGCGTTGGCGTGGCCAGCGGCCAGCAGCATCTCGCCCGCGCTGCGCTCCAGCCGCCAACGCGGCTCGCTCACCGAAAGCTCGATGGCGCGCCGGTACAGGCCCGCCGCGCGCAAGAACGCCAGGCCTTGTTCGGCCGCGACGGCCGCTGCGAGCACGTGCCGGCGCGCCCCCGCGTCGTCTTGGGCGGCCAAGAAATGCTCGACCAGCACGCCCTCATCCACCCCGCCCTGCCCCTCCAGCTCCGTGGCCAGCCGCGCGTGCAGGCCACGCTGCCGCCCGGGCTCGATGCTGCCGAGCAAGCTGTCTCGAATCCGGCCGTGGTAGATGTCGAGCAGCTCTCCCTCACCGCTCTCGACCGTGCGCGTCAGCCTGGCGACTCGCAGCCGCGCGAGCAGCGCGTCGGCCCCGTTCAGGCCCACCACCGCCTCTGCGAGCGCGATCGATAGCGGGCCCCCTGCCACGCACAACACCTCGAGGAGGGCGCGGCCCTCGGGCGGCAGCTCGTCGACGCGGCCCTGGATCACCGCGTCGAGCGAGATCAAGCCGCTCGTCTCGTCGGCGGCGGCCGTGCGCTGCCACGCCGACAGCTCGGAGACGAACAGGGGCAAGCCCTGCGACTCTTCGGCGATGCGCCGCACCACGTCCGGCGAAGACTCCGCTCGCTCCCCCAGCGAGAGCTCGGCCAGGCGCGCGCAGTCTTCGTAGGGCAGGCGCGCGAGCTCCAAGCGCTCGACTTTGCCGCCCTGCGCGAGCCTTCCGACCAAGGCCAAGAGCTCGGTGAGCACCGCGCTCTTGCCCACGGCCTCCGAGCGAAAGCTGCCGACGAGCAGCATCGCCGGGGCCCCGGGCGTGTGCAGCACCTGCTCCAGCAGCGCCACGCTGTCGACGTCGGCCCACTGCCAATCGTCGATGTGCACGACCAGCGGCCGATCGTCGGCAATGGCCCCCAGCAGTCCCCGGAGCGCCATGAACGCCCGGCGGCGAAGCTCTTGTGGCTCCGCGGTCCCGGGCCGGTCGGCGCCACGGCGCTCCAGCGCGGGCACGCTGCGCAGCACCGGGAACACGCGCAAGAGCTCGGCCGTGTGGGGCGGCAGCAGGCTACCGAGCTCCTGCTGCGGCATCAGGGAAAGCCAGCGCGAGAGCTCGTCGATCACGCTGTCCAGACCTTTGAACGGCACGGCCTCGCGCTCGTAGCAGCGGCCAGACAAGACCAGCGTGCGCGGGGTCTGGGCAGCCTCGGTCAAGAAGCGCTGGATGAGCGTGGTCTTGCCGATGCCGGACGCGCCCGAAACTAGCGTGAGCGCTGGCTGGCCGCGGGCCGCGCGCCGCAAGCCCTGGCGCAGCACCGAGAGCTCGGCCTCACGCCCCACGAACGCGCGCGAGCCGGTAGTGGTGGACGGGCGCAGCGAGCGGCTGGTGGTGCGCGCGTCGCCGCCGCCCCGCGAGGCGCGCAGCCGGTCCAAGATCTCCGGCCCCTCGGGGCGATCTTGCGGCGCCGGGGTCAGCAAATCCAGGCACAGGGCCGCGAGCTCGGGCGGCACCCCCTCCACGACTTCGCCGGGGGGGCGCGGGCGGCCCTGCTGCTTGGCGTACAGCACCTCTTCGGGCGCGCCGTCGAACGGCAGCTGACCGGTGAGCGCCTCGTACAGCATCACCCCGATGGCATAGAAATCGGCGGGCGGCCCCACCAGCGAAGCGCGCGCTTGCTCGGGCGCCATGTAGGCGGGCGTGCCCAGCACCAGATCTTCCACCCGCTCGCCCGCCTTGCCCAGCTCACCGACGACCCCAAAGTCGAGCAGCACCACCCGTCCCTCGGGCGTGACCATCACGTTGGAGGGCTTGATGTCGCGGTGCAGGCGGCCCGAAGCGTGAATCGCCATGACGCCTTCGATTAGCCCGCGCGAGGCGTCGCGCAGGCGCCGTTCGTCTCCCACCCGCTCGCCGGTGTTGGCGATGGCCAAGAGCGAGCTGCCATCGAGCTCGGAGACCAAGAGCGAAGCTTCGATGGTGGGCGCGCTCGACTCCAGCGGTCGCAGCAGCGAGCCCGGGTCGGTCTCGGTGAGCTGAGCGCCCGAGACGCGCGTGATGCCCCGGACGAAGCTGACGAAATCGGTCCCGTCCAGCAGCTCCATCGTGAAAAACCACTGGTCGCCCTCGGCAAACAGCTCGTACAGCTGCACGACCGATGGATGCGCGATGTCGGCCAGCGCGCGGAACTCCTTCTTGAAGCGGAGCAGCGCCGAAGGGTCCAGGCGCGTCATGGTCTTGAGCGCCACCGCGGACGAGCGGCGAACGTCGCGCGCGCGGTAAACGACACCCATCCCGCCCTCGCCGAGGATGCCCTCGATGATGAAGCGGTCGTTGCCTCTGAACTCGCTCAGCGCAAGTTTTGTGGCCAAAATAGGCTTCCCACGCTACTCGTCGCGGCCGAGCCAATCAACACCGGCCACACGGCCATGAAAAAGCTCCCACTCAGCGCCGCCGGCTCGCTCCGCAGAGCGCGCCCGAAGCGGCGAAGTCGCTCTATCCTCCGCCCCCGTGGCACCACCCGAACCGAAGCGCGGTCGGAAGCGCAGCGCCCTGGAGCTGCACGCGCGCTATTTCGATCCAGATGGTGACGACGCGGTAACGCCGAAACAAGCCCTGCGAGGCATGACCGCGCTGGGGTTGCCCTGGCTGCTGGCGGCGCCGCTGGCGCTCGTCATCAACGGCTTCCTCGGCCTGCTCACGCGAAAAAGAGCAACGCTGAGCATTTCGGTGCCCGACATTGCGTACGGCAAGCACCCGTTCGAGTCGGGGGTGTTCGGCGTGAACGGCCAGCTCGACGAGGCCGCGTTCGAGGAGCTGTTTCGAGCGCCCCACGCGCGCCAGCCGCGCGATCGGCTCACTTACCGCGAGTTTCGCGGTTTGATCCTGAAAAAGGGCGATCCAGGGCACCCCGGCGGGCTCATGCCTTCGCTCTTGGCCCGTATTTTCTCGGCCGCCGAAGTATTCACGCTGTTCTGCCTCGCCGCCGATCGCCAAAAACTGATCGGGGACGAGCTCTTGCCGGCGATGAGTCGCAAGAACCTGCGCCGCTTCTACGAGGGGCGCTTGTTCCCTTTGTTGGCGCGCAGGCGGCGCATCTTGCTCACGCGGGCCGCGCTCTGAGGCCGCGCGGCGGGGAGGCGTCCGCCGAACGACGGAAACGACGAGCCGCCCTCGGGCGGCACCAGGCAATGCGGCGCTCGGCCAATCAAATCACCGCGACCAGCGCGGCGCAGCGCCTCGCGGGCCAGCGGCTGCTGCTTCGGATCCCAATAGAAGATGAGCGCCTTCATCAAGCGCTTCTCGCGCAGCTCGTGGGCGGTGTGGACCGGCTCCTGCGTGAACGGATCGAGCCCCGTGTAGTACATCGACGTGGCCATCGACATGGGCGTCGGAATGAAGTCCTGCACCTGGCGGGGCCGCATGCCCTTGCGTTTCAAGTACAGCGCCAGCTCGACCGTGTCGGCCAAGGTGGAGCCGGGGTGCCCGGTGATGAAATACGGGATCAAATACTGCTCTTTGCCCGCCTCCTCGCTAGCTCGGCAGAACGTCTCGGCGAAGCGCTCGTAGCTCTCGATGCCCGGCTTCTTCATCTTCTGGAGCACGCGCGGGTCGTTGTGCTCGGGCGCTACCGAGAGCTGCCCGCCGGTGTGGTGGCGCGCCAACTCGGCCACGAACTCGGGGCTGCGCTCGGCCAAATCGTAGCGCACGCCCGAAGCCACGAAGACGCGGTTGACCCCCGGCACCTCGCGCACCTTCTTGAGCAAATCGATGACCGGCTGGTGATCGGTCAAGAGGTTGTCGCAGATCCCGGGGTGCACGCACGAAAGCCGGCGACACGCGGCCTCGGTGCGCTCATCCTTGCACGTCATCTTGTACATGTTGGCGGTAGGCCCGCCCACATCGCTGATCATCCCCGAAAAGCCGGCCATTCGCGTCAGCGCCCGCACTTCGCGCACCACGCTGTCCGAAGAGCGGCTCTGGATGACCCTGCCCTCGTGCTCGGTGATGCTACAGAACGTGCAGCCCCCGAAGCAACCGCGCATGGTGACGATCGACTCTTTCACGGTCTCGAACGCCGGCACCTTCTCGCCGCGGTAGCTCGGGTGCTGCGCGCGCTCGAAGGGCAAATCATAGAGCGCGTCCATCTCTTGCTCCGAAAGGGGCAAGGCGGGGCGGTTGAAGTAGACGGCTTGCTTGCCGTGCACCTGCAAGATGGGCCGGGCGTTTTGGGCGTTGGTCTCGACCTGGAAGCGCTGCGACATCCGGGAAAAAGCGCGCTTGTCGGCCAGGACCTCTTCATAGGAAGGGAGCACCACCGGCAAGCCGTCGGGCACGAACTTGCTGGGTGAAGCGGCGATACGTCCCCACTCCTCGGCGTCGTCGATCACGTGCGCGGTGCCGCGGACGTCTTTCAGCTGCTCGACCTTCTCGCCAGCGTCCAGCCGCCGCGCAATCTCCCAAGCGGCGCGCTCGCCCATGCCGAACACGAGCAGGTCGGCCTTGGCGTCGAGCAAAATGGAGCGTCGAATCGAGTCCGACCAATAATCGTAGTGCGCGATGCGGCGCAGTGACGCTTCGATGCCGCCCAGTACGATGGGCGTGCCCGGAAACGCCTGCCGGCACAGGTTCGAGTACACGATGGTGGCGCGGTTCGGCCGTTGCTCGGTGCGCCCCCCGGGCGAATATTGATCCTCCGAGCGGATCTTCTTCTGCGCCGTGAGCTTGTTGAGCATCGAGTCCAGGTTGCCCGCGCTCACGCCTACGAACAGTCGCGGCCGGCCCATGCGCGCAATATCTTCAGGCGTGCGCCAGTCCGGCTGCGCCACCACCCCCACCTTGTAACCACGCGCCTCCAAGAAGCGCGCGATCAAGATCGGGCCGAACGCGGCGTGGTCCACGTAGGCGTCGCCGGTCACGATCAAGATGTCGAGCTCGTCGTAGCCGCGGGCCTTCATCTCTGCGCGCGTGGTGGGCAGAAAGCCGCGGCGGGCCGTGGGGGGCGCGGCCTTGCTTGGAATGCGCAGCTGGATGAGGCTCACCGGGAGCGGTGTAGCAGGATCCGCTGCTCGGAGCTTGCGTCGAGCGCGCGCAAGCTCCGTTGTCAGTCGAGCGCGCCGAACGCTTCGCGAAGGCGCATCAGGTCGGGCTCGAGCACGTAGCCACCGATGCCCACGCGGAACGAGATGGTCGTCTCGTCGCCCCACGGCCACCACAAGCCGTACACCACGAGCCGGCCGCTGGTGTCGCCCGTGAACAAGCGCTGGTCGGTGCGAACCCCGCCGGTATTCTCGGCGATCTCGCGCACCTGAGGCGGAGCGTTCACGACCGTCTTCATCGTCCACTCGCTCGGAAAATATTGGGTCACGACCGCGCGTGCTTCCGAGTCCAGCTCACTGCTGAACGACGAGGCCACGCACGAGAACCGGCTGTCCCAGCTAAAACCCCCCTTGATCCAAGCCTTCTTGAAGCGCCCGCACATTTCGAACAGGGCTGCCGAGGAGGAGCCTCCGCGTACTTCCATGCCGCCAGCCTAGCCGGTTTCGAGCACGATGGCAGGTTTGTACCGCGACGACAGGGCACCGGTCGCGCGGATCGCGGGCCGTCTGCCCCCGCCGCCAGCCCGCGCCGGCCCCCCCATTTCACTCGAGCACGGCCTTTGGGCCGCGCCGAATTTGGCCCGGCGTCCAGCCGAGCGCTGCGTTGAACACTTTCTTGCCAGCCGGGAACGACCGGCCCGAGCGCCTCTTCGCTTGTTGCGAGGAGCAAACTCCTCTACGAAGCCGCCCGGCCAGCTATGAGCAGAAATACCGTAAGTGATTTTGTGGTCTTCGACGACTCCGCCCTCGGACGGAAATGGTCGGGGAAAAAGGTCCCCATCTCCGACGTCTACGAAGCCTACATCGACGGCAAGCTGGACATTCCCCAAGACAAGTGGGACGGCTTCTTCGAAACGCGCCACGAGACGATGTCGTTTCGGCTCACCGACTCGCACATCCGCTGGGCGTTCACGAACTTCCTGCCGGAAGTGGCCATTCACTCCAAGGCGCAGGACAGCCGCATCGTCGGCGAGCACTACAACCGCGGTAACGACTTCTTCGAGTGGTGCCTGGGCGAGGCCATGGTCTACACGGCCGCCTCGTTCGAGACGCCGGACATGCCGCTCGAGCAAGCGCAGTATCGCAAGATTGACCGCGCCTGCACCAAGCTCCAGCTCAAACAGGGCGAGAGCTTGCTCGACATCGGCTGCGGCTGGGGCACCTTCGTGGCCCGCTCGGCCAAAGAGTTCGGCGCCCGCAGCTACGGCGTGACGCTGGCCCAAGAGCAAGTGAACTTCGGCACCGACCGCATCAACAAATACGGCGTCGCCGATCGCGCCAAGGTCGAGGTTTGCGATTACCGCAACATCACCGGCAAGTTCGACAAGATCGTCAGCTTGGAGATGGTCGAGCACGTCGGCATCAAGAACCTGGTCGGCTACTTCCAGAAGGTGCACGAGCTCTTGGCTGACGAAGGCCTGTTCGTCCTGCAGTGGACCGGCATCCGCAACCTGTACAACCCGCAGAACCCGCTCTCGGCGCTCACCCTCCGCCCCGAAGATTTGATCTGGGGCTTGTTCATGAACCGCTACATTTTCCCGGGCGCCGACGCCAGCTTGACGCTATCCGGCATGATCCGCGCGGCCGAGGACGGCGGCTTCGAGGTCACCGACGTCGAGAACATGAGCCCCCACTACGTGATCACCCTGCGCGCCTGGCGCGACCACTGGGTCTCCAACAAAGAGAAGGTGGTCAAGGCCTATGGCGAGCGCTGGTACCGGCTCTGGTACTTCTTCCTCCACTGGTCCGCGCTCATCGGCGAGCAAGGCTCGGCCTTCACCTACCAGGTGCTGATGCACAAGAACTCGGACAGCTTCGATCGCACGAAGCTGCAGTTCGGCTCCGGTAAGAACTGGAGATAAGCCGAACGCGTGAGCGAGGCGGCGGGTCATTGCGCTCGCCGCCTTTGCTTTGTCCAGAACCTGGAACCGCTTCCAGTCTCCGCCGCGCCTGCTAAAGTGAGCAAACATGGCCCAGTTTCCTGAAGATTTCGTTTGGGGTGCGGCAGCGGCTTCCTACCAAATCGAAGGCGCGGTCGAGGCCGACGGCCGCGGCCAGAGCGTGTGGGACATGTACTGCCGCAAGCCCGGCATGGTCTGGGAAGGGCACACCGGCGACGTCGCCTGCGACCACTATCACCGCTACGCCGAAGACGTCGGCCTGATGAAGCAGATGGGCCTCCAGGCCTACCGCCTCAGCGTCGCCTGGCCGCGCATCCAACCCAGCGGGGTGGGTCAGCCCAACGCCGCCGGCCTCGACTTCTACGACCGCTTGGTCGACGCGCTGTTGGCCGCCGGCATCACCCCCTGGGTGACGCTCTTTCACTGGGATTTCCCGCTAGATTTGTACCACCGGGGCGGCTGGCTCAACCGCGACAGCGCCGATTGGTTCGCCGATTACACCACGCACGTCGTCACGCGCCTGTCGGACCGCGTGAAACACTGGATGACCCTGAACGAGCCGCAGGTTTACATCGGCGCCGGGCACATGGAGGGCCGCCACGCCCCCGGCGACAAGCTGGCGTTCAAAGAGGTGCTGCTCGCCGGGCACCACACCCTGCTCGCCCACGGCAAGAGCGTGCAGGCCATTCGCGCCGCCAGCAAGCAACCGTGCCGCGTTGGCTACGCGCCCGTCGCCATGTCGAAAATGCCGCTCGATCCCAGCTCTGCCGCCGACATCGCGGCCGCGCGGCAGCACATGTTCACGGTCGGCGCCGAAACGGCCTGGACCAACACCTGGTGGATGGATCCGGTTTTTCTCGGCCACTACCCCGAAGACGGCCTGGCCTTCTTCGGCAAAGACGCGCCCACGCCGCAGCCCGGCGACCTCGAAACCATGAGCCAGCCGCTCGATTTCTGCGGCGTCAACATCTACCAAGGTCGATACGTCCGCGCGACGGCGGCCGGGCCCGAAGAAACGGCCATGCCGGTGGGAGCGCGGCTCACCGCCTTCGAGTGGTACGTCACGCCCGACGCCATGTACTGGGGCCCCAAGTTCCTGCACGAGCGCTACGGCTTGCCGATCGTGATCACCGAAAACGGCATCTCTTGTCGTGATTGGGTGTCCAAAGACGGCCAAGTCCACGACGCTCAGCGCATCGACTTCACCCACCGTCACCTCGAAGAAGCCGCCCGCGCCATCCAAGACGGCGTGCCCATCGAGACGTACTTTCACTGGTCGTTCATCGACAACTTCGAGTGGGCCCACGGTTACAAACACCGCTTCGGCATGATCTTCTGCGACTACGAGCACGGCGGCGCCCGCACCATCAAAGACTCGGGCCGCTGGTACGCCGAGGTCATCCGCACGAACGGCGCTTCGCTCGGCTGAGCGCTCAGCGCCTGGCCGGTCGTCTCCCTTCAGCGGCGACGACCCAAGATTGCCATCAAGATCACGGCGCCCAGCACGCTGCCGATCCAACCCGCGCTGTCCAAGCGGAAGATGGAGTGCCCCGAGATCAGGTTGCCGAGCAGCCCGCCAATGAACGAGCCGGCGACGCCGATGAGCATCGTCCGGACGAGCCCCATCTTCTGTGTGCCGGGCATGATTGCCCGCGCAATGAGCCCCACCACCAAGCCAAAAACCAGAAACAAAAGTAGGCTCATGCAGAAAGCTCCTCGCCAATAGAACCACAATCACCGCGGACGCGCACCCGCCCGTCAGGCCTTGGCTGCGAGAGCGGCTGAATAGCTCCGAATCGCCGCGGCCTCGTGGGCACGGCCAGCCAGCTCGATGGCCTTCGCGAGAGCTTCGTACTCGACGACCAGGTGACCGCGGACCGCCTTGGCGTCATCCGCCCGCCCCACTGAATCGAGCACCTCGGCAAACACGTCCAGAGTCGTGAGCAACTCGCGCCCATGTTTGGCGGCGTCGCGCTCAACCAGGCGCTGAAAGATCGCCAAAGCCTGGCTGATGGCCGCGTGCGCCGGCTCGCCTTCCACGCCGACGCGTGCCCGCGCGAGGGCAAACAATCGCAAGTCTTTGCCCAGCTCGAAATCGACCTGCAAAGCCCCCGGCTCCAGGAGCGAGCGCCGGTACTCCAGCAAATCCTTCGTGGCCTCTACGGTGGCCTCGAACTCGCCCAGCATCGCGAGCGAAGAGCCCAACGCGCTCAAAATCTTCGCCATCAGCTCGCGCAGCTCCACGACGCTCGAAGCCACCTTCGCCATCGGCTCGCTCAGCCGCCGCGCCTCCTGCAGCACGCGGACCGCCGCCTCGTACTGCTTGAGTCGGCTCAGGCAAAATCCCAAGTCGTTCAAAGTCGTGGCCACGCCAAACACCGCCGGATGCGGGCCGGTGATCGAACGGTGCAGCCGCACCGCCTCGTTCAAGACGGGCACGGCCTCCGCGTACCTGCCCGCCAACACCAACCGCTCGCCCTCGTCCCCCAGGGCCGTTGCCCGCTGAAACGCAGCGTCGTTCGCGTTCTCGTCCAGTTCGGACATCTCTCTTCAGTAGGCGGGACAGGGATCGAACCTGCGACAGCCGGTGTGTAAAACCAGAGCTCTACCGCTGAGCTACCCGCCTGTGGGTCGACACGGTTGGTAGCACGTGCCGCGCACTTTCGTGAAGAAGGTAGGCGAAAGGGCAGAGAATTTTCGCGAAAAGCCGGCCCGCTCTAGCGGCCGCGAGCCACGACGGAGGCGCCCACCAGCACGAGCGCAGTGCCGAGGGCCTGGGCCAGGTGCACCGGCTCACCCAGCACCACATGCGCCAGCGCGATGGTCGACACCGGCCCCACCGCGCCAATGATGGCCGAAGGCCCCGCTCCGATGCGACGAATGCCCTCGGCCAGCAGGAATACCGGCAACACCGTGCACACCAACGCCAGCAGCACGCCGTCCACGTAAACGGCCGGCGCGTGACCAAAGAACCGCCCGCCGACGATCCAGAAGTGGAGCATCATCGCCGCCGTCGACACGATCATGGCCAGGGCCGTGAAGCGCAGCGAGCCCACGCGCGGAATCAACCGGCCGCTGCCCACCAGGTACACGGCGTAGCTGAGCGCGCAGCCAAAAATCATGGCCACGCCCAGCCACATTCCGGAGCCGGCGGACGCGGCCGTTTCGGTCTTCACGGCCAGCAGCACGCCGCCATACGTGAGGCCCAGCCCGAGCAACGTGCGCCGCGTGACCGGCGTCTTGAACACCACCGCCGACATCACCACCACGAGCGTGGGGTACACGAACAAGATCAGCCGCTCGAGCCCGGCCGAAATGTGCACGAGCCCGTAAAAATCGAGGACGCTGGCCAGGTAATAACCGAGCACGCCCAGCACCACGATCTTGCCCAGCTCCGCGCGGGGCAGCGCCGCCCGCCCCCGCGAAGTAAAGAGCGCCGCCACCACGAAGAACGGCAGCGCGAACGCCATGCGCAGCGCCAACAACGTGGCCGGGTCCGCCCCGTGCCGGTAGCCCACCTTCGCGATCACCGCCTTGGCCGAAAACGCGATCGCCGAGCCGACCACGCACAGCGCGCCCCACCACGTCCCTTTCCCTTGCACACGCCTCGCCCGAACGGACGGTCGCTCAGGCACAGCGGCCAGCGGGCTCGACGGCGCAGGAATGGACTGACTCACGCGGCTCGCCTCTCTATGTGAGCCCTTGGCGAGCGCCCCGCCACGACACGCCCCGCGGCCGAAAACCAGCACAGCCCCGCGGCTACTCTCGAGCCCACTCAAACCAGCAATATTTCCGCCTCGCCGCGCTCCGCCCGTCAAAAGCGCGCGCCCTCGCCTACCCCAAACCGCACGCGTCCCCACCGCCGCGAAGCCCCACGCACTTTTTCGTTGTAAGACTCGTTCGCCGTGGTATGAACCCCGCCGCCACTCACGGGGTGGTAGTTAAGTTGGTTATAACGCCGGCCTGTCACGCCGGAGGCCGCGGGTTCGAGTCCCGTCCGCCCCGCCAAAAACCCTGATCTTTCCGCCACTTGCGGAAGGGTGTGACGAAGGGTTGTTACGCAAAAGCAAAGGCTTCGGAAGCGCTGGAAACACCGCCCCGAAGCCTTTTCTCATTCCAGCTGCCAAGTGCAGGTAGCGCTCGGTGGTCGAAAACTGGCGGTGTCCAGCCGCGACTTGGAGCTCGAATTTTGGATCGTTGCGCACTGCTCGCCAGGTGATGCCCGTGCCGCGTAGGTCGTGGAAGCGAATGCGGCGCGTGGTCGGCGTGTCGTCGTGAAGGCCAGCCCGATCCACCTTCGAGTTGCGCAGCCAGCGTTGTAGGCCGCGCGCCATGTCGCGCTCGCTCGGCAGCTCCAAGAGCAGCTCGGCGCCGTCCCTGCCCTTCACGAGCGCTTTCAGCAACGGCTTTAGCGCCGGCTCGATCGGAACGTCCCTCGCCTTCCCACCCTTGGGCGAGCCGATGCCACGGGTTCGCCGGTTCCACGCCTTCGTGATTCGGATCTGGTCGTGCTCCAAGTCCACGTCTCGGACCTGAAGCACGCGCAGCTCGGCGTCTCGCACGTAGCTGTAGATCGCGACGGCCACGACCGTCTTCCAGCGAAGCGGCACCTTCTCGCTTTCGACGAACTTCAGAAACTCGCTCGGGTAGAGAAACTGGGTGTCGGTGTCGTCGCCACGGTCGGGGCCCTTCACGCCCTGTGCCGGGTCGTCGTCACGGCAACGGATCTTGCTCTGCTTCGATTCGCTGGCGTCGTTCGCCATCTTCGTGGCCGTCGCCCAGACATTGCGCGCGGACTTCCAAGACAGCTCGCCGGCTTGCACCTTGCGATCGAGGTCCGCGCTCAGCTTTCGGAACTGGTCGCGCTTCCAACCTTTGGGGCTGCCCGTCCCGAGCACGGGCCGAATGTGCATGCGCCAATGCGCCGCGTTGTCTCGCGTGCTCGTGAGCCTGCGCGCCACGCGATCGGCCAGCCAAAGCTTGAACCACTTCCCGCCTAGCGTGTCGTCGTCGGCCACGTCAGCGATCGGTGTGGCCTTCGGCACTTCCAGCTCGTCGCGGTGCTCGGTCCAATACGCCGTCCGCTCCTCGGCCATCTTCTGGCTCGTCCCCTTCGGGAACGGCTTCAGGCGCTTGCGCCGGCCGTCCGCCAGCGTGATCACGCCTTGAAGCTTGCCGCTCTTGGTTGTGATGACGGTGCCGCGCGCGCGGCCGTTCTGCTCGGTCATTGGGCCTAAGGCGATTCTACGCCCGGGTGGGCGCGCATGGGACTAGGTCTGCTTCCGCGGTGGTTGCATTACCTCGTCCAGGTGCCGCAACACCAGGGCCTGAACGTCGTCCGAATTTAGCGGGATCTCGACGTCAAAACGCCTCTCAGGCAGATCCGGCGTTTCGATGGTCACGGTTGTTTCTAGGTCGCCTGACCGCTGCTGCTTCGGCGTGTGCCGCGGGTGGATGCACTGGTATGTGACTTTTAGCGAACGCCCTACGTCCACAGTGATCTCTAGTTTAACGCTGGGGTAGTTCGAGGGGTTGGGGAGATCGGGCCCTCGCCGCGTGATCGTCCCGAACACACCTTTGCGCTTCAGCTCCAGGATCTGCTGCACAATCCCTTCGAACGCTGGCACGACAGCTTCCGCAGCGAGCACGTCGAAGTCCCTAATCTGAGCCATTTCACGTTCTCGTGTGGTCGCGCGTTCGTGCTCTCGGGCGCTGGCCTGCGTGTCAAAAGCTGCGAATATTGACGCGACTGACGCCTTCTTTTTGTCTGTCATGAGCCCCTCCTTCGGTTGAGTCTTGGATGGTTGTACGCTGGGGTGCGCCGGTAACCTTCCTCAAGGGGGACGTCCCAACCCCGCCGGGCCGTAGCCAAGTGGGGTTGGGTGGGTGCCACTGGGTCAGCAGCGACACACCCCACACGTCGGGCCCCTAGCGCCGACCCCCGTTCACCACGATCGGGCCGGGCGGCTCGGAAGCGGGCGGGGCCGGCGGGGGGTCAGTGTGCCGGCGAAGGAACGTCTCAGCGTCCGCCAGGGCCTTGCGCGCGCCGCTCGCGACGGGTTCCGCGGCGCGGCACCCGAGCCAACCGCGAAGAAAAGGGAGGGCGTTGGCCTCGCCCACGAGCCCGGCGGCGTGCTCGATCAGATCGAGGAAGGTGCCGGCCTGGCCCGCTTCGATGTGCGGCGCGCGCTTCACGCTGCACCCCGCCTGCCCGTGCGCAGCTGGGCTAGTGCGTCCAGCGTGATGCGCAGCGACTCAACCATGAGGCGCTCGACTAGCCCCAAGTCCGGCGCCGTGTCGTCAAGCTCGGTGTCGGCGATGGCCAAGGCGCGCGCGGCCGCGTCCAAGTCCGCCCGAAGCGCCATCACGACGGCACCGCCAGGAGCAGAGCCGTTAGCACGTCGTCGCCGTCGACCGATTCGCCATCGGCCGCCAAGTAGAACTCGCGGGCAAGTGAGGGCTCGGCATGCGTCGGCGCCGCGAGGTAAACGCACGCCAGCACCCGAAGGTACAGCGAGCCATCTTGCGGCACGTCGAAGCGGAGCGCGTACTCAAGCACGCCCCGGAAGCGCTCGGCGCCGATGCGTTGATCGGCGTGGCTCACTTTCCGCCCCCGATCGCGCTGTCTACTTCGGCCGTGTCTGCGTCGCATTGAAGCGAGGTGGCGAGGCGCCTTGCCGCTTGGGCGAGGGTGGCGAGGTCGTTCGCAGCGCGTGTTAGTTGCGCGTCCGCCAGGCCAGCGAGTGCAGCGAGGTTTTCCGCCTGGGCGGCGGCCTCGCGCAAACGATCGGCGCGCGTAGGCGCACCCGTCGTGGTATGGGTCCCCTTAGATGCCATTTGAAAGTGTCCCTTTCGATTGGTGTTTAGGGCGCTCGGCGGCTGTAACCGTCGGGCGTCCGGCTATTCATACGGCACGGGGCGCGGCCGTCTTCCCTCGGGGCGAAAGTTAGTAGGGGCCCCCCAAAAACGTGTGAGCGCACGCCTATGGGGGGCCGAGTCTTAGGTGCCGATGCGCTTAAGCGCCCAAGGCGGCGGATCTTGGCGGCGGCGGGCGGCGGCCGCGCGAACGCGATACCGCAGAACCGCGGCCGCTGCGCCGTCACCCCGGGCCACGGCGGCTTCGTGCGCCGCGTGTCGGATGTTGGTGAAGTCTTGCGGCTCGCGTGGTGCGGGGCGCGGCGTGGCCGGCGGCTTTGGCGCAGCGAGTGCCCAAGATGGCGTTGAGATATTCAGAGCGGCGCAGACTCGGCGCGCGTGAGAACGGATCGCACGCGCCCCGCTCTCGGCGTTCGCGTGGTGTCGCTCGAGCAAGACGAGCGTGCGGGGTGAAGGTCTGATCGGAAGGGTCACAGGACGGGCTCAAAACCTTGGGCCCATGCGGGCGTGAGTGCTCCGGTGCGCTCGCAAAGCTGGCGGGCAGCCTCGCGGAGTTTGCGCACGGCCCACGGCTTGCGCTCCGCAAGGGCGACGCGATATTCAGCTTCTAAGCCGGCCAGGCTGCGCCCAGAACGATCGCGGCGGGGGGCGCGTTCGAGAGTGTGAAGCTTGGTCATCGTGCGGCCTCATACGCCGATTGGCGCGTTGCGGCCTCGCGAGTTTGGGCGCGAAGATCGGCTTGAGCCGTGGCCAGCGAGAAGTGACGGCGCTCGAAGTTGCGCGTGCTGAGTACGATCGCATCGGGCTCGAAGCGAACCCGGACGCGCGCGGCAAGCGCAAGATCTTCGAGGTCGCGGGCCTCGGCTTCGGTGATCATTGCGCGGCCTCGGCTAGGCGTAGCGTGTGCTCGCGGTCGAGTCGCCAAGGGAGCTCGGCGCCGTGATCCAACATCGAGCACGCGACCGAGGCGCTAACAAAAATGGCGTACTGACGATCGCCAGACGGTAGAGGGTCCCGTAGGATCACTCGGCCGTCATGGGTCAGTCGAACGATCCGCCCCGGCGCAGCGTCACGCCACCCAGCCAGAGGCACCGGTAGAGGTTGCTCGTGCTTCATCGCCTGGCCCCCGCGGCTCGAGCACGCGCCGCATACGCTGCATGGTCCAGTGCTCCCTCGAGCGTGGCCGTGGTAAGCGCGTAGACCGCCAGGGAAAGCTCGCTCTCACTTTGCCGCGCGATCGTATCGGCGGCCAGCGAACCGCGGGCGGCAGACTTAGCCGCGGCCGCGCGCGCGTCGTGATCGTCGGGGCATCTCACAGCAACGGCGCTCCCTTCGGTCCCTCGGCGGCGTAACGCAGCTCTTCGATCGCCAGCGCGCGTTCGCGCGGCGGCAATGCGGCAATGCGATCGGCCTCGGCTTCGGCTTCTTGATTTTCGCGCCACTCGGCCAAGTCGTCCCGCAGCGTCTCCAACGTCCGCTCGGCGCTGGACTTGTTGTAACCGGGCGGAGGCACGCGCTGGGCCTCGATAAATTCCACGTCCTTTTCGATCTCGCGGATCGAACCGGGCGCACCTTGCGGCCGATCGATCACGGCTTTTGGTGCGGGGAGGTGTGCAGCTTTGCGGGCTTCCCAGGTAATTTTTTGCGCCTGGCGGATGGCCTCGTAAACGAAGTGAATGCGAGTGCTAGCGGGGGCCAACGCTGCGCGCGCGGCTTCGTCGACGATGCGAAACGCGAGGATCGCGTCGACGTAGGCGCTCATTGCTTCGGGCGTAGCGTCGGCGAGAAGTGCGGGCGGAGCCGGCATCGGCGCCTCGAGCACGGCGCGGTATTCTGCCAGCTCAGCTAGCGCGTACGTACGGATCGCCTCAAGGTCAGACGCAACGCGATTGTACGACTTGGCCTCTTGCTCGAGAGCCAGCGCAGCCTCGGCCAGATCTATCTTCAGTTCGTGCTCACGGGGCGAAAATTCACCGGCGCGTTGTGTGCCAGCTCGCTGGCGTGCGTGCGCATCTAGCGCGGCTTTGGCGGCCGCATGGCGTGCCGTCAGCGAGGCGTAATCTTGCGTCGTGGTTTCGGGTTTACGATTTGGAATTCGGGGGGGCATTGGTTCGGTTTTCTTCGGTTCGGGGTCGGTGGTGTCAGGTCGAGCGCTTCGCGGCCTTGGCCGCGCGCGCAGCGAGGAAAGCTCGGCCCTCTTTGGGCGCAATGTTTTCGCGGGCGAGCAGGCGCTGCTCGGCAGCTGTGAAGGGAGCGGGGCACGTAACCGCCGGCTTAGTGGGCGCGGCCGCGGCGGGCGCGGGCGCTGAGTCCGTTGTGCGCACGACGGAAGCGGTCAACGTCTTCCACGCGGCGAGCGTGATCGGGAGGTTGCGCCTCTTGAGCGCGGCGGCTTGGGCGACCGATAACCCCACGGGGTTACCAGGCGGTGCGGGCACCTCGGCTGAATCAACCATCGCCTCGGCACCGGCCGCGGGCGTGCCGATCTCGTCGATCAAGCGCTGCAAGAAATCGAGCACCTCCGACGGGAGCGCGTCCTTCGGGAGCTCGAGAAGCGTTGCGACTTGGCTGATCAGCGCAGCCGGGTCACTCACGCTCAGCTGAACCAGCTCTCTCAAGAGCTGTCCCGGCGTGCGACCGAGCCGGGCGCTTAGCGCGTTGAACTTGGCGGCGTCGGTTTTCAGGACGCGCGCGCCGACGGAAGCGGTCACCGCTCGGCCGTAGGGCCCGGCGATAATCTCGGTGGAAAGTACGTTGGTAACGAGGCGGCGGGTTGTCATCGGGGGCTGTTAACCCCAGTGTCGCACGCCTCGCGGGGTCTGCAACCCCCAATCGTCAGCGGCCGCGCTTGGCCGCGGCCAGGGCGGCCTGCTTCGCGGCGTACTGCGCGCGCATGTAGCTGGCGCCGTCTCTGTCTTGGCCCGAGCTGCCCGGGACACCCATCGAGCCGACGTAACGCGGCTGCGCTCCGAGCATGTCAGCCAGGACCGCCGTCGCGTTCGCGGCTTGCTCGCAGGGCCCGGGTAGCGGTCGGCTTGGGGCGGTCGTGGTGACACCGCGCAGCGCGGTGCGAAGCTCGGCCAGCGAGACGCCGAAGGCTTCGGCAACGTCGGCTTCGCTATCACCCTTGGCGATTAGTTTACGTGCGCGTTCGATCTGTTTCTTGGTCATAGGTATCCCGTCCAGTTGAGAGTCAGTTTCGCTGCGCCATGCACAAGCGCGTCCAGGCCACCGGGCGAAAAGTTGGCGCCGGGGTGCCACGTGAGCAGCTCCCGCTCTAGTTGTTCGTGTCGCCCGACCAAGTGGAGCCGGCCTTGCGCGGCGGCCGCGGACAATGGCGAAGCGCGGTCCGCCTTCGAGCCGCGCGCGGGCGAGTCGATGATTTGTCGCTGCGAGCTTCCGGTGATTCGTAAGTACGCCTCGAGCGTGGCGCGGGGGTAAGAGCCGCTTCCCGTTGGCTCGACAACGAAGCAACCGGCTTGAAATTGCTTGGCCCACTCGATCGCGCGCTGCGCCCAAGCGGCCGGCTCCAGGCGCTCTGAACAGCTGGCGAGCACGTACAAGTGCCCGCCGGCAATGCCCAGCGCCACGATGCCCACGGTGTCGGCGTCGCGCTTCGAGCTTTGCGCGGGGTCGCACGCGATCACGATCTGACTGAGACGCGGCGCGCTTGCGACTCGAGCGGCTTCGAGATCTTCGACGCGGAACAGCGCGCCGTCCGTGCCGATCACTACCTTGCCGTCTAGCTCGCGCGCGCCTTCGATCGTGCCAGCCATTGCACGATAGGAGGCCTCGACGGCTCGAGCATCCAGCATCGGATTGCTCCGCATCGAGCCGCGCGTGGTGACGGTCGTGGGCTCGCCCGCAAGATCCAAGATCCAATTCAGCTCACGGGGCGGCGTGGTCGTGAGCACGGCCCGAGGCGGCGTCGTGCCGCGCACGCGCAACGCAAGCCGTAGGTTCTTCCAGAGCTCGGTCCCGCCGCTCGCCCACTTCACCGGCTCTTCGCACCACGCGCCGCGGAGGTTGGGGCCGCGGTACTGCGGCACCTCGCTGGAGTGCAAAAGCAGCGTCACGCCGTAGTCGGGGAACAAGATCGTGTTCCGGCTCGCGCGCTCGACGTAGCGCACCCACGGGGGCACAAGCTCGCGGAGCGTGCGCCATTGCAGCCCCCAGCAGTCATCCAGCGTCGGCGCGACTAGGGCGAAGTCTTGCGGCTTGTCGGGCGTGCCGGCGAGGATTTCCGCGGCGAGCCAGCCAGCGGCGCCGAGCGATTTTCCGAAGCCACGGCCGCACATGAGCAGCCAGACCAGCCAGTCACCATCGGGCGGGAGCTGGCGCGGCCTGAGGTACGCGGCGGGGTTGTAACGTAACGCTACCGCCTGTAACGGATTAAGCGCATCGACGAACTCAGGGGTGAGCCGGTCAAGCAAGGGCAGGCCGTCCGCGATCTGCGCGGCGTCGATCTTGGCCTCGAGCGCCTGCCAGGCGGGAAGGTCCAGGCTCATTCAGCCAAGGCCTTCCGGAGGATCGCGTTCGCGCGTTCGGCGTCGGCGAGCTTAAGCTTGATGGCGCTGATTTCGTCCGCCGACGCTGCACCCTTGGCGCGCTCGAGAAGCTCGACGCGGGCGGCCGTGCCGAGGGCCTCGAGCCGGTCGGCTTCGACTTCGGGCCGGGGGCGGAGCTCGACCAGCGCGCGGGTCAGCGAGGTCAACTCGGCCGAGAGGGTGCGGTACGCCCTGACGGCCGCGCCGTTGGTTTGCAGCTCGCCCTCCCAGGCGGTCATTGCGGCGTCGACTTGATCCCGCCGACGGGCGAGGCGCCCTAAGTCGTCGTCGGGGGCTAGCGCGGCTTGCTCTGCCTGCTCGGCTGCCCGCCGGTCCCGGCTGGCTTGCAGGGTGGCCGCCAAGCCCGCCGCCGGGCGCTGGGCGGCGTCTAGGTGCTTCCGGAGCGTCCGATAGTTCAGCGGGCACCCGGCCGCCTTCAAGGCGCGGAGCATGGCTTGGGTGGTCGCCCCGGCGGCTCGGAGCGGTTCCACTATGGCTGCATGTTGCGGGCTGTACGCGGGCATGAGGGCTACTCCCCCCAATCGTAGCCCACTGTGCAAACATTGCACGAAAAAGGTCCTCTTTGCACTAATCGGACGGAGACGCGGCCGTCGGAAGCGACCGGCCCCGGGGTATATGCCCTATGATTCCGCGTACTTAGGTTCGTTTTGAACCTTGGCAAGCGACGTGCCAAGGTTCGAAGCACGCATGCAAGACTTGCGTGGTTAGCTCGGGTCGATAGGCCAGGGCTTGGGTTGCCAGCGCGGCAGCTTGAACGCGCGCTTGGGGCCCAGGGGCCCAGGGGCCCAGCACTTCCCCTGGAGTCTCTGGGGCGCTCTGTAGAAAATATAAAGTGCCCCGTAGGTATTAGATGCATTTGGCTGGGACCCTGGGCCCCAAACAAGATCTACAGCCAAAACAGGCTGCGAAAGTGGGGCCCACCCCCTCCCGCGAAGCTGGGCCCCAGCTGGGCCCCTGGGCCCCAAGCGCGCGTTCAAGTTGGCGGGTGCCACAGGTAGCGCCCTCGGCTGGCCCGTACCTTCGAGCGGCGGCGCTCCCACCCCAGCGCCCGAAGCACGGCGCTCGCTCGGCCCTGTTCGCGCTTGCCCACCTTGGCGGCTGGCATCGGCAGGGGCCCAGCCACCTTGGACTTGTCGGCCGTGGTGTCCGTCTCGAACAGGGCCATCAGCTCGATCGGCTTGTTGCCGTGCGTCTCGAGCCAAGCCCGCATCGGTTCTTCCCAAGGGTCGGCCGCGCGGTGGTCCTCCCGAACGTCGGCAAGGGCCGCCGTCTCGGCTGGGGTTGGCCAATGCTGCTCGCCGGCCAGCACTCGGCTAGCGGCCTCGCCCAGCAGCTGCAACCGGTCGCGCTCGATGCCGTCCACGTCCACCGCGCCGACCGTGACGGGTAGGAAGCGGCGGGCCCCGGTTGGGTCGTTCAGGGTCTGGGCGTCGTTCGTGGTCGAAGCGAAGCACGTCTGCCGCGGCACCGTGACCGTGTGCCGCCCGAAGCTCGGGCGGTACTTGTCCAGGCTTTGCGAGAGGTACGCTTTCGTGGCTTCGGCGTCGCGCTTGCTGATCGATTCGTTCTCCGCGAACTCCCAGAGCCACGTCCCGGGCAAGGCTTGCATGCCGTCTTTGTCCCCGATCGGTAGTGGTGAGTCCGCGAACCAGGCGGGGCCCACGAGCGCCCGCAGAGCTCGGGACTTGCCCACGCCCTGAGCGCCCACGAACACGGCGCACGTGTCGACCTTGGCGCCGGGGTCGAGCGCCCGCCGAAGCAGCGAAAGGAAGAACACGCGAGCGACGGCGCGCGTTGCCGAGGTGTCGGCGGCGCGCCAATAGGTGGTGAACGCCCGATCGACTCGAGCAACGCCGTCCCATTGTGCGGCGCACTGCTCGGCAAAGTCGGTCAGCACGTTGTATGCGTGTTTCTCGGCGTGAAACAGGACGGCGCGATCCACCACGGTCGGTGACACGGGCAAGCCGTTCTGCTCGCACAAGCTGACGAGCGCGGTCGTGCGCGTATCGCCCCATTCCCCATCGGGCATGTGCCACGCCCCAAGCCCCTCGCACACGACGCGCTGAGAGAATCGCTCGAGACGGATCGACCCCGGAAGCCCGGCCAGAACAAGGCCGGCGTTGGCGTGCGTTGGCTCGGCTTTACCGCTCTTCGAGATCGCCAGCGCCGCGGGAAGCTCGATATCCAGCGGGTCATTCGCGGGGGCCGCGGGGTTCGCTTCGGCAAGTAGCTTGGCGTTCATTGGGCACCCCCAAACCGAAAGCGCGTTGGCGGTCGTGCTGCGTCGACCGCGTCAAAGATGGCTTCGGCGTGTGGCTTGCCCACGATCTCGGCCAAGCCGTCGAAGCCTGAGACTTCTTCGGGTTCGCGGTCCCAAGCCCCAAGCGCCCAGTCTAGACCAGGCTCTAGATCGTGCTCGGGGATCCAGTCGCGCACGACGCCTTCACACGTCGCACGCGCGAAGCCGAGCTTGCGCATCAAACCGCCTAGCTTGCCGAGCACGTGAAAGCGGTGCCCTCGCAAGTCTTCGTGGTCGCCCAGAGCGGCCAAGATCCCAGCGTCGCCGGGCGGTATCTCGCCCAAGCGAACCGCAGCGGGTGGCGGCCGCATGCGCGTTGCCTTGAGTGCCGCGGGGCTCGGCTGGGTTGCCGGCTTGCCCTCGAACACGATCGGGGTGCGCTTGCCTTGGAGGGGGTCGGTGCAACCCTCGAATATCGGCGCGGCGAAGTAGTTCGGTTGTACGGCGCCCGCCACGCTTGGATCTGCGCGGTAGTGCACGGCGAGTGCCCGCGCGCGCTTCTCGTTGATCGGGGCCTTGTACCAAACGACGAGCTTCCCGCGCACGCACGCCGAACGGTGCGCGCTGCTACTTGGGAAGAACGCCGAGCAAGCCGCGCGCAGCTCGGGGGCCAGCGTCGTGTGCCATGAGCGGATCGAAGCTTCGGGGCGCGCATTATCAAACGGCGCCGTGGTGTCGTCGAAGTCGTACACGACCCAATGCCGCGGCACCGAAACGAAGTTGGCGGGCTCGCCAGGCTTCGACCTGCATCGGCGATACACCCATTCGCCAGGGTCACCGGAGCGCGGGCAATCGGCAACGGCCGCGCCGCGTACAATGCACATATCGGGGCAGTCCACGAGCACGGTCAAGGCGTCGAGCAGCTCGGCCCACGTGCGTGCGGGCGTCTCCTCGATGCGCATTGCGCGGCCCGCCTTAAAGTCGAGCTTGGTGCCGTCCGCTCGGAAGCGCTTCGTCAGGAAGCGGCCGGGCTGGGCTTGGAGGATTGTCAGGCTGTCGTGGCTGGCGTCGGGATTCAGAGCTACATTTAGGTTCGTCACGTCGATTCTTTCTGGTTCGTCGCAACGGCTCCGGGCGCTCAACTCCGGGGCCGCTGCTTTTTCTGGGGTCCTCGCGGGGTCGGTGGCACCGGCCTCAGCGCGCTCACGTCGTCGTATGGCCCGGCGCATGGTGCGGACGTCTACGTCGGCTATGCGGGCCATTATCGCCACGAAATCGGGATCGTCCGAGTCGCGTCTGGGTGGTCGTGTGTTGTGGGTCATTCCCAACGCCTCGCTTTGGCCGTGGCGAACGCGCGCGCCGCTTCCAGCGTGGGGAACGTGACGTTCCAGCACTCGGCGCGCAGATGCCAATAGTCGCTGGCTGGCGAAACCCAATCGTGGGAGCCGCACCACCACTCAAAATCGTTCGGCAAGTACCGCGCGATTGACCAACCCTTGGTGGTCCGCACGTAGGCGAGGCCCTTCACGCTGCCCCCCTCCGCACGGCGCGATCCCATGCGTCTAGGTCGACGGCCGCGGGCGCGGCTGCCGACGTGGGCTTGTACAGTCGCGACGCGAGCCAAGCGTCCAGCGCGCTGCGCTTCACGAGCAGCTTACCGCGGGGACCTTGGCTGATCTGCAACTCCCCTCGCCTGGCCGCGCCTCGAAGGGCATCACGACCGACACCGAGCTTGCGGCACGCGGCCACGTCCAAGAGCTCGTCCGCTGCCACGTCGGGCAGCGAGCTAGCCAAGGCCTCGAGTGCGTCGGCCTGCACGCGCAAGGCCTGGGCCTGGGCGCGTAGCGCTTTGCCGGCGCTCACTTTGCCCCCCGGGGGTCGGGGATACCCAGGGCACGCATGGCGCTATCAATGGCGATAATCGTCAACGGCCGCGCATGCGTGGTCTGCCCACGTAGGACGCGCTCGACGGTGCGAGGGTCCACGTTGGCAGCGGCGGCTATTCTGATTCTGGTCGGGCGATCGGGAAGAACTACTTGTGAACGAACCACGGCAACACCTGTTTCCGAGACGGTTCTCGGGCTTCTGGGTGTCTGCCGCCGGTGTCCTGTCCTTCGAGGATCTGCGATCCCTCAGCCTGTACGGTTCGGAGCAGTTTATCGTCCTGGCGCTTTCGCGCTCCGCCTTGGGCTAACCAGCTGGGCTTCCACACGTTGGCCCTCCCGAAGGTTTTGGGAGGGCTACGTGACTAGCGATTCAATGGGAGCGCCCAGCCGCAAGTGCTGAGGTCGAACCTAGTGTTACCCGTCGCCTACCACTTGTCCAATGGCCTACCCACCGCGGCGCGCCGCTAGCTCGGACGCAAGCGCCGCGACCACGCCCCACTCGCCGGCCGCGCTCGCTCGTTCAAGCGCCGTCGCCAGCGCCGCAGACACCGCGTCGGACTGTGACGATTCGATCGTAACACCCACCACAGGTTCAACACTTAGCCCCTCGGAGCCGTCCGAATCGTCACACCCATCTTGCGGGTCCGTATCGGATCCAGCGTAAATGTCGCTGGATCCGCCGATTCGAGTCCCGTCCGCCCCGCTGAAGAAACCCCGCAAGTCTCACGACTTGCGGGGTTTTTCTTTGTTCCTGGACGATTCCCGAGACGATTCCGCGGACGATTCGCACGCGACCTGCGCGCGCTCTCGAAGATCAGCAGGCGCTTCGAGGAGCGCTGCCGGCAAAGTCGGGAACGGCTTGGCGTTGTGTTCCATCTGAGCGATGATTTCGCGCAGCCGTCCCCCGCCGGCACCAGTGGGTGAGAGTTCGCGAAGCCCGGTCACCGCCGCATCGAGCTCTTCCGCCATGATGCGGTAGTAGCGCAGCTCAGCGCGAGCAAGCGGCGGGGAAGAGCTTCAGGGAGGCGCGCAAGCGCTTATGATCGTTAGGGAAAAAAAGTGCAGCGGCCGCCGCTATTCGACGAAGTACGGATTCGTGGGATCCGCGGTCCCGTTGCTCGACCCTGGCACCAAGCGCGGCACGAAGCCGGACCACGTCACGAAACAAGCGCGGTCGGTCGGCTGGGGTTTGCTCGGCGGCTTCACGCCAACGAAAACCCACTGACCGCCGCGCACGGCGAAGCGCGCTCCGTGAATGCCCTCGGGCCGCGTGGGCAGCATCCACAGGTAACCGAAGGCGGGTGTGTCAGATTCGGCCGCCAGGAGAAACACGCGCGAGCCGCACTCGTCCGATGCGACCACGTCCGTGACGATCACGGGCCCTTGCCGACGGCGCGCGCATGTCGCCGAGCTCCCGAGGAGCTGGCAGTTGGCCGCCGGTGCGTCGGTAACGATGACGGTCTCGGTCACTTGCCGCATGGGGTCGTTTGGTGCTGTCAAGGCCAGCAGCACGTATTCTTCCGGTCGTGACCTTCGGCGCCCGTTGTCTGCCGTCGACGCGGGTGCAGCCGCCGTTGGAGCGGTGGGGGTGGTTGCCGGGGCCCCGGCTGCTGGCTGCGATGACGCGGTCACGTTGGATGGATCGGACACGATGATCTTGGCGCTCCCGCCCTCGCCGCTGAGCAGCGCCGCGACTTCGACTAGGGGCTGCCCCGAATCCGACGCTTCCCCGATGACCCGCAATGCGGACGCGAACTGTTTGAGCTGCGCCGGCGTGTTCAGCGCGCGCGCCGCCTCGATCTTTTGCACGGCGAGTGACTTGTTGCCTTCGACGTATGCGATCGCTCCGTCGACCAGTTCGGGGCATCCCTTCAAGCCGTACGACTGGCACTTGCTGTCGACAGGAGCGCGAATCAGCGCCGAGACCGGAAGCGCCGAGCACGAGGTGAGCGCGACGACAAAAGCTGCTGCTCGCATTGGGCGGGACGTTACGCGGCGAGGCCCCTGGGGGAAACAACAAGGCGCAGCGTTCGTCGTGCGCGTGGCGTCTTCGTGTCCGCCACGGCGTGTGACTTTCTCCAGCATCGCACAAACGGGTGGTGGGCTTGCTCTTGGTAGAGAGCATGAGGCCGTTGCGATAACGTCGTCGGCCATGACCGAGCCCATTCTCTGCGAGCTGTGCCTCGCCCCTGCGCAAAGCCGGGGACTTTCAAGTGGGAGCAACAAGCGACTCGCCTGTTCGTGGTGCGGCAACTACACCGTTTCTGATCGCTGGTGCGCGGCCAGGATGAAGCACAGCATTGAGGAGCTTGGGCGAACGCGATTACGCGGCGTGGTCCGGCAGGACACGGATTCACATGACGAGTGTCGCGAGGTGATCACAACCGACAACTGGGAGCGAATTGCCGCGCGTCACGACCAGCCGCGCGATTCACTCGAGCAGATGGAGAGGTTGCTCGCTATCTTGGCGGAGCGCACGCCATTCTTCGGCGGCGCTTCGCTCGTAGACTCGTGGTCTGCAATGGCCGTCAGGCTCTATCTACCGCGCGGCCTTCAAGAGAAATGGGGCACGTTGGTGCAGGCCCTCGCCGACGACGGGTACGTGAAGCGACACGCTGAGGTTGTGACTTTGACGCACAAGGGGTGGGTTGCCGCGCAGGTTGCTCGGCGGACCACGCGCGCCGGCAATCAGGCCTTCATCGCGATGTGGTTTCATGGCGAAATGAATTGTCTGTTCGACGAGGCACTTCAGCCCGCCTTGCGAGCTTGCGGGTACGCGCCCTATCGCGTCGACCGTGAGCAGCACAACAACAAGATCGACGACGAGATCATCGCCAATATTCGGAAAAGCCGTATCTTCGTCGGCGACCTCACCGGCATGCGGCCGAACGTATTCTACGAAGCGGGTTTCGCTAACGGCCTCGGGATCCCGGTGCTGCTCACGTGCAACGAGTCGTATTCGGGAAGCTTCGTCGCCGCGGTGCCCGATGCTGCTACGGATCCATCGGTCGAACGGAAGCCGTGGTTCAAACAGGTCGCCGACTCCGCTTTCGACGTGCGGCAGTACCTGATCGTGCCATGGAGCACCCCGGCGGACCTCGCGACGAAGCTCGAGAACCGAATCCGGGCCCTCGGCTTGGCGCTGACCTAGCGCACCGAGCCAAGCCGCGGCCCCGCCAGGGGCATCATCAGGTACTCGACGACGCGGTCGTAGACGTCGGGCAGGCGCTCGCGCAGCCGCGCCTCGCCGACATACCAACGCGCGCCGACGAGCTTGAGCACGCCAGCCGCGAGCAAGAGCGATTTCGCTGACCGCCGAGACATGTTGCAGGCGCGGCCCACCAAGGCCGGCGACTGGAGCGGGGGGATTTCTGTCAGGGCTTCCACCGATCGTGCGTGTGCCGCGGCGGAACGCCAGCGCGAGCTGAGAACCGGCACCGCCACTGAGACCGCTTGGGGTGGGGGCTCTGATGGTTCCCCTTTTGCGACCGGACACTCCGTTGGTTGGCGTCGACGATGAGCAACCTCGCGTGCGCCTGCGCGGCGGGCATCGATCAGCGGCGCGCGCCACGCATGCAGGCAACGATCGTCCGAACCATGGTGTCGTACGCGCGCGTGAACTGCGCTCGCGGCTGCTTGCCCACGTTCGAGCCAAGACTGGCGGAGAACACGTGGCCGTCTTCGCACTCGTCAACGTCGCGCCAACGATCCTCAAGTGGACGCGCTTCCTCGAACAGCTCGCAAAGCGTTTCGAGTTCCTCGCCGACCGTCTCCTTGAGTGCGTATTCCGACGTGATCCGATCAGCGTTCCGACGGCATTCGATCAGCGTTCCGAAAGTATCCGATCAGGATTCCGGAGCATTCGATCGGCATTTCCGCTCATCCGATCACCCATTCCGG
>Ga0164241_10000154_pt1 | contig 163570 bp, 132 predicted proteins | sample OricomyardsoilBY_FD_108780 | JGI IMG/M metagenome (GOLD analysis project Ga0164241, IMG submission 108780) | Backyard soil microbial communities from Emeryville, California, USA - Original compost - Back yard soil (BY) | ecosystem: Environmental > Terrestrial > Soil > Unclassified | place... | reverse complement strand
CGACGAACCTGATGCAGGGATAGAACCCCCCTGCTTCCCAATACCGAGTTCACAACGTCTGCTGTTCGCAGCGACGGCGACATCCGTCGCGCCAGAAGTCAGATTTTCTACAGCCTCAACGGCTGAGTTCAGGGGCCGCACGCCAGCGGTTCAGCACGCGGGCCCGCACCGCGCTAATGGTGAGCACCAGGCTCGACCGCCCGCGGCCGAGCACTTTATGGATCACGGACCCCTGCAACGATTTGTTAGGCGACGGCATGCACTGGTTCCTTCTTCTCAAGGCCGTAGGTGCAATGAAGAGGCAGCTATTCACTTGCCCTGAGATTGCGGCGCGATCTCCCTATAGAAATCTCTAACCAATCCGTCAAGCGACTTGTCTGACGAGGCCCACTGTGGAACAGAACTGCGCCACTTGTCGAAGGGCCGTTCCGCAGTGAGTTGTTCTAGTGTCTTGCTCTGGTAGAGGGCGGTCTCAACCACCACCTTCATTTCCTTCAGCACCTCAAGACCGCGCGCCATGTCGTCGCGTGTCGACACTGCCCCATGGCCTGGAACAATCTTCGCGTCGCTAGGAATCTGTGGCAGCACGAACTCTAGCTCTGCGATGAGCCCTAGCATCCCGCCACCGAACCAGCGATCTCCAAAGGACGTAGCCGGCGGCATGAATACGTCGCCCACGCAAACCACATTCGCATTCTTGAAGAAGACCGCGACGTCGCCGTCCGTATGCCCGGGCGGGAGCTTCAGCAACCTGATCTCCTCGCCATTGAGGTGGAACGTGACTTCACCATCGAACGTAATGACCGGAAGAGCGCCGGGAGGGCTTGGCTTGTCGCCGGTTTTCTCGTTGCCGGCAGCCATTCTCTTCCGCACGCTGTCATGTGCAATGACCGGGGCGAGCTTCTGGAGAGCGCCGTTCCCACCCGAGTGATCGCCGTGCGCATGGGTGTTGATTGCGAATCGAATTGGATTGGGTGAGACGACCTTTATTGATGCAATTAGCTGATCCGAGGCTCTCATGCTACAGGTGTCGACCACGACGACTCCGTCGTCGCCGGCAGAAACGGCAATGTTGCAATCATTTCCTCGCAGCAGCGATACGGTGCCGGCGAGGGGTGAGACTTTGAACCCTGAATCCGCTGCGCCAGAAACTGGCGCCAAGCCAGCCAGAAACAGCGCGCAAGACACCATTCGGAGAGATGACGCTGCCATAAGAGTTCTCCCTTCTTCAGTCGTGGCAATCATGACCAGGTGCTGTCGGTGGCTGGCTTTTTCTGCGAATGCGAACGTTGCACTTTCCGAGTCGCCTAACGACCTAGTTGAGCGGCCGCGCGCCGACGCCGCGGTATGTGCAGTTTATCGTTCACGGCCGCTCCAACGACGGGTTAGACACCTACGAGGTGACCGACCCGTCAACCTCCCTCATGACCCAAGACTAGCGCAAGCATCGACAGGAGCATGCCAGAGACCGCGCAACTGATAGCCCATGTGCAGGCCCTCGCAACCAGCGACCCGACAGGTGCACCACTTCTACCGCTGGCAGTGCGCGAGCCGAAGAACGTGCCGATCGTCGATCCAGCGACGAGGAATCTCCAGGGCGCCCATAGAAAGACGATCGCCATGAATATCCAACACGTTCCCAGCAACTGCGGCGGCTCGATGCGAGCAGTGCCCACCCAGATATCGAATGGGACGAACCCGGCAGCCGTCCACATTCCACCCGCCGCCGCCAAACCATGAGATGGCTTAGGTGACATTTCTCGGTGTCTAACGCCCGAGTTCAGCGGCCGTGCGCCAGCGCCGCGAGGTAAGCACTTTATCGTTCACGGCCGTTGCAACGAGATGTTATGCGCGCAACCCCTTACGGGAGCCATGTCGGCGCTGAGATCGAACGACAAAACGAGCTGACTCACCGAGCACCCAACAAAGATTCGAAGCGCCATCGCGGCGCCAGACCTGGCGGTGAGTCGTCCGGGCAGTGAGCCGACCATTTCTTGCCACCCCATTTCATGCCTGATCCTTGGCACCGATCGAAGCCTCGATTCTGCGGCGTGGCGCCATCCGGCTCAAGGCCTGCGAGCGAGACGTCTAGAGCCTCACCTTCCGCGTAAGCGCTGAATCCAACCACCATTCGGAGCGCCGATCTATCTCTGCGTATAACTTGTTTTAGAAGTGCGATTCATGGTGGATAACCATGGTGAATAACTGAATAACTAGCCGTTCACGCGATTAACTGGGGCAGGTCCGCGGCACACAAGTCTCCACAATCAATGCTTTATGCCCGACCCCTGTCCCCATGTACAGGTATAACCGCGATTTCACACATTCCCCGCCCAGCCACATGCAGACGCCACCTCGTCTGCTGGACCAAGTGCGCGAACGCATCCGTTACAAGCACTACAGCCTGCGCACGGAAAAGGCCTATGTCTTCTGGATCCGGCGATTCATCCAGTTTCACGGCCTGAGGCATCCGAAGGACATGGGGGCGGCAGAGATCGAACGTTTTCTCAGCCAGCTCGCGACCGTCGGGAAAGTCTCTCCCTCCACGCACAAACAGGCGCTCGCAGCCATTCTCTTCCTGTATCGCGAGGTGCTGGGAGTGAATCTCTCCTGGATGGGTGAGATAGGAAGGCCCAGGACCTCACCCCATGTTCCTGTCGTCCTCTCGCGCGAGGAGGTAGCGGGGCTGCTGGCCAGGGTGGCGCCGGAATACTGGCTGATCTGCTCACTGCTCTATGGCGCCGGCCTGCGCCTGCAGGAGTGCCTGACGCTGCGCGTCAAGGACATCGACTTCCAGCGCAGGGTGATCTACATCCGCCACGGCAAGGGCGGCAAGGACCGCATCGTGATGCTGCCTGCCCCGGCTCAGGCTGCGCTTCGAACCCAGGTTGATCACTCCCGTTCCTTGTGGGCGCAGGATCGTGCCGCTGCGATCCCCGGAGTGGAGGTGCCGCATGCATTGGCGCGAAAGCTGAATCGCGCCGCGGAGTCACTGAGCTGGCATTGGCTCTTTCCGGCCTCTGGCCTGAGTGTTGATCCACGCAGCAGGGTCCGGCGCCGTCACCATCAGTATCCTCAGACTGTTGCCCGCGCCCTGAGCCAGGCGGTATATCGTGCCGGCATAGCCAAGCGCGTGTCGGCCCATACACTGCGGCACTCGTTCGCGACCCATTTGCTGGACTCGGGCGTGGACATCCGTCGGGTGCAGGAGCTTCTCGGCCATGCAGATGTCAGCACGACGATGATCTACACGCACATCCTGAGCTCTTCGGCGGCCGGACTGCGCAGCCCAATGGAACTGCTGCCCCCTGTTGCAGGCAACGCCACGTCTGCGGCCTGACTCAGGCTACTTCACGCCGCGAAGCTGCTCGACGATTGCCGGATTCTCCAGCGTGGAGATGTCCTGCGTGATCTCCTCGCCGCGCGCGATGTTGCGCAGCAGGCGGCGCATGATCTTGCCGGAGCGTGTCTTGGGCAGGTTGTCGGCAAAGCGGATGTCATCGGGCTTGGCAATCGCGCCCAGCTGCTCTGCCACCCAGGCCCGCAGCTCTTCCACCAGCGCGCGGGTATCACCCGCAGGACGCTCGCCGCGGCAGACGACAAAGGCGAACACGGACTCGCCTTTCACATCATGCGGCCGCCCGACCACGGCGGCCTCGGCCACGCGCGGATGCGCCACCAGCGCGGATTCGATTTCCATCGTGCCCAGCCGGTGACCGGCCACGTTCAGCACATCGTCGATGCGGCCCATGATCCAGAAGTAGCCGTCGGCGTCGCGGTGCGCGCTGTCGCCCGCCACGTAGTAGCGGTTCTGGAACTTGCTCCAGTAGGTCTCGAGATACCGGTCGTTGTCGCCCCAGATGGTGCGCAGCATGGCGGGCCAGGGCCGCTTGATGACCAGGTAGCCGCCGGCCTCGGCGCCCTGCACCAGGTTGCCGTCCTCGTCGACGATGTCGGCATCGATGCCGGGCAGCGGCCGTGTGCAGGAGCCCGGCTTGGTGGCGGTCACGCCGGGAACCGGTGAAATCATGATGGCGCCGGTTTCCGTCTGCCACCAGGTATCCACGATCGGGCAGCGCTCACCGCCGATGACACGGTGGTACCACATCCAGGCTTCGGGGTTGATCGGCTCACCGACGCTGCCCAGCAGCCGCAGCGATGAGAGATCATGCGACTGCGGTATGGCATCGCCCAGTTTCATCAGCGCGCGGATTGCCGTGGGGGCGGTGTAGAAGATGCTGACGCGGTGATCCTGGATGATCTTCCAGAACCGCCCGGCATCGGGAAACGTCGGTGCGCCTTCATACAGCACCACTGTCACGCCGTTTGCGATCGGGCCGTATGCCACATAGCTGTGGCCGGTGATCCAGCCCACGTCGGCCGTACACCAGAACACATCCTGCGGCTTGAGATCGAACACCCATTTCGAGCTGAGCTTGGCGCCCAGCAGGTAGCCAGCCGTGGAGTGCTGGATGCCCTTGGGCTTGCCGGTGGAGCCGGAGGTGTAAAGAAGGAACAGCGGGTGCTCGGCATCGACCCATGCGGGCTCGCAGGTGTCAGGCTGTTGCACGGTCAGGTCATGCCACCACAGGTCGCGGCCGGACTGCATGGGCACATCCAGGCCGGTGTGCTTCAGGACGATGACCTTCTCGATGCCGGCCGCGCCTTCGGCAAGCGCCTTGTCGGTGGCAGCTTTCAGCTCCACCACCTTGCCGCCGCGCCAGCCGCCATCTGCGGCGATGACAAAACGCGCACCGGCATCCTCGATGCGGTCGCGCAGGCTCAGCGCGGAGAATCCACCGAACACCACCGAATGGATGGCGCCGATGCGCGCGCAGGCCTGCATGGCAACGATGGCCTCGGGCACCAGTGGCATGTAGATGATGACGCGATCGCCCTGCTTCACGCCCAGTGCGCGCAGCGCGTTGCCGAAGCGGCAGACCTCGGCATGCAGTTCACCATAGGTGAGGCTGCTCACCTTCCCGCCCTCGGCCTCGAAGATGAGCGCCTTGTGATTGCGCCGCGTTGCCAGGTGTACATCCAGGCAGTTGTACGAGGCGTTCAGGCGCCCATCCGCGAACCAGCGGTAGTTCGGCGCCGCGGAGGAGTCGAGCGTCTGGGTGAATGGCGTATGCCAGGCCAGTTCCTTGCGGGCCTGGTCGGCCCAGAACTGCTCCGGGTCGGCGGATGCCGCTGCGTGCAGGCGCGCCAACCCGTGACTGTCCGGTTCGGCGGTGGCAGCGAAGGTTGCTGCGGGAGGGAAGAGACGGCTTTCGGTGAGTATGGAGTCGATGGATCGGGCGCTCATGCCCGCATTATCCACGGCATGGACTGCAAGGACAGATGCCTGCGCGTTGCGACTATGGGGACAGCCGCTCCGCCTGCCGGCGCAGCAGCATGCCGAAGCCATTGCCGGCGCAGAAGGTATCGATGCCGCCCAGGTCGGGCTGCTGCCGACGCAGCTGGCCGCACATCACGTCCATCGGCATGTCGCAGCGAATACGCGTGAGTTCCCGCGCCAGGAAGGCCGCATCGCGATGCTGCAGCAGGCGCTCCACCAGTGCCGCGGCGCCGCGCAGCGGCAGATCGCGCACGGTGTCCACGCGCTCGTACAGGTCTTCCAGCGTCGGGAAGTGACGCATCAGTGCGGTGGCCGTCTTCGGGCCGATGCCGGGCACGCCGGCGATGTTGTCCACGGCATCGCCGGTCAGCGCCAGGTAATCTGCATAACGCGCCGGCTCGACGCCGAAGCGTTCCGCGATCTCGCCGTGGCGGTAGCGGATGTTGCCCGCGTAATCCCAGTACACATCGCCCGGGCCGATGAGCTGGGCCATGTCCTTGTCACGCGTGATGACGGTGACGCACAGGCCTTCGGCGCGGGCGCGCCTGGCCAGCGTGCCGATGATGTCATCGGCCTCGAACTCGGGGCTGTCGAACCAGGCCACGCCCAGCCGTTCGCAGAATTCTCGGCAGCGCTGGAACTGCAGCGCCAGGTCCGGCGGCGCCGGCTCGCGGTTGGCCTTGTAGGGCGGGTAGATGCGGTTGCGGAACGAGGTGCTCAGGCTGGCATCGAAGGCCACGGCGATGTACTCGGGCTTCTCGCGCTCGATCACATCTCCGAGGAAGCGCGCGAAACCATACAGGGCGTGCACGGGGTTGCCATCGCCGTCGCGCATCTCGGGCGGCAGCGAGTAGTACGCGCGGAACACGTACACCGAGGCGTCGATCAGGAAGATCAGTTCAGCCAGCCCTGGATGCGCTCATGCAGCGGGCTGCTGCGCGGGAAATGCGCCAGCAGGTACTGCATCTGGTCGGCGAGCACGCGGCGCCCCTTCAGGAAGATGTATTCGGCGTAGGTGGGCGTGAAGGGCACGGCCACCAGCTGCATCTTCGCCTGCTCCGGCGTGCGCGAGGCCTTGGCGTTGTTGCAGCGGCGGCAGGCGGTGACCACGTTGTTCCAGGTGTCCTTGCCGCCCTGGCTGAAGGGGCGGATGTGATCGCGCGAGAGATCGCCGGCCGAAAAACGCTGCGCGCAGTACATGCACACATAGCCATCACGCCGGAACAGGGTCTGGTTGTTCAGCGGCGGGATGTAGTCGTGGCGCGTGTTGCCGGGATTGGCCGTGTGGCCAATGGTGGCAATGATCGAACTGACCTCGAGCACGGTGCGGTGGCCGGAACGCGCGTTGGTGCCGCCATGCAGGCTGTACAGCGTCGAACCGCAGGCATAGGCCACCTGGCCCTGGTGGTAGAGGCGTGCCGCCTCTTTGTAATCGACCCATTCCAGCGGCATGCCGGCAACATCGGCCCGCAGCACAGGCTGGCCGAGCCCGTGCAGGCCACGGTTGCTGACGACCTTCAGGTCGTTTTCGGTGGCGACGTCGCGCACCCCCCGATGTGTATCGTTCCGGTTCACGCAGGTGAAGACTATGATACGTGCGGCTGACAGACAACGCCGCGGGTTGCCGCCTTGTCGTCCCTCACCCTTACCGGAGCTCCTTTCGATGAATACCTGGCGCGTGGCAGCCGGCAGCGGCATTGACGGCCTGAAACTGCAGTCCGAGGCCCCTTCCCCGCTGGGCGGCACCCAGGTCCGGGTGCGCATTCGTGCCGCCGCGCTGAACTTCCGCGACCAGATGGTGCTCAGGGGCTGGTATCCGGTGAGCTCCCAGGCGCCGCTGGTGCCCGGTTCCGACGGCGCCGGCGAAGTAATCGAAACGGGGCCTGCCGTCACCCGCTTCCGGGCCGGGGACCGCGTCACCACCTGTTTCTTCCCCAACTGGGTGGAAGGGCCCATGACGCCGGCCAAGATCGCCGGTGCGCTGGGCGGCGGCGATGCCGGCACCCTGACGGAGGAACTGGTGATCGATGAGCGCGCCCTGGTGCGTACCCCGGCGCATCTGGATTTTGCGCAGGCGGCCACGCTTACCTGCGCCGGCGTCACCGCGTGGAATGCGCTGTTCGTTGCCGGCGGGCTGCGGCCGGGGCAGACGGTGCTGCTGCTGGGGACTGGCGGCGTGTCGATCTGGGCGCTGCAGCTGGCGAAGGCCGCGGGCGTACGCACCATCATCACTTCTTCTTCCGACGACAAGCTGGAACGTGCCCGCGCGCTGGGTGCGGATGCCACCATCAATTACACCAGCCAGCCCGAATGGGGCGCCGAGGCACGGCGGCTCACCGCCGGCGAAGGCGTCGATGTGGTGCTGGAAGTGGGCGGCGAGAAGACCGCGCAGCAATCACTGGCCGCCGTGCGCATGCAAGGGGCCGTGATCATCATCGGCGGTGTCAGCGGCTTCGGCGGCGCCATCGCGCCGCGCGCGCTGATCTCCAGCGCCACGCGGCTGCAGGGTGTGTACGTGGGCAGCCGGCAGATGCACGAGGATCTGGCCCGCTTCGTGGAACTGGCGCAGATCAGGCCGGTGGTCGACCGCAGCTTCGGCTGGCAGGAAGCGCCCGAGGCATATCGCTATTTCGAATCCGGCAGGCACTTTGGCAAAGTGGCCGTCTCGAACGGCTGAATACTGCCAGGTAGCGATCGACACGCCGCTGCGGCGGCTGTTCGACTATCGATTGCCTGATGTGGCCGCACCCCCCGGGGTGCGGGTGCGCGTGCCATTCGGCCGCCAGCGCCTGGTCGGCATTGTCGTGCGCCACAGCGAGACCACCGAGGTTCCGGAAGGCAAGCTGCGTGCAGTCGAAGCGGTACTCGACGCCGCGCCGCTGCTGTCGGCCGGCGACCTGGAACTGCTGCAATGGGCTGCCGACTACTACCATCATCCGGTCGGGGAAGTATTCGCCACCGCGCTGCCAAAGGTGCTGCGCGAAGGCCGCGCTGCAATGCCACTGCAAAGGCTGTGGCAGGCCACGGCAGCGGGCCAGCTTGCCCTGAAAGATGAATCCCTGCGGCGCGCGCCGCGGCAGCAGGCACTGCTTGCGCATGTCGCGGCCCACATGGACTGCGACGATGCTGCCCTCGATGCGGCGTTCGACAACTGGCGGGCGCATGCGCGCGGACTGGGCAACAGGGGGTTGCTGCAATCACGGCAGCAGGAAATGGCCGCAGCCGCGCTCCCTGCACCCGTATCACAGACTACGCAGGCGCTGCCGGTACTTACTCCGGCCCAGCAGCGCGCAGTGGAGCTGCTGACACAACCCGGGATGCAGGGGGCTTTCCTGCTGGATGGCGTAACCGGCAGCGGCAAGACCGAAGTCTATATGCGCGTGGTGAGCGAGGTGCTTTCGCGCGGCCGCTCCGCGCTGATCCTGTGTCCGGAGATCGGCCTGACACCGCAGTTGCTCGAGCGCTTCGAGCAGCGCTTTGCCGTACCGGTGGCGGCACTGCATTCCGCGCTGACCGATACCGCACGCGCCCGGGCCTGGCATGCCGCGGCCACCGATCGCGCCAGCATCGTGATCGGCACGCGCTCGGCCGTGTTCACACCTATCCCGCGGCTGGGGCTGATCGTGGTCGATGAGGAACACGACTCCTCTTACAAGCAGCAGGAAGGTGGATTCCGCTATTCCGCCCGCGACCTGGCTTTGCTGCGGGGCCAGCGCAGCGGCGTGCCGGTGGTGCTGGGCTCGGCTACACCGTCGCTGGAGTCGATCCACAATGTGCACACGGGCCGGCTCACGCACATCGAATTGCCCGAGCGCGCCGGCAGCGCCGTGCCACCGCGGCTGGCACTGATCGACCTCCGGGCGCATCCGGTCCATAAGGGCATCGCAACGCCGCTGCGTCATGCCATGCAGCGCCATCTGGAAGCTGGCTCGCAGGTGCTGCTGTACCTGAACCGGCGCGGCTATGCGCCAACGCTGCTGTGCCAGAGCTGTGGCTGGATCGCTCCCTGCAGCAGCTGCGATGCCCGGCTGACCGTGCACCAGCGAAGCGATCGCCTCGCCTGCCATCATTGCGGCGCCGACGTGCCGCGCCCGGCAAGTTGCCCGCGTTGCGGCTATGAACTGCACCCGCTGGGCCACGGCACCGAGCGCGTCGAGGAGACGCTGGCCGAGATGTTTCCGGATTTCGCGGTGGAGCGCTTCGACCGCGACAGCCTGCGCCAGGCGCAGCAACTGGAGCAGGCCATAGAACGCGTGCACAGTGGCGCGGCGCGCATCCTGGTGGGAACGCAGATGCTCACCAAGGGGCATCATTTCCCCGACGTGACGCTGGTGGGTGTGCTCAATGCCGACCAGAGCCTGTTCAGCACCGACTTCCGCGCAGCGGAAAGGCTGGCCCAGACCATCGTGCAGGTGGCTGGCCGCGCGGGACGGGCGGAACGCCCGGGCGAAGTGCTGATCCAGAGCCAGTACCCGGAACATCCGCTGCTGACCACGCTGCTGGAAAAAGGCTATGCCGGATTTGCCGCCGGCGCCCTGACGGAACGGGATGCCGCGCACTGGCCACCCTTCGTGCGGCTTGCCATCCTGCGCGCCTCGGACACCACCGCCGACGGTGCGCTGAAATTCCTGCGCGCCGCGAAAGCGCTGCTGCCCGCCCCGGCCGATGTGCAACTGCGTGGCCCGGTGCCCGCGGCCATGAGCAGGCGTGCCGACCGCTATCACGCACAGCTGCTGGTGGAGAGCCGTGCACGCATCCGGCTGCAGCAATTCCTGGCCGGATGGATTCCCGGCGTCGAGGCACTTCCGGCGGCGCGCTCGGTGCGCTGGGCGCTGGATGTGGATCCGCTCGAGGTTCTGTAGCCGGCTCGCGCAGGGTAGACTTCCCCACCCCCGATTTCGCCCCCACTGGGCCCATGGATCCGACTTGAAGCAGGAAATCGAGCAATTGCTCCACGCCGCACTGGCGCGGCTGAACGGCAACCTGTTGCCCGACGACATCACGCTGGACAGCCTCGGCGTCGAGCGCACGCGCGATTCCGCCAATGGCGATTTCGCCAGCAACATCGCCATGAAGCTGGCGAAGCAGGCCCGCAAGCCACCGCGCGAGCTGGCGCAGGCCATTGTTGCGGCGCTGCCTGCTGATCCGGCCGTCACGAAGGTGGAGATAGCCGGCGCCGGGTTCATCAATTTCTTCCTCGCCGGCGCGGCGCAGGCCAGCGTGGTCCGCCGCGTACATGAGCTGGGCGATGCCTTCGGCCGCAATGGCGTCGGCGGCAACCGCAAGGTGCTCATCGAATTCGTGTCGTCGAATCCCACTGGTCCGCTGCATGTGGGGCACGGCCGCGGTGCGGCCTATGGCGCCAGCCTCGCGAACCTGCTCGAAGCTAACGGCTGGTCGGTGCAGCGCGAGTACTACATCAACGATGCCGGCCGGCAGATGGACATCATCGCAGTCAGCGTGTGGCTGCGTTACCTCGAGACCTGCGGCGAGAAGTTCCGCTTTCCTGCCAATGGTTACAAGGGCGAATACGTGCGCGAAATCGCCGCGCAGCTGCTGCAGAAGTTGGACGCGACGCTGGTGCGGCCCGAGGGCGAACTGTTCGGCAACCTGCCGGCGGATGAGCCAGAGGGTGGCGACAAGGACGCCTACATCGATGCCGTGATCGAACGCGCCCGGAAATTGCTGGGCGAAGCCGCCTTCCTCGAAGTGGCGAACCTTGCGCTGGACGCCGTGGTGGCCGACATGCGGCAGGACCTCGAGGAATTCGGCGTCGTGTACGACCGCTGGTTCTCCGAGCGCTCGCTGGCCACCAGCGGCGCCATCGACCGCGCGCTGGGACGGCTGCGATCGCAGGGCCATGTCTACGAAAAGGATGGCGCGCTCTGGTTCCGCGCCACGGCCTTCGGCGATGAGAAAGACCGCGTGGTAGTGCGCGAGAATGGCGTGAAGACCTACTTCGCTTCCGACATCGCCTACCACCTGGACAAGCGCGAGCGCGGCTTCGATGTGCTGCTGGACGTGTGGGGTTCGGACCACCACGGTTACATCGCGCGCGTGAAAGCCGGGCTCGAGGCAATGGGCGAACCGCCCGACAGCCTCGAGGTGCAGCTGGTGCAGTTCATCTCGCTGTTCCGCGGCGGCGAGAAGGTGCCCATGTCCACCCGTGCCGGCGAGTTCGTCACGCTGCGGCAGCTGCGCGGCGAGGTCGGCAATGATGCGGCGCGCTTCTTCTATGTGATGCGCAGCCATGACCAGCCGCTGGACTTCGACCTGGAACTGGCGAAGAGCCGCAGCAACGACAACCCGGTGTATTACATCCAGTATGCGCATGCACGCGTGTCCAGCGTGCTGCGTCAGCTGGCCGCGAAGGAGCTGCGCTTCGAGCTGGATGCGGGGCTGGCGAACCTGGCGCTGCTGACGACTTCACAGGAAGCGGCGATGCTCACTGCGCTGGACCGGTATCCGGAGATCGTCCAGCTGGCTGGCAGCCTGCGTGCGCCCCATACGCTGGTGCACTACCTGCGCGATCTCGCCAATGCCTTCCACACCTGGTACAACGCCGAGCAGTTCATCGTTGAAGACGCCTCGCTGCGCAATGCGCGGCTGGCGCTGGCGCTGGCGGTACAGCAGGTGGTGCGCAATGGCCTCACCCTGCTGGGAGTTTCTTCGCCGGAGACCATGTGAGCAGCAAGCAGCGTCTCAGTGCTCGCGATTACAAGCATGCCAGCAAGCGCAGCAGCGGCATGCCGCTGCACTACCGCACCTTCGCCGTCGGACTGGGCATCGGCCTGATGGTGACGCTCGGCGTGTATGTGACGATGCAGCGCGCGGCGCCTGCCGCCGCAGAAGTGAAGCCGCAGCCACGCGCCAAGGCGAAGGCCGATGACCCCACGACTGAATCCACGGATCCCCCCACGCAGTACGACTTCTACGACATGCTGCCGAAATTCGAGGTGGTGATACCGGAGAAGGAACGCGATGCGCGGCGGGATACGACCTCGGCCCCCGTGGAGCAGCCCGGCGCCTACGTGCTGCAGGTGGGCTCGTACAAGAACGAAGCCGAGGCCGAACGGGTGCGCGGGAAGCTCGCCAAGCAGGGAATCGAAGCCACGGTGCAGCGCGTGGCGGTGGACGCAGACGTGTGGCATCGGGTGCGCATCGGGCCGTTTCGCGATCTGGCCCGCCTGAATGCCACGCGCAAGGAACTGCGCGCGGCGGGCATCGACGTCATGATGTTGCGCGTGGGTGATTGACGCCGACTGGGACGCCTAAGGCGTCTGGTATCGCAGGTAGGCCACGCGATACAGAATTCGCAGATGCGGAGCCACCAGCGTGTCGAACTGGCCTGTTCCTGCATTTGCTGCCATTGCGGTCCGATCCTTCATACCTGCATGACGACCGGCGACGCCAAATGTAACGGGTACCAGTGGCGAGTTAGCGCTATCTGCCACAACTTCAGGTGACTCATTTCGCAGAACCGTGCCTGGCTGCTCGCGGCTGCCGGCACCCCTCTCTATCATCGGAGGATGGACGCTTCTCCGCAGCTCCTCGAACACGTGGCCGCCGCCACCGGTCACCGTGACCGGGATGAGATCGAGCTGTCCCTGGTGCAGCTGCTGCTGCAGTTCCTGCAGGCCCGTTCCGTGACGCTGTTCAAACTGGTCCGCGAAGGCGGCGCCTCCAAGGCCGTGCATTGCATCGGCGCCGTCACCGAGCCGGACGGCACGGTGGGGATCGTGCGGGGCGGGCCGAACGTGCATCTGCTGGCCGAGCGGGAAGCCTGGCGGGCCTGCGCCGATACGCGCGAGCCGCAGTCCGTGCACATGGTTTGCGGCCTTCGGGAGACACTGTTTGCCGTGCCCGGCGACAGCGACGAGATAGCCGGGCTGCTGGAGGTGCTGGGCAGCCAGACGCTCGAGCCCCGCGACCTGCAGCTGGTCATGGGCGTGCTGCGCATCGTGCGCAACCACATGGCATTGATCGACTACGGCGAGCGGGACACCCTCACCGGCCTGCTGAACCGCAAGACCTTCGAAAGCCAGTTCGGCAAGCTGCGCGATGAAACGCCGGCCGATGTCGGCAGGCCCTGCTGGATCGGCCTGGTCGACGTGGATCGTTTCAAGTCAGTCAACGATGGCTATGGCCATGTGTTCGGCGACGAGGTGCTGCTCCTGGTCAGCCAGATCATCCAGCGCAGCTTCCGCGGCAATGACCGCGTGTACCGCTTCGGTGGCGAGGAATTCGTGATCCTGCTGCGCGATGCGCCGGAGCAGGCCGTAGCCGGCGCGCTGGAGCGGCTGCGCGCCGCGGTGGAACGCCACAGCTTTCCGCAGCTGGGCACGATTACCGTGAGCATCGGCTGGACGCGGATCCGCACGCATGACATGCCAGCCAACGCCATCGAGCGCGCCGACGCGGCGCTGTACCACGCCAAGGCCTGCGGCCGGAACAAGGTGGTACAGCACGAGCAGGTGGTGGCTGATGGCAAGCTGGCTGGCAGCAAGCTGCTGCCGGTAGCCGAAATCGAGCTGTTCTAACCCGATATCCGCAGACGCGGCGCGATGATGGTGCGCTCGGTCTCCACCACGTCTTCTTCAGCCATGGGACGGCCGAGGAAATACCCCTGGGCGTAGTGGCAGCCCAGTGACTGCAGGATGGCCAGCTGCTCGGCGGTTTCCACGCCCTCGCCCACGCTGCACTTGCCGAGGTTTTCCACCAGCGTGATCGTGGCGTGGATCACGGCCAGTGTATCCGGGCCGGCCGACAGGCCATTGATGAACGAGCGGTCGATCTTGATCACGTCGAAGGGATATTCACGCAGGCACCCCAGCGATGAGGTGCCGGTGCCGAAGTCGTCCATGGCCAGGCGCACGCCGATCTCGCGCAGCTGGTGCATCAGCGCCAGCGAGGCGGCCGGGTCGCGCATCACTTCGCGCTCGGTGACTTCCAGCTGCAGGCTCTGCGGCGGCAGCTGCGCGGCATCCAGCGCATCGTGCACACAGCGCAGCAGGCGTGCGCCCTGCGCCAGCTCGGCACGCGAGACATTCACGCTGACGATGCGCGGCGCCTTCTGCGGATCCATGCGTTGCCAGCGCGCCAGTGCGGCGCAGCTTTCACGGATGACCCACTCGCCCACCGCCACGATGAGCCCGGATTCCTCCGCCAGCGGCACGAACTCGCTGGGCGATATCGGCCCCAGCGTGGGATGCGTCCAGCGCAGCAGGGCTTCCACCGAACTGCGCTTTCCCGTATCCAGCTCCACGATGGGCTGATACACCAGCTTCAGCTGGTCGGTGCCCAGCGCCTCGCGCAGGCTGGTTTCGATGGTGAGATTGCGGGCCAGCCGCGTGTGCATGGCATCGTTGAAGAACACCGAGCAGGCGCGCCCGGCGCGCTTGGCTTCGTACATCGCAAGATCCGCGTTGCGCACGATCGTCTCGGCGTCTTCCATGCAGTGCTCGCTGGAAACGATGCCGACGCTGGCCGTGGTATGCACGTCGCGGCCATGGATCTTGTACGGCTGCGACAGCGACAGCAGCAGCCTGTCTGCAATCCGCGCCGCATCTTCCGTGCGTTCGACATCATTCAGCAGCAGCAGGAACTCATCGCCGCCGAAGCGCGCGATTTCATTGCCGGATTCCGGCGAGGAATCGCCGGTACGCAGCGTGCGGCGCAGCCGGCCGGCAAGGTGCACCAGCAGTTCGTCGCCGGCCTGGTGGCCCATGGCGTCGTTGACCACCTTGAAGCGGTCGAAATCCAGGAACAGCACGGCGAACATCTTCTGCCGCCCGCCGCGCACGCGTTCGATCGACTCCTTCAGGCGCTCCATGAAGGCCAGCCGGTTGGCCAGGCCGGTGAGGCGATCCCGCCTCGCCGCATCCGCCAGCTCCTGCTCCACCGCCTTGCGATGCGAGATGTCCTGCACCACCGACCAGACCACGTCACGGCCGCTGACGTCGGTCATGCGGATGCCGGAAATGATCGCCGGATAGCGCGAGCCGTCCTTGCGCTTGAACTCGCGCTCGCGCTGGCCTGTGGGCTGGTCCAGCGCACCGCCATCGCCGCGCGCCGCCAGCTGATCGAAGTTCATTGCCAGCACTTCCTCGCGCCGGAATCCGCTGGGCTCGAGGAAGGCGTCATTCACCTGCAGGAAGCGGCGGGTACGGAAATCCGTCAGCGTGATGCCAACGGGCGAGCGCTCGAACAGCGAACGGAACTTGCGCTCGCTGTCGGTCAGGGCGAACTCCGCCACCTTGCGTGCGGTGATATCCAGCTGGGTGCCGACGACGCGAATGGCCGTGCCATCTGCGGCGCGCTCGATGACGGTGCCGCGCGAGAGCACCCAGATCCAGCGGCCTTCGGCATGCCGCAGCCGGTAGTCGAGCTGGAAGACATAGCCACGGTCGTTGAAGCAGGCGTCGATGACCTGGTCCACCTTGGCCAGGTCTTCCGGATGCACCAGCGAGCGCCACTCGGTTACCGCCATGGGCACGGCATGGTCGCGCTTCATTCCCACCATCTGCGCCCAACGTTCGCTGACGAAGATGGTGTCGCGGCCCACCAGCGCTTCCCAGTAACCGACACCGGTCCCTTCGACGACGGCGGCGAGCAGTTCCTGCTGCTTCGCCAGTGCTTTCGCGCCCTGCAGGGCGACTATCCGGCCGCGATACGAGAAGACTGCGGCCAGCAGGGCCAGCATGGCGATGGCGCCGATCACGCCGTATTCCCGCAGATGCAGCGGGCCGGCGCCGTACGTCAGGAATGCGACGACGGCGCCTGCAACCACGAGCAGGGCGCAGGACTCCAGCGCGGCGCGAAGCTGCCGCCGCAAGGTTTCGCGCGCGTCCAGCGCCCGCGGGAGAGAGGGAATCGACATGTCACCGGGGGTAACGGCCCGCGCGTCCGATCGTGGAGCCCGCAGGGATGAATATGTGATACGGTTCTCGCCCGCATGGGGATCACTGACGCAGACATTGTCCGGGCAGCCACATCCCTGGGCGTTATTGGCGGCGACACGCACGCCGCGCATCGCATCCTTGCCACCCTCTGCGATGCCACGCTCGATGCCCGCCACGTTGCCGAGATCATCCAGCGCGAGCCGGGGCTTGCCGCCCGTGTACTGAAGGTAGCCAACTCGGCCTTCTACGGCAGCTCCCGCAATATCGCCACGCTCGACCGCGCACTGCTGATGCTGGGCCTCGATGCCGTGCGTGGCATTGCCGCGGCGGCCTGCCTGGATCGCAGCGTTACCCGCCGCAGCGCCAAGGCCGCCATCGATCCGCAGGCGCTCACCCATCACTGCGTGGCAAGCGCCTTTGCCGCCGAATCACTGACGCGGCTGAGCGCGCGCTCCGGTCCGGCAGAAGCCTTCATGGCGGCACTGCTGCATGACTTCGGGGTTCCGGTGCAGGAACGGCTGGATCCGGCGGGCGTCATGCAGCTGATGGAGGCGCTGCAGTCTGAAACTGCGGCAGAACCTGCGGCACTGGAGGCCTCGCTGGTACAGGTTGGGCACGCGCGCTGCGCTGAAGTGGTGTTCGAGCACTGGAACCTGCCCGCCGCCATCGTGTGCGCGGTGCGGCATCACGACAATCCTGCGCAGGCGCCAGGGCCGGCGCGTGAACTCACCACACTGGTGCACCTGGGCGTGCAGTGCGCGCTGGAGGCGGGCTTCACGCATCCGCTGGAACCGCGCCAGATGCGCATTGCGCGCGAACCACTGCTGCGTTCGCTGGGGCTGGATGAAAAAGCCCTGGCGCCCATCATCGGCGGACTGCCCGAACGCGTGCTGCTGGTTGCCGACTCCGCAGACTGAGCGTCAGCTCTCCGGCAGCGGAATGAATTCCGTCTCGGCCGGCACGGCGGCAAAACGCCCGGCGCGCCAGTCGGCCTTGGCCTGCTCGATGCGCTCCAGCGATGAGGACACGAAGTTCCACCAGATGTGACGCGGGCCGTCGGCCGGCTCACCGCCCAGCAGCATGCAGCGTGCGGCGCTGCCGCCTCGGATGACCACATCCTGCCCGGGCTTCAGCACCAGCATCTGCCCGGCGGCGAAGCGCTCTCCGGCCAGATTAATTTCACCTTCCAGGGTGTAGATGGCGCGCTCCGGATAACGCGCATCGAAGGACAGCTCCGCGCCCGCCGCCAGTTCCAGATCGGCGTAGATCATCGCCATCGGCGTGTTTACAGGAGAGCGCACGCCATGCATTTCGCCGGCGATGAGGCGCAGCTGCACGCCTTTTTCCTGCAGCAGCGGCAATTCACCGGCATCGAAATGTTCGAAGGCCGCGGCACATTCCTCCTGCGCGCGTGGCAGTGCAACCCAGGCCTGGATGCCGAACAGCTCGTGGCCGCTGGCGCGCAGGGCCGGCCCCGTACGCTCGGAATGCGTGATGCCGCTGCCCGCCGTCATCAGGTTCATCTCGCCGGGGCGGATGGCCACCACCGATCCCAGCGAATCGCGATGCATGATCTCCCCGCGCAGCAGGTAGGTGACCGTGGCGAGGCCGATGTGCGGATGAGGGCGCACGTCGATGCCGTGGCCGGGGCCGAAATGCGCCGGGCCCATCTGGTCCCAGAAGATGAACGGACCAACCATGTGCCGCTGTGAAGATGGCAGCACGCGCCGCACTTCGAATCCGCCGAGGTCACGGGCACGGGGCACCACCACTGTTTCCAGCGCCGCGCAGGCCCTTGCGCCCCGCTCGGCAGGTTCATTGCAGGTTGTCACGCTCATCGCCGCTTCTCCGCCACGCCATGCCGGGCGCGCCTGTGCATCAGGATATGGCGCGGAAGCGGCGCCGCGCCAGCAGCGGATCGACCCGCGCCAGCAGCAGGTAGGCGAAGCGCGACCACATGCGGCGCAGGAAGGTGCGACTCCTGGCCCAGCTGCGGCGGTCCACGGCCTTCGAATGCTGCAGCGATTCCTCGAACCAGCGGCGCGCATCGGCTGCAAGTTCCGGCCAGTGCAGCCGCAGCACCAGTTCGTAGTTGATGCGCAGGCTCCGCCGGTCGAGGTTGCAGCTGCCCACGTAGAGGATGTCGTCGGCCAGCATCAGCTTTGCATGCAGTATCTGCGGCTGGTACTCGTACAGCTCGATGCGCCGGCGCAGCAGGCGCCGGTACAGTCGCTCGGCGGCATGCTTGGCCAGCGGCACGTCGCTGCGCCCGGCCAGCAGCACCCGCACGCTGCCGCGCCGGCGTGCGCGGTACAGCAGTTTTCGCACCGCCAGTTCGGGCAGGAAATAGCCCGAGGCGATATCGATCTGGTGTCCGTGCCGCAGGTCGTGGCGCAGCCATTCGCGCAGCACACCGCGTGGCATGCCGGGACCGCTGAGCAGCACGCTGACGGGCGGCACATCGCTACGGCGCCCCGGCCGCGGCAACGCGCCACGGCCGACGGCCAGCCGGCCCAGGCGCTGGAACCAGCGCAGCGATCTTGCCGTGAAGGGAGCCAGGCGATACAGCGCGTCGAAGCTGCGTTCCAGGTCCTGCACCACCGGACCGCGGATGGTCATGGCGGTGTCGCGCCAGCCGCGCTGCACGCCATCGCCGGCATATTCCGGCGCCATGTTGAAGCCGCCCAGCACAGCACGTTCACCGTCGACGGTCAGCAGCTTGCGGTGATTGCGGAAGGTCAGGCGCAGCAGGCGCTTGGGATTGAAGATTTCCAGCTGCACGCCGGCTTCGCGCAGCGGCTGCAGGAACCCTTCGCGCACCTGCTCGGAACCGAAGGCATCGATCATCATGCGCACTTCGACGCCGCGCTCGCGTGCGCGCAGCAAGGCCATGCGCATCCAGGTGGCTGGCCCGTCCTCGCGCATCAGGTAGGACTCGAAGCGGATGATCTGGGTGGCGCTGTCGATGCAGCGCTCCATCTCGATGAAGGCTTCGTCTATGGTGGGCAGCCAGCGGGCGCGGTGCTCGCCCAGCTGGCGCTCGAGGAAAGGCTGCGGGGCTTTTGTCAGCGAAGGATCAGGAATCATTCCTCGCCAGTGTGCCGGAACTCCACGCCCAGTGAACGCAGCTTGCGATACAGATGCGTGCGCTCCATGCCCACGCGCTTGGCCAGCTGGCCGACCTTGCCATTGCAGAGCAGCAGCTGCTGCTGCAGGTAGGCGCGCTCGAACTGCTCGCGCGCCTCGCGCAGCGGCAGCGCCAGCAGGTCCTGTTTTACCAGTGGCAGATCCGGCGGCGTGCTGGCCACCAGCTCGCTCTCGAGTTCCTCGAGCCGGATCTCCTCCGAGCCGCCCTTGACCAGCATGCGGCGCACCAGGCTGCGCAGTTCACGCAGGTTGTCCGGCCAGGGATAGTTGCGCAGGCGATTCTGCGCGGCCACCGAGAAGCGGCGCAGCGGCAGCTTTTCGGAATCGACCATGCGCTCCACGTAGAAACGCAGCAGGTCGGGGACATCTTCGGCGTAATCGCGCAGCGCCGGCACGCGCACCAGCATGGCGGCCAGATGCGCCAGCAGGTCGCGCCGCAGGCCGCTGCTGACGCCGGCGCGATCCTCCACGCCCGGCTGCGCCGTGGCGATGATGCGCGCGTTGAAGGGTACGGATGTGGTGCTGCCCATGCGATGGAAAGCGCCGGTTTCCATCAGCCCCAGCAGCAGCCGCTGCACGCGCGGCGCGAGATCCTCGATCTCCTGGATGAACAGCGTGCCGCCCTGGGCCTGGTCCAGCATGCCGGGTTCGGCACTGCCGTCGGTGCCGCTGCCAAACAGCACGGCTTCGGCGTTGGATTCAGGAATGGCGCTGGAGACCAGGCTGACGAAGCCGCGTGTGGAACGCGGCCCCACCTCATGGGTGAAGCGCGCCAGTGCTTCGCGGCCGCTGCCCGGTTCGCCCACCAGCAGCAGCGAGGTATTCAGCGCCGCCACGCGGGTGAGTTCATCGCGCAACTGCTGCGCCACGCGACTGCGGCCAAAAGTAGCCAGCAGCGGCGCCAGCTGCGGCCGCGTGGAGACGCGGCGCTTCTTGCCGGCATCCATCGCGCGCTCGACTGTACGCAACAGCTTGGCCAGCGACAGCGGCTTCTCCACGAAATCGAAGGCGCCAAGGCGCGTGGCCTCGACGGCGGTCTCGACCGTGCCATGGCCGGACATCATCACCACCGGACAATCCTCGCCGGAGGTGGCCGACCATTCGCGCAGCAGCGTGATGCCATCGGTGTCGGGCATCCAGATGTCGAGCAGCACCAGGTCGGGAGTGGCGCGCGCCCGCGAGGCGCGGGCCTGGCCGGCATTGGCTGCCACATCGACTTCGTAGCCTTCGTCCGAAAGGATTTCCTTCAGCAGGACGCGGATGTCGGCTTCGTCGTCAACGACCAGAATCTTTCCGGTGCTCATGCTATGCCCCTTGCGGGCCGCAGCTCTTCCTGCTGCACAGCCAGCGGTAACGTGACGCGTACGTATGCGCCTCCCCCGGACAGGTTGTTCGCCTCGATGCTGCCGCCATGTTCTTCGGCAATCTTCTTCACGATGGCGAGCCCCAGACCCGTCCCCCTGGGCTTGCTCGTCACGTATGGTTCGAAAACCCGTGCGAGCAGCTCCTGCCGGAACCCATGTCCGTTGTCAGTCACCATGATGACCGCAGACTTGCCCTCCGGTCCACTTTTCATTTCCGTGGCGACGGTCACCTGCCCGTCCGCCGTGCCATCCACTGCCTCCAGGCCATTGGCTATCAGATTGTTCAACACCTGCCGCAACCTGCCCCGGTCGGCACGCAGCGGTGGCAGTTGTGCGTCGGTGCTTACCCGCAGGCTGGCGGTCGATTCCTGGGCCCGGTACAGCTCGACCACCTCGGCCACCAGTTCGTTGAGATCGACCCGGCTGAGGTTCAGCTCCGGCGCGCGCGCGTATTCACTGAAGGCATTCACCATGCCCTTCAGTGATTCGACCTGCTGCACGATGGTGTTCGTGGCGCGCTCCAGCACATCCGCATCGGGGTTCGCGAGCTTGCCGGCAAGGCGCCGGCGCAACCGCTCGGCGGCAAGCTGGATTGGCGTCAGCGGGTTCTTGATTTCATGCGCCAGGCGCCTTGCCACCTCGCCCCAGGCCGCATCGCGTTGTGCGTGCAACAGGCTGGTGATGTCGTCGAACACGATGACGAATCCCGCCTCACCGGCCGCATCGGCCAGCGGCGCACAGGCCACACGCAGCACGCGATCAGGTGGCAGGGAGATCTCATCCTGCCACTCTGCCTCTGGACGCTGCAGTCGCGCGCGCAGCTGTGCGGCGAATTCGCGCAGCCGCGGCGGCGCATCGGAGATCTGCGCCAGCTCCACGCCGATGCGCTCGGCCAGCGATGCACCCAGGATGGCGTCTGCGGCATCGTTGGCGATGCGCAGCCGCAGGGAGGTGTCGACCACCAGCACGCCGGTGGAGAGGCCGGCGAGGATCACCGCCAGGCGCTCACGCTCATGCTCGATGAGCTGCCGGCTGCGAGTGGCTTCCTCGCTGGTGCGGCGCAGGCGTTTGGTCATTTCATTGAAGGACTGCACCAGGAATCCCATCTCGTCACGCGAAGGCAGCTGCAGTTTGGTGCCGAAATCTCCCTTGCCCACCGCGCGCGTGCCCAGGATGAGGTCGTGCACGGGCTTGGTCAGCAGCTGTGCGGAACGGATCGCAAGATAAATGGCCGACAGCATTGCCAGCAGCAGCACCAGCGTCAGCGCCAGGCGGAACTGGTACTTCAGCGGCTGGCGCGCGGAGGACAGATTCCCGTAGTTGCTGTAGGCGTCCTGTACTGCGTTGGCCAGCTGGGCGAGCTCGCTTGGCAGCTCATGCCGCTCCACCACGAAACGGCGGCGCGTGACGGCGCTGTCCGGAATCGGCGCGGCGGTGGAGATGAGATAGCCGCCGTCGCTGATCGGTTCGATGCTGACGAAGGGCTGGTCGCCGCGCACCTGCATGAGCATCTCCCGCGGAATCTCCGGGTCGATCAATGCATCGCGCGCCTCGATGCTGGCGGCCAGCACCTCGCCGCTGGCGCCGAAGACGATCAGTTCGCGCGCACCGGTGGCGCGCCGTTCCACATCGAGCGTCGCCGGAAGGCTGGCATCTGATTCATCGCCGAGCGTCACGGCCAGATCGTCGGTGCGCCGCGCCTGTTCACGCTTGCGCAGATCCAGCGCCGATCGCGACAGCACCAGCGCATCACTCAGGCCCTGCCGGATCTCGGCCTGGAACCAGCTGTCGATGCCGCGGTTCAGGAACTCCAGCGAGAAGAGGTAGATGACCACCAGCGGCACTACCGCCAGCGTGCCGAAGATGGCCACGGTGCGTGCCGTGAGGCGCGAGCCGGGAACGTGGTGGCGGTAGTCGCGCACCAGTTGCCGCAGCTTCCTGGCCAGCAGCACCGCCAGCACCACGACACCGCCGAGGTTCACGCCGAGAATCCACAGCTGCCAGCGGCTGTACTGCGCGGAACTCTCCACGCTGCGCGCCAGCAGCAGCAGCACGCCGATCACCAGCACGCCGGCCACGGCGATGATGCCGTAACCGCGCCAGCGTTTTACCGGGGCAATGTCCATTCGTACCAGTCGCTGCTGCGGTTCCAGCTGTCGGACCAGAAGATGAGTCGCCGCAGCGCCTCGGGCAGGCGCCCGCGGCGGATGCCGGCGCGCACCTTGATGGCATAGGTGGCATCGGAATCCAGCTGCGGCTCGACGACCACGGGCCAGCCCTGCACCTGTCCTGCAGCAGCCAGCGCCTGGTCCAGCGCCTGGAAGGATTCCTGCTCGGCGCGATCGGTCTCATGCAGGATGTAGCGCTGGCTGACTGCGTTCCAGGTCAGTTCGCGCTTCAGCGTGATGTCCACCAGCGTGCCGTCGAACCAGTAGCGCCGGTGCTTGTCGACCACCGCACGCAGCTCGAGACTGATGGTGGCGCCGTCCACCAGCGCCACGCGCACATCTTCATTGAGCGGGAAGATGGTGTGCGCGTTGAGTTCGAATACGCCGCCGCGCACGTTCACGAAGGCCGACTGCACGACGATGGGATCGCGCGCCTGCGCAGCATCCACCAGCGCCAGCATTCCCAGCGTCACCAGCACCAGGCGCCGCAACCACGGAGCGGCCGCGCGCGGCATCAGATTCAGCGATCCCTTCATGCCCCCGCCTTCATTTGCAGGCAAGCATAGTAGAAGCCGTCGGTCAGCGCGCCAGGGCCCTCGGTACGCGGAGTGGGCAGCAGCTGCACATCGCCACCCGTGCGGGTGAATCCGGCGTGCGCGGCAAGGAAGCTGTCCACCACCTCCTGGTTCTCGGCACGCAGCACGGAACAGGTGGCGTAAAGCAGGCGGCCGCCCGGGGCCAGCATGCCAGCAGCACGCGCCAGCAGCGCGCGCTGCTGGCGCGCGAAGCCCTCGATGTCACCCGGGCGGCGCAGCAGCTTGATATCGGGATGGCGGCGGATCACGCCGGTGCCGGAACAGGGTACGTCCAGCAGGATGCGATCGAAGGGCTTCCCGTTCCACCAGCCATCGGCCAGCAGATCGGCGCTGACCAGATGTGCGGCAAGGCCCAGGCGCTGGAGATTTTCCGAGACGCGATCGAGGCGCGTGCTGTCGACGTCCACTGCCGTGAGCTGCGCGCCCGGAGTGCGCTCGAGGATGTGCCCCGCCTTGCCGCCGGGCGCAGCGCAGGCGTCGAGCACATGCATGCCCGGCTGCGCATCGAGCAGTTCCGCGGCCTGCTGTGCGCCCGCGTCCTGCACGCTGATCAGCCCCTCGGCAAATCCGGGCAAGGCCGCGACATCGCAGGCCCGCTCCAGCACGAGACTGGTCGCAGCAGCACCGGGCAGCGCGCCCATGCCCTGCGCGGCCAGGCTTTCCTGCATCTGTGCGCGCGAGCCGCGCGCCAGATTCACGCGCAGCGTCATCGGCGGACTCTCGTTGTCCGCGGCGAGAATGGAGTGCGCCGCCTCGGGATACTGCGCGCGCAGTTCGGCGATCAGCCATGCCGGATGTGCAGTGGCCGCAGCCTCGCTGCGATCGATGCGTGCGCACAGTGCATCGTGTTCGCGCAGGAACCGGCGCAGCAGCGCATTGACGAAGCCGCTGGCACCGCGATGGCCGAGCAGCCGCGCCGCATCCACTGCAATATTCACCGCCGAATGCGCGGCGGCGCGGGAGTATTCGAGCTGGTGCAGCGCCGTCACCAGCAGCGCGTGCACCAGTGGCGGCATCTGCTGGCCGGGCTTCAGCAATGCGCCGAGCAGCGGCTCGAGACGCAGGTACCAGCGCAGCGTACCGGAGTGAATGGCGCGCACCGCCGCGCGTTCGCCTGCCGGCAGGGCCAGCCGCTGCAATGCCTCCTCCGCCGTACAGCCTTGCTGGATGACGGCGGCCAGCGCGCGCGTGGCGCTGGCCAGGGCCATGGCGCCGGGCGCGTGCGCGGCGCGCACGGCCACGTTCATGCGAACACCAGCGGTGCTGCATCCGTCCCGCGGCGCTCAGCGTTCAGGAACTCGCGGGCCGATACCGGTTTGCGACCGGCGCGCTGCAACTCGAGCAGCTCGACGACACCGCGACCGGCCGCGACCTGCAGTGCATCGTCTTTCAATCCCAGCAGCGTGCCTGGGGTCGCCGCGCCGGTGTCGGCGGCTGGCTGCTGCGACACACGGCTGAACAGCAGTTTCACAGGCTGTCCGTGCAATGCGGATTCCGCAATGGGCCATGGATTGAAGGCGCGGATCTGGCGATCGATCTGCGCCGCTTCTGCATGCCAGTCGATGCGTGATTCGCTCTTCGCCAGTTTCGCCGCGTGGGTGATGCCTTCGGCGGGCTGTGGTTTCGCGTGCGCGCCGCCGGACTCCAGCCTCTGCAGCACATCGAGCAGCAGCAGCGCGCCGGCGGCAGCAAGGCGATCATGCAGGCTGCCGGCCGTATCGGCGGCCTCGATGCGCAGCGCCTGTTCGGCCAGTACGGCGCCGGTGTCCAGCCCCGCATCCATCTGCATGATGCTCACGCCGGTGGCGGCGTCGCCGGCCTGCAGTGCGCGCTGTATCGGCGCTGCGCCACGCCAGCGCGGCAGCAGTGAAGCGTGGATATTCAGGCAGCCCAGCCGCGGCAGCTGCAGCAGCGTCTGCGGCAGGATCAGGCCATAGGCCACCACCACCATTACATCAGGCTGCCAGGCTGCGAGCTGTGCAAGGGCTTCCGGCGTGCTGGCCGCGCCACGCAGCGCAGTGGGCTGCAGCACCGGGATGCCGCGCGCAGTGGCGAATTCGCGCACGGGACTGGCGGTGAGCTGTCGGCCACGGCCGGCAGGGCGATCTGGTTGTGTCAGGACGCCGACAACATCATGCCGTGCGCACAAGGCCGCCAGCGGCGGGACAGCGAACGCGGGAGTGCCCGCATAGACGACGCGCAGTGTCATGGGGCGCGTTGTGTCTGCAGGCCGGGTGCTAGATCTGGTGCGCCGCGCCGCCACGCGCGCTGGAGCTGCCGCGCTCGCGCCGCTCCTTGTCGAGCTTCTTGCGGATGCGCTGGCGCTTGAGCTCAGAGAGATAGTCCACGAACAGCTTGCCTTCGAGGTGATCCATCTCGTGCTGCACGCAAACCGCCAGCAGCCCATCCAGATCGCGTTCGGATACCTCGCCGCTGGCGTCCTGCGAGCGCAGGCGGATGCGCTGGGCGCGCGGCACATCGTCATAGATGCCGGGCACGGACAGGCAGCCTTCCTCGCCGCTGGCCGCGCCCTCGCGCGAGAGGATCTCGGGGTTGATGAACACCAGTGGCTGGTTCTTTTCTTCGGAGATGTCCATGACGATGAGCCGGTGGTGCCAGTCCACCTGCGTGGCAGCCAGGCCGATGCCCGGCGCGGCGTACATGGTTTCGAACATGTCGGCGATCTGCTGCTTCAGTGCCGCGTCGAAACTTGTGACGGGCGCGGCGCGGGTACGCAGTCGCGGATCGGGATATTCGAGAATTGCCAGCTGTGCCATGGACTTGTCTTCAGGTCTCGAAAAAACTATTAATGTCTCGCCTAATATCCGGCCACTGCTGGAATATTCCAGAGGGGCCGTGACGTAGTGCACAAACCCGGGCGCCTGCTTGGCGCCGGTTGCCGGAAAGAGTTTATAACAGTATGTGGCTCCCACCGCCCGCTGCCGGGCGAGGCCGCCGTGTACAGCGAGGACTAGGGAAAAATGGTCTCCAATCAAAAGGTTATGCGATCCGGCGCCCCGCTTGGAGCCGCTGTTGGCACGCTGGCGGCGCTGCTGCTGCTGGCTGGCTGCAAGACTGCGCCCTCCCCGACCGAAACTGAACAGCCCGCGCCCGTCGCGCACAGCACGGCTGTCGCGCCCCCGGCGGACAACGCCATCGATGTAGCGCTGGCCAACGCCCCGGCCGAGGCGGCGGCGAATTCCGCTTCTTCCGGGCCCGCGCCGGTCATCAATCGCAGCGCGCCGCTGAACTACACCGTCAAGCGTGGCGACACGCTGTGGGACATCTCCGCGATGTACCTGCGCGATCCCTGGCTGTGGCCGGAGATCTGGCATGTGAATCCCTCCGTGCCCAATCCGCATCTGATCTACCCCGGCGACGTGCTGGCCCTGGCCTATGGCGCCGATGGCAGCCCGCAGGTCACCGTGGCGCATGGCAGCACACTGCGGGTGCAGCCGCTGGTGCGCAGCAAGCCGCTGGACGGCCCGATCGCCACCATTCCTTATGAGGCCATCGCGGCGTTCCTGGGCAAGCCTGGCATCGTCACCCGCGACAACATCAAGAAGTCCCCCAAGGTGGCCGCCATGCGCGACCGCCATGTGGTGGCGGGTGAAGGGCAGGAAATCTACGTGGAGGGCCTGGAGAAGTGGGGCCCCGGCCGGTATGCGGTGGTCCATGTCGGCGACCCGCTGATCAATCCCGAGAATGGCAAGTCGCTGGGCTTCATGGGCGTCTACACCGGCACGGCGGAGTTCGCCGCGGCGGACAAGATGTCCAAGGGCCTGCTGACCGACTCTGCGCGTGAAAGCCAGGCTGGTGATCTCCTGTTCGCGGTGGACATGGCGTCTGTAAGGACGGACTTCGTGCCGCGCGCGGCACCGCCCGGAACCGATGGGCAGATCATGGCGGTGGTGGATGGCGTGGCGCTGATCGGCCAGTACCAGGTGGTGGCGCTGAATCGCGGCAGCAAGCAGGGCCTGGAGCCCGGGCATGTGCTGGCCATCGACCAGAAAGGCGAGCGGGTCTACAACGTCACCTGCCGCAATCGCGACGGCAGCCTGCACTGGTGCATGGGCGATCAGGTGCAGCTCCCCGACGAGCGCGCCGGCACCCTGCTGGTCTTCAAGACCTACGAGGACATGAGTTTCGGGCTGGTGGTCTACGCCACGGTGCCCGTGCGTATCGCGGATATCGTTCGCACGCCCTGAGACTTCATTTCACGACGAATACGCCAGAAGGGCCTGCCGACCGCAGGCCCTTCGCGCTTCTACGCTGCGTCGGTGAGCCCACCGACTGAATCCTGCTCTCCCGAGCCATGGCTTATCGCATTGCGCGCTACTGCACTCCCCGCCCGGATCCTGCGGGGAGCGCTGGCGGCTACCGGCAGCATTGAGGCGCTGCTGGGCTGCGGCCGCGCCGAACTGCTGGCGCTGGGCCTCGCGCCGGAAGCCATCGAATCCCTGCGGCACCCGGCACCGGAACTTCTCGAGCGGGATCTGGCCTGGCTGAGCAAGGCGGCGGCAACGCTGCTGCCGCTCACGGCGCCCGGATATCCCCGCCAGCTTGCAGACCTGCCCGATCCGCCGCCGGCGCTGTTCCTCAGGGGAAGAGCTGAACTGCTTTCGCGCCCGCAGATGGCCATCGTCGGCAGCCGGCAGCCCACCGCGGCGGGCCGGCGGATCGCGCGGTCGCTGGCGCAGCAGCTTGGGCAGGCGGGACTGTGCATCACCAGCGGCCTGGCACGCGGCATCGATACCGCCGCGCACGAGGGCGCGCTCGAAGGTTCCGCCGGCACGATTGCCGTCTGCGGCACGGGGCTCGATCTGTGCTACCCGCGGGAGAACACGGCCCTGTTCGAGCGAATCGCCACCGAGGGCCTGCTGATCTCCGAATTCCCGCCCGGCACCGAGCCGCGGCGAACGCATTTCCCGCGCCGCAACCGCATCATCTCGGGGCTGGCGCGCGGCACGCTGGTAGTGGAGGCCGCCGCCGACAGCGGCTCGCTGATCACCGCGCGGCGGGCCCTGGAACAGGGCCGGGAGGTGTTCGCCGTTCCCGGCTCACCGCTCAACCCGATGGCTGCCGGCTGCCTCGATCTGATCCGCCAGGGTGCCCATCTGGTCCGGAATGCGGCCGATGTGCTGGAACATATCCGGATTTCGATCGAGTCAAATACCCATGATAATCATAGACTTGCCCTGCCTCCGGTGACTGGCGACGGCCTCCGGACGTTGGACAAGGAATACGAAATGCTGTTAGATGCCCTCGGCTTCGAGCCGGCCAGCATCGACGACCTGGTCGATCGGACCGGTTTGTCACCCGGCTCCGTCGCCTCCATGATGTTGATCCTCGAACTGGAAGGCAGGGTGGAAACCCGGCCCGGAGCTTTGTTTAACCGCGTTTCTGACCCATGAACGGCACTGTCCTCGACATTCTTATATACGTCTTCGACCGCTACATGTTCGACGAGGCGCCTGAGGTGCCGGAGCGCGAGGCCCTGGCGCGCGACCTGGAGAGCGCCGGCTTCGGCGAGGACAACGTGGAGCGCGCGCTGGACTGGCTGGCCGATCTGGCTGGGGAACGCACCCGCGCCGGCCTGCAACCCCCGCTGCCTGAGCTCGATGTCGAGGTCGAGAAGCGCGAACGCCCGTCGCTGCGCATCTATGCGCCGGCGGAGATGACGCGGCTTTCCGTGGAGTGCCGCGGCCTGCTGCTGTCGCTGGAAGAAGCCGACATCCTCAAGCCCTCCCAGCGCGAGCTGGTGATCGACCGCCTGCTGGCGCTGGGCGCGGACGACCTCAACCTGGAACAGGTGCGCTGGGTGGTGCTGATGGTGCTCTCCAGCCAACCCGGCCAGGAACAGGCCTGCGCGCGCATGGAAACGCTGGTGCTCGACCCCGACACCACGGCGACGCACTAGGTGGCGGAAAACCTCGTCATTGTCGAATCGCCTGCCAAGGCGAAGACGATCAAGAAGTATCTCGGCAAGGATTTCGAGGTGCTGGCCTCCTATGGCCACGTGCGCGATCTAGTGCCGAAGGAAGGCGCCGTCGATCCCGAGCACGGCTTCGCGATGCAGTACCGCATCATCGAGCGCAACGAGAAACACGTCGAGGCCATCGCCAAGTCCGTGCGCAAGGCCAGCTCGCTGTACCTGGCCACTGACCCGGACCGCGAAGGCGAGGCCATTTCCTGGCATCTGTACGAACTGCTGAAGGAACGTGGCGACCTGGAAGGCAAGACAGTGCATCGCGTGGCCTTCTACGAGATCACCAAGAACGCCATCCGCGCCGCGATCCAGGAGCCCCGCGCGCTGTCCATGGATCTGGTCAACGCGCAGCAGGCGCGCCGCGCACTGGATTACCTCGTCGGGTTCAATCTTTCCCCGCTGCTGTGGAAGAAGGTGCGCCAGGGCCTGTCGGCCGGTCGCGTGCAGAGCCCGGCGCTGCGCATGATCTGCGAGCGCGATGAAGCCATCGATGCCTTCAAGCCGCAGGAATACTGGACGATAGACGCCCAGGGCGAGCACAGCGCAGTCACCTTTCCGCTGAAACTCATCGAGTTCAGCGGCAAGAAGGTGGAGCAGTTCAGCTTCACCAACGAGAAGACCGCACGCGAGGTCGAAGCCGCGCTGACGCAGGCCGCCGAAGGCAACCTGAAGGTCGAGAGCATCGACCGCAAGCAGCGCAAGCGCAATCCGGCGCCGCCGTTCACCACCTCCACACTGCAGCAGGAAGCCGCGCGCAAGCTGGGCTACTCGGCGCAGCGCACCATGCGCCTGGCGCAGCAGCTGTACGAGGGCGTGGATTTCGGCGAGGGCGCTGTCGGCCTCATCACCTACATGCGTACCGACTCGGTGTCGCTGGCGCAGGAAGCGGTGACGGAGATCCGCGCCACGATTGAAAAGCTCTACGGCAAGGAAGGCCTTGCCGAATCGCCGCGCGTGTACAAGACCAAGTCGAAGAATGCGCAGGAGGCCCACGAGGCCGTGCGCCCCACTTCGGCGGCAGTCACGCCGCAGCAGCTGGAAGGCCACATCGATGCCGACCAGCTGAAGCTGTACGCGCTGATTTGGAAGCGCGCCATCGCCTGCCAGATGGCGCATGCAGTCTACGACACCGTTGCCGTCGACATGATCCCCGGCAGCGGCAATGCCCCCGCCGGCGCCCGTCATGTGCTGCGCGCCAATGGCTCCACGCTGGTGAAGCCGGGCTACATCGCCGTGTACCAGGAAGGCCAGGACGATTCGCCGGAAGACGACGACGACCACGTGCTGCCACCCATGCAGGAAGGCGACGCGGTCAAGCTGATGGCGCTGAAAGGCCAGCAGCATTTCACCGAGCCGCCGCCGCGCTTCTCGGAAGCCTCGCTGGTGAAGGCGCTGGAAGAGCATGGCATCGGCCGTCCTTCCACCTATGCCTCGATCATCTCCACGCTGCGCGACCGCGAGTACGTGGACATGGACGCGCGCCGCTTCATCGCCACCGACATCGGCAAGATCGTCTGCCGCTTCCTCACCAAGTACTTCACCAAGTACGTGGAGTACGGCTTCACTGCCGACATGGAAGATGAACTCGACGCGGTCTCGCGCGGCGAAGAGCCCTGGGTCACGCCGCTCGAGAAGTTCTGGAAGCCATTCATCGACCAGGTCGAGGAAATCGAGACCAACGTCAGCCGCGAGGAAGTGGCGATGTCGCGCGACCTCGGCATCCACCCGGAATCCGGGCGGCCGGTGTCGGTGCGCATGGGCCGCTTCGGCCCCTTCGTGCAGGCGGGCACCAAGGACGACGAGGAAAAACCCAAATTCGCCGGCCTGCGTCCGGGACAGAAGATGGACACCATCACGCTGGCCGATGCGCTGGTGCTGTTCCAGTTGCCGCGCTCGCTCGGCGAGACGGCCGATGGCGACCCGATCACCGTGTCCATCGGCCAGTTCGGCCCGTACGTGAAGTACGGCGCCAAGTACGTGTCGCTGAAGGAAGATGATCCCTACGCCGTCACCCGCGAGCGCGCCATCGAAGTGATCGAGGCGAAGAAGGTGGCCGATGCGAACCGCATCATCCAGGACTTCGGCATCGACGATATCCAGGTGCTCAACGGCCGCTATGGCCCCTACATCACCGACAAGCAGCGCAACGCCCGCATTCCCAAGGAACGGGATCCCAAGACGCTGACGCTGGAGGAATGCCGCGCGTTGCTGGCGGCCGCTCCGGTGCGTCCGGCCAGGGGCCGCTTCGGACGCCGCGGTGCCGGGAAGAACGCCAAGGCAGCACCGGCGCGTTCAGCAGCCGCTGCTGCAACCGCGGGCAAAGCCGCCGCAAAAACCCCGGCGAAGCGTGCAAAAAAGGTGGCGGCCACAGCGGTCACACCGGCGAAAAAACCCAAGGCCAAAGCAAAAGCCAAGGCGAAGACCAAGGCCACGCCAAAAGCCAAGAGCGCACCCGCCAGCGCCGCAGCAGTGAAACCGGCGCCGGCGCGCAAGAGCGCCTGACCGGTCGATCAGGTCTTCGGCTGATGACGCCGGGCGCATCAGCATATGGGCCGGGTATAACCGGTTTATAACCGCGCACCAACCCTGCTGAAACTCCCGGATTGCTAGCATCCACGGGTTACCCATCGAGGCAGCCTTTCCGATGTCCATTGCGCTGGAGCAGGTCACAAAGCGATACCAGGGACAGCCCGTCGTCAACGACGTGTCGCTGAACGTGGCCGAGGGCGAATTCTTCGTGCTGCTCGGCCCCAGCGGCAGCGGCAAGAGCACCCTGCTGCGCGCCATTGCCGGGCTGGTCGACATCGACCAGGGCAGCATCGCGCTACATGGCAGCGACGTCACGCAGGTGGGCGCCCGCCAGCGCGGCGTAGGTTTCGTATTCCAGCATTACGCGCTGTTCCGCCACCTCACCGTGGCGGAAAACATCGAGTTCGCCCTGCGCGTGCGCCGCATGAAGGCTGCGGACCGGCGCGCGCGCCGCGCCGAACTGCTGAAGCTGGTGGCGCTGGAAGGCATGGACCAGCGCCTGCCCGCCCAGCTCTCCGGCGGCCAGCAGCAACGCGTGGCGGTGGCGCGCGCGCTGGCGCACAAGCCGCAGGTGCTGCTGCTGGATGAACCCTTCGGTGCGCTGGATGCGAAGATCCGCGAGGAACTGCGCCGCACCATCCGCATCGTGCAGCGTGAGCTCGGCATCACCACGGTGCTGGTCACGCACGACCAGGAAGAAGCTTTCGCACTGGCCGATCGCATCGGTGTGATGAACCTCGGGCGACTGCTGGAAGTGGGCGCGCCGCGCGATCTCTACGCCCGCCCCGCCACGCGTTTCGTAGCCACCTTCCTCGGCGCAGCCAACCTGCTGCTGGCTCAGCAGGGACCGGAAGGCATGCGCTTCGGCACCACGCCTGTCGACGCCTCCGTGCGGCAACCTGTGCCCACGGGGCGTGAGCATGAAGTCGTCACGGTGCTGCGCCCGGAAGAGATCGAACTGGCCACCGAGCGCGAGAAACTCAGCAGCAGCTATATCGCACGCGCCGTCGTCGAGGAGATGCAGTTCACCGGCGCGCTGGAGCGGCTGCGCCTGAAGCTGCTGGACAACCAGCAGGCACTGCAGGCCACCAGTGGCAGCGGCGAAGCGCGCATCGAAGTGACGCGCGCCCAGCCGGAGCGGCGCGCACTGCCGCTGGCCATCGGCGATGTCATCACACTGGGCGCCCGCCGGCTGCATGTGCTGCCCACCCCGCTTTCAAGCTTCGCAATCTACGCCGCGGAAGCAGCCGCGCAGGCACTCACCGATGCGCCGCTGCTGGCCACGCTGGCGGCGCGCATGAAAACCCGCGTCGCCACCTGCGCCGATGCAGCGGCAGCCAGCAGCGAGCCGGCCATCACGCCCGGCGTTGCCGTGATTGCAGCCGACGCCACCGCCCCGGAACGCGCCGCGCAGCTGCTGCGCGCCGGCGCCAACGAAGTGCTGCTGCTGAATGCCGACACCGCGCTGCCGCAGCAGGTGTGCATGTACTGGGCGGATGACGCCGCGCGCCACGCCACGCTGGCCGTTGCCGCCAGCCTGCTGCGCCACCTGCCGGCCGAAGCGCTGTGCATTGCCACGGCTCCAGCCGGGCGGCGCGACCCCCTTCGTGCGCAGGCACTCCGTGCACTGCTGGATGCGCGTTCCGAAGCGCGCGCCGCGCATGCACTCGAGACCCGCACGGAGCTGGTCCCGGGCGAAGGCCCCTCCGCCGTGGCGGATTTCCTGTCCGGCCTGGCCGCGCCGCTGCTGGTTCTGGGCGCGGCTGACACCACTGCGGCGCATGCGGCGCTGAACCTGCTGAATGCGCGCCTGCCCGCCATGCCGGTGATGCTGGTGTATCGCGAGGGGCGTGGCTGATGCGCTGGCGCCGTGAACCCAGCGTGATCCCCGGCTTCGGGATCACCTTCGGCTTCAGCACCTTCTTCCTCTGCGCGCTGGTGCTGCTGCCGCTGTCGGCGCTGGTGGCCAAGGGCGCAGGCATGGACTGGCAGCGATTCGTCGCAGTGGTCACCGATCCGCGCGCTGTAGCTTCTTACCGGCTGAGCTTCGGCGCCTCACTGGTGGCCGCCAGCATCAACATCGTCTTCGGGTTCATCGTCGCCTGGACGCTGGTGCGCTACCGCTTCCCGGGCCGGCGCTTCATCGACGCCATCATCGACATGCCCTTTGCACTGCCCACCGCGGTGTCGGGCCTGGCGCTGAGCGCCGTATTCGCCGCCAACGGCTGGCTGGGGCAGTACCTGGAACCCTACGGCATCAAGGTGGTGTATGCGCCGCTGGGCATCACCATCGCGCTGACGCTGATCGGCATGCCATTCGTGGTGCGCACTGTGCAGCCGGCACTGGAGGAACTGCCGCGCGATGTGGAAGAAGCCGCGGCCACGCTGGGCGCCAGCCCCTTCTACACCTTCATCCGCGTCATCCTGCCGGCAGTGCTGCCCGCCATGCTCACCGGCTTCACGCTGGCATTCGCGCGCGCAGTGGGTGAATACGGCTCGATCACCTTCATTGCCGGCAACATCCCGATGCAGACGGAAATCACGCCGCTGCTGATCATCATCCGGCTGGATGAGTACGACTACGCCGCCGCGGCGGCCATCGGCTGCGTGATGCTGGCCATTTCGTTTGCGATGCTGCTGGCCATCAACCTGCTGCAGCTGTGGGGGCGGCGCCGCGTCAGCGCGTCGGCACGCCGATGACCCGCATCCTGCTCATCGGCATCTCACTGGCGTTTCTCGGCGCGCTGCTGTTTGCGCCGCTGGCCATGGTGTTCGTCACCGCCTTCGGCGCCGGCTGGCAGGCCTGGTTCTCCAGCCTGTCCGACAGCGACACGGCTGCCGCCATCCGGCTCACGCTCACCGCAACGGCGATCGTCGTGCCACTGAACACACTGTTCGGCATCTGCGCCGCCTGGTGCATCGCCAAGTTCGAGTTCCGTGGCAAGAGCGTGCTGCTGACGCTGATCGACCTGCCGCTGGCTGTCTCGCCCGTGGTGTCCGGCCTCATCTACGTGCTGCTGTTCGGCGCACAGGGCTGGTTCGGCGCCTGGCTGCAGGAACATGAGATCAGCATCATCTTCGCCGTCCCGGGCATCGTGCTGGCCACCATGTTCGTCACCTTCCCGTACGTGGCGCGCGAGCTGATCCCGCTGATGCAGCAACTGGGCAACGATGAAGAAGAAGCCGCCATCACGCTGGGCGCCGGCGGCTGGTTCACTTTCTTCCATGTCACCCTGCCGCGCATCCGCTGGGGGCTTCTCTACGGCGTGATTCTCTGCAACGCTCGCGCAATGGGTGAATTCGGCGCGGTGTCCGTGGTGTCCGGCAATATCCGTGGCATGACCACCACGATGCCGCTGCACATCGAGAACCTCTACCAGGACTACAACATCACCGGTGCCTTTGCCGTCGCCTCGCTGCTGTCACTGCTGGCTGTGCTCACGCTGATCATCAAGACGCTGCTGGAATGGCGTACCGGAATCCGGCATCGATGAAGCGCAACAGCCTCGGCTGGTGGCTCGCTGCCATCAATGTGCTGATCGTGCTGGTGGTGGCTGCGGGCGTTTCCTGGGTGGCGATCAACCTGCTGGAACGGCAGGCGGATGGGCAGCAGCGCGCGCGGGTGCAGCTGGCCGGCGCTGATGCACGCGCGGAACTGACACGCATAGGCGAAGACACGCTCTCCAGCGCGCGCATCCTCGCCGACCGGCCCACATTGCGGCGCCTGCTGCTGCTGCGCGACCTCACGGAACTGCCGCCGGTGCTGCAGCGCTACTGCGCGCCGGCCGGCCTGGATGCCTGCGCGGTGCTCGAGAAAGACACCGTGCTGGCCACCACGGGCCCGGTGCTGCCCTGGAATGAAATCATCCCGGCGCTGCACGAACAGGGCGAGCGTTTCATGGTGGCGCCGCCCAGCGCTCCAGATGCCTTTCTCGGCGCAGTGGCACCGGTGGGTGACGCTGCTGCCAACCTGCGTGTGGTCGTCATGCATGTGCTCAATGACGAATTCGCACGCCAGCTGCTGCCCCAGGACGGCGTCGATATCCGCCTGCGCAGCTACCGCCATTTCAACAACGCACCCACCGACGAATTCACCAGCCTGAACACCACGGCGCTGGCGGATGGACGCTTCGCCGTCGCCAACATCCGGTCGCTGGGCCTGTACGCCGCCAGCCACACGGTGTTTTCCTCCACCGGCGAAGGCGTGCTGCTCATCGAAACCCGGCTGTCGTCCGCACAGATGGACCGCGACCTGCGCGCACTGCGCATCAGGCTGCTGTGGGTGGCGGCATTCCTCGGCCTGCTGGCGCTGCTCGGCGGCGTGCTGCTGGGCCGCCGCGTGACGCGGCCCACCGAGGCCCTCACAGTCGCCGCCGAAAGGCTGGGCCAGGGCGACTTCACCCTCTCGATCCCACAGGGCGGCCCGGCCGAGATCGGCCAGCTGGCGCGCACCATGGATGACATGCGGCGCAACCTGATCGACCTCACCAGCACACTGCGCCAGCGCGAAGACGAAGCTCGCGCCGTGCTCTCCGGCATTGTCGAAGGGGTCTACGCGGTGGATGCGGATCGTCGCATCAGCTACATCAACGACACTGCGGCCAAGCTGCTGGGCATTGCGCCAGCCGATGCCATCGGCCGCTTCTGCGGCGATGTGCTCAAACCCCGCCCGGTCAACGGCGAACGCCCCTGCGTTGCGCACTGCCCCATCCTGCGCGCGCGCACGAAAGGCTCCGCCACGGCCGTGGAACATCTGCAGACCGTCGCGGGCGAGCGGCGCATGGTGCTCACCAGCGCCGAGCCCGCCGATGGCCTGCAGGTGCAGGTGGTGCGCGATGAAACCGAACTGGAAGCCGTGCGCCGCGCGCGTGACACAGTGCTGGCCAATGTCTCACATGAATTCCGCACGCCACTGGCCGCACAACTGGCCTCCATCGAACTGCTGCGGGAGGGGCTGTACACCCGCACGCCCGCACAGCTGGAGGAACTGGTGCTGTCGCTGGAGCGCGGCACCCTGCGACTGACACAGCTCATCGACAACCTGCTGGAGAGCGTGCGCATCGAGGCGGGCCAGCTGGACATCCGCCACCAGAGCATCGACCTGGCCGAAGTGATCGAAGACGCCATCGGCACTGTCGATGCGCTGCTGCGCCAGCGTGCGCAGCACATCGAGCGGTTGCTGGATGAAGACCTCTCGCTGCAGGGCGATGCATTGCGACTCACGCAGGTGTTCGTGAACCTGCTGGCCAATGCCAGCAAGTTTGCGCCGCAGGGCAGCGCCATCCGCGTCGGCGCAAGGCACGGCGACGGCACGCTCTCTGCCTGGGTGGAAGATTCCGGCCCGGGCCTGCCCGAGGGCGCGCAGGAATCCGTGTTCGAGCGGTTCAGTCGCGGCGGCATGGAGCCTGCGCCCAGTGGCATGGGGCTGGGCCTTTCCATCTCGCGCTCGATTGTGGAGCGACATGGCGGCAAGCTGGCAGCCTCGCGTACAGCCGAAGGCCGCACCCGCTTCACGCTGACCCTGCCCATGGAATCCCGCGCATGAAGATACTGGTGGCCGACGACGATCCGGATCTGCTCGACCTGGTGGCCTACGCACTGGGCCAGACCGGCTACCTGGTCGTGAAGGCCAGCGATGGCACCGCAGCGCTGAGCGCCTTCGAGGCCGAAGCGCCGGACCTGGTGATCCTCGACATCAACATGCCCGGCATGACCGGCTTCGAAGTCTGCTCGGCGATCCGCAGCCGCAGCACCGTACCGGTGATGATGCTCACCGCACGCGGCGAGGAACAGGACCTGGTGCGCGCGCTGGACCTGGGCGCGGATGACTACCTCACCAAGCCCTTCAGCCCACGCACGCTGCTGGCGCGCGTGAAGGCTTTGCTGCGCCGCGCCCGCCTCGAAAAGAGCGCGGAACCCATGTCCGCGGGCCGCGTCAAACTGGATGCCGACGACAGCACGGTGCGCATCGGCAGCGGCCAGCCCATTGCGCTGACCAAGCTGGAATTCCGGCTGATGCAGGCACTGCTGGCGCAGGCCGGCCGCGCCGTGCATTCCGATCGTCTGCTGATACTGGTGTGGGGACATCGCGGCGCCGGCGATCGCCAGCTGCTGAAACAGCTCGTACACCGCCTGCGCCACAAGATCGAGGCCAATCCCGGCGTGCCGTTGCTGCTGCAGACGGCAGCAGTTTCCGGCTACAAACTGGTCGTTGAATAGCGCCAATCCTGCAGTGGTTGCAGGTTCCACCGTGGGCCTGAACCAGTAAACGCTTCGCGGATTCTGGAAAGGTCGGTAATCGAAGGGTCCGTCTCGAGGAGACGCGCCTTTTTTCTTGCCTGCCAGACTGAGACTGGTCATGCCCCACGCCACGCGCTAGCCTTGATCCGCAAAGAGGGAATCGGCGCATGGTCACACGAAGGGATTTCCACAGGATCACCATGGCCGCTGCAGCCGCGGCCTCCCTGCCCGCATCTGCCAGCGCACAGAGTGCGCCCGCGGCGCCGGCAACGGCTGCTGCTGCTGCTGCAGCTGCGGGAGAGAATCGTCGCGCCGAGCCGCGCGCCACCCTCCGCCCGGAGCTGTACGGCACCCACGGCATTGTTGCTGCAGGACGCCACTACACCGTGGAAGCCGGCAGGCAGATCCTGGCCGCAGGTGGCAATGCCTTCGATGCCGGCGCCGCAGCGGTATTCGCCGCGGCCGTCAACGAGATCTCGCATTTCGGCCTGGGTGGCGAGGCCGTGGCAATGGTGTACCAGGCCGGCAGCGGCAAGGTCTCCGTCATCAGCGGCCAGGGCACTGCGCCAAAAGCTGCGAAGCCCGCTTATTTCGCTGCTGCCGGCGTCATACCCGGCAACGGTCCGAACGCCGGCACCATTCCGGCCGTGGTCGACGCCATGGCCCTGTTGCTGCAGCAGTTCGGCACTCTCTCTCTGGCACAGGTGCTGGAACCAGCGCTGCAGCTGGCCGACGGCTTTCCGATGTACGGCTGGCTGCGCACTTCGCTGATCCGCAATCACGACAGCACGGTGAAGTGGGAATGGTCGCGCCGCACTTACTATCCCGACGGCCGCATTCCCGAGATCGGAGAGATCTTCCGCCAGCCCAACCTTGCGGCCACGCTGCGGACCATCGCTGCCGCCGAACGCAGCGCGCTGGCAAAGGGCGCCGATCGCGTGCAGGCCATAGAAGCCGGGCGTGATGCGTTCTACAAGGGCGATGTGGCGCACCGCATCGCCGCTGCCACGCAGGCTGACGGCGGCCTGCTCAGCTACGAAGACCTCTCCACCTACAGGGGTCGCGTGGAAGCTCCCGTCAGCACACGCTTCCAGGGCTACGATGTCCACAAGCCCGGCTTCTGGAGCCAGGGCCCCGCCCTGCTGCTCACGCTGAACATCCTCGAAGCCGCCGGCATCGACAAGGTGCGCCATGGCGGGGAGCTCTACCTGCACACGCTGGCCGAATCCATCAAGCTGGCATTTGACGATCGCAATGCCTGGTTCGGCGATCCCCTGTTCGCCAACATTCCGGCCGAAGGCCTGCTGTCGAAGAGCTACGCCACCGAGCGTGCCGCGCTGATCAGGATGGAAGCATCTCTGGAGCACCGCTATGGCGATCCCTTTGCGCACCAGCGCGGTGGCAAGCATCCCGCCATCGCGTTCCGGCCGCATCGGCTCCAGCTGGCCGGCGAACCTCCTGGCGACACCACTGCCATCGAGATAGTGGACGCGCAGGGCAACCTCTTCAGCTGCACACCCAGTTCTGGCTGGCTGATCGGCGGCGCCTATGTGGCCGGCGACACCGGCGTGCCGCTCAGCAACCGCCTCACCGTCTTCGATCTCGATCCGGCCAGCCCCAATGTGCTGGTGGGCGGCAAGCGGCCGCGCACCACCCTGTCGCCCACGATCGTCACCCGCGGCGGCAAACCCTTCCTCGCCATCGGCACCCCTGGCGGCGACAGCCAGGACCAGCAGATCGCCAATGTGCTGCTCAACATCATCCTCGGCGGGCAGAACATCCAGCAGGCCATCGAATCGCCACGCCTGAACTCGGAACATTTTCACGAGTCCTTCGGTGACAAGCGCGATGCGCCCGGGGTGCTCGAGATCGAGGACCGCGTTCCTGCCAACGTGCTCACTGCGCTGGCGCGAAGAGGCCATCGCATCAGCCTGCCGGGCGACTACGGCATGGGCACGGCCACGGTGGCGGTGGGCGTGAACGAGAAATTCGGCACGCTGCGAGGCGGCGCGGATGTACGCGGAGAGCGCTACGCCTATGGATGGTGACGGCAAAGAAAAGCCCCAGGAGGGATCTCCTACGCCAGGTGCTTGCGGAAATGCGCCAGCGTGCGATCCCAGGACAGGTTCGCAGCCTTCTCGTCGTAGCGCGGCGTGGAGTTGTTGTGGAAGCCATGCTGGGTGCCGTCGTACATATGCATTTCGTATGACACACCAGCCGCCTTCAGCGCCGCTTCATAGGCTGGCCACTGCGCATCGATGCGCTCATCATTGCCAGCGTACTGGATGAGCATCGCGGCCTTGATCTTCGGCACGTCTTCCACTGCGGGCGCCGCGCCGTAATACGGCACGCCGGCCGCCAGATCCGCGCCCAGCGCCACTGCCAGCTGGTTGGTCATGCCACCGCCCCAGCAGAAGCCCGTGGCACCCAGCTTGCCGGTTGAAGCCGCGTTTGATTTCAGGAAACGCGCGCTGTTGATCATGTCCACGCGCAGCTTCGCCTGGTCCAGGCCGGACTGCAGAGTGCGGCCGTCATCATCATTGCCAGGATAGCCGCCCGCGGGAGCGAGCCCATCCGGCGCCAGCGCGAGAAAGCCTGCCGCGCCCAGGCGGCGCGCCACATCCTCGACATAGGGATTCAGGCCGCGATTCTCATGGAACACCACCACCGCAGGAAACGGCCCGCTCCCGGCAGGCTGCACCAGGTAACCGCGCATGGTTCCAGAATTGCCTCCCGGCGACGGGTAGTTCACATAGCGCGCCTTGATGCGCGCATCGGTGAAGGAAATGGTCTGCGCTTCTGCATAGCGCGGAAACAGCGCCTGCGCCATGCCCAATGCCGAGATGCCGCCGATGACCAGCGCCCTGGCACGCGCCAGGAACTCGCGCCGGTCGATATGGCCGTGGCAGTACTCGTCGTACAGGTCGTAGACGCGCTGGTCGATCTGCTGCGTGGCAGCGGGAATCTGTCCTGACGGAATGCTCATGGGAACCTCACAGGTTTCTTGCAACGGCAGATTCTAAGGTTTCTGCACCTGTTCCATCACGCGCAGCACGTTGCCGCCCCAGATGCCGGCGATCTGCTGCGCATTCAGGCCCGCCTCCAGCAGGCTGGCCGTGATGCGCGGATAGGCGGTTGCGTCTTCAAAGCCCGCCACGCCACCGCCGCCGTCGAAATCGATGCCAATGCCCGCGTGATCCACGCCGGCAATCTTGATCACATGCAGCAGATGCGCGACAAACTGTTCATATGTGGCCTGCGGCAGCGGCCAGCGGCGGTTGATCTCTGCCTGCTGTGCGGTGCGTTCGCGCTGCTCGGCCTCCGTGCTCCCGCGCGACTGCCGCACCTTTGCCAGCGCAGCAGTACGCTCGGGGATCGCCGGCCGCTCCACCATGTAGTCCGCATAGGCGGAGACCTGGATGACGCCGCCCTTTGCAGCGATGCGCCGCAGATGTTCGTCATCCACGTTGCGCGGATGATTGAACACAGCCCGCGCGCCTGAGTGGGACAGCACGATGGGATCCGTGGACAGCGCCAGCACCTCGTCCAGCGTGGCATCGGAGGCATGCGAGAGATCGATGATCACACCCAGGCGGCTGGCTTCCCGCACCCATTCACGGCCGGCGGCAGTCAGCCCCGGCGCTTCAGGCCGCGCCACATCCGTGCTGGAAGTTGCCAGGTCGTTGTTGCGGAAGTGCACCGGCCCAGCCATGCGCACGCCGCGCGCGTAGAACTCCGCCAGCAGCACCGGCGTGTCTCCCACCGGATAGCCATTCTCCATGCTGAGGAACACCACCCGTCTGCCGCTGGCCGCAATGCGGTGCGCGTCGGCCGGCGTCTGCGCAATGGCCATGGTGGCGGGGTTCTTCTCCACCAGGGCATGAATGGCATCGAGCCGTACCTGTGCGGCCCTTCGGGCCGCCGCGCGACCCTCCGGCGTCAGCGGCCCCTGCGGGATATAGGTGGCGAAGAAGCCGCCATCCAGGCCGCCCTCGATCATCCGCGGCAGGTCGATCTGCGAACCATCGTCCTCCACGCGGTGCCGCTGGGTGAAGTCCCAGCCCTGTATCTCGAACAGAGCGGGGGTATCCAGATGCGTGTCCAGCGTCAGCGTCTTTTCATGCAGCTGCACGGAATTCGTCGCACAGCCCGCCAGGGCGAGCATCGCCACAACCAGCGCGGCAGGCCTGGCCTTCAGTCGCGATAAGAATTCCGCGGCTGGCAGTTGTTGTTCCTGGGGGTCAGTCACTTCCCGCAGCGTAGCAAACATGTGCCCGCGGATGCAGCGGCGGGCTTTCAGGCCCACCGCCAGGCGCTCAACGCTTGTTGACCGTGTCGAACACGCCCCCGTCGGCGAAGTGCGCACTCTGCAGCATGGTCCATCCGCCCAGCTCCTGCACCGTCACCAGCGTGATCTTCGCGAACTGCTTCTCGTACTTCGCCGCCACCTGCGGATCGCGGGGACGATAGTAGTTGTGCGCCACGATCTCCTGTCCTTCCTTCGAGTACAGGTACTTCAGGTATTCCTCCGCCAGCGCCTTGGTGCCGCGCTTGAGCACCACCTTGTCCACCACTGCCACCGAGGGCTCGGCGAGGATGCTCAGCGAAGGATTCACGATCTCGAACTTGTTCCCGCCGAATTCCTTCAGCGCGAGGAAGGCCTCGTTCTCCCAGGAGATCAGCACATCGCCGACACCGCGCTGGCCGAAGGTGGTCAATGCCGCGCGGGCGCCGGTATCCAGCACCGGCACATTGCGGTACAGCTTGCGCAGATAGTCCCGCGCGGTGGCATCGCTGCCGCCCGGCTGCTTGTGCGCCCAGGCCCAGGCGGCCAGGTAGTTCCAGCGGGCACCGCCCGAGGTCTTGGGGTTCGGAGTCACCACTGCCACGCCGGCACGGGCGAGATCGCCCCAGTCCTTTATTCCTTTCGGATTGCCCTTGCGGACCAGGAACACGATGGTGGAGGTGTATGGCGCACTGTGTTCGGGCAGGCGCGCCTCCCAGTCCGGCGCCAGCAGCTTGCCGCGCGTGACCAGCGCGTCCACGTCGGCGGCCAGCGCCAGCGTCACCACATCGGCCTTCAGGCCGTCGATCACGGCGCGTGCCTGCTTGCCCGAACCGCCATGCGACTGGTTGATCTTCACGTTCTGGCCGGTCTTCGCCTTCCAGTACCTGGTGAAAGCGGCGTTGTAGTCCACGTACAGCTCACGCGTAGGGTCATAGGAGGCATTGAGCAAGGTAGCCGGGGCCGGTGCGGGAACGGCAGATGCCGCAACCGCGCCAAGGCCGAGAGCCAGAAGTGCAAGTCTGCTGAAGCTCGCTCTTTTCACGGATTGACTCCTCTCGGAATTAGAAAGACCAGGTCAGCGCCAGCGCGCCGAAGAGCGGGTTGCCATGCGGCGATGCATTGGGCGCATCCCGCAGCAGCTCCCCGCGCTGCACCCAGGTGGCGTTGAGCTGCGTGCGCAGCTTCTGCGGCACGATCCAGTAGCGCAGTCGCATGTCGAGCTGGTAACCCGCATAGCTGCCGGAGTTGCCGCTGGGGTCGCCTATGCCGCTGGTGGAAAACGTGTCGTGCCGGTCCGCAGCCCACAGCCAGAACCCGGTCAGATAAGCATCAAGCCGCGGCGAAGGCTTCACTTCCAGGCGCATGCCGGCCAGCTGCACGTTGGTGCGGGCCACCATCCCGTATATCCCCGATGGCGCGAAATCCGCGCTGCGCGAACCAAACAATGTGTCGAAGCGCTGGTATTCATCGCTCGTTCCATCGCCGCTGGCGTAATCGAACTGCAGCGAAAGGCGCGGCTTCAAGGCCGCATCGAAGCTGTAGCCGGCCGATGCATGCACCATGTACGCGTCCACATCCAGTGTCCGCGCAGTGGCCGAGCTGCCTGCGCTGACCGTGCCAGTCTGGTAGATGCCTTCGACTTCGAAGTCCCCGCGCCGCACGGCCGGAGCGCGCAGTGCGCGCAGGCTGAAGCTGTGCAGATTCCGGTCCCGCGAAGAGCGCGATCCATGATCCTTCTCACGGATGCCTACATACAGCATCTCGCCCTGTATGCCGCCCGGCAGCAGGTCCGGCCGCGACAACAGCGTGCCCCACATCTGCTGGTCCCAGCCCACGTGATCCAGCTGCGTGTCATTGTCCAGCAGCGAATCGAAGTCGTCGGGCCGGCGCTGCTGGGGCAGCACGTAGAACAAGGACCATTGCGTGCGATTGCGGAAATGCAGGTCCGTGTACAGGCCGGTGGAGCCCTGCGGTGTGTTGCGGAATTCGTCGGATGCCACCAGGCGGCGCGAACCCACGTTCAGCAGGAAGCGGCCCAGCAGCACGGTTGCCGAACTGCCCTCGCCGAACGGCGCCGCGAATTCACGCTGCACGCTCAGCTGCACCGGTTCCAGCGTGTTCACTTCGTTGGCGGTGAGATAGCTGCCGGTGCCGGTCTCGTAGGCGCGGCTGTCGGAGAGCATCGCCGCCAGCGTCCATCCGCCGTGTTTCCATTGCGCGAGGATGTCGCTGCGAATGGCCAGCATCTGGTCGTCTGCGTCGTAGCCGGGGCGATACTGGCCCGCAAGGTATTCCTGCCGGATCCGCACGTTGCCAGCCAGGCTGAAGGGGGAATCTTCGGCTGCGCCCGCGGGCGCGCCTGGCGCTGCGGCCGCCAGTAGTCCCAGGGCCGTCACGACCAGCCCTCTGAGGGCTGGCCGGGAAACGGGCAGAATTGCTCGGAATTGCGCGTCCACGGATAACCCTGCGGAAAGGGCCGCGAATCATACCCTCGGCGCAGGGCAACGCCCAACCGGGAACGCGGTGAAGGCGCCAGGCGGGGGCGCAGCACGCGTTCCCGTTTACTGACGGCAGGTTGTAGCTGCAGCTTCAGAACTGCACCCGCACTGTTACGCCATAGGCACGCTGGTCCGCCGGCTGTCCGGCGATCAGGCCGGTGTTGCTCGGCGTCGTGGCCAGCACGTCGAAGTACTGCTTGTCGAAGGCGTTCTTGACCCAGCCGTACACATCCCAGCTGTCCGCGCTGCGGTAGCCGAGGCGGAAATTCGTCAGGCCGTATCCGCCCACATCCGTGTAAGCGGAACGCGAGGCATTGGAGGACCAGCGGCTGCGGGCGAAGCCGTCGTAGCCGAAGTACGCCTGGCCATCACGGCCCAGGAACTTAGCCGGATGCTGGTACTGCACACCCCATGAGCCGGCCCACTTCGAAATGCCGGGCAGCCACTGCCCCGAGATATCGCAGTTGGCGGGGCTCAGCGCGCCCGGCGTGCCCGCCGGTCCAGGCTCCTGCGAGCCGGTCGCTATCGTACCGCCCGAAAGTTCCGGCGGGCACGGCGCGTCGGGGAAGCTCTGGTAGGTGCCATCGGTGTAGGTACCGTTGACGTACAGATTCCAGTTGCTGTTGGGCCGCCAGGAGAAATCCGCCTCGGCGCCTTGCACCCGCACCTGATCAGCATTGGCCAGGTAGCCGCGCAGCACGCCCACCGCGTTGTTGGTGACCGTCGCCTGGTAGTCATCCACATCGGTCCGGAAGACCGCGAGGTTGAATATGGCGTGACTACCCAGTTGCGTCTTGAGGCCAACTTCATAGTTGTTCAGCTTCTCGGGCGCCACGGTGGCGGCGGACTGTATGGGATTGCCGGCGGAATCCGCGGGCAGGCCATTCAGCGTGATGCCACCGGTCTTGAAGGTGCGGGCGTAGGTCGCGTACACCAGCACATCGGGCGAGATCTCGTATGCCAGCTTCAGGTCGCCGGAGACATTCCAGTCGCTGAAATCCGCGTCATACGTCTGTGGCGCCAGCACGCCCCGCTGCTGCGTATGGCGCGGGCCGGTGATCGGGTTCGTATAGAAAGGATCAGTGGCCAGCGCGGGCAGCGTCTCGCCCTGGCCATTGATCACCGTGGAAGCATAGGAACCTGTTTTTTCATCGTAGTTCAGGCGCACGCCCGGCTCGATGCGCAGACGGTCGGTCACATGCCAGGACAGCTGGGCGAAGAGCGCAGCGCTGGTGTTCTCGAAGCCGATGTCGTTATAGGAGGTCAGGCCGTTCAGCACTGAGGGATCCTGGGACAGCGCCGCGTTCGAGCCAGTCGGGGCAATCAGCCAGCGGCTGGCTGCCGGACCCTGCTCCTGCAGGCCGTCGGTATGCACGGTCTGCTTGTAGCCGAACAGGCCGACCACATAGTCGATCTTGTCGCCAACGTAGTTGTAGCGGAATTCCTGCGTGTACTGGTCCTGGTGCGAGGGATTCTCGGACTTGCTGGTGACAGCGAGGCCCGTGAAATCGCGGTCGTTCTTCGGCAGCCAGTCCCAGTAGCGCCAGGAGGTCACCGAAGTGAGGCTGCCGGAACCCAGGTTCCAGACGGCGCGCACAGCGGCCCCGCCCAATTCGTTGCGGGCCGAAAGTTCCGCATCGACATCCGTCAGACGGTCATAGGGATCCGTGCTCGGGGGCGCATACGGTTGAATTCCGGCCAGCGTCGGGTCCGTGTCCTGCAACGCGGCCAGCTGCCAGTACTGGCGGTTCGCCGCGCGCTGCGTGGTGCCCACGCGCACGAAGATCTGCGCGCAGCATTCCGCGTTCTGCTTGTTGTAGTCGCCGGACAGCGTCACGTCGAGGCTGTCGGAGGCCTGCCACAGCACCTGGCCACGCACACCGATGTTGTCCAGCTCGTTGATGCGATTGCCGGTGGCCACATTGAATATCGGGCCGTGGCGGCTGCTGGTGGATATCGCCACGCGAGCCGCCACGGTGTCGGACAGCGGACCCGACAACGCAGCCTTGGCCTGGTAAAAGCCCAGGTTGCCGGCCGAGATCTCCGCACTGCCTTCCGGCGCGAAGGTCGGCGCGCGGGTGGTGATGTTGATCGCGCCCGCCGTGGTGTTCTTGCCGTACAGCGTGCCCTGTGGTCCGCGCAGCACTTCCACGCGCTCCACGTCCAGGAAGTCGAAGGTCGAGGAAGCCGCGCGGCTGTAGTAGACGTCGTCGATGTAAAGACCCACGCCCTGCTCGATGCCATCGTTGGTCAATCCGAATGGCGCACCCAGGCCGCGGATGTTCGCGGCGGAATTGCGCGGATTGGAGGAATAGAACTGGATGGTGGGCGCCAGCTGCTGCAGCCGCGCCACGTTGAAGCTGCCCGTCTCCTCGAGCATGGCAGCGTCCACCACCGTGATCGGCAGCGGCACATCCTGCAGCTCTTCCTCACGGCGCCGCGCCGTGACGGTGACCTGCTCCAGCTCCCCGGCGGATACCCCTGTCGCACCCGCGGCCACGCCCGCCGCGGCATCTTCGCCCGCGAGAATCACGCCACCGGGCAACGCTGCCGCCACAAAGCTCGCCACCAACCAATTCCGCAATTTCACTCTGAAACTCCCGTTTGAATTCATCAACGGCAGCCAGAGTCGTCGTATGGCGGTTACCCGGTCAGTCTCCTCGTGGTTAGCAAGCGGTGACAAAGCCGCGCAACAGTCAAATGAAGGTCGCGTGCAATTGCTAGAATCCCCTGAAAATGCAGTACAAACACGCTTTTCACGCTGGCAACTTCGCGGACGTGCATAAGCACATCGCCGTTATGCAAGTCCTCGCCACTTTGCAAAAGAAGGCCAAGGGCTTTCTTTATCTCGATACCCATGCTGGCGAAGGCCTGTACGACCTGCACGGCGCCGACGCCCGCCACAGCGCGGAGAGCGAGAACGGGTTCGGGCGCCTGGAACAGAGGCTGGCCAGTGCTCCCGACGCCCATCCGGCTATCCGCGGCTACATGGACACCATCGGATTCATCCGCAAGGCCAGCCACTCGCGGCACCTCTATCCGGGTTCGCCCCTGCTGGCCGCCGCGATGCTGCGCGAGGTGGATTCCGGAATCTGCGTGGAGTCGCAGGCGCCCATTTCCCGTGCCCTGCAGCGCGCACTGGAAGGCACCCCGGGAGGCGCCTCGCTGCGGGTCATTCACGGCGACGGCTACCAGGAGATCCGCAGCCTGCTCCCTCCGGCGCTGCGTCGTGGCCTGACCCTCATCGACCCACCCTATGAATCCGGCGAGGAAGAAAAGCAGATTTCCAGCGCGCTGGTCGCAGGGCTGGAGCGCTTCGAAACCGGCGTGTTCGCGCTGTGGTATCCCATCAAGCGGCAGCACGAGGCGGATCTGTTCGTCGCGCGGATACTGCGCGGCATCGAACGCCCCGCACTCACCGCCGAGCTGTGCGTGCATGCGGCAGATCACGCCGCCGGCCTCAACGGTTCCGGCATGCTGATCATCAACCCTCCCTGGCAGTTCGATTCAGATGCCGAAGCCTGGCAGGCAGAGCTGCACACACTGCTGGATGGAACCGGCGGCAGCAGCGTGAAGTGGCTGCGCACCGGCTAGAATAACCAGGATGAGTGCACCGGATCGCTACGCAGTCATCGGCCATCCGGTCAGCCACAGCCGGTCGCCATTCATCCACGAACGCTTTGCCGCGCAGACCAGCCAGCCGCTGATCTACACCACCATCGATGCGACGCCGGAGCAATTCCTCGCCACCGCGCGCACCTTCTTCGCCGAAGGCGGCAAGGGCCTGAACATCACGGTGCCGCACAAGGAGGCAGCGCTGCAGCTGGTGGATGAACTCACGCCGCGTGCCCAGCGCGCCGGCGCGATCAACACACTGGCTTTGCGCAGGACCAATGCAGCGCAGGACCTGAGCCTCCTGGGCGACAACACCGACGGCGCGGGCCTGGCACGAGACCTGCTGAACAATCACCGCGTCATGATTGCCGGGCGCCGTGTGCTGCTGCTGGGCGCCGGCGGTGCAGCGCGCGGAGTGCTCGCGCCACTGCTGGGCCTGAAGCCCAGCGGGCTGACCATCGTCAACCGCAACCTCGCGCGCGCGCGCGAACTGGTTGAAAGGTTCCGCGACCTGGGCCATCTGCGCGCCGTCGGCTACCCGGACCTCGGCAACGAACCCTACGATCTGGTCATCAACGCCACGGCGGCCAGCCTGGCTGGTGAACTGCCGGCATTGCCTCCCGGCATCGTCGACTCGCGCAGCATCTGCTACGACATGGCCTATGGCCGCGAAGACACGCCCTTCGTGCGCTGGGCATTCGATCGCGGCTGTGCGCGTGCGCTGATGGGCTTGGGCATGCTGGTGGAACAGGCTGCCGAGTCATTCCACCTGTGGCGTGGGCTGCGGCCGGATACCGCCTCCGTGCTCAGCGCATTGACGGCCGAGCTGCGCGGCTGACGCCTTGATGAAAAACGGGAAGCCGCTTGCGCGACTTCCCGTCTTCGGGATCTCCAGGATTCTGGAGTCTGTCTCAGCGCGGCGGCGGGCCGCCTGCGCCACCACCCGGAGGACCAGCCGGACGGCGGGCAGCCATCGAGGCTTCCCAGGTCTTCTTCTGCGCATCGTTCAGCACTGCACCGACATCGGTGTTCAGCTTGGTGCGCGCGGCACGCATGGCGCCCATCGCTTCCTGGCTCGGGGGCGAGCCCGGTGTCATCGCGGCGCGCATCTTGGTCTGGTCGGCGATGTAGCCATCGAGGATCTTGTCGATCTTGCCCTTCTGGTCAGCCGTGAGGTTGAGCGCCGCATCATCCAGCGCCAGGCGCTTGGACATCCCTGCCTTGTCCATCTGGCTACCGCCCATGCCCATTCCGCCACCTGGCGGACCACCGCCGGGCGGGGCCTGCGCCACCACATCCACCGCCATCATCGTCATCGCGCTGGCGGCTACCGCCACCAGCATTCCACGCAGTTTTCTGCTGTCCATATGCCCCCCGGGGCTCTGTTGAGTAAGAACAGACATGATAGCGCGCCCACTGGCAGGCCAGCGGCCTCCGGCCTGTGCGGCGCGAAGATTACGAACTCGTAATTCGCCCCTGCAAAGCGGCGCGCGCCCGCGCGGGCTGGTCACTGAACAGCGCGTCAATGCCTGCCGCGACAAATGCGCGGATTTCAGCGGCCAGATCTCCTGGCGCCGACGGCTCTGCACCGCTGCGCAGCGCGCGCGGCAGGAAGTGATTCTCCGCACGGAAGGTCCACACATGAACTGCCAGCCCTGCTGCATGCGCGTCCTGCGTCAACGATGTCGGCGCAAGGCTTCCGTCCTCAGTCTCGCGCATGGCCAGTTCCTTCTGAACACCGATGGCCTGCGCATAGCAGGCAATGTCCTTCAGTCCTTCGGGTGTGGCCATGTCCTGGTACCTCCGCGCCTGCTCATCCCCGCCAGCGCAAAGATCCCAGGGCCCGCCTTCAACCTGCATCAACTGGACCAGCGGGTAGGCGCACTGCTGGCGCAACGCCTGCAGGTTGCCGACCTCGAAGGACTGTATATACACCGGCGCGCCTTTCGCGCCCGACTCCAGCGCACTGAGCAGTAGCGGCTCGAGCGCCAGTCCCAGGGCCGCAAAATGCGAGGGATGCTTGGTTTCCGGATACACGCCCACGGCCTGCAATCCCTGCGCGCGGCGCGCCACATTCACCTGCGCAAGCAGCTGCAGGATCTCCTGCAAAGTCGGGATGGAAAACTCCCCGTCATGCCGCGCGTTCTGCGGCCGCAGTTCCGGAATGCGCTCACGCACACGCAGGGTCTTCAGCTCCGCCAGCGTGAAATCCTCGGTGAACCAGCCTTCCACCTCCACGCCATCGATGCGCTGGCGGCGACGGCGCGCGGCGAATTGCGCATGCGTCGCCACATCCGTGGTGCGGCTGATCTCGTTTTCATGGCGCGAAACCAGTACGCCATCGCGCGTGGCCACCAGGTCCGGCTCGATGAAATCCGCGCCCTGCAGGATGGCGAGCGCGTAGGCAGGCAGCGTGTGTTCCGGCAGGCTGCCGCTGGCTCCCCGATGCGCGATGAGCAGCGGCACGGCCATGACGATCAGCGCATCGTGACCAGTTCTTCGGCGATCGTGGGATGGATGGCCACGGTATCGTCGAAGTCGCGCTTCGTCGCACCCATGCGTACCGCCACTGCAAAGCCCTGCAGCATCTCCGCCACGTCCTGGCCGGCCAGATGTACGCCCACAACGCGCTGCTCGGGCCCGACGGTGACCAGCTTCATGCGGGTCTTCGGCTTCGCCGTGCCGAATGCGTAGTACATGGGCACGAAGCTGGACGAATAGCATTTCACCGCATCGCCAAAGCGCGCACGCGCCTGCGGCTCCGTCAGCCCCACGGTACCCAGCGCGGGATGGCCGAACAGCACAGTGGGAATACTTTCATAGGAAAGCCGCCGGCCTTCCATGCCTCCCCAGATGCGATCAGCCAGCCGCCTTCCGGCCGCGATGGCCACCGGCGTCAGTGTTGCCTTGCCGGTCACATCTCCCAGCGCGAACACGCCAGGCACCGATGTCTGCTGGAATTCATCCACCTCGATGTGGCCGCGCTCGTCGTGGCGCAGACCCACGCCGGCATCGATGAAATCGGTGATGGGCTCGCGTCCGGTGGCGAAGACCACCGCGTCCTGCGCCAGCAGGCGTTCGCCGTTGCTGAGGCACACCTCTATGCCGCGCCCGTCTTCAGCACGCTCCAGTTGCGTGGGCGCCGCCTGGGTGATGAGCTTTGCGCCGGCCTGCTGCAGGCCTTCGTGCGTGGCCTCGATCAGCATGGGTTCGAACTCGCGCAGCAGCGTCCCGCCGCGAACCACCATGGTCACTTCACTGCCCAGCGCCGCGAACACGCCGGCGATTTCGATGGCGATGTAGCCGCCGCCGACTACCGTGACGCGCCGGGGCCGTTCCGGCAAAGCGAAGAACCCATCCGAGTCGATGCCAAGTTCCGCCCCGGGGATCGTGGAACGGTGTGGACGGCCACCCGGGGCCAGCACCACCCGCTCGGCCGTCAGCCGTTCGCCGGCTACTTCGACACTGTGCGCATCCAGCAACCGCCCCCAGCCGCGCAGCAGCGTGACCTTGCTCTTCGCCAGGTTGGTCTCGTAGATGCCATTGAGTTTCGCCACGTAGGCATCGCGTACCGTCTTGAGCGCCGTCCAGTCATGCCCGCCCACGGTGACATCGAAGCCATAGCCCTTCGCGTCGGCAAGGCTGCCCACCAGTTCGGCGGCATTCCACATCAGCTTCTTCGGCACGCAACCCACGTTGACGCAGGTGCCGCCCAGCCGGCCGGCCTCCACCAGCGCCACGCGGGCGCCATATTCTGCAGCGCGGCGGGCCGTGGCGATGCCGCCGCTGCCGCCGCCGATAACGACCAGATCGTATTGGTAGGCCATGTACGGATGGTAACCCTGCGCCCGGCGGCCGCGGCGCATGTGCAGATGCATGCCGCTACAATAAGGAGATGAACACCTCCAACCCGCTGCTGCACCCCGCCACCCTGCCCGCTTTCGACCAGATCCGGCCGGAACATGTGGCGGCGGGGATCCGCGAACTGCTGGACGAGAGCCGTGCCCGCATCCGTGAGATCGAGCAGGCCGAAGCGCCCACCTTCCGCAATGTGATCGAGCCGCTGGAGGAACTGAACCACCGCATCTCGCGGATCTGGTCACCCGTGGGCCACCTGAACGGGGTGATGAACAACGAAGAGCTGCGCGCGCAGTACAACGCCTGTCTGCCGCTGCTCTCCGACTATGGAACGGACCTGAGCCAGAACGAGAAGCTGTTCCGCGCCTACGAGAAAGTGCGCAGCAGCGAAGCCGCCGTACTCGATCCCGAGCAACTGGCGGTGGTGGATCATGCGCTGATCGATTTCCGCCTCGCTGGCGTGGCGCTGGATGGCGCAAAGAAGGAGCGCTTCAAGGCCGTGATGCTGGAGCTCTCCACCCTCGGCGCGAAGTTCGAGGAGAACGTGCTCGACGCCACCAATGCCTTCACCTTCGAAGTCCAGGCGCATGAACAGCTGGCCGGCCTCAACGCCATGATCGTGTCGCAGGCGCGAGAGCGCGCCGAGGCCGCCGGCAAATCCGGCTGGCTGCTGGGCCTGGACCAGCCCACCTATGTGGCCGTGGTCACGGATGCGCGTTCGCCGGATCTGCGCAAGGCGTTCTACCAGGCATGGAGCACGCGGGCCTCGGACCAGGGTCCCACCGCGGGCCGCTTCGACAATTCCGCCGTCATGGAATCCATTCTGCGGCTACGCCACGAGACCGCGCAGCTGCTGGGATTCCGGGACTATGCCGCGTACGCGCTGGCCCGCCGCATGGCGCGCAGCGTCGATGAAGTGCTGGCCTTCCTGCGGCAGATCGCCGCGGCCGCACGTCCCGCGGCGGAGCGCGAACTGGCCGAGCTCACGCAGTTCGCCGGACGCCAGCTGGATGCCTGGGACGTCACCTATTATTCGGAGCGGCTGCAGGAAGAGCGCTACAGCATCTCGCAGGAGGAGCTGCGCCCCTACTTCACGCTGCCGCGCGTGCTCGATGGCCTGTTCGCGGTGATTCACCGGCTGTTCCGCATCTCCTTCCGCCAGCGCAGCGACGTGTCGCTGTGGCACGCAGACGCGCGCTACTACGACGTGCTGTCAGCCGATGGCGCGGTGCTCGGCGGCTTCTATCTCGACCCCTACGCCCGCCCCAACAAGCGCAGCGGCGCCTGGATGGATGACTGCGTCGGACGCAAGGACATGTCCACCGGCTCGGCGCTGCCAGTGGCCTATCTTGTCTGCAACGCGCTGCCGGGAGCCGATGGCCAGCCGGCGCAGCTCACGCACGACGATGTAGTCACGATGTTCCACGAGTTCGGGCACGGCCTGCATCACCTGCTGACGCGCGTGCGTTACCCCTCCATCTCCGGCATCAACGGCGTGGCCTGGGATGCAGTGGAACTGCCCAGCCAGTTCCTCGAGAACTACGCCTGGCAGCCCGAGGTGCTGCGCGAGATCGGCCGGCACGTGGATACGGGAGCAACGCTGCCAGAGGACAAGATCGCACAGCTCTTGCGCACGCGCAGCTTCCAGGCCGGGCTCGCCACCCTGCGCCAGGTGGAGTTCGCGCTGTTCGATTTCCGGCTGCACGCCGAGTACGACCCGGCGCGTGGCGGCCGCGTCCTGCAGATTCTCAACGAGGTGCGGGATGAAGTCGCGGTGATCCGCCCGCCGGAATGGAACCGCATGCCCAACAACTTCGGGCACATCTTTGCCGGTGGCTATGCAGCCGGCTACTACAGCTACAAGTGGGCCGAGGTGCTTTCGGCCGATGCCTTCTCTGCCTTCGAGGAAACCGGCATCTACAATGCCGACACGGCGCAGCGCTTCGTGGACAACATCCTGTCACGCGGCGGCAGCCGCCATGCGCTGGATGCCTTCGTGGCATTCCGCGGCCGCGCGCCGGACATCCAGCCGCTGCTGCGCCAGCACGGCATCGCCTAAGCTGCCCTGGCCTTGGCGGGCTTGAAGGCCAGCTTGCGCATCGCGCCATCGAGGCTCTGGCGCGAACGGCCATAGGCTTTCCAGGGCGCGTTGCCGATGGCAAGGCGCTGCTGGAAATCACGCACGGACCACTGCGGCGCCGCCGAATCCAGCTCCTCCCACTCCATTGGAACCGAGATTCCCATGCCGGCGCGCGCACGCGCCGACCAGGCGGCCACCGTGGTCGCACCGCGTCCATTGCGCAGGTAATCCACGAATATCTTGCCGATGCGGTTGGACGGACCACTCTTGGCGACGAAGCGCTGCGGGATCACCTGCGCCATATGCTGCACGATGGCCTGCGAGAATCCCTTGACCGCCACCCAGCCATGCGCCGGCTTCAGCGGCACCACCACGTGCAGTCCCTTGCCGCCGCTGGATTTCAGGAATGCGGTGAGCTTCAGTTCCTGCAGCATCGAGCGCATCAGCCGCGCGGCGTCGCGGATTTCGTTCCAGCCCACGCCCTTGCCCGGATCAAGGTCGAAGATCATGCGATCCGGCGTTTCGATCGCGGCAGCCGTGGCATTCCATGTATGGAGTTCGATGGTGTTCATCTGCGCAGCGGACAGCAGGGCTGCTGCGGAAGGAATGACCAGCAGCGCGCCATTGCCTGGATCCAGCGAGGGATCCAGCCGTTGCACATGCGGCAGCGATCGCGCCTCGGCATGTTTCTGGAAGAACATTTCGCCGCCGACACCGGCCGGTGCGCGCAGCAGCGCCACGGGCCTGTCCTCCAGCTGCGGCAGCAGCAGCGGCGCAACCTGTGCGTAGTACGCCACCAGCTCGCCCTTGGTGATGCCGGTGCTGGTGTCGATCACGCGATCAGGGTGCGTGATGCGCAGCCCCGCAGGCAGCTTCAGGGGCTTCGCCTTCACCGGCTTCGACGCAGGCTGCACCGGCACTTCGCGGCGGATGCGCCGCGGCTCCTTGTCTTCGCGCAGCGCATGGAATACCGCCTGGCGCACGTTGTTTCCCTGCGTCCAGCCTGCAAAGGATACTTCCGCGACCAGCTTCGGCCGTACCCAGCGCGGCACCACGCGGCGTGTCGTGCCAACCTTCTCCGGGCCTTCCGTGAAAGGTGTTTTTGCGGCTTCGATACCATCGAGGCGTTTGCGCAACGCATCGAGTGTGCGGGTGTCGAAGCCCGTGCCGACATTGCCCGCGTAGCGCAGCTTTCCCTCGGCATCGTAGACCCCGAGCAGCAATGAGCCGAGCCCGGACCGCGAACCTTGCGGCTCCGTGAATCCACCGATCACGAACTCCTGCCGCTGCCCCACTTTGAGCTTGATCCAGTCGCGACTGCGCCCGGCCTGGTATGGCGCATCGGAGCGTTTGCCAATCAGCCCTTCGAAGCCCGCGCTGCCGGCGGCCGCCAGCAGCTGCTTCGGATCACCTTCGAGGGTTTCACTGAAGCGCACGGGACCATGCCCGCCCTTGCCCAGCAGCGTGCGCAGCCGTTCGCGCCGCTGGGCCGTGCCCAGTTCGCGCAGATCCTCGTCATCGTGGAACAGCAGGTCGAATACGAAGTACTGCAGATCAGCCGTGCGGTGCGCATCGAAGGCATTCTGCAGTTTCTGGAAATCCGGCGCGCCATGCGCATCCAGCGCCACCAGCTCGCCATCCACCCAGCCCCGGCCCAGCTTCATCGCGCGCAGCGCTGTGACAATGCCGGGCACGCGCTTCGACCAGTCATGACCATTGCGGGTGATGCAGCGCGCACTGCGTGCGTCGAAGCGCGTCAGCAGCCGGTAACCATCCAGCTTGAGCTCGTACTCCCAGTCGCCTTCCGGCGGTGCATCCACCAGCGTGGCCAGCTGCGGCGCCAGTGACAGCGGCAATGCCGTCTTGCTGCGCCTGCGCGCCTTCACCACCGCGGTCTTGCGCTTCGGCGCAGGCGCGCCGATCACGCTGTCCGGCTGCTCCTCCACCACGTCGAAGTCCGCGCTGCCGCGGGCAGCATCATCCTTTTCCTTGATCAGCAACCAGGAGGGCTGCCGCTCCTCTGCGCGCCCGCGCATGCGCACCAGCGTAAAGCCGCCGCTGAGCTTCTCGCCCTGCAGCCGGAATTTCAGCTTGCCCTCGCGCAGGCCGCGGCGCGCATCTCCCAGCGGCTCCCAGCTGCCGCGATCCCAGACGATCACCGATCCGGCGCCATAGTGCCCGTCTGGAATCACGCCCTCGAAGCCACCGTACGACAGCGGGTGATCCTCGACCTGCACCGCCATCCGCTTCACCGCCGGGTCCAGGCTGGGGCCCTTGGGCACGGCCCAGCTCTTCAGCACGCCATCCACTTCCAGGCGGAAGTCGTAGTGCAGCCGCCGCGCCGCATGCTTCTGCACGACGAAATGCAGCGCCTTGCCCGCACGCGCGCGCGCGCCTTTGGGTTCCGGCGTGTGCCGGAAGTCGCGTTTGCGGTTGTACAGTCCGAGGGAGTTGCCCGGGGAAGCCACGGAATGCCCGCCTGCTCAGGCAGCCCGGCTGCGGCGCGCCCGGCTGCGCGGCTTGCCGTCCTTGAGGCTCTGTTTCAGCAGCTGCGTCAGATCGATGATCTCGGCGCTGCTGCGCTCCTCCGGCTTTTCCTCCTCCGGCTGGGTGACTTCGTGCGTCTTGCCCGCCTTGGCCTTGCGCTCCACCAGCGCCATCACCTGCGAGCGGAAGGTGTCCTTGAACTGCCCGGGCTTGAAGGACCCGCTCATGCTCTCGATCAGCTGCTCGGCCATGGTCATTTCCGGTGCACTGAGGCCCGCGGCCTTGACGCCTTCCTTCGGCAGATCGAGCCCCTCGGTGTCGCGGAGATCCGATTCCCAGCGCAGCAGGTCCAGCAGCAGCACGCGGCCCGAAGGCACCAGTGCCGCCAGGTGCTGTTTGGTGGAGATGACCACCCGCGCCAGGCCCACCCTGCCGCTGCGCTGCAGGGCCTCGCGCAGCAGCGCATACACCTTCTGGCCCTTGCCGGTGGGCGCCAGGTAATACGGCCGGTCGTAGTACATCAGCGGGATTTCGGCAGCCGGAACGAAGGTTTCGATCTCGATCATCTGCGTGGAGCGCGGGTAGGCGGCCTTGATCTCCTTGTCGTCCAGCACCACGTAGGTGCCATCGCCATGCTCGACACCCCGCACGATGTTCTCGCGGGTGATCTCCTTGCCGGTGCGCTTGTTGATGCGCCGGTAACCCACCGGATCCATGCTGCGCTTGTCCAGCCAGTCGAAATCGATGCCGGTTTCGCCACTGGCCGGGTGCAGGCTGACCGGTATGTGGACCAGTCCGAAAGTGATGGCGCCTTTCCAGAGCGCGCGGCGTGCGCTGGCCATGGGATCTCCCTTTCGCGTGAGCCTGCAACGTAGCGTTGCAGCGGCGGGGACGGCGATGGGCTGTCACAGTGTCCGGCTGTGGGAATGCGCCTACCGGCGGCGCGTGCTAATTTCGCCGGGAAGGTGATCAGGGACTCCCTGACTTTGACATATCAAAGGGCCCCTTCTTCCGAAAACTGTGGCGGCAGTCGTGTGTCGGTGCAGTGGGGTTACATAGACTCATCGGCATGTTGATGACTTCCGCCACCCAGTACAGCGCCCGCCGCAGCGACTACGACGTCACCAACACGGTCCGCGTGAGTTCCGCCGCCGACGTGCGCGATGCCGTGCAGTCCCTTTTCGAGCGCGCCTGGCCCGGCGCGCCATTCAGCCCCATCGCACGCGCCTTCCACGATTTCGAGCTGGCCTTCACGGGACGCATGCCGGGGTACTTCGGCGTCGACACTGTCTACCACGACCAGCAGCACACGCTGGATGTGACCCTGGCCATGGTGCGGCTGATGGCCGGCTACGAACAGGTGCATGCCGGCACGGCGCAGGCGCTGGGCGCGGAGCGCGCTGCAGTCGGTGTGTTCCTCGCGCTGTTCCACGACGTGGGCTACCTGCGCGAGCGCAACGAGGCCGCGCGCAATGGCGCCGAGTTCACGCGCAACCATGTGTCGCGCAGCGCGCGCTTCATGGACTTCTACCTGCCGACCATCGGCTTCGCGCACTGGACGCGCATCACCGGGGAAGTCGTGCATTTCACCGGCTATGAACGCCCCTTCGACGTGATCGGCGCGCATGTGAAGGATCCGCGCGACATCCAGCTCGGCCACCTGCTGGGCACGGCCGACATGATTGCGCAGATGGCGGACCGCTGTTACCTGGAGAAATGCCGCGACCGGCTGTATCCGGAATTCGTGCTGGGTGGTGTTGCCGTCGCCGCAGGCGCCAAGGGCGACCAGGACGTGCGCTATGCCTCGGGCCTGGACCTGCTGCGGCAGACTCCCGGCTTCATGGAAGAAACCAGGCTGAAGCGGCTCGACGCCGCCTTCAACCATGCCTATCGCTACCTGGAGCCGCTGTTCGGCGGCAGCAACCCCTACATGGAATCGATCGACCGCAGCCTCGCCTTCCTGCGCCAGGTACTGCGCAGCGAAAGCTGGCGCATGTTGCGTCGTAGCTCGCAGGTCTTCGCTGCCGAACCGGATTCCCTCACCAGTGTGCGCGGCCTGATGGCCAGCTATTTCAAGCGAGCCTGGTCCCGGGAGGGCTGACCGGGTCGTCGATGTTGCACACATAGCGTGCAAAGATCTCCGCCAGCCGCGGCCTGACCGCCGCATATCCATCCAGCGCCGCCCCTTCCAGCGCCTGCTCCAGCATGCCCGGGGAGAACTGCCTTAGTGCTGCCCCCGCCACCTCTGCATGGCTCAGGTGCCAGGGCTCCGGGCGTACCCCGCCCCGGAACGCGGCATAGGGGCGGAAGAACCCATGGGCCTCGGCATTGGCATCCAGCCACTGGTTGAGTTTGCCGAAAACGCCACCGGGCGCGTACTCCTCGGCCGAGAGCTGCACCACGTATCCCGGCGGCACCGCCGCCGCATCGTAGGCATCGAAATCCGTGCCCCAGTGGTGCCGGCTGGCGCCAGGAAGTGCCGACCAGACCAGGATGGCGTCGACCATTTCATCGGGGCTGAGGGAGGCGGCATCGAGCAGTTCGCCGCCGACCCCTCGCAGCTCACGCTCACCGCGGCACTTGCCGTTCCAGATCGCCAGTTGCCGGTCGAAATCGCGATAAGAGGAGGCAGGCCGCAGGTCGATGCCATCGCTGAAAGCTGCCATGTGCAGCGCCAGGAAAGGCAGCACCACTTCCCGATGCAGGCCGCAGCGCGGCTCGTCCAGATCCACGATGTGGTCCCGGCTTCGCCCGGTGAGTTCTGCGGCGGAAAAGTGGGTTGATTCGGCCATGGCGCATTCTATGCGGCACCCCCCATGCCCGGTTAGTATCCTTTCGTGTCCAGCCTGAAGACCAAAGTTGCTGCTTTTGCTGCATCCATAGCGCTGCTGCTGCTGCTGGGCAGTATCGCCGCCTACATGCTGCTGCGCCCCGAAGGACCAGGAGAGCAAAACGGCGTCGTCGCCTGGCTGGCGATGCTGGTCGCCGCCGGCGCCATCCTCGGTACGGCGTATTTTTCCTTTCTGCACGGGCGGCGCATGTCACGGACGCTGCAGCAGCTCAAAGTCAGTACCGAGCGCATGTCGCAGGGGGACTTCACGCAGCCGGTGCCGACCCTGCGCAGCGATGAACTCGGTGTCCTGCAGCGAACGCTCGACCAGATGCGCCAGAACCTGGCCGATACCACCATCACCAAGAACTACCTAGACAGCGTGCTCAACAGCATGAGCGACGCCGTATTCGTCGCGCGCCCGGACGGTGTCATCCGCTTCACCAACGTTGCGGCACAGCGCCTCACCGGCCTGGAGGCGCTGGACCTGGAAGGACGCACGGTGGCTTCGCTGCTGCACACCGCGGAAGACAGCGATGCCGATGTGATGCGGCGTGCCAACGAAGCCGGCGAGGCCGTCTTGCGCACGGCTTCGGGCCAGACAATTCCAGTGTCTTTCTCCGGCTCGGTGATCGACGCCCCTGATTCGCAGTTCTCCGGCCAGATCTACCTGGCGCGCGACATCACCGACCGCAAGCGCGCCGAGCGGCGCATCCGCTATCTGGCCCGCTACGACGCGCTGACCAAGATCCCCAACCGCATGCAGTTCCAGCACCTGCTGCAGCAGGCCATCGCGCGCGCGCTGCGGGCGCGAACGGGCCTCGCGCTGCTGTATCTGGACATGGACCGCTTCAAGGAAGTGAACGACACCTTCGGCCACGGCGCAGGCGACCGTGTCCTCGAGGCGCTCACCGAGCGGCTCACCGCCGTACTGCCGGAAGGCACGGTGCTCGGGCGCCTGGCGGGCGATGAATTCGCGCTGTTCATCGACGGTATTTCCGAATCCACTGCGCGGGACGTCGTGCGGCTGCTGTCGCAGGACATCCTGTCCGTGGTGGCGCAGCCCTTCCACATCGGCCAGCAGGAGGTATTCCTGTCGGCCAGCATCGGTGTGGCATTGTGCCCGCGCGATGCCGAGAACGTCATCGACCTCATCCGCAACGCCGATGCGGCCATGTACTACTCGAAGCAGAACGACGGCAATTCCTGCGCCTTCTATTCGCCGGAGATGAACGCCGCCTCGGTGGAGCGGCTGATGCTGAAAAGCAAGCTCAAGCGCGCCATCGAACGCGACGAACTGGTCATCGCCTACATGCCCAAGGTCGACCTGCGCGACGGCCGCATCATCGGCGCCGAGGCGCTGCTGCGCTGGCGGCTGCCCGGCCATGGCGACATCCCGCCCTCGCAGTTCATCCCGCTGGCGGAGGAAAACAACCTCATCAGCATCATCGGCGAATGGGTGCTGAACCGCGTGTGCATGGACTACCGCGCGCTTGCCGCTGCGGGCCATGCCCCTGGCCGCATCGCGCTGAACCTGTCGCTGAAGCAGCTGCGCCAGGCCAGCTTCATCCTCGACTGCAAGTCGGTGTTCGCACGCCACGCCGTCTCGCCGCGGCAGCTTGAGCTGGAGATCACCGAAACCACGCTGATGGCGGACCCGAAGCGCACGGTGGGCATGCTCAATGAGCTGGCGGCGCTGGGACTGCATCTGTCCATCGATGACTTCGGCACGGGCTATTCGTCGCTGTCAGCGCTGCAGCAGTTCCCGATCGGCACGCTGAAGGTCGACCAGTCCTTCGTGCGCAACGCCACCAGCAACCGCAGCGACGCAACCATCGTGCGCACCATCATCGAGATGGGCCACAGCCTGGAGATGCAGGTGGTGGCCGAAGGCGTGGAAACCCTGGACCAGTACCAGTTCCTGCGCAGCGCCGGCTGCGACTTCGCCCAGGGCCAGCTGTTCGGCGAGCCCTGCAGTGCGGAGGCGCTTGGCGCACTGCTGGCGCGCCAGCTGGCCACCTCTATTTCCCCGTACGCGCCACTGCTGCCGCCAGGCATCGTTGATTCGCCCGCCATCCGCGCGCGCTGAGCGCATGGAGCCCAGCCGCCGGCGCTTTCCCATCAGGTACCTCGTTGCCATCGCGGCGCTGCTGCTGTGGACGGCGACGGCCTGCTGGCATGCCTACAAGCCGCTGCCGGAAGGACTGCATGTGCGGGGCGAGAGCATTGCAGTCGACACTTCCGCACTGCGCTTCCTGACTGACCAAACCTCCGCCAACTTCTACGGCGAGCGCTCGGCGCGGTCCAGCATCCACGCCGCCACGCTGGAACTGGTGGCCAATGCCCGTGATTTCCTGCTGCTCGATTACTTTCTCTTCAACAGCCAGCCGGGCCCGCTGGGAGAGCTGCGTTATGAGGGTGGCGTCCGTCCGGTGGCCAATGAACTGACCAGGGCGCTGCTGGATCTGCATGCAGCGCAGCCGCAGCTGCCCATCCTGGTGATTGTCGATCCCATCAACAACTACTACCGGCGCAGCCGCCTGTCACCGGAGCTCGCTGCGCTGGCGCGGGCGGGCATCGATGTAGTCACCACAAGGCTGGATACGCTGCGGGATTCAAACCCCCTGTACTCCACCAGCTGGCGGCTGCTCATGGGCTGGTGGTTGAAGGCCACCAACCGCGGACGCTGGCCGAACCTGCTGGATGGTTCCGGCCCGACCCTGAGCTTTGGCGCGCTGTCGCGCATTCCGCATTTCAAGGCCGATCACCGCAAGGTGGCGCTGACCGGTGATGGAGCCGGCTCGCTGCTGGGCATTGTCTCCTCGGGCAATCCGCACGATGCCAGCAGCGCGCATTCCAATGTAGCGCTGCAACTCAGCGGCGAGGCCCTGCGGCCACTGCTGCGCAGCGAGCTGGCCATCGCACGCATGTCGGGCTGGCAGCCACGCGCCGCCAATGCCGCGCTCACGGCGCCGGCACAACCTTCCGCCGGCGCCACGGCAGCGGTCGGCGGTGACAGCTCCGCCACCATTCTCACCGAGGGCGCGATCCGCAGCGCGCTGCTGGAAAAACTGGCTGCGGCAGGCCCTGGCGATGCCATCGACATTGCGCAGTTCTACTTCTCGGAGCGGCTGGTGATCAACGCCCTGCTGGCAGCGGCGCGGCGCGGCGCGGCCGTGCGCGTGGTGCTGGATCCGAACAAGGATGCCTTCGGCTTCGAGAAGTCCGGCATTCCCAACCGTGAAGTGGCCTCCGAGCTGATCGCCGCCAGCGATGGCGCAATCCACCTGCGCTGGTACCGCACGCATGGCGAGCAGTTCCACAGCAAGCTGGCGGCGATCCGCCATGGCGCACGGCTGTGGCTGCTGCTGGGATCGGCGAATTTCACGCGCCGCAATCTGGGCGACTACAACCTGGAAGCCGACGTGGCCATCGATACACCGGCCAATGGCGCGCTGTCTGCAGCGGTGGGCACATGGTTCGAGGCAATGTGGAGCAACCGGCCCGGCGCCCAGGAATACACCGCCGATGCCGAGCTGTACGCCGAGCCTTCACAGGCCCGCTACTGGCTGTACCGCTTCCAGGAAGCGACCGGGCTGTCTACTTTTTAGCGTCGTTGCGCGCCAGCTGCGCGGCATTGGCGCCGACTGCGGCCACGGCCTTCTGCGCCGCCTGTTCCAGCGCAGCGACGATCGCCCCGACACGATTATCCGTGGCCATCTGCTCCGCCTGCCCGTCGCAGCGGCCCAGCACCCGCCGCGGCGCCACGGTGGTCAGCACGCATTCCATCGCCACATGCGCGGTGGGCGCGGCGTTGCCAGCCGGATAAGCCGCCTCGAAATGCCGCACGGTCAGCAGCAGTTCGTAGTTTCCCTGCATCGAGCCTGGCTCGGTGCCCACGGTCATCTGGAATACACCGGCGCCGGACAGCGCCTCGACAACGAACGCCGTCAGCACCTTGGGCAGCGAAGCGCCCCAGCGGCTGGCAGCCAGGTGGTCCAGTTCATTGCCTGCACGAGTGACGGTGATGAAACTGTTGTCCAGCCCCGGCTGCACCTCCGGCCGCACCACGCGCAATATGCCCGGCACCGGCTCGACGGCGGCGCCGGCAGGCGCAGCAGGCCGCAGCACATAGACCTGCTCGGCCTCGCGGTCGCTGCGCAATCCCCCGCTGCAGCCGGCCAGCAGCAGGCAGCACAGCGGCGCCATGCGCCACGAAAACATCCTGTTTCCCTGCCTGCTCACCGCGGCACCTTAACACCGCGTTGCGGCGCCTGATAAAGGATCTGCGAGGGATCATCGCGCAGTGTCTGCGTAAGGTCGTGGAAGGATTCCGCCGCGGCGCGCGCCTGTTCCAGCGTGCGCTGCAGCTGCGGCAATCCATCGCGTGTGAACGCTGCGACATCGCCCTGGTTCTGGTCGATGAACTCGCTGATACCCTTGCTCGCCGACTCCAGCTGTCCGGCGGTGCCGTTCAGCCTTTCCACCAGTTGCGAGAGTTGCGGCGTCATTTCCACCGTGGAGCTGCGCACCTGCTCGGCCAGCCGCCGCACTTCCTGGCTGGTGGAGTTGAGCCCGGTGACCAGCGTATCGACCTTTTTCATGGTGGCCGGAAGATTGGCGCTGACCTCGTACAGGTTGGCGATCATGGCTGCCAGCGCCTCGGTGTTCTCGGAGGAGAAGATCAGCTGCGCGCGCTGCATGAGCTCCGCCGCGCCGCCGGCGATCTCCGGCAGGCTGGAGAGGAAGCGATCGAAGTCCGATCTCACCGAGGCGATGACCGGATAGTGCTCGCTGGGCACCGCAGGGAAATCCTCCTGTCCCGCAGCCTTCTTCTTCAGGTCGATGAACAGCAGGCCGGTAATGCCCACCAGCGACAGCTGCGCGCGCGTGTTCTCGTCGATCGGCGCTGCCTTGTCTATGCTGGCGATGACCTGCACCCGGTCACCACCACGCGTGTCCAGGCGGATGCGGCGCACGCGCCCTACGTCCACGCCCAGGTAACGCACTGCGCCACCCTCGGAGAGCCCGGAGATGCTGCCGGAGAAGTAGATCTCGTAGGGAACGTAGCTGCGGCGGTCGCGCCCTTCCGAGTACCAGTAGACGAACATCACTGCCATCGCCGCGACCAGGATGACGAAGGCGCCTACTGCGGTGTAATTGGCTTCACGTTCCATGTGTTTTTGCCCCCTGCGGCGGGGCCGCGGCCTGCGTGCCGAAACGCACGGCCCTGGTGCCGTGGAAATACGACTTTATCCAGGGATGCGGATGATCAACGATGCGCTCGCGCACGTCCTGCACCATGTGGCGGTCGACGATGACACCGACGCGCTGACAGATGCGGAAAATCGTATCCAGATCGTGCGTGATCATCACCACCGTCAGTTCCAGTTCCTGCTGCAGATAGGCTATCAGGTCGTCGAAGGCCGCGGCACTGATCGGATCCAGCCCGGAGGTGGGCTCATCCAGGAACAGCAGCGGCGGATCCAGCGCCAGCGCGCGTGCCAGCGCCGCGCGCTTGACCATGCCGCCGGAGAGCTGCGAGGGATACTTGCCGGCGGCTTCCTCGGGCAGTCCTACGAGCCGCAGCTTCAGGTGCGCCAGCTCGTCCATGGCGGAAGGCGGCAGGCGCAGATGCTCGATCATGGGCAGCTGGATGTTTTCCCGCACGGTCAGCGAGCTGAACAGCGCGCCGTGCTGGAAGGTGACGCCGTAGCGCGCCTTGGCAGTCCGCAGTTCCTCGCCGTCCAGCTGCGTCATGTCCCGGCCTTCCAGCAGCACCTGCCCCGCCTGGGGCCGGCGCAGCCCGAGGATGGAATGCAGCAGCACCGACTTGCCGGCGCCGGATCCGCCCAGGATGCCGAACACCTCGCCACGCTTCACCTGCATGTCCAGTCCATCGTGCACGACCTGCTGGCCGAAGCGGTTCACCAGCCCGCGCACTTCCACTACGAACTCCGATTCGCCAGCCATCAGAAGTCCAGCTTCATGAACAGCACCGCGAACAGCGCATCGGCCAGCAGCACCAGGAAGATGGACTGCACTACCGCCACGGTGACCAATCTTCCCAGCTCGCGCGAGGAACCGCGCACCTGCAGGCCCCGGTAGGTGCCCGCGGTAGCGATCAGCATCGCGAACACCGGTGCCTTGATGATGCCGGCCCAGAAGGTCGTGGGAGCGATGGCCTCGTTGGCCCGGTTGATGAACTGCAGCAGCGGCATGTCCAGCAGCACATGACACAGGATGGCGCCGCCGAGCAGGCCGATGAGATCCGCAACGAAAGTGAGCAGCGGCAACGCAATCATCAGCCCCACCGCACGCGGCAGCACCAGCGCCTCCACTACGTCGACACCCGTTGCCTTCAGCGCGTCGATCTCCTCGTTCAGCTTCATCGAACCGATTTCCGCCGCGAAGGCGCTGCCGGTCCGGCCCGCCACGATGATGGCCGTCAGCAGCACGCCCAGCTCGCGCAGCACGCCCACGGTGATGAGATCCACTACGTAGATATCGGCGCCGTAGCCGCGCAGCTGGCTGGCCGAAAGGTAGGCGATGATCACGCTGATCAGGAAGGCGATCAGCGCCACGATGGGAATGGCGGTGATGCCCGTGTCGTAGACATGCCGCGCGACGGATATCGGCCGCAGGCTGCGCCAGTGGCGCAGCGAGCGCAGCTGCGTGGTGGCGACAAGGCCAACGTAGGCCAGGCCGTGGCGCAGGTCCTTCACGCGTTCGAGCGTGGTCCGCCCCAGTCTTTCCACCGGACTGTCTTCCAGGGGATCGCGCAGCGCCGCCGGCCGGCTGCTGGCATCGGCGTACAGTGCGTGCCGCACCAGCTGCAGCGAACGGGGCTCGCCATCGGGAAATTCCACCGTCACCGAGCCGGCGGCAAGCCGGCGGGTCAAGTCATCCAGCGCCCATGAACCGGCCATGTCCAGCCTTGCCGCGGAGCGCGTGGCAATGCGCGCACGCCGGACGCCCGCCAGATCCAGGGCGCCCTGCTCTTCGAGGATCGACTGCAGGCTGGCGGCATTCCAGTCGCCGCGCAGTGCCAGTTCCAGAACTTCGCCTTCGCGCCGGCTTTCAAGGAAAGCCATCCATGGACCTCAAGGTTGCCTAGGTGTCGTCGCGGTATCTGCGCAGACGTATCACGATGTACAACATTCCGGCGGCCACCGCGAGCCCGATCCACAGCGCGGGCCTTTCCAGGCCCTCGGCCGGATTGCGGATGGGCGTCATGCGCTCCAGCGCGAACCGCCAGACATGGTTCGAATGCAGGAGCAGGCTCTCGCACACTCCCAGCACGATCACCGGCAGGCTGGCCATCAGGTACGGAGAACGGCTGGACACCACCGATGACAGCATGAACCAGGCGAACAGCGGGGCGAACCACAGCATGGTCTCCAGCAGGCAGGCCAGCACCCACCCCTCGGCGTGCAGCCAGTCAGCGAAGTTCCAGCCGCCCACCATCTCCGAGAACCCCGGCAAGCCGGCCGCGGCAATGGCATAGGTGATGGGATAGGTCACCGTGGCCACGACAAAAGTAGTGAGCGGCAGGATGAGAGCAGCCACGCCGAACTTGCTGATCACCGTCTGGAAGTCGGACACCGGCAGCGACTTCCAGAACAGGATGCTGCGGTCCTTGCGCTCCGCGTACAGGCAATCCAGCAGGTAGAACAGGATGACGATGGACGAAATGAAGAACAGCTGCGTGGCCATCGCCACCAGCCCGAACTCCACGCCGTTGATATCCAGCGGCCGGTTCCTGGGCCAGGGAGTGAAGCCACCCATGTGTGAAGATGCCATCACCACACCGAAGGCCGTAAGCACGATGAGGATGCCGGCCGTGACCAGCGGCGCCAGCCAGAGCCAGCGGTGTTCCCACAGCTCGCGGCGGACCAGCGTGGGATAGACGCCTTTCATGCGGCCTCCTTCTGCATGCGGGCAACGAACAGGTCGGCGATGGTGGGCGTGCCCACCTCCCCCAGCACGGCCAGCTGGTCCCTTGGCACGTTTTCGTAGAACAACACCGTGCGTCCCAGTATCGAGCGCTCATTGAACGGCCCGAACGATCTCGCCGCGGACAGCTGATCCGGCCTGACTATGAGCTGCGAATAGCGCTCGCCCAGCTGGTCCACCGGCGTATCCAGGGCAATGCGGCCCTGCTCGATGAAGATCACATCGGTCAGCAGGTATTCGATCTCCTCCACCTGGTGCGTGGTCACGAGGATGGTGCGTTCCTCGTCCATGTAGTCATTCAGCAGGGTGTCGTAGAAACGCCGGCGCACGAGAAGATCCAGCCCCAGCGTCGGCTCGTCCAGCACCAGCAGGCGTGCGCGGATGGCCAGCACCAGCGCCAGGTGCAGCTGCGTCACCATGCCCTTGGAAAGCTCGCGCACCTTGTGCGTGAGCTTCACGTCGGTAATCGACAGGAACTGCTCGGCACGCTCGCGGTTGAAGGCTGGATGCACACCCTGCACATAGTCCAGTGCCTGCCGAACGCGCAGCCACTTGGGCAGCACGGCCACATCGGCAATGAAGGAGACTTCCGTCATCAGCAGGCCGCGCTCGGTGGTGGGATCCCTGCCCAGCACCTTCAGCTGGCCGTCGTAGGGCGTCAGGCCCAGCAGCGACTTGATCACCGTGGTCTTGCCGGCGCCATTGCGCCCGATCAGCCCCACGATGCGCCCCGGGCCGACGGTGAAATCCACCGCTGCAACGGCCTGCGTGCCGCCGCGGTATTTCTTGGAGAGGCCGCGGGCCTCGATGATCGGCGTCATTACTTCTGCTCCGTCCTGGTTGGCAGTGGCGGCGTGGCCACGCCAGTGTTCTTGCTGTTCAGCAGTTCTTCGGTGGAAAGCCCCAGCCGCTGGATCACAGCCTGGACTTTCGGCCACTCGATGGCGAGGAAGCGCTGGCGCTCGTCCTTGTGCAGTGTCGCGCTGGCGCCCGGTGCGACAAACATTCCCAGGCCGCGGCGCTTCTCCACCAGCCCTTCGTCGGCCAGCTGCTGGTAGGCCTTCAGCACGGTAAGCGGATTCAGCCGGTATTCGGTCGCCACCTGCCGCACAGAGGGCAGGGCCTCGCCTTCCTTCAACGCCCCTTCCAGCACCATGGCCACGACGCGGTCGCGGAGCTGGCGGTAGATGGGTTGGGACTCGTCCCAATTGGCGTCGATCGGACTCACGGGGTGCCCATCATGCGGTATCGGCGGCGCGCCCGGGAGCCACCTTGGCATCACCGAGGGCGGGCGCGGGTGGATGCGCAGCGTCAGCCGGAACCGGCACGCCAGCCTCTTCGCCTGCAGTAGCGGCTGCATGCACGGGATCCAGATCGAACCACACCATCACGCTGCCCAGGGACAGCCACAGGCAGAACAATGCGCTGGAGAAGAGCTTTGACGCCCACCCGCGCTCTTGTTCCGCCCTTGATATGACCGTGCTCATGAATCGCTCTTTTGTGTCAGTTATGAATCAATTGCCGGGGATTTCAGATTCCGATCAGGTTGCGCAGCGGTGCGGCGACCACTGCAACCAGCTTCGAGCTGAAGCCGCTCGCCGCGCCGGTGAAGACCACGGCTGTGCTGGTGGCGATGAAGGCGGTGGTGACCAAAGCCATGCCGAAGGCAACGGCGCGCGTGACCAGCCCGATGCCGAGGTTGTCGTTCCTGATGTCCATGTCCGTACTCCTGTTTCGTCTCTGGGGTAGCGGGAACACCCCTCTACCTCTCTGGTGTTGTATTCAACTACAACACTAGTTAGGTGTCAACACCCCCTGCGAAAAATGTTGCCCGGTAGAATCTGGCCCCTTCCGCCCCGCCGGGGGCCCCTTCGCTGCCTTGGAGACCCGATGAAGAAGCCCGTTACCGTCACGATCACCGGTGCCGCCGGCCAGATCGGCTATGCCCTCGCCTTCCGCGTCGCCTCGGGACATCTGCTGGGCGATGACCAGCCGGTGAACCTGCATCTGCTGGAGATCACCCCGACGTTGCCGGCATTGCAGGGCGTGGTGATGGAGCTGAACGACTGCGCGTTCCCGCTGCTGAACAAGGTGGTCGCCACCGATGATGCAAAGGTCGCGTTCCGCGATTCACAGGTTGCACTGCTGGTCGGCGCGCGGCCGCGCGGGCCTGGCATGGAGCGCAAGGACCTGCTGCTGGCGAATGCGCAGATCTTCTCCGCACAGGGCAAGGCGATGAATGAAGTCGCCGATCGCAACATCAAGGTGCTGGTGGTCGGCAATCCCGCCAACACCAATGCGCTGATCGCGCGCGCGAATGCGAAGGATCTGAACCCACGCAACTTCACCGCGATGACGCGGCTGGATCACAACCGCGCGCTGTCGCAGCTGGCGGAGAAGACCGGCACGCATACCACCGACATCCGCAGGCTCATGATCTGGGGCAACCACTCCTCGACGCAGTATCCGGATCTCTCGCATGCCACCGTCAGCGGCAAGGCCGCGAAGTCCCTGGTCGACCAGAAGTGGATCGAGGAGACGTTCATTCCCGTCGTGCAGCAGCGTGGCGCCGCCATCATCAAGGCGCGCGGCGCATCCTCGGCTGCGTCAGCCGCCGCTGCCGCCATCGATCACGTGCACACCTGGGTGAAGGGCACGCAGGATGGCGACTGGGTCAGCATGGCCGTGCCCTCGGATGGCAGCTACGGCATCAAGGAAGGTCTGGTGTATTCGTACCCCGTCACCACGAAGAACGGCGAGTACGCCATCGTGCAGGGCCTGTCGGTGGATGAGTTCAGCCGCAAGCGCATGGATGCCAGCGAAGCCGAACTGCGCGAGGAACGCGATGGCGTGAAGGACCTCATCTAGCGCGATTCCCCGACAATTCCAGGCTTATCTGACGAGGTGGATGATATGAAGCGGCTCAGCCTTGCCCTCTGCTCGACCGTACTCACCAGCCTGGCCCTTGTCGCCTGCAAGCCAAAGACGCCGGAGCCGCAGGCAGCCGGCGGGCTGAGCATTCCTGCGCTGCAGCCGCAGCAGCGCACGCTGGCCAATGGGCTGCGGATCTACGCCCTGCCCGATGCCAACACGGCCAGCGTCTCGGTGGCCGTGTGGTACGACGTGGGATCGAAAAACGATCCGGCAGGGCGCTCGGGTTTCGCGCATCTGTTCGAGCACCTGATGTTCAAGGCCACCGCGAACATGCCTTCGGAGTACTTCGACCGCATGACCGAGGACGTCGGCGGCTTCAACAATGCCTCCACCGCCGACGACTACACCAACTACTACGAGACGGTTCCGGCAAACCACCTGGAACGCGTGCTGTGGGCCGAGGCCGAGCGCATGGGCTCGCTGGTGGTGGATGACGCCGTGTTCCAGTCGGAACGGCAGGTGGTCATCGAGGAGTATCGCCAGCGCATCCTGGCGCAGCCCTACGGCCGGTTGCTGGGACTGTACCTGTCGCAGGCGAACTTCGACGTGCATCCCTATGGCCGGCCCGGCATCGGCTCGATCGCCGACCTGGAAGCCGCAACCATAGACGACGTGCGCGCATTCCATGCCGCGTACTACCGTCCGGACAACGCCGTCATGGTGGTATCCGGAAACTTCGATCCGAAGCAGCTCGACGCCTGGGTCGACAAATACTTCGGACCGCTGGTTTCCCCGAAGCGACCGATCCCGCGCGTCGCCGCGGTGGAGCCTGCCCGCGCGGCGCCGAAGTCGCTCACCTTCTACGAACCGAATGTGCCGCTGCCGGCCGTGCTGATCAGCTGGCCGGCGCCGGCTGCCAGCAGCCCGGACATCGCGGCGTGGATGCTGCTGGATGCCATCCTGCAACGCGGACAGTCCTCGCGGCTGTACCAGTCGATGGTCTACGAGCAGAAGCTGGCCGCGCAGGTGGGCTCGAGCTTCGAGATCCATCCCGATCCCGGCAGCTATGCATTGCTCGCCATCCTCTCGGCGGGAAAATCCGCCGACGAAGGCCTGAAATCCCTGCAGGCCGAAATCACCAGGGTCCGTGACAACCCGGTCACCGCCGCCGAACTGGATGAGGCGCGCAACGAGCTGATCACCGAAACGCTGGAGCAGCGCGAGACCTCCGATGGCCGCGCCGACGAACTGGCGCGCTCGGTCATCCTGTTCAGCGACCCACAAGCCTCCGACAAGCTGCTGGCCAGGCTGCAGACGGTGACGGCGGCCGATGTACAGCGCGTGGCGAAGACGCTGATGGACGACAGCCGCTCGGTCACGATCCGTTACCTGCCCGAAGCGGCCAACGCGAAGAGCGACAGCATCGGCGATTCGAAGAACATCCAGACAGCGAAGATCGAGATTTCCGCTGCAGAGATTCCGACCTACGCGCTGGCTCCCGAAGCCGCGCGCAAGCAGCCGCCGCAGCCGGGACCGGCCGTGGCCGCGAAGGTGCCCGGAGCCTCGGAGAAGACCCTGGCCAATGGCCTGCGCGTGATCGTGGCGAATCGCCCCGGACTGCCACTGCTGGCCGCTGATCTGCGCCTCGCGGCCGGCGCTGCGCTGGATCCGGCAGATCGCGCCGGACTTGCCACCATGACGGCGGACCTCGCCACACGCGGCACCACCACGCGCTCTGCCACCGAGATCTCGCGCCAGGTGGAAAGCCTCGGTGCCTCACTGGGTGCAGCGGCGGCATCCGATTCCTCCGATGTCTCCATGCTGACGCGCGCGGACAAGGCGAAGGAAATCCTCGCGGTGCTGGCCGATGTGGCGCAGAACCCGGCCTTCCAGGATGAGGAGCTGGAGCGTGCACGCCAGGAGACCCTGGACGGACTGATGGTGTCGCTGCGGCAGCCTGGCTCGGTGGGCCGTTACGCCATGACACGCCGCCTGTTCGGTGACGGCCCCTACGGCAAGACACCGTCGCCGAAATCCATTGGTGCGATGACGCGCGACGACGCCGTGAAATTCCACCAGGCATGGTGGCGGCCCGACAATGCGGTGCTGGTCATCACCGGTGATGTCACGCCCGAGGCGGGTTTCGCACTGGCCGAGGAGGCGTTGGGCGCGTGGAAGAAGCCTGACACCGCGATGGCAGCACCGGCTGCGGCGGAATCGCGCGCCGGCAGCAACACGCCGCTGCTGGTGAACATTCCGAAGATCGGCCAGGCCGCGGTGCTGATGGGCCGTGTCGGGCCGAGCCGCACCGCGGAGGATTACTTCCCTACGCTGGTGGCCAACGACGTGCTGGGCGGCGGCTATTCGGCGCGGCTGAACTCGGAGATCCGCATCAAGCGCGGATTGTCATACGGCGCAAATTCGGGCCTGGCCGCGCGCAAGCAGGGCGCACCCATCATCGCGGCCGCGCAGACGCGCAACGATGCCGTACCGCAGGTGGTGGAACTGATGTCCGCCGAACTGCAGCGGCTTGGCAACTCGCCGGTTTCTCCCGGCGAGATCGACAGCCGCAAGGCCGTGCTGATCGGATCCTTCGGCCGCTCGGTGGAGACCACCGGTGGCCTCGCGGCGCAACTGTCTGCACTGGCGCAATTTGGCCTGCCGCTGGATCGGCTGCAGACCTATGCCGCGGATATCCAGGCCGTGACACAGGAGCAGGTTGCCGTCGCGGCGAAGGCCCACTACGACCCCGCCATGTCTTCGCTGGTAGTGGTGGGAGATGCCTCGGTATTCGGCGCGAAGCTGAAAGCGCGCTTCCCCAATATCGAAACCATCGGCATCGACAAGTTGAATCTGGACAGCGCCACGCTGAAATAGCCCGCGGGCGCTGGCGAAGCCATGAACGAATGGGTCGATTGCCTGGCTTACGCCGTGCAGGCCGTGATGCTGTGGAATGTCATGCCGGCACCGGCGCCGCGCAGGGAAGAGCCGCAGAACAGCGGTAGACATTCGGTTGCGTGAAAAGAAAAGGGCCACCGTCTTGCGACGGCGGCCCTTTGAGTTGACGTTCCCGTCAGATCAGAACTTGCGTTCCACCGACAGCTGCCAGGTGCGCGGCATGCCGGGCACGCCGGTGACTGCACCCAGCGAAGTCGTGACGTCGCTGACCGACTGGTAGTAGTACTTGTCGGCGAGATTCTGGATCTCGACATTCACCTTCCACTTGTCCTCCATGTCGGTCCAGCCGATCCGGGCATTGGTGAGAATGCGGCCCGGTATTCTCGACCAGGAGGTGTTTTCAGCAGTCGTGTACACCTCGCCCTGATACGCGCCGTCCAGGCGGAAGCTCAGTGTGCCGGCGTTCAGCTTGTAGTCGTACTGGGCACCCACCGAATAAGACAACTCAGGTGTATACGGCGTAATGCCGCTCGCCGGAATGCCAGTCAAAGCGGTGATCGGTTCGTCTGGAACACCGTCCTTGTCGTCGTCCTTGTAGATGATCGTGCCATCAAGGAAGCCCTGCGTGGACGGCGAGGTGTACTTGAAGTCGAGATAGCTGACACTGGCATCGAGCGTGAGACCTTCGACCGGATAGATCGAAGCCTCCAGCTCGGCACCCTTTACGTCGGCTTTGCCGATGTTGTCAGGGCGCAGGCAAGGTGTGGGCAGACTCGATTCCGGGCATATGGCCTTGGCGAGCTGGATATCCTCGTACTTGTTCAGGAACACGGCACCGTTCAGGCGCATCCGGTGCTCAAAGAAGTCGGATTTGAACCCTACCTCATACGTGGTGAGCGTTTCCGGATCGAACGGCAGTTTCTGGTCCTCGGTGAACGGGCGCGGATTGACGCCGCCGCCCTTGAAGCCGGTCGAGGCCGAGGCATAAGCCAGGAATGACGACGTGAAGCGATAGTCGGCAACGGCTCGCCAATCCGTACGGTCACCCTTGAAGCTGCCCGTGACGTCATAGAGGCCAGCAAGCAGGCAGTTCGGTTCCGTGTACGGATTGGTGGCCACGAAACAGTTGAAGCCATTAGGCAGGCTGCCATCCGGGTTGGAACGGAAGTAGGTGTAGTCCTTCTTGTCCTCGGTGTACCGCAGGCCGCCGGTGAGACTCAGCTTCTCCGTCGGATGGATGGTCGCCGTACCGAATACTGCCTTGGTGTCGCTGGGCGTGGTGTCCGGGCCATGCAGGAAGTCGATGACCGGGTCTACGTAGTTCAGGTCAACGCGGGCGGTATAGATGCCTTTCTGGTCGAGATAGAACGCACCGAGGGTACCCTCGAGAAACCCGCCGGCCGTCTTGAAGTTCAACCGCACTTCGGAAGTGAAGGCGTGATGGTTCAATTCATTGTCGAGCTGGGCCACCGGAATCGGCGTGGCATCCTGATCCTGGCCGAACTTCGAATTGTAGGAGCGGTAAGAACCGATATAGACCAGACTCAGGTTGTCGTTGATTTCGTAGTTCAGGTCGAGGTGGTAGCCCGCGCCCTGGAATTCAGTGGTGGGTAGTGAGAAATACGGCTTGAACGGAGTCAGCGTGGTCGCCTGCGTGGAATCCATGAAGTTCGAATAGCTGACGAAACGCGGATCCCAGCCCTTCAGGTTGCCGCCCGTGTCGCAGCTGTATTGGCCTGCAGGCACGAAGGCGCAGCCCATGTTGACTTGGTTGACGCCATCCTTGCCCATGAGCCAGGGATTGTTGAAAGGCGCCGGGACGAGGTTCAGCGAGCTCGAAGTGCCGGTCGATGCAGGGTTGAACACCGTGCCACCGGGAGCGACAGCACCCGCGGCGATCAGTACGGTCGCGATGGCTTCCGACTTCTCCCGCGTGTAGTCGGCGGAGAAATTGGCTTCGAACTTGTCGTTCGGCGTCCAGCGCAGGGCTGCACGGGCCGCGAGGACGTTCTCGCCGCCCATCGTCGCATAGTCGGAATTGCCGTTGCCGCGCGAATTGTTGTTCGGCACGTTCGAACCGGGATGGGTCTGGCCGTAGTCGAGCATGCCGACATAGCCATCGTGCCCACGACTGATGCCCGAGATGCGCAGCGCCAAGTCGTCGGTGATCTTCAGATCGGCCATGCCGCGAAGGGTCAGCGCGTTGTACGAACCGTAGGACACGCGCAATGAACCGGAGTCGTCACCCTTGGGCTTGGCGCTGAACAGCTTGATGGCGCCGCCGATGGAGTTCTTGCCTGCCAGGGTGCCCTGTGGGCCGCGCAGGATTTCCACGCGATCCAGGTCCATCAGGTCGAGCAGCGAACTGGACAGCGTCGGGATGTACACATCATCGACATACACGCCGACACCAGGGTCGACGGCATAGTTGAAATCGGTCTGGCCGACGCCGCGGATGAAGGCGATCAGGCCGGAGCCACCGTTCTGCGGCTGCGGACGCAACGACACGTTTGGTGCCTGCGCTGCAATTTCCGCAATGTTCGTCTGGCCGCGCGCTTCGAGCATCGCGGCATTGACTGCAGTGATCGCGATTGGCGTGTCCTGCAGGTTCTGCTCACGGAACTGCGCCGTGACGACGATTTCTTCCAGAGCGGTATCGCTCTCCGCTGCCACCGCAGCGGCCGAAGCGGCAATGGCCGCACTGACGCCGACGGCTACCCGCCAGGCATGGTTATTCTTTCCTTGTTTCACGCAACCTCCAGTGAATGGATAAATGGCTCACGGGCCGTGGCCCCACTCAAGGAGGCCCCCCGAAATTTTTTGAACTGAGCGCAGGCGCGGGGAGTATAGGCGCGCGCAACAGCTGTGACCAATACGAGACGCCTCGTTCACTTGGTTGCTGTCGCGGCAACAGCTTCGAGGCTATTGGTTATTTCAGAGTCGGTTGCAGCGGTTTCCGCTGTTTCGCTACTTCAATTCAAGGGTCAGGCGGATCTGTTCGCCCTGCACCTTCACGCGGTCCGAACGAACAATGAATACGCGTGAAGCTTCCAGCTCACCGCCGCGCAGCAGTGCTGCCTGGACTGCCGCGGATCGTGCCTGTGCAAGCTGCTCCAGGTCTCCGTCCGCTACCACGACAGCGTCGCGAAGATCCTGCTCCAGCACGGCGACGGCGGCCTGGTCCGCGAGATCACGCGCCTCGGCTTTTGAGGTTCCCTCCGGCGGCTTCGGTGCATCCGGAATCGGTGGCAGGGCACGCTTCTGGATGCGATACCAGCCAGTCAATGCGTCCCGCTTCTGCTTTGGAGCAAGCGTGGCGTAGTCGGGAGCCGATACGGCCGCTTCGTCCTTGCCGCCGGGCATGCCAGCAGCCACCTCTGCCAGCATCGCCTGAAAGCGCTTCTTTTCCAGTGCCGGCCTGTCCACTGCCGGCAACGGCGCAAGTGGAATATCCACCGAGATTCCCGGCTTCTCTGCCAGACCCTTCGCCAACTGCCCCAGCCTTTCGGCGCTCATGGCATCGAGGGTCGCATCGCCAGGCTGGAAGTCGATGAATTGCGCTTCCTCGGCGCCCGCAAACAGCGAGCCCAGCCACGAGAATGGCGCAGTCACGACCTTGGTCAGCAGGTTCTTGATGACCTGCCACACGATCGGACCGATGCGCAGCGTCGGGTCATCCAGCGAACCGGTTACCGGCACATCCAGATTGATCACGCCGTGGCGGTCGCGCAGCAGCACGGTCGCGAACTTCACCGGCAGCGAGGCCTCGCCCTTGAACTCCGAGGCTTCGCCCCACTCCAGCTGTTCGATGCGGATGTGGTGCTTCGCATCGAGCTTGCGATTGGTGATCTGGTAATGCAGCTCGGTGGTCAACGCACCCTTGGCGATGTTGTACCCGGCGAACACACCCGAGTAGGGATTGAACACCGGCAGCGCGATGTTCTCGAACTTCAGGCCGATGTCGGTATAGCGGTCGAAGGCGAAGGGCTGGATGGTGCCATTGATGGTGACAGGCGAGAACTCACCCAGGTTGCCCTTCAGGTCCACCTCCGAGCGCGAACTCAGCGCAGTGGACAGCGCCTTCACCGATCCTGCCAGGTCGAGAATCTCCGCCGTGAAATTGGGCTTGATGTTGAAGTCGGAGAAATTCAGGCGCCCCTTCTCGATGCGCACCTCGCCGATGCGCACGGGGAAGGTCTCGGGTGGATCAGGCAGCGACGCCGCAGCCGCGGCGGCGGCCACCTTGGCCTCGTGTGCCTCGCGTTCGGCACGTTCGCGCCGTTGGCGCTCCTTGCGGCTCTCCCTGGGTTTTTGGTCAGGCACCTTGCCCGAAGCCTGCGCGGCGCGATGCTCGGCTATTTGCGCCGCGGCCGCCTCCGGGTCGAACACGGCACTGATGTTGGTGACCTGGTCGGGACTGATGACCAGGCGCGCATACGGCTCCTGCACCAGGATGCGTTCGATGCGCAGGCTGGCCGGCGCACTGCGGTAACGCAGCTTGCGCACCTGCAAACGCCGCAGGTTCAGCAGGTCCTCGCGCAGGGTGTTGTCCACCGAATGCAGCCGCTCGAGCGTGATGTCACCGTTGAAGCCGATGACCGGGTCCGGCCCTGACTTCGCCTGCGCGATGCTCAGCTCTCCGGACGTCGACACCGTGCCGGAGCGGATGGTGAGATCGGCCACCGGCAGGATGTAGGGCTGCAACAATGCCAGCTGCGCATTGCGCAGATTCACCTTCACCTTGCCAGCCAGCGGAGCCGGCGCCAGGGCGCCTTCGGCCTGCAGCTGCGCGGCATTGTTGATGCGCACATCCAGCTTCACCGGTACGGGCTGCGCCAGATCCAGGCTGACTGCTCCAGTGGAAAGTTCCAGCGGCTGCAGCCTGAAATGCGGCCGCGCTTCGATGCTGCGGTCCTCGAAGTCCAGATCTGCGGCGGTGATCTGCACCGCATCCACGCCCGCGGTCCACTTGCCTTCTGTCTTGCCCGCGGAGCCAGGACTGGTGGCACTGTCCGCAACCGCGGTGTCGGGATTGTCGGGCGGCAGCAGCTCGGAGAGATTCACGCGACCATCGGCGTCCATCCAGCTTTTTGCCTTCAGTCCCTCCACGCGCAATTTCGCGGCGTGCGCCCGCTGCGACGCCAGATCGAATTCAATGTCATCCAGGGCAAGCGTGGCGACGCCAATCCAGTCGGTATTGCCACCAGGCTTGCCCAGGGTCAATCCGGTAACCGCAAGCGTCGGCACCTGCAGGTTCAGCGCAACCTGCTCGCCCAGCGAAACCTTGTAGTGGGTCGAGAAATCAATCTGGCCGGAACCAACCGCCACCGGCGGAGGCTCGGGCAGGAGATCCAGGAGCGTCGCCACCCGCAGCCCGCCGATGCGGATCTCCCCTTCGGATGCCACCTGTGGCGCCAGTGCAAACTGGCCGCGCCAGTCGAACTGTTCATCGGCAGTGCTGCGTGCCGTGAGTACGAACTGGCCGCCCTCCGAAGTAGTGCGGAAGTCGCGCAGCGAGAAATCGATGGGCGCGATGCGCTTCACCAGCGGCTGCGCACGCGCGGTGACCAGGTACTCCACATTGCCGCCTGTCACCTGCAGCAGCTGCACCCACAGGCGCGGCAGCTCCGAGTCCTCTTCTGTTGGCGGCATGTTCCGCGGATGTGCCAGATCCACCAGGTTGATCTGGCCATCCTGGCGGACAACTGCGCGCACCATGGGCTGATCCAGCTCTATGGCGCGAAACACGAAGGCCCGGTGCCATAACGAGGACAGCTGGAGGTCCACCAGGAAGCGCGTTGCACCCAGCAGCATCTCGCCATCGGCATCGGGAAGGCGCAGATCGCGGATCTCCAGCTTCAGCCGGAACGGATCGATGCGCACCTCGCCCAGGGTGAGTTCGCGATCGTAGGCCTGGCGCACCCAGGCCACGGCCTGCTTGCGCAGGATCAGCGGTGCAAAGTGATATCCGAAAACTGCATAGGCCGCGACCAGCGCCACGAGCGCGCCCAGCGATATGAGCAGGAGTTTTCGCCGTTTGTGGAACATTGCAGAACGGCGGATCATGACAGAATCGCCGCGGGCAGGAACCTGGAGGAAACCATGCGTGGCTCGTTCTGTCTCCGGATGGCTTGGCTGGGGCCGCTGGCACTGATGGCATGCAGCACGGACCGGGCGACACCTGCCGCGACATCCACTGCTGCGCCCACCGGGCCGGTTGCCAGCGCACCTGCCTCCACTGCCACGCTCACCAATACCTACTGGAAGCTGATGACGCTGGACGGTGCGCCGATCACTACGCTACCGGGCACGCGCGAGTTGCACCTGATCCTGCAGTTGAACCAGCAGCGCGTATCCGGGTTCAGCGGCTGCAACCGGCTGATGGGTGCCTACCAGGTGGATGGCGACCGGCTGTCCTTCCTGCAGATGGCGGGCACGATGATGGCCTGCGCGCAGCAGAGCATGGACACGGAACAGCGCTTTCATGCCATGCTGCAGAAAGTGGCGCGCTGGCGCGTCGATGGCGAGAAGCTGGATCTGCTGGATGCCTCGGGCGCAACGCTTGCCCAATTCGAATCGCGCTACATGCCGTAGCGGGCAGCAGCGGATGTCTGCGCGGCGAATGCTCGCCGCATTGCTGCTGCTTCTGTCCGCCCGCATGGCATTTCCTGCCGAGACGGTGGATGGGCGCACGGCCAGCAACAACATCAACTATGCCTTCTCTTCGGAGCTGGGCTCCGGCGTATACGAGCTGGACGGCCGCATCATGCAGGTCTACCGGCTGCCGATGTGGTGGACCCTTCGCGATACCAAAGAAGACCGTCCGGGCCTGCGCTTCGTGATGCCGGTGACTTTCGGCTTCTTCGATTTCACATCCCGCGATGTGCTCGAAGGCGACCTGCCCTCGAACATCGGCAGCTTCAGCATCATGCCGGGACTGGAGCTGGACTACCTGCTGCGCGACAGCTGGCACTTCATTCCCTATCTGCTGGCCGGCACCAGCTTCGCGGACAAGGCCGATGACGGCTGGCTGTTCAGCAGCGGGCTGCGGCTGCAGCGCACCTCACAGCGGGGGGTAGTGCAGAACATTCGTCTCCACGAACTGGGAGTGGCCATGGTGCATTACCGCGGCGACACGCCCGATGACTGGTTCGTGCGCCTGCGCCAGGGCATCGAGTTTCGGCGCACGCTGCCCGTGAATCCGGGCAGCCGGCGGTGGGTGCCGGGTGCCTATGCGCTGCTGGACATCGTGCCGGATCCGCCGCATGTGGTCACCGACGGGGCCACTGCCGGCGTGCTGCAGTTCGAAGCCGGCCTGACGCTGGGCCTGAATCCCATGCCACGCCTGTTCGGTTTCGATCTGCCGCGCATCGGCATCGGTTACCGGCTTGCGGGTGACTTCCCCGGATGGCGACTGGTGATCGGCGCGCCTTTCTGAGCGCGGGCAAGGAATCTGCCCACGAAACCCGGGACCAGCAGCCCTGCGCCATACAGCGCCACGCCCGCCAGCGTGAAGCCGGTGAAGTAGCCCGCCAGATCTCCAGCTGGCGCCTCCTGTCCGTGCGCAACGCCATGAACGAGTGCGAACGTCATGCACAGCATCAGCAGCGCTGGCCCATTGATGTGGCGACGGAACAGCAGCAGCAGCAGGCATGCCGCCACGGTCGCCATGATGGCGGGTTCGACGAATGGGGCCGCAGGCCATGCCAGTCCCAGCGCGGCGCCGCCGCCCAGGGCGACCGCGAGCAGCGCGCCGCAGAAGCTGACAACCCGTGCGCCACGCCCGGCCGCCAGCGCGCCCAGGCACAGCAGCACGAGCAGATGATCCCAGCCGCTCAGCGGATGCAGCACACCCTGCATGAAGCTGGCATGCGTTCCGTGTCCGGGATGCGCCTGCGCGGCAAGCGGCAGCAGCGCGGCACCCATTGCGATGGCGGCATTGCGGAAGTGGCAGGACATGGGACCTCCTAGGACCTGAACAGACGGGTGTATTGGGTTTCGTGGCGGCAGCTGGCGATGCCCAGGCCGGCGGTGCTCACGCCGATTTCCTCATCGGGCAGCGCCATCGCCGAAGCGCAGATCTGCGGAATGGCGAGCCGCAGCTTTTCCAGTACGCGCTGGCCGGCTGTCTGTCCCAGCGGCAGCAGCTTGACTGCGGCCAGCACCTGGTTCTCGCACCAGGCCCACAGATAGCCGGCGCAGGTTGCGTCCAGCGGCACGCCGCTGCGCGTGGCGGCCAGCGCAAACAGGGCCGCCTGCGTGGCGAAGTCGCTGCGCTGCCAGCTCTCTGCCTCGCGCATGCCCAGTCCGGCCAGCACCCGCGCCAGTGAACGACCGAGGTGGCGATCCTCTTCCCGCAGTTCGCGGGTCTCGCGGCTGGCAATGAGCTGCCGGCTCAGGTTCCCGGCAAGCTCCGCATCACCTTCGGCCCATGCCCGATGCATGCGCGCCAGCATCGGCAGGTCCATGCTGCCCACTCCACGCTGCGCCACGCCATGTATCCAGCGGAAGGCGGCTTCTTCATCGTGGATCCAGCCCACTTCGATGGCGTATTCCATGCCCTGCGAGAAGTTGAAGGCGCCGATGGGCAACGCCGGGCTGACCAGCTGCATCAGCCGCAGCAGCGCCAGCGGCTGCATCGCGCCCTCGGTCAACTGACCTTCAGTGGTGGTGGCCATGCGCATGGTCGTGGTCATGGTCATGGTCATGGCCGTCATGATCATGTGCGTGGACAGAGTGGCCATGTGCGTGCTCGTGACGCCCATAGGCGCCACCTTCGGGTTCGAAGGGCAGTGCTTCGACGCGCACCTTCAGCCCCTGTCCCTGCAGCATGTCGTCGAGCACATGATCATGCAGATAGCGCAGGCCACCTGACAGGATCTGCACCGCTACATGGCGATTGCCGAGGTGGTAGGCCGCTCGCACCAGCTGCAGCGGATCGCCGCTGGAAATCACGGACAGCAGCTCCGGCGCGGCCGCCACGGCCACGATGCGTCCATCGTCGGCCTGCAACCGGTCGCCGCCGCGCAGCACGGTGCCGCGCTCGAGAATGAGCCCCGCCTCCTCGCCGCTGTCGAGCATGCAGCGCAACCGACTCTTCTGCCGCAGCTCGAAGGGCAGCGTGAGCCGCTCGGTGGGTTCGAGCGGACCGTGGTAGTGCTGGCTGATCTGCAACATGGAGACCTCAGAACAGGAAGTAGCGCTGCGCCAGCGGCAGTTCGGTGGCGGGCTCACAGGTGAGAAGCTGGCCATCGGCGCGCACTTCGTAGGTCTGCGGATCCACTTCGATCTGCGGCTGGTAATGATTCAGGACCAGGTCACTCTTGCCGATGTTGCGCGTATTGCGCACGGCCACCAGCTGCTTGCCCAGCCCCAGTCCTGTCAGCGCGCCGCCTGCCAGTGCCGCCTGCGATACGAAGCTCACCGAAGTCGCGCCACAGGCGCCGCCCAGTGCGCCGAACATCGGGCGGTAGTGCACGGGCTGCGGTGTCGGGATGGAGGCATTGGGATCACCCATCGGCGCCGCCGCGATCATGCCGCCCTTGATCATCAGCGCGGGCTTGGCGCCGAAGAAGGCCGGCCGCCACAGCACGATATCCGCCAGCTTGCCCACTTCCAGCGAACCCACTTCATGGGCGATGCCATGGGTGATGGCCGGATTGATGGTGTACTTGGCCACATAGCGGCGCACACGGAAATTGTCGTGTCGCGCATTGTCCTCGGGCAGTGCGCCGCGCTGTGATTTCATCTTGTGCGCGGTCTGCCAGGTACGGATGATGACCTCGCCGACGCGGCCCATGGCCTGCGAGTCGGAAGAGATCATCGAGAACGCGCCCAGGTCGTGCAGGATGTCCTCGGCCGCAATGGTCTCGCGGCGGATGCGCGACTCGGCGAAGGCCACGTCCTCGGCGATGCCAGGATCCAGGTGATGGCAGACCATCAGCATGTCCAGGTGCTCGTCGACCGTGTTGACCGTGTAGGGGCGCGTGGGGTTGGTCGAAGACGGCAGCACATTGGGTGCGCCGCAGGCTTTGATGATGTCCGGCGCATGCCCACCACCAGCGCCCTCGGTATGGTAGGTGTGGATGGTGCGGCCCTTGAAGGCGGCCAGCGTATCCTCGACGAATCCGGATTCGTTCAGGGTGTCGGTGTGGATGGCCACCTGGATGTCGTGCTGCTCTGCCACCGAGAGGCAGCAGTCGATGGCTGCGGGCGTAGTGCCCCAATCCTCGTGCAGCTTCAGGCCCATCACACCGGCGCGCACCTGTTCTTCCAGCGCCGCCGGCACACTGGCATTGCCCTTGCCCAGCAGCCCGAAATTCATCGGCAGCGGATCCAGCGCCTGGTACATGCGTGCGATATGCCACGGACCCGGTGTGCAGGTAGTAGCATTGGTGCCGGTAGCCGGACCCGTACCGCCACCGATCATCGTGGTGACGCCGGACATCAGCGCCTCCTCCACCTGCTGCGGACAGATGAAGTGAATATGCGCGTCGATGCCACCGGCCGTGGCGATCAGTCCTTCGCCTGCAATCACCTCGGTGCCCGCACCGATGACGATGTTGACGCCCGGCTGCACATCCGGGTTGCCCGCCTTGCCGATGCCGGCGATGCGCCCGCCCTTGATGCCGATGTCAGCCTTGACGATGCCCCAGTGGTCGAGGATCACGGCGTTGGTGATCACCGTGTCGGCGCAATCGGCCGAGATGCGCTGGCCCTGCCCCATGCCATCGCGGATCACCTTGCCACCGCCGAACTTCACTTCCTCGCCGTAGATCGTGTAGTCCTTCTCGATCTCGATGATGAGTCCGGTATCCGCCAGGCGCAGCCGGTCGCCCGTGGTCGGGCCGAACATCTCGGCGTAGGCGCGGCGATCCATGCGCGTCACAGGGAACCCATCACTTTTCCCTGGAAGCCGAACACCTTGCGATCGCCCGCATAGGGCACCAGCTCCACCGTGCGCGACTGGCCGGGCTCGAAGCGCACGGCGGTTCCGGAAGGAATGTTCAGGCGGCAACCGCGCGCCTGCTCGCGATCGAAGTGCAGCGCCTCGTTGGTCTCGAAGAAGTGGTAGTGCGAGCCCACCTGGATGGGACGGTCGCCGCTGTTGGCAACGCTGAGCCTGGTTACCGGCCGGCCGGCGTTGATTTCGATCTCGCCAGGCTCCGCCATCAGTTCGCCGGGAATCATGTGCGTCCTAGGGGATGGGTTGATGGACAGTGACCAGCTTGGTCCCGTCCGGAAATGTGGCCTCGACCTGGATATCCGGGATCAGTTCCGGAATGCCTTCCATGACATCGGCGCGGGTCAGCAGCGTGGTGCCGAAACCCATCAATTCCGCCACGGAGCGGCCGTCGCGCGCGCCTTCCATGATGGCCGCGCTGATGTAAGCGATGGTCTCCGGGTAGTTCAGCTTCACCCCGCGCGCCTTGCGCCGCTCGGCCAGCAGCGCTGCCGTGAAGATCAGCAGCTTGTCCTTCTCACGCGGTGTCAGGTCCATGTGTCCAGCCTCACGTGGCCCAGATACGTGGCGAATGCGGCGCCAGGCCGGTGAAGGCAGGACGCAGCGCATGCCTGATCCGCTCGAATTCCTGGCGCACTTCCTCGCCATTGCCGGCGCACAGGCGCACCAGCAACACGCCGTCCACCAGCGTGCAGGCCGTACCGGGCTCCTGCGCAGTCGCGCGCGCCAGTTCCAGTTCCGCAGCCGTGGCGGGATAACCCAGCATGGTTCCCAGCACCGGCGCACCGCCCAGTCCCCAGTGCTCCGTCATCGCCGCGTCGTGACCCGACAGCCGCAACCGGTCGAGCCACAGCGGCTGGCCTTCCAGCCAGATGCCGAAGTCCTGGTGCAGTTCGCCAGCGTCGAAGCGCTCGCCGCTGGCCGGCCGGCCGAGACAGAGAATTTCCCAGCCGATGAAGCGCGCACGCCCGCACAGCTGCACCTGTGTCGACAGCCGCGCCCTTGCACCGCGGAACACGATGGTTTCCTGCGGCAGCCACTCCAGTGTCGCGTCGTGGATCTGCAGTTTCTGTTCCACGCGCGCCTGGCGCGCGCCGAAGCTGCGGTAGATCTTGGTGGCAGAGGGGGTTGTCACAACGCCCTGCGCGGCCGGCGCGGCCGACAGCTGCAACGAGAGATGATCGCCGCCCGCAACACCGCCCGGCGGATGCACCAGATAGAGATGGCACACCGGCCCTTCCGGATACAGCGGCCGCTGCACTACCAGCGGGCCTTCGTGTGCACGCTCTGCCAGGACGGTCCTGCCGCCCACAGCGCGCAACGCCAGGCGCAGCGACGCCCGCCAGCCGACGTGCGCAGGCTCTACTTGCGCGGCTTCGCTCACGCCACACTGCGCGCGGCCCGCGACTGCAGCATGCCCTTGTTCACGATGAAGTCGATGACCGTGGATAGCCCCTGCCCGGTCTTCAGGTTGGTGAAGACGAAGGGGCGATCGCCGCGCATGCGGCGCGCGTCACGATCCATGACTTCCAGCGAGGCGCCCACCATCGGCGCCAGGTCAGTCTTGTTGATGATCAGCAGGTCGGAACGGGTGATGCCCGGCCCGCCCTTGCGGGGAATCTTGTCGCCAGCGGAGACATCGATCACGTACAGCGTGAGGTCGGAGAGTTCGGGGCTGAACGTGGCGGCCAGGTTATCGCCGCCGCTCTCGACGATGATGAGGTCGAGATCCGTGAAGGCATGCATGAGCTCATCGATGGCCGCCAGGTTCATCGACGCATCTTCGCGGATGGCGGTATGCGGGCAGCCACCGGTTTCCACGCCGCGGATGCGATCCGGTGTCAGCGCCTCGCTGCGGATCAGGAAATCGGCATCTTCGCGAGTGTAGATATCGTTGGTGACCACGGCGATGTTGAACTGGTCACGCATGCTCTTGCACAGGCGGTCCACCAGTGCCGTCTTGCCCGAGCCTACCGGCCCGCCCACACCCACCCGCAACACACCACGCCCTGCACTCATTTCTGTACCCGCCTTTTCTAGACTGTCAGATGCTGCTTCACCACTTCATCGGTGAGCGCATTGATGCTTCCGGATACTACCAGCCTGCCGTTTTCCAGGATCCGCAGTTCGGTGCCCACGCGCCGTGCGATAGGCAGCTTCTGTTCCACCAGCAGCACGGTCAGCCCCTGCTCCCGGTTCAGGCGCATGATGACATCGCCGATCTCGTGCACGATGTTGGGCTGGATGCCCTCGGTGGGTTCATCCAGCAGCAGCAAGGTTGGATCGGTCACCAGCGCGCGTCCGATGGCCAGTTGCTGCTGCTGCCCGCCGGAGAGATCGCCGCCGCGGCGCTGCGCCATGTCGCGCAGCACCGGGAACATCTCGTAGATATGCCCGGGAACCTTGGTGGCCCCATCGTGCCTGGCGCCCAGGCCGGTACGCAGGTTTTCCTCCACCGTGAGCTGGGAGAAGATCTCGCGGCCCTGCGGCACGTAACCGATGCGCATCCGCGCACGATCGGAGGCCGGTCGACCCAGCAGCCCGGTGCCGTCCCAGGTGACTGCGCCGGAGGCCACGGGTGTGATGCCCATGATGCAGCGGAGCAGCGTGCTCTTGCCCATGCCATTGCGGCCCATCAGCACGGTGCACGAGCCACGCGGCACCGTCAGCGACACATCCCAGAGAATGTGGCTGCCGCCGTAGAACTGGTTAAGGCCGTTGATTTCCAGCATCACTCGCCCAGATACACTTCTACTACCTTCCGGTTGGCCTGGATCTCGTCCATGGTGCCCTCGGCCAGCACACTGCCCTGGTGCAGCACGATTACCCGCTTGGAGATGGAACGCACGAATTCCATGTCGTGCTCCACTACCACCACCGTGTGTTCGCCCGCCAGCGAGGTCAGCAGCTCGGCCGTGCGCTCGGTTTCCTGCGGTGTCATGCCGGCCACGGGTTCATCCACCAGCAGCAGCCGCGGGTTCTGCATCAGCAACATGCCGATCTCCAGCCACTGCTTCTGTCCATGGGACAGACTACCGGCCAGGTATTCGCGCTGCGCTGTGAGGCCGGTGAGCTGCAGGATCCGGTCGAGGTGGTCGCGCTGCTCGGGCCGCAGCCGCGCGCGCAGCATGCGCCACACGCCGCGGTCGCCGGCCAGCGCCAGCTCCAGGTTCTCGAACACTGTGTGCTGTTCGAACACCGTGGGCTTCTGGAATTTGCGGCCGATGCCGGACTGCGCGATTTCAGGCTCGTGCAGCGACAGCAGGTCGATGGTCTGGCCGAACCAGGCCGAGCCGGTATCCGGGCGCGTCTTGCCGGTGATCACATCCATCATGGTGGTCTTGCCCGCGCCATTCGGGCCGATGATGCACAGCAGTTCTCCGGCTTCGACATACAGCGTCAGTGCATTCAGCGCCCTGAAGCCATCGAAGCTGACGGTGATGTCCTCCAGGTAGAGGATCACGCCATGGGATTCGTCGGGACCGGCTTCGATATGATCGTTCTTGATGACCGAACCGGTGCGGACCGCAGGTCGCGGTGGGTTGACGCTGGCCGAACGTCCGGAAAGCCGGTTCAGCATCTTCTGCGCGCGCACGTTCACGCCTTGGCCTCGGCGGGAGCAGGCGCTGCCGGCTTCCTGCTGGCCAGCTGCCGGCCCAGGCCGATGAAGCCGCGCGGCAGGAACAGCGTGGTCAGCACGAACAGCAGCCCCAGGAAGTACAACCAGGCGCTGGGCAGCGCAGTGGAGAAGGCAGTCTTGGCATAGTTGACCAGCACCGCGCCGGCGATGGCGCCATACAGCGTGCCGCGGCCGCCGATGGCCACCCAGATCACCACCTCGATGGAGTTGATGGGCGAGAACTCGCTGGGATTGATGATGCCCACCTGCGGCACGTACAGCGCGCCGGCAATGCCTGCGATGATCGCGGAGAAGGTGAACACCCACAGCTTGTAGTTCTCCACGCGGTAGCCGATGAAGCGCGTGCGGCTCTCTGCATCGCGCACCGCAGCCACCACGCGGCCGGCGCGCGAACTGACCACGTAGCGACAGGCCAGGTACGACAGCGCGAGGAAGATGGCCGTGGCCACGAACAGCGTGGTCTGCACGGTGCGCTTGTGCAGGTCGAAGCCCAGCAGGTCCTTGAAGTCAGTGAAGCCGTTGTTGCCGCCGAAGCCCATGTCGTTGCGGAAGAAGGCCAGCATCAGCGCATAGGTCATCGCCTGCGTGATGATGGAAAGATAAACGCCGGTCACGCGTGAGCGGAAGGCAAACCAGCCGAAGGCCAGCGCCAGCAGCGCAGGCACCAGCACCACCATGGCCATGGCGAACCAGAACATGTCGAAGCCATGCCAGAACCAGGGCAGCTCCTTCCAGTTCAGGAACACCATGAAATCCGGCAGGACGGGATCGCCGTATACACCGCGCGGCCCGATCTGCCGCATCAGGTACATGCCCATGGCGTAGCCACCCAGCGCGAAGAAGGCGGCATGGCCCAGGCTCAGGATGCCGCAGTAGCCCCAGACCAGATCCACGGCCAGCGCCATCATGGCGTAGGCCATGTACTTGCCGACCAGCGTCATCCAGTAGGAAGAAAGATGCAGCGCCGAACTCTCCGGCACCACCAGGTGCAGCACCGGCATCAGCACCGCCACCCCCAGCAGCACGGCCAGGAAGATCCGGCCGCCGCGATCGGCCTTGAGCATGGAGAACAGCTGGTGGGAGATGCCCATGCCCTAGCCCTCCGCCGCGCGGCCCTTCTGCGGGAACAATCCGCGCGGCCGTCTCTGTATGAAGATGATGAGGAACACCAGTACCAGGATCTTGGCCAGCACAGCGCCCACGGCCGGCTCCAGCAGTTTGCTGCTCACACCCAGCGAGGTGCCGGCCGTCAGCGTGCCCCACAGGCTGCCGACACCGCCGAACACCACCACCATGAATGAATCGACTATGTACGACTGACCCAGATTCGGGCCTACATTGGTCAGCTGGCTGAGCGCCACGCCAGCCACGCCGGCAATCCCGGACCCCAGGCCGAAGGTCAGCGCATCAACCCATTCGGTGCGTATGCCCATGGCGCGCGCCATGTTGCGGTTCAGCGAGACGGCACGTACCTCCAGGCCCAGGCGCGTGCGCTTGAGCACGGCCAGCAGCAGGAAGAAAACCGCCAGCGTGAACAGGATGATGTACAGCCGGCTGTAGGTGATGGCCAGCACATCGTTGATCTGCAGCGATCCGGCCATCCACTGTGGCGTCTCCACCGGGCGGTTGTTCGGGCTGAACACATCGCGCACCAGCTGCTGCAGCACCAGGCTGACGCCGAAAGTGGCCAGCAGCGTTTCCAGCGGCCGGCCGTAGAGATAGCGCACGATGCCACGCTCGATCAGCACGCCGAACAGGCCCGCGACCAGGAAGGCCGCAGGAATCGCCACGATGATGGACACGCCGATGTGGTTCGGCATCAGCTGCTGCACCACGTACACGGTATAGGCGCCGAGCATCATCAGCTCGCCATGCGCCATGTTGATCACGCCCATGACGCCGAAGGTCACCGCCAGGCCAATGCCGGCCAGCACCAGCACCGAACCCAGGCTCAGGCCGAACAGCAGCGTTTCAATGCTGGAGTAGAAGCTGCGCCAGCGCTGCATGTGTTTGACGGCCGCTGCGGCGGCCGCGCGCACCGCTGGATCAGGATCCACCTGCGCCGCGTCCTCGCCTTTGCCGGCCATCGCACTGAGGCGCGCGAACACCTCGTTGTCGAGACTGTCCTTCAGGCTGCTTATTGCCGCGCCACGCGTCGCGGGTTCCGCGCTCTGCAGATCGGTGATGGCGAGTGCATTTTCCGTGGCCTCGCGGACGGCGGCGTCCTTCTCGGACGCAAGGTGGGCGCGCAACAGCGCCACGGATTCCTCATCGAGGTTGCGTGTCAGTTCATCCACCGCGGCGAGCCTGACGGCCGCGTCGGCGCTGGACAGTTGCGCCTGTGCGATGGCGCCGCGCAGCGCCTTGCGCAGGCCGTTGTTGGTGGTGACACGGTCGAACTCGGCAGCCGGCGCCGAGGGCAGCGCCTGTCCAGTGCGCGCGTCGACCACGGTGAGTGGATCGCTGTCCTTCTCGGCCACGACGACGATCTTGTCGGTGAGCCGGTAGAACAGCCGGCCATCGAGCATGGCCGAGAGAACGTTGAGGGCAGCAGGGCTGCCGTTGCCAGCCAGTGCCGTGACGAGATCGCGCTTGGTGGCGAAGTCGGCATCCGGGAACTGCGCAAGCAGGGATTCGAGGGAGGTAGCCGCGGCAGATGCGGCGGTACTGGTGCTGGCGTCTGGCGGAGATTGCTGCGCCAGTGCAGGCAGGGCCAGCAGCGCGAACAACGCGGTCAGAAGCAGTCTGTTGATCATGCGGTTCCGTCGTCAGGCTCCATCCGGCCCCGCGAGGAGCCGGATGGAACGATTACACAACGATCACTAGAGGAGATCGGGGTACTGACCTGCTGTCAGTAGTTCTGTCCCGAGCACTTCTTCGTGGCCTTGTTGTAGTTGCCGCACTTGAGCGTCACCCAGTCAGCGTCGATGTCCTTGCTGCCCGGCAGGAAGTCCGTCCAGGCGTCGCCAGGCACCGCGTTCGGGGTCTTCCAGACCACATCGAACTGGCCATCCGCACGTACCTCGCCGATCAGCACCGGCTTGGTCAGGTGATGGTTCGGCAGCACCTTGGCCGAGCCGATGCCCGTCAGGTTCGGCACCTCAAGACCGATCAGGGCCGCAGTCACTGCGTCCGTGCTCGTCGACTTCGCCTTCTCCACGGCCTTCACCCACAGCTGGAAGCCCAGCACATGCGCCTCCATCGGGTCATTGAAGGTGCGCTTCGGGTTCTTGGTGTACGCATGCCACTTGTTGATCCACTCCGTGTTCAGCGGCGTCTTGACGCTCTGGAAGTAGTTCCAGGCGGCCAGATGCCCGACCAGCGGCTTGGTGTCCAGTCCCGACAGCTCTTCCTCGCCCACCGAGAAGGCAACGACCGGGATGTCCTCGGCCGAGATCTTCTGGTTGCCCAGCTCCTTGTAGAAGGGCACGTTGGCATCGCCGTTGATGGTCGACACCACCGCAGTCTTCTTGCCGGCCGAACCGAAGGCCTTGATCTTCGACACCTCGCTGGTCCAGTCGGAGAAGCCGAACGGCGTGTAGTTGATGATGATGTCCGCCGCGGCCACGCCCTTGGCCTTGAGGTAGGCCTCGAGGATCTTGTTGGTGGTACGCGGATACACGTAGTCCGTGCCTTCCAGCACCCAGCGCTTCACGCCCACTTCCTTCATCAGGTAGTCGACGGCGGGAATCGCCTGCTGGTTGGGGGCGGCGCCGGTGTAGATCACGTTCTTGGAGGATTCCTCACCCTCGTACTGCACCGGGTAGAACAGCAGGCCGTTGTTCTTCTCGAACACCGGCAGCACCGACTTGCGCGAGGAGGAGGTCCAGCAGCCGAACACCACCGCCACCTTGTCCTTGACCAGCAGCTGCTCGGCCATCTGCGCGAAGGTCGGCCAGTCCGACTTCGGGTCGACGACCACGGGCTCGAGCTTCTTGCCCAGCACGCCGCCCTTCTTGTTCTGCTCCTCGATGAGCATCAGCATCGTGTCCTTCAGCGTGGTCTCGCTGATGGCCATGGTGCCCGACAGGGAATGCAGCACGCCGATCTTGATCGTGTCTGCCTCGGCTGCGTGCAGCCCGAAGGACAGCGACACCGCGGCCGCTACCGCAGCCGTCTTCATGAATATCCGTCTTGAGTTCATTGGTTTCTCCGGGATCAGAATGTGAACAGCGCTTCGAGCGCGAACGAGGTCGCATCCGGGCCGCCGACATCGACGTTGTCCTGCCTCACCTCGGCCACAATCAGCAGGTTGTCGCTGGCCTTGTAGCTGGGAGAGAGGGTGATGGACGAGGTCTTCAGGGTCGAATTGCCAAGCCCGTCCTTGATATCGAAATCGACGTAGCGCAGCGTGATGCCGAACTTCCCGGCGGCGTAGTTGCCCATCACCAGGAAGCCATCACCGTCGGCGCCGCCGGCGTAGTCGGCGGTGTTGTACTCACCGGCGAAGGTGAACCCATTCAGGGAGTACGACACCCATGCGTTGATGATTTCGGAATCGCTGTCCTCGTCCTTGATGTAGAACGCCTTCGCGGTCAGTCCTTCAAAAGGCGTGATGGCGGCGCCGAGCTCGTAACCCAGATCTTCGGCGTCCCGGTCGTTCGGGTTGAACGCGCTGGTGACCACCGACGCCATCAGGTCGAACTTGCCACCGTCGTAGTAGGCCGACACGCCGTTCTGGTAGTAACCATAGAAGTAGGGGGCATAGCCGCTGCCGCTGTACTGGAACAGCCCGGTGGGCTCCTCGGCTTCCCAGCCGCTGTAGCTCAGGAAGCGACCGAACTTGACGCTGAACTGGTCGCTGAAGGCCTTGGTGACGTAGGCCTGTTCGACGAAGGTGGTGTCCCCGCTGCCCTCGAAGTTCTCGCCGTACTCGACGTCCACCCGGGCGGAGATGCCGTTCGCGCCGGCGAACATGAAGTCCATTTCGAACTGGTCGATTCCGGCGGCGGTGATGTTGTTACCACCACCCTCACCGTCACCATCCGGATTGAAGTTGTAGATGGACATGTCGGCAAAGCCGGCGACGCTGAGGCCTTGGCCCAGCTCGATGTCTGCGTGGGCGACCGGTACGGCGCCGACCGCCACGGCAATCGCCGCCGCAATGATGTTCCTGGTGGTTTTCGTCTTCAATTGATGACCCATGTGGATGTCCTTCTGGAAATTGGTGTTTTGGGGCCTTGTCTGCCGCACTCCGGCCCGCGACATGCATGGGAGAAGCTATGAGATCGCCTTCACACCCGATACGCGTCGTTTGACGTAGTCGGGGTGGGTCAAATGACGTAACCGGCACCAACCATTGAACAAAGTAGAATTGGCCGCCTTCACTGCGCACCAGGAGGTGGCATGATCCCCCGCCAGCGCATCATTCCGGAGCGCCGCAAGTACAATCAGTGGGTCGCCAGCGAGATGCTGGAGGACTACGCGCTGCGCTACACGGCATCGCATGCGCGCAAGTCGGCCTTCCGCGTGGGCAATACGGCGTTCGGCCCCATTGCCTTCCTGGCCTGCGAGGCGATCGGCGCCGCCATCACCTTTGCCTACGGCTTCGAGAACACCGCCATCGCCATCGGCGTGTTTGCGGTGCTGATGTTCCTGATCGGCCTGCCGATCAGCGTGTACGGCGCGCGCTATGGAGTGGACATCGACCTGCTGACCCGCGGCGCGGGCTTCGGCTACATCGGCTCCACCATCACCTCGCTGATCTACGCCTCCTTCACCTTCCTGCTGTTCGCCATCGAAGCCAGCATCATGTCCGTGGCGCTGCAGATGCTGTTCGGCATTCCGCTGGCCGTGGGCCATCTCATCAGTGCGCTGCTGGTCATCCCCATTGCCCTGTACGGCATCAGCCTGATCAGCCGGGTACAGATGTGGACCCAGCCCATCTGGCTGTTCCTGCAGATCGTGCCGCTGGCCTTCATCATCTGGAAGAATCCTGCCGACATCGAGGGCTGGATGGCATTCCGGGCGCCCTCAGGCGACGCCTCGCAGACCAACTGGCTGCTGGTGGGCGCCGCGGCCGCGGTGCTGCTGTCGCTGCTGCCGCAGATCGGCGAACAGGTGGACTACCTGCGCTTCATGCCCGTGAAGACCCGCAAAAACCGCGTGGCCTGGTGGGCTACGGTGGTCGGAACGGGGCCGGGGTGGGTCTTGCTTGGCGGCCTGAAACTGCTCGCGGGTTCGTTCCTGGCCTGGCTGCTGCTGACGCGCGGCTTCTCGATCGACCAGGCGGAAGACCCGACGTCCATGTACCACCTGGTGTTCACCGAGTTCTTCGGTTCCTCCACCGTCGCGCTGGTGGCAGCGGGAATCTTCGTGATCGTCTGCCAGTTCAAGATCAACGTCACCAATGCCTATGCCGGCTCCATCGCCTGGTCCAATTTCTTCTCGCGCGTGACCCACAGCCACCCAGGCCGCGTCGTGTGGCTGGTGTTCAATGTGCTGCTGGCACTGCTGCTGATGGAAATCGGCGTGTTCCGCACCATCGAAAGCGTGCTGGCCATCTACGCCAACTTCGCCGCCGGCTGGATCGGCGCGGTAACCGCGGACCTGGTCATCAACAAGTCGCTGGGCCTGAGTCCACCTGGCCTGGAGTTCAAGCGCGCGCATCTCTATGACGTCAACCCGGTGGGTGTCGGGGCGCTGGCGCTGTCGGTGGCGGTATCCAGCGCCGCCTATGTCGGTCTGCTGGGGGAAACCGCCCGCGTGCTGTCACCGTTCATTGCACTGATCGTGTCCTTCCTGGCCGCGCCGCTGATTGCCGCCGCCACGCGCGGCCGCTACTACATCGCCCGTCAGTCGCCTGCCGGCGGCAGGGAAGACGGCCGCCAGTTCTGCACCATCTGCGAGAACAGCTTCGAGAACGCCGACATGGCACTGTGCCCCGCCTATGGCGGACCGATCTGCTCGCTGTGCTGCTCGCTGGATGCGCGCTGCCACGACCAGTGCAAGCCGCAGGCGCGGCTGTCGCAGCAGATGCGGGAACTCATGCAGTGGCTGCTTCCCGACCGTGCCGTGCGTTTCATGGAGACAACGGCCGGCCGCTTCTTCTCCCTGCTGCTGCTGGCCAACCTGCTGGTGGGCCTGCTGCTGTATGTGATCCGCGCGCAGATATCCCCCTCCACCACCAGTGCCGGGATCGCCGTGCGCGATACGCTGTGGATGGTCTATTTCAGCTTCCTGCTGCTGTCGGGGATCCTCACCTGGGTGGTGGTGCTGGCGCATGAGAGCCGCCGCACGGCCGAATCCGATTCGGCAAGACAGACCTCCATGCTGATGGAGGAGATCGAGGCGCACAAGAAAACAGACCTCGCCCTGCAGCACGCCAAGGAGGCGGCCGAAGCGGCCAATCTCGCCAAGTCCCGCTACATCGTGGGCCTCGGGCATGAGATCCGCACACCACTGAACTCCATCTACGGCTATGCGCAGCTGCTGGAACGCAGTGCCGGGCAACCGGGAGGAAATGCCGTGCGTGTCATCCGGCGCAGCGCCGAGCACCTGACCAGCCTGGTCGACGGACTGCTGGATATCTCGCGCATCGAGGGCGGCGTGCTGCGGCTGTCACGTGAGAAGGTGCATCTGGCCGAGCTGCTGGATCAGCTGCAGGACATGTTCCGGCTGCAGGCCCAGAACAAGGGCATCGAGTTCCGCTGCGAGCGGGCCGCCCACCTGCCCAGTTTCGTGCACACCGACCAGAAACGCCTGCGCCAGATCCTGATCAACCTGCTTTCCAACGCAGTGAAGTACACGGACCGGGGCCACGCATCCATGACGGTGCGCTACCGCAACCAGGTGGCGGAGTTCGAGATCTCGGACACCGGCATGGGCATTCCGGACACAGAGCTGGAGCGGATCTTCGAGCCTTTCGAGCGTGGCCACGATGCGGCACGGCGCGGCATTCCCGGCACCGGCCTGGGCCTGACGATCACCAAGCTGCTGACGCAGGTGATGGGCGGGGAGATCAACGTGCAGAGCACGACTGGCCAGGGCACCACTTTCACGGTGCGCATGCTGCTGTCTGAGGCAATGCACGGCGCCGCTGCGGATCGCGGCGGCAGGATCAGCGGCTACCTGGGCCCGCGCCGCTCGGTGCTGATGATCGACGATGACGCCGAGCATGTGGAGATGATGCGGCTGCTGCTGGAGTCGCTGGGCTTTGCCGTGAGCAGCGCTGCCAGCGGCACCGCCGGACTTGCGCGGCTGGCAGCCCAGCGCCCGGATGTGCTGCTGCTGGACATCTCCATCCCGGACCTCACCGGCTGGCAGGTGCTGGCGCAGCTGCGGGGGCAGGCCGGGCTGCAGGGCCTGCCGGTGGTGATGGTCTCGGCCAATGCACACGAGTACACGCCAGGTGGCTATGGCGCAAACCACGATGCCTTCCTCACCAAGCCAGTGGATATCTCCGTGCTGCTCGACACGCTGCGGACCTTCCTGCACCTGGAATGGCGCTACCATGCCGAACCTGCGCCGGTCCGGACGCAGGACAGCATGCTGCGGGCCGCCCCGGCGGCGCGGCACCATCTGGAGGATCTCTGGCAATTGGGCATGATCGGACACGTGCGCGGCATACACGCCAAGCTGCGCGATATCGAAAGCGAAGACCCGGACTCGAAACCCATCACCAGCCATCTGCGAACGCTGGTGGAAAGCTTCGAGATGAAGCGCTACATGGAAGTGGTGAAGGAGCTGCGTGCTGACGGTTAGCGCCGGCTCGGCAGGGCGCGACACCGTACTGGTGGTCGACGATGCCCCGGACTCCCTCGGCTTCCTGACCGAGATGCTGGATGCGGCCGGCTACACCGTGCTGATCGCCACCGACGGCGAGAGCGCGCTGCACCTGGTGTCGCAGATCACGCCGGACCTGGTGCTGCTCGACGCGCTGATGCCGGGCATGGATGGATTCGAAACCTGCCGCCAGCTGAAGGCCAACGCCGCATTGCTGCACCTGCCGGTGGTGTTCATGACCGGCCTTTCGGAAACCGAGCACGTGGTCTCGGGCTTTTCCGCTGGCGGCGTGGACTACGTGACCAAGCCCATCGTGGCGGAGGAACTGCTGGCCCGCATCCGCGTGCACCTGGCCAATGCGCGCAATGCGCGCGGCCCGCGCGCGGCGCTGGATGCCGCCGGACGTTACCTGTTCGCCGTCGACCCCTCAGGGCAGATCAAGTGGTGCACGCCCAAGGCGCGCGAGATGCTGGCCGCGGTTTGTCCCCCGCCTGCCGACCAGGAGCTGGCGCTGCCGGCGCATGTCATCTCCAACCTGCTGGCGCTGCGCCGCTCCGGCGTCGCGCGCGAGGCCAGCTGCATGCTGGCCGGCGCCACACGCCGTGTGGAGTGCACCATGCTCAGCCCCATCGGCGCCGATGAGCTGCTGTTCCGGCTCAGCGAGGACACCCCGGCATCGGGGGAAACCAGGCTGCGCGCCATGCTGGGCCTCACTTCCCGTGAAGCCGATGTGCTGCTGTGGCTGTCACGCGGCAAGACCAACCGCGAGATCGGCCAGATCCTCACCATCAGCCCGCGCACGGTGAACAAGCATCTGGAGCAGATCTTCATGAAGCTGGGCGTGGAGAACCGCGCCTCGGCCGCAGCGCGCGCCACGCGGCTGCTGGTGGAAGGCTAGACGGAACCGTTGGCCACGTCGTCCCAGAACAGCCGCGTTTCGCGGAATGCATCCAGTGCATGCGTGCTGTCCTCATCGAACAGCATCACGTCGCGGCGGCGCAGCGAGTAATCGGGCCAGCGCAGCTCGCTGGTGCCCGGATCACCCGTGCGGGCAAATTCGGCCCAGGCGCGGCTCATGGCCTTGGCCACCTTGTCTGCGGCCGGCACTGCGCCGGTGTAGGGCTTCCAGCGCCCGCCCAGCGCAATGTCGAAGATCAGCGGCAGGTCCAGCGAATGCGGCGAGCGCAGCCTGCCGTCGAATACCGGCGTATTCCACATCAGCTGGTACAGCCAGACTTTCGCCTCGTTCTGCGCGGCCTTCATCTCCGCCGTGAGAATGGACTGCCGGCGCGTGCGATCCGACAGCATCTCGAAGTACAGCTGCGAGGGTGAAGCCAGCGGCTTGAGCGTCAGGTACAGATCCACGGCCGCGTCGCCGGCGCCTTCTCCCAGCAGTGTGCGCATGCGCTGCCGCAATGCCGGCACATCCAGCCGGAACGCCGCCTCGTCGCCCATCATGAAGGCGGTGTTCTCGGTGCTGGTGCAGCCGATCAGCAGCGGAATGTCGGCATTGAGCGGATCCGCCACTGGATCAAAGGGATTGCGCACCACCAGCTTGCCGTCGAACACCGGCGCAAAATTGTTTGGCGCGCCGCGCAGCGGAGCTGCAGCGGCCAGCTCGAAGTTCGCCGCCATGACCTGGGCCAGCGGCAGGCGCTGCAGCTCGCGCGCCTGGCCTGGCTTCAACCCCAGCCGCTTCAGCAGCCGCTCACTGGCGGCAGCGCCGTCCTCGACACTGCGCAGGCGACGGGTCGCGCCGCTCTGGATTGCGGCACGCTGGAACAGGCCGCGCACCGAGGGCATCGACCACAGCGTGGCGACCTTGCCACCGCCACCGGACTGCCCGAAAACCAGCACGCGCTTGGCATCGCCGCCAAAGCGTTCGATGTTGTCGCGCACCCAGCGCAGCGCCAGTTCGATATCCATGATGCCCACATTGCCGGAGGCGGCAAAGTCGGCGCCGCTGTCCGGCAGGTGCGCATACCCGAGCACATTCAGCCGGTGGTTCACATTGACCACCACCACATCGCCGTGCACGGCCAGGAACGAGCCTTCGTACATGGGATTGGAACCGGAACCGGCGGAGTAACCGCCGCCATGCAGCCACACCATCACCGGCCGGCGCGCACTGTCGATGCCCGGCGTGTACAGCGTGACGTTGAGGCAGTCTTCGCTCTCGATGCTGCCCGCTTCGCTGCCGATGCCCGAAATGGCGGCGCGCGCAGAACCGGCGGGTGCCGGCGTGGCCTTCGGATTGATCTGCGGGGCGATGATGGCCTGCTTCGGCACTTCGCGGATGCCGCTCCATGGCGCAGGGGCTTTCGGCGGCATGAAGCGGCCCTCGCCTGCAGTCGATGCGCCATAGGGCACACAGAAGAACTTGTAGCCTCCGCCCGCACCGCGCTCGCCACGCACCCTGCCGAAGGTGGTCTCCACTACTGGATCACCGCCTGCAGCACGCACGGTGGCAGTCACGGCCAGCGCGGCGGATGCACCGATCAGCAGTTCGCGGCGGCTTACGCCGCCGGTCACGGGAAGAACTCTGCGCCGGGAGGACGGCCGCTGGCATCCCAGCGCTCGGAGGAATCCCAGTGCTCGGCAATCAGTCCGCTCTTTGCATCAAGCCGGAACACGTCGAACCAGGTCATCTCGTAGATCAGCTCGGGCTTGACGCGATCGCGCACCTTGCGCGCCCACATCACCATCACCGTGTCGCCCTCGGCAATGATGGAGATGATGGGAAATTTCGAAGTGGCCTGCACCGGCCGCGGCTGGCGCGCCGCGCCGATGGTGCGCACGAAGGCGTCCCGCCCCGATTCCACATTCGGATTGTGCTGGATGTATTCCGGCGCCATGAATTCGGCGGCGCGCTCCATGTGCCCGCCTTCGTAGACGATGCGCCAGAAGTCGTAGACATGCTGCTTGTTGCGCGCCAGCTTCGCGTCCATGCTCTTGATCAGCGCCAGCTGGTCGGGCGCCTTGTTCAGCGGCGCCACAGGCTTGCCATCGGGTGTGGTGGTGACATTGACGCTGGTGGAACCCGCCTGCTGCGCGGCCAGGGCCACCAACACCGGACCGCAGGCCACGGCGACAATCAGTACTGCCAGTCGACGCATGACTTCCCCCAGGTTTTTCCGGACAGCTCTCCCGACGCAGGGATTGTGACACCAGAACGCTGCAACAGATAACAGATGGTAATGCCGGGCTTTGCCTTAGCTGCGTCGCGCGCGCGCGGTCTGCAGGAAGGCCTTGAGCCAGGCCCGGCCCAGGTCAGCCTGGCGCAGGCCAAGATGGATTTTCTTCGGCACGCCCTTGCGCCCCAGCCGCACCGGCGCGATGGCCACATCCTTCATCTTTTCTTCCACCAGCCAGCGCGGCAGCGCGCCCACGCCGCGGCCACAGGCAATCATCTCCAGGATCAGGTCCGTGGATTCAATGGTGCGATGCGCGCGCGGCGTCACGCCCGCCGGCATGAGGAACAGCGTGTAGATATCGAGCCGGTCCGGCACCACCGGATAGGTGATCAGCACCTCGTCGGCCAGCTGCGCCGGCTCGACGAATTTCGCCTGCGCCAGCGCATGCGCGCGCGGCACCACCAGCACCTGCTCGTAGTCGAACACGGGTTCAAACCGCAGGCCGGGACGTGGCTCCGGATCAGGTGTTACCAGCAGGTCGATTTCATGATCGACCAGCGCGCCGATTCCGCCGAAGCGGAATTTCTGCTTCACGTCCACGTCCACGTCGGGCCATTGCGGCAGGTACTGCGCCACCACCTTCAGCAGCCACTGGTAGCAGGGATGACACTCCATGCCGATGCGCAGCGTGCCACGCGTACCGCGCGCCAGCTGCCTGAGGCTGGTCTCGGCATGCTCCAGCTGCGGCAGCAGGTGATTGGCTACATCCAGCAGGTACCGGCCCGCTTCGGTGGGCCGCAGCTGGCGGCCTTCGCGCAGCCACAGCTGCGTGCCGAGCTGGCGCTCCAGCTTGCGCATGGCATGGCTCAGCGCGGACTGGGTCACATGCAGCACGCCCGCCGCTGCGGTCATCGACCCCTCGCGATCCACCTCGCGCACCACCTGCAGGTGGATCCGGTCCAATGCCTTATGATGAATTTCTTTCATGATTCCGTGAAATAATATCATTTTCATTCATGCATGGTCCGCTACAGGATTCAGGCCATGAATGCCGTACCCGCCAGCTTCCAGACCCCCGCCCCGCGCCTGCCGGCCCGCCACGACCATGTGGGCAGCTTCCTGCGGCCGCCCTTCCTGCTCGAGGCGCGCGCACGCTTTGCCCGCCGCGAGATCGACGCGCGGCAACTGCGCGAGGTGGAAGACCGCGCCATTGCCGAAATCGTGCGCTTCCAGCAGGACGTGGGGCTGAAGGCCATTACCGACGGCGAGTACCGCCGCGAATACTTCCACATCGATTTCCTGGACCAGCTTGGCGGTGTCGAGACCACGCTGCCGGAAATTACCCGCCGTCCCGATGGCAGCGAGGAACTGAAGCCGCCGGTAATTCGCGTCACCGGCAAGGTCCGCCACGCGCGCAACATCGAAGTGGACAACTACGCCCACCTGCAGAGCTGCCTGTGCGCGGGCTGCACCGCCAAGGTGGCCATCCCTTCTCCCACGATGCTGCATTTCCGCGGCGGCCGCGGCGGCATCAGCGAAGAGGCGTACCCCCAGCTCGAACCCGCGTTCTACGACGACGTGGCGCGCGCCTATGGTGACGAGCTGCAGGCGCTATCCGCGGCCGGCTGCAGCTACGTGCAGCTAGACGACACCAACCTGGCCTATCTCTGCGATCCGAAGATGCGCGAAGCGGCCCGTGCCCGCGGCGACGACCCCAACGAACTGCCGCAGCGCTATGCGCGCTTCGTCAACAAGGTGGTGGCGCACAAGCCTGCGGGAATGCTGCTGGCCATGCACCTGTGTCGCGGCAACTTCAAGAGCACCTTTGCCGCCAGCGGCGACTATGAGCCGGTGGCCGAGGCGCTGCTGTCGCAGATGAACATCGACGCCTACTTCCTCGAATACGACGATGTGCGCAGCGGCGATTTCCGTCCGCTGCGGCATCTGAAGAAGGGCAAGACCGCGGTGCTGGGCCTGATCACCACCAAGACCGGCGAGCTGGAGAACAAGGACGACATCAAGCGCCGCATCGACGAGGCCGCACGCTACGCGCCGCTGGAACAGCTGGCGCTGTCGCCGCAATGCGGCTTCGCCAGTTCGGCCGAGGGCAATGCCATCAGCTGGGATGACCAGCGCCGCAAGCTGGAGCTGGTAGTGCAGATCGCCGACGAGGTCTGGGGCAGCTAGCGCCGCCACTCCGCAGGCGCCGATGCGCGGCGCCTGCGCTAAGCTGCCGCGATGACAGCAAGAATCGGTGTACTGAATGTTTCGGACCGCGCCAGCGCTGGCGTGTATTCCGACGAGCCCGGGCAGGCCTGCGTCGCGCTGCTGCGCGAATGGCTCATCACTCCATTCGACGTCGACTACCGCATCGTGCCAGACGAGATCGATGTCATCGCAGGCGAGCTGGTGCGGCAGGCCGATGATGCAGGCTGCTGCCTGATCATCACCACCGGCGGCACCGGTCCGGCGCCGCGCGACGTGACACCCGAAGCCACGCTGCGCGTGGTCTCGCGCGAAATGCCGGGCTTTGGCGAACTGATGCGCGCCACCTCGCTGAAATACGTGCCCACGGCCATTCTGTCGCGCCAGACCGCCGGCATACGCGGACGCTCGTTGATCCTGAACCTGCCGGGCAGGCCCAAGGCGATTCGCGAAAATCTCGAGGCCGTCTTCCCGGCCATCCCCTACTGCATCGACCTGATTGGCGGGCCGCGGCTGGAAACCAACGAGGCTGCCATCAAGGCATTTCGCCCGAAGGGCGCGTGACACGGGAAAAAACGGCATTCCGGCATCCCGGGTGGACAGTGATAGTCTTCATGCCTTCGATCGGGAGCAGGAACGGAGCGGTTGATGGGAATCCAGTGCAGGCATGTAGCGGCGACACTTCTTGCGGCAGCAGCGATTGCAGCGGCGGCCTGCGCCGCGACAACTGCGCCGAGTCCCCCGGCCCAGCCCGCGGCGCCCGCCACCGCTGCTGCTGTGCGGCCACCTCCCGGCGGCTATCTCGCTGCCGACGCCATCGACGTAATGCGCGTGATGCCGGCAGCGCCGAAAAATGGCGATGCACGCGATCAGGCAGATCGCCGCATCTTCCGCGAGACTCGCGCCCTCGAAGGCTCGGCGCGCTGGCGCATGGCCACGGACGATGCCGAGTTGGGCAGTGCCGCGATGCTCAAGCACTTCTCCTGCAGCCTGGGCATCGAGTTGACGCCGCAGCAGGCGCCACGCCTGGTGGCCATGCTGCAGAAGGCCACGCGCGACGGCGCACAGGCCATGCTGAAGGCAAAGGATGTTTATCAGCGGCAGCGTCCATACTGGGTGGACGAAGGCCCCATCTGCCGGCCACGGGACGAGCTGGGCAAAAGCTTCGACTACCCCTCCGGCCACACCACTGCAGGCTGGACCTGGGGCATGGCCCTCGCACAGGTTGCTCCAGAGCGGGCCACCTCGATCCTGGCGCGTGGTCGCTCCATCGGCGACAGCCGCATCGTCTGCGGCGTACACAACAACTCTGCCGTGGAAGCCGCCCGCTTGCTGACCAGCGCCACCATGGCACTGGTCATGGTCACGCCCGCCTACCAGGCCGATCTGGCCGGGGCGCGCAGCGAACTGGCACAGCTGCGCAGCCAGCCGCATGCCGAACCACAGCCCCAGCGCTGTGAGGAAGAGGCGCGGCTGATCGCCCCCTGAGCAGGGGCCGCGCCGCCATGCCCGCCGCGGCGCTATAGTCCGCGGATGCTACTTGCCACCCTGCTGGTGCTTGCCATCGTGGCTGCCGTGTTCGCGGTCACGCAGATCGGCGCGCTGATCACGCTGCTGTTCGTCATCGCAGTGCTGGTGCTGGCGTACAAACGGCTGCCCCTGCTCGCGTTCTCGCTGGTATTCACCGTCCTGCTGGTTGCCTATTACTGGTTCGGCGATCCGGCCGGCCTGTGGAAGGGTCTGCTGCTGCTGATGCTGGCGCTGATGTGGCTGTTCAACCTGCGGCCACTGCGCAAGGCGCTGATCTCGCGCCCCTTCCTGAAAGCCTACCTGCGCATGCTGCCCACCATGTCCGCCACGGAGCGCGAGGCGCTGGAAGCCGGCACGGTGTGGTGGGATGGCGAACTGTTCACGGGCAAGCCCGAGTGGGAAAAACTGCTGGGCACAAGGCCCGCACAGCTTTCGACGGAAGAGCAGGCCTTCCTCGACGGACCCGTTGAAGAACTGTGCGCCATGGTGGATGACTTCGACGTCACGCACCGCCGTGCAGATCTGCCGCCGGAGGCCTGGGAGTTCATCAAGAAGAAGGGCTTCTTCGCGATGATCATTCCGAAGCAGTACGGCGGCCTGCAGCTGGGCACCTATGCGCAGTCCTCGGTGCTGATCCGGCTGTCCAGCCGCAGCGTGGTGCTGGGCTCGACGGTGGCCGTGCCCAACTCGCTGGGGCCCGGCGAACTGCTGGTGCACTACGGCACCGAGGAACAGAAAAACTACTACCTGCCGCGGCTGGCGCGGGGCGAGGAAGTACCCTGCTTCGCGCTGACCAGCCCGGTGGCCGGCTCGGATGCGGCCTCCATCACCGATACGGGCATCGTCTGCCGCGGTGTGTACGAAGGCCGCGAGGTGCTGGGCCTGCGCCTGAACTTCTCCAAGCGCTACATCACGCTGGCGCCGGTGGCCACGGTGGTGGGCCTGGCCTTCCGCATGTTCGATCCGGATCACCTGCTGGGAGAACGCGAGGACATCGGCATCACCTGCGCGCTGCTGCCGCGCAATACACCGGGCATCACCATCGGCCGTCGGCATTTCCCGCTGAACATTCCATTCCAGAACGGGCCGGTGCAGGGCAAGGATGTGTTCGTGCCGCTGGAGGCCATCATCGGCGGCGTGCAGATGGCCGGCCGCGGCTGGCGCATGCTGGTGGAGCAGTTGTCGGTGGGGCGCTGCATCTCCCTTCCCTCCAGCGCCACCGGCGGCGCGATGACCGCCGTGTGGGCCAGCGGCGCCTATGCGCGCATCCGCAAGCAGTTCGGAATGCCCGTCGGGCGCTTCGAAGGCGTGGAGCAGGTGCTGGCGCGCATGGTGGGCACGACATACATCATGAATGCCGCGCGTTCGGTAACCACCGGCGCAATCGATGGCGGCGAGAAGCCGGCGGTGCCCGCGGCGATCCTGAAGTACCACGTCACGGAGATGGGGCGGCAGGTTGCAGCCGATGCCATGGACATCCATGGCGGCAAGGGCGTCATGCTCGGGCCCCGCAACTACCTGGCGCGTAGCTGGCAGGCCGCGCCCATCGGCATCACGGTCGAAGGCGCCAACATCCTCACGCGCAACCTGATCATCTTCGGGCAGGGTGCGATCCGCTGCCATCCCTTCGTGCTGAAGGAGATGCAGGCTGCGCGCAGCCCCGATGGCGAGCGCAGCGTCGATGAGTTCGACCGCACGCTGTTCGCGCATGTGGGCTTCACCATCTCCAATGCCGTGCGTTCGCTGGTGATGGCCATCACCTTCGCGCGCTTCGAGGGCGCGCCCGGGGAAGGCGCAGTGAAGCGCTACTACCAGCACATCGAGCGCTTCTCCGCCTCCTTCGCCTTCGCCACCGATGTAGCCATGCTGTCGCTGGGCGGCTACCTGAAGAAGAAGGAAAGCCTGTCGGCGCGGCTGGGCGATGTGCTCTCCTACCTGTACCTGGCCTCCATGGTGCTGAAGCACCACCACGACGCCGGCTCGCCGCGCGAGGACCTGCCCATCGTCGAATGGGCCTGCCGCGACCTGCTGTACCGCGCGCAGGAACAGCTGCACGGCCTGCTGCGCAACTTCCCCAACCGCATGCTGGCCTGGCTGATGCGCGCGATGATCTTTCCGCGCGGCCGCACCTACTTCGCACCCGGGGACAAACTGGGCGCGCAGCTGGCAGAGCTGGCAATGACACCGGGCCCGTCACGGGAGCGGCTCTGTCGCCATGCCTTCCGCAGCGCCGTTGCCGGCAATCCCCTGGGCCAGCTGCATGAAGCACTGCTGCTTGCTGGACAGGCCGAACCGCTGGAGCGCCGGCTGCGCGTGGATGGCGTGAAAACCGGCCGCATCCGCGCGCTCGATGTAGCGGGCCAGGTGGCGGAAGGACAGGCGCTCGGCCTCCTGACCGGGGAAGAAGCGCAGCTGCTACTCGACTATGATCGCAGGATAATGAACATCATCCACGTCGATGACTTCGATCCGTCCGAACTTCCGGCCGGACCCAGTCACTGACCGAAGTGCAAAACGGAGAGAACATGATTCGCCAAGTCGCTACAGCACTGATCGCCCTCGCCTTTGGCAGCCTCGTCGTCGCGCAGGCGCCCGCGCCGGTGCCAGCCCCAAAGGTCAACGAAGTGCAGATCGCACCAGGGCCAGCCGGAAACGTCAACGCACTGCCGCGCACGGCGGCTCCCGCTGGCGCAAAGGTCTACATCATCAGCCCGAAGAATGGCGAGACCGTGAAGAGCCCGTTCACCGTGGTGTTCGGTCTATCCGGCATGGGCGTGGCGCCCGCCGGCATGCAGATGGAGAACACCGGCCACCATCACCTGCTGATCGACACCGACATTCCCGCCAATCTGGGCCTGCCGCTGCCGGCCAACGACAACATCCGCCACTTCGGCAAGGGCCAGACTGAAGCCAGCATCACGCTGCCGCCGGGCAAGCATACGTTGCAGCTGGTGCTGGGCGATCACCTGCATGTCCCGTTCCTGCCCGTGGTCTCCTCGCCGAAGATCACTGTCACCGTCGCGCCCTGATTCGTCCGGGAGCGGGCGATGATCGCCCGCTCCTTCCTCTACCGCCAACGATGTACCTTCCTTTCTACGGCCTGGCGGAGAAGCCCTTCTCCATCACGCCCGACCCGCGCTACCTCTACCTGGGGGGGCGCCACGCCGAGGCACTGGCGCATCTTGTCTACGGCATCAGTGAGGCCGGTGGCTTCATCCAGCTGACCGGCGAGGTCGGCACCGGCAAGACCACCATCATCCGTTCGCTGCTGGCGCGCCAGCCCGACAACACCGAAATCGCGCTGATCCTCAACCCGCGCATGAATGCGCCGGAATTCGTGCTGACCCTGTGCGAGGAACTGGGCATCCTGCTGCCGGACGATGCCGTCGGCAGCGTGAAGGAGCTGGTCGACATCCTCAACCGCTACCTGCTCAAGGCGCATGCGCAGGGCAAGCGCGTGGTGCTGATCGTCGATGAGGCGCAAAACCTCACACCCGAGGTGCTGGAGCAGGTGCGGCTGCTGACCAACCTGGAAACCGAGACGCAGAAGCTGCTGCAGATCATCCTGATCGGCCAGCCGGAACTGCGCGAAGTACTGGCGCGCAACGATCTGCGCCAGCTCGCACAGCGCATCACCGGCCGCTACCACCTCGATCCGCTGTCGCGGGATGAATCCGCCGCGTACGTGAAGCACCGCCTGCGCATCGCCGGCGCCACCACCGAGATCTTCACCGCCGGCGCGCTGGCGGAAATGTATCGCGCCAGCGGCGGTGTGCCGCGGCTGCTGAACGTGATCGGTGATCGCGCGCTGCTGGGCGGCTATTCCGAAGACCGCCATGTCATCACCGCCGCGCTGGTGCGCAAGGCTTCGGGCGAGGTCTTCGGACGCCGGCAGACTCCCGTATGGCTGCCCTGGGTACTGGGCATGGCCACCACGGTGGTGGTGGCCGGCGTGGCATTCGCAGTCTGGCAGTTCGCCATCCGGCAGGAACCACCGGCTGCGGTGCCTGTGACGGTGGCGCCCACTCCGGTAGCGCCTGTGCAGGCGCCACCTGCAGCCGCCGCCGCACCCAACGTGGTCGCGCCCGCGGCGCCGCCCAGGGACTTCGGCGCATTGCTGCGCAGTTCCGCCGCAGTTACGGATCTCGACGGCGCTTATTCGCGGCTGTTTTCGATCTGGTCGGCCCGCTATGTTGCAGGCTCCGAGGATGCCTGCTCACAGGCGCTGCGGCAGGGGCTGGAATGCCTCAATGAAACCGGTGGCCTTGAAACGCTGCGTCGCTTCAATCGCCCGGCGCTGCTCTCGCTGGAGGACGATACCGGGGCAATCCACCAGGCCATCGTCGTCCGGCTGGATGCCGATCGTGCCCAGCTGCTGCTGGGCAGTGATCGCCACGAGGTGGCGCTTGCGGATCTGAACCCGCGCTGGAACGGCGAATTCCAGATGCTGTGGCGTCCGCCGCAGCTGGACACGCGCAGCCTCTCGCTCGGTATGCAGGGCGATCCGGTGCGCGCATTGCGCGCGCGCCTGCTGCAGTGGAGCGGGATGCCTGCCACCACCTTGCAGTCCGAGTACTTCGATGAGCCGCTGCGCGACCTGGTGATCCGGTTCCAGCAGCGCTATGGCCTGATGGCCGATGGGGTCGCCGGCACCCGCACCCAGGCCATGCTCGATGCGGCGCTGGCCGCCGCCGATTCGCCCCTGCTCAGCGCCGTGTCAAACTGAGGACAACATGTCGTTCATCCTCGATGCATTGAAGAAGTCAGAGTCCGAGCGGCATCGCAATTCCGGGCCGGTGCTGATGGATGTACGCATCGCGCCGCCGCGTCGCCGGCTGCCGCTGTGGGCCTGGATCATCGTGGCGGTGCTCGGCATCAACCTGCTGATCCTTGCATGGCTGCTGTGGCTGTCGCCGCGCCGAAGCGAGCCGCCTCAGGTAGCAGTACAGGCTGCGCCTGGCGCAGCTGCACCGGCGGTGCAATCGCCATTGCCGCCCGGCCCCGCTCAACCTGCCGTGGTGCTGCCCGAACCGCCGCCCCCTGCGCAGCCCGCAGCGGCAATGACAACGCCTGCGCCTGTGGCATCCGCTGCCGCACCCACCCCCATCGATACGACCGCCTTGCCGCGATACCAGGATCTGGTCAGCTCCGGCGTCGCGCTACCGACCCTGCAGCTGAACCTGCATGTCCACGACGCCCAGCCCGCCAACCGTTACGTGCTGCTCAACGGTGGGAAGCTGCGCGAAGGTGAGTTCACGCCGGATGGCGTGAAGGTGCTGCAGATCGTGCCTGCTGGCGTGGTGCTGGAAATGCGCGGCCAGCGGTTTTTCCTGGCCGCCGGCGGCTGAACCGGGTCTTCGCCTACTCGGCGATGTACCACTGTTTGTCGATCTGCTCGAACGCCAGCGACTGGAACGGCAGGCCCTGTCCGCTCAAGTCGTAGACGGCGCGGGTACCCGCGTACTCGAAGCGCGGTGTGGACTGCCGGATGATCTGCAATGCCGAGAGAAAGCGTTCGCGCACCTCGGCACGGGATTCGCAGCTGCTGATCAGCGTACGCATGGCCTTGGGTGCCGTGGTGCGCCGGAAGTTCGGGCTGATCTGCCGGCTGTAGAATTCCTCGCAACGCGCCGCACGCAGGTTCTCTTCCGCAGCCTGTATCACATCGAGCAGCGCTTTGGGTGTGCCCTCCGGTGTGGCGGCTGGCGTGGTGGCACTGCCGCTCGCGGCCGGAACCGGCACAGCGGCCGCCGCAGCGCCAACATGCGTGCGGCCCGAGCGCAGGTCATCGATCTGCGCCTGCAACTCCAGCGGAATGGCAGCCTTCCAGTCCTTGCCCCAGGGCACGATGGACACCAGCACTGGCACGCGGATCGTGCCCTGCGCCTTGGGCGGGCTGGCTCTCCCCACCATCTGCACCATGCCGCCGGAATCCGGCACGGCTTCCAGCCAGTCGACCTGTTCGAACTTGCGGCCGCCGATGCGCAGCCGCCGCGCCAATGTCACGAAGAAACTCTGCGGGGTCAGCCGCTCGATCTCCGACAGCGGCATGCCGCTGCCAAACAGGCGGTCACGCAGCAGCGTCTCGTTGCGATCGGCCTGCGCTTTCATTTCGCCGACGAGGCTCTTGCGCAGCAGCTCCAGCTCGCTTTCGTGAATCGCCAGCGCCATTGCGGCCGTATCCTCCGAGGCCATGGCCGCGAGCATTTCCTCCGCGGCCCGATGCTGGGAAGCGGAACCATCACCGGCGTGGACAGGAAACGCCAGGGCAAGACAGTACAATCCGGCCAGCAGGCCGGGCAGGCCGCGGAAGTTCAGCGCCGGCCACTTGAACCAGTGCTCATTCCCGGGAATTTCCCGCTGATGCATGTCACAGATCCGGGTGATTACCACTCCCGACAGGTTGTACCCTGGCCGCGGCCCCGTAAAGTCCGGATATAGAAAGTTCCGGAGGCAGGATTGCCTCTCAACTAACCTAGGGCTATACAAGCGCGGGAGACGGCCTTGACTGCTTACCCCAATCGTCACGGCGAAGATGCCGGCATGCCCATGGAAATAAGTCGCACGCCGGCCTCCAACCAACGCCAACTGGTGGCACTGACCACCGACAGTGCGCTGATCCGTGCGTTGCAGGATCTCGCCACCGATGGCACCCCGGTATTCATCCTGTCGGATCTGCGCGCGCTGTCAGACGAACTGCTGCAGCATGCCGGCGCAGTGGCGCTGATCGATGCCAGCTCCCTCGACGCTCCCATCGACGGCGTAGTGGATGCCTTTTCCACCCAGTTTCCCGACCTGCGACTGCTCGTGGCCGGCCAGACGCCGGACCAGACCATGCTCACGCGGCGTATCGCCAGCCAGGCGGTTTTCCGCTTCGTCCACAAGCCGGCATCCCCGCAGCGCCTGAAGCTGTTCCTCGACGCCGCCGCGCGCCCGGACATGCCGCGCGGCCAGGTGGCGCCAAGTGAACCTGTTTTTACCGATTCCTCTTCGCTGCGCCGCATCGATACGGCTGTCCGGGGCCGCTCACCGCTCATGCTGGGCATGATTGGCGTCCTGGCCATTGCGGCGATTGCCGCAGCGGCCTGGGTGTTCTGGCTGAAGGACAACAAGCCGGCTGCGCCTGCCGTTGCCGTGGCCGCTCCGGTCACGCAGCCCGTGAGCTCGCCAGCGGCGCTGGCGCTGATCCGCAAGGCCGATCGCGCCTTTGCCGATGCCAGGTACGTGGCACAGGATGGCAGCAGCGCTGCAGAGTTCTATCGTGAAGCCCTGAAGGTCGAGCCCGGCAATGCCATTGCGCGCAAAGGCTTTGATCGCTCGGTGGACTACGGAATGCGCCGGGCGGAAGAAGCCATGGTCGCTGGAAAACTGAATGAGGCAGCGGCGGCAGCCGAGGCCCTGCGGCCGCTGGCAACCGACAATTCACGCCTGGCGTTCCTGAATTCCCAGATCGAGAAGGAACAGGCGCGCGTCAACGCGGATGCCTCGCAGCGGGCCGCAAACGAGGCGCGCCAGGGACAGATCCGTGACAGCCTGACCACCATGTCGGAGCGCATGCGGCGCGGCGCCCTGCTCGATCCCGCCAACAGCAGCGCCATCATGTATTTCCGGCAGGCCGAATCGATCAATCCCGCGGATCCGCAGGTGCGCAGCGCGCGCGACGCCCTCGTCGGCGCGCTGCTGACCGCTGCGGATGCGGAACTGACGGGCCGCAAGGCGCCCGCAGCGCGGCGCCTGACGGACGCTGCATCAACATTGAACAGTTCCGCGCCGGGACTGGACGCGATGCGCCGTCGCATCGACGAATTCACCGAGCAGCAGGTGGCCGCGAGTGCCGCGGCTGAGGCGGCACGCGCTGCAGAAGCCACCAGAGCAGCAGCAGCGGTGGCAGCCGCCGCCGCTGCCGCGCCCGTTGCAGCTGCGGCGCCCAAGCCAGCGGCCAGCACCGAAGCCGCACCGTCCGTGGTTGCGGCCACTACGCTGAAGCTGGTGCGCTCGGCGCCTCCGGAATATCCGCAGCGCGCACTGGAGCAGCTGGTTTCAGGATGGGTGGATATGGAATTCACCGTGAGCCGCGACGGCAACGTGAAGGACATCGTGGTCAAGGCCTCCGAGCCCGACCGCACCTTCGACTCCGCCGCTGTGACGGCGATGCGTCGCTATCGCTACGAACCGGTGATGCGCAACGGCGCACCGGTAGAACAGCGTGCACGGCTGCGTGTGCGCTTTACCGCCAAAGACGGCCGCTGATCCCAAGCCAGTGCGCCGCCCGCTGCGCATCCTGGTGGTGTCCGACGACGCGCAGATCGGCCGCTGGCTGCAGCACCGGATCGAGGCGCTGCGCGAAGACTGCGCACTGGCGCTCGAATCCTACGTCGCCTTCGAACGCCGGCTGGCGACCAGCGGCACGGAAGAGTTCGATGCGCTGTTTGCAGTGCTCGGCTTCGATCGTGAAGACACCGCCGCCAGCCTCGCCTGGCTGGATCGCATCAAGGGCGCGCCCGGATCCCCGCAGCTGGTAGTCGTAGCCGAAGACGGTGATGAACTGTGCGCCGTGCAGTGCATGCGGCGCGGCGCCACCGACTACCTGCCACGCAGGCTGATCAATGCAGAATCGATGGACGGCGCGATTGCGCTCTGCCTGGAAAGCCGCCGCCGGCGCACCGCCGCAACCCCGGCCGCAAGGAAGCGCCAGCAGCCTGAAGCCGTGTTGCACAGCACGCTGAAAGTGCCGCGTGACCTGATTCCGCGCTACATGCTGCTGGACACGCTGGGCGAATCGGTTCGCGCCACCGTGTACCTGGCACACAGCGCGGCGCTGGGACGCAACGTGGCGCTGAAGGTTTCCCGCGTCAGCGAAAACGACGAGCCGCAGTTCGCGCGCGAATACGAGACAGTAGGCGCCATCCGCAACCAGAATGTGGTCGACATCTACGACTACGGCATGCACGAGGGCCGTGAGTTCATTGCCATGGAGTATTTTCCCTGTGGTGATCTCAAGGCGCGGCTGCAGAATCCGGTGTCGACGGACGAGGCGCTGGACTACCTGCGACGCATCGCCGCAGCGCTGTCGGTGGTCCACCAGCAGGGCGTACTGCATCGGGACCTGAAGCCGCCGAACATCATGCTGCGGGAAGACGGGCAGATCGTGCTGATCGATTTCGGCCTGGCCAAGGCCATCGTCAATGCCACGCGCAGTACTGCCGCCGGCGTGCTGCGCGGCTCGCCCTACTACATGAGCCCGGAACAGGCGCAGGGCGAAGAGCTGGATGGCCGCAGTGACATCTACAGCCTGGGCGTGATCTTTTTCGAGATGCTCACCGGCAGCAAACCATACCTGGGCGCAACGGCCGTGGAGGTGCTGCAGCAGCATGTCACCGCCGCGGTACCGGTGCTGCCGCCGGAGCTGCAGCACTACCAGCTCCTGCTGGAAGGCATGATGGCCAAGCTCCGCGACGACCGCTTCGCCACCACCGACGCATTGCTGGAACACCTGTCAAGGCTGGCCGCATGAACGCCTCGGCGCAGGCCGCGGCGGCGCTGCTCGACAACGCTGGCGTGGTGGCGCTGGAACTTGACGCCGGGCACCAGCTGCAGCATGTGCACAATGCCGCGCTGCTGTCGCGGTGGCTGGCCGAGGGAACAGAATCAGCGGCGCTTCCCGAGGGGCGCGACTTGCTGCTGGAGCGGCTATTCGGCCCACGCCATGTCGCGGCGGTGCACGAGGCGCTGGTGGACCTGCGCGCCATGCCGCAGACCCGCCTTGAGCTGGACGCGCTGCCCGCGCGGCAACTGCGTGGCGGCGCGCCCGTACATCATTTCTCGGTAACCCTGCTGCCGCTGGAGCACGGCTGCCTGCTGCTGCTGCGCGACGTGACCCAGCAGCAGTTGCTGCTGCTGGAACTGCAGGAAGCGCGCGCACTGCATGACGCGGCCATGGCAGCGCTGCGGGCGCCGCCGGAAGGACTACGACTGTTCCTGGGTTCTGCCCAGGCTTCGATCAGCGCCATTCGCGCCACGCTGCGCATGCCGGCGCGCAGCCAGGAGGCATTGCGCGACAAGCTGGCAAGATTGGGCGCGGAGGCTTGTTCCCTGCGCAGCGAGGCCGCGGCACTGGCTCTTTCCCCGCTGGTACGAAGCTGCGATGTGGTCGCCGAGGTGGCCGAGGCATTGCAGCATCGCGACAACCTGCGCGGCGATGACCTGCTGCCACTGGCGCCGCGCATCGACGCCATCGCCGCTGCCATCGGCATGACCTCGCGCATCGAGGAACAGCGCTATGAACCGCCGGCAGCGGAAGAGCCTGCGCGGCGCACACGGCGCAGCGCGGCCTGGCACGAAGTCAGTGAGCGCCGCTGGAGCGAATTCCTGCGCGGCCGTGGCGAGGAAATCGGCAGCCTGGCTCGCCTTACCATGTCAGGGGCACAACTGGTGCCGGCCTCCCACCGCCGGCATGTGGATGAAATCCTCTCGCACCTGCTGCGCAATGCGCTGGACCATGGCATCGAGACGCCGGAAGAGCGCCTCGCCAGCGGCAAGACCGCGGCCGGCCGCGTCACCATCAGCTTCGTGCTTGCGGAACAAGGCGGACTGAAAATGACCGTGCACGACGATGGGCGCGGATTCGATCTGTCGCGCATCGGCCGCGCCGCCGTACAGAGCGGGCTGCTGTCGGAAGAGTCCATGATCCGCAGGGAGGCTGGCGAACTGGTCGGCCTGATCTTCAAGCCCGGCTTTACCACCGAAGGCCTGGAAGACGATGAGGGCCAGGGACGCGGCATGTCCTACCTGCGCCGCAAGGTCACCCGCCTCGGCGGGCAGATTTCCGTGGCTACCAAGCCGGGCCGCTACACCTTGTTCACCATCGAACTGCCGGAGTCCGGTCAGGCCGAAGAACCCGCCAGCACCGCCCAAGCCACGCCTTGACAAGGTTCGAGCCCCCCGGTGCAATGCACTGAAGGTCACGGGGGTGTGCAGGATGCACCTTGTCGACACAACATTGTTCTATTCGCCCACCAGCGGCGGCGTGCGGCGTTATCTCAATGCCAAGCACGATTGGTACAGCGCGCGCGCGCAGGAAAGGCACTCGCTGCTGGTGCCCGGCCATTGCACCGAGCTGCAGCCCGGTGAGGTCAGCACCATTGCGGGACTGACCGTCCCCGGCACGTTCAACTATCGCCTGCCGCTGGCGCCGCGCCGCTGGGCAGCACTGCTCGACGCGCTGCAGCCCGATGTCGTCGAAGCGGGCGACGCGTTCCATCCCGCCTGGTGCGCGCTGAAAATCGCGGCGCAAAGGCGCATTCCAGCCGCGGCGTTCTTCCATTCGCACCTGCCGCGCCTGGTCGGAATCCGCTGCGGAGCAGGCGTCGGACGCATGGCCGGCCGCTACCTGCGGTGGCTGTACGAGAAATTCGACGTGGTGTTCGCTCCCAGCCGCGTGATGTGCGACTACCTGCGTTCACTGGGACTGACGCGGGTTGCGCTGCAGCCACTTGGCGTGGACGTCGCCACCTTTCATCCGCGGCGGCGGCACCGGCGGCTGCGCCGGCAGCTGGGATTGCGCGAGGACGTGCGCCTGCTGGCCTACGCCGGGCGCTTTTCCGCCGAGAAAAACATCGGTGCCCTGCACGATGCCTTCGCAAGGCTCGGCAAGGGGTATCACCTGCTGATGGTCGGAGGCGGTGAACAACGGCGCCTGTCCGACAACGTCAGCGTCATCCCTTATCACCGCGACAGCAGCGAGCTGGCCGGCGTGCTGGCCTCGGCCGATGCGCTGGTGCATGCAGGCACCGCAGAAACCTTCGGGCTGGTGGTGCTGGAGGCCATGGCCTGCGGCCGGCCGGTGGTCGGCGTGCGCGCCGCCGCAGTGGCGGAGCTGGTAAATGACCAGGTGGGCATCACCGCCGCGCGCGCCGACGGCGCATTGCTGGCACAGGCGGTGCGCGATCTGTACGACCGCGATCTCGAAACGCTGGGCCAGGCGGCCCGGAAACATGTGGAATCCCGGTACAGCTGGGACTACGCGCTGCGCCAGCAGCTCGCGACCTACCTCGCCTTGAGCGAGAAGAAGCGGATCGTGCCCGAAGGCTGGGCCACTGCCAGCCGCCCGCCATCCGGCGACCAGCACATCGTGCCCGCAGGCCCATCCAGCAACTGAATGTCCAGCGCCTTGCGGCTGCCGGGCCCGGGACGCCACAACACCACGCGCCAGTCGCGGCCAGCAGAAGCCAGCAGCCCGCTGCCCTGCCAGGCAAGGGACTCTATGCGCTCTTCATGGGCGTTGAGCTGCATGGGATCGCTGCCCTCCGGCCCCTTGCCACCGAAATCCCAGACCACCACGCTGCTCGCGCCCGTCGAGGCGCTGGCCAGATAGCGGCTGCTGGCGCTCCACGCCGTCAACGCAACCTTGCCTTCATAGCCGCTCATGCGTGAGCGCTTGCGATTGTTGATGTAGCGGAAGTTGACGCTGCCATCGGCCAGGCCGCAGGCAGCAATCTTCAGATCCGGGCTCAGCGACAGCGTCAGCGGCGTGCCTTCCAGCAGGAACTGCTCCATGGCTCCCGAGTCGGCGCGATCGACGAACAGCGCGCCATTGCCGGCCGCGAGCAGCTCATCGCGTCCGCGCCAGGCCACATGCGTCAGCGGCACGGCATGGCCGGCCAGTGTGCGCAGCGGCGTGCCCTCGACATCGATCAGCAGCAGATCCTTGCCGGTGGCGAATGCCACTGCCTTGCCGTCGGCGCGCCAGGCAAGACCCGCGGGCCAGCGCGGCGAGCGATGCAGCAGGCGCGAGTCGCCCCCGCCAGCACTGAGATCCCACAGCCGGACACTGCCATCCTGGCCACTGCTGGCCAGCAGCAGGCCTTTTGGCTGCCAGGCAAGATCCAGCACACCCGGCGAATGTTCACCCAGCGGCTGCACTGCGCCATCAGCGGCCGCGACACGGAACAGGCGGCCTTCGCCGCCACCAACAGCCACTGATTGGCCATCCGGCGCCCATGCCATCGCCACCGGAAAATCATCGACGCCGGCAATGGCGCCCGCCTGCAGGCTGGCCGTTGCGCTCATGCGATGCAGGCCGCGAAGCCCGCCAGCAGTTCCTCGCGATCGAGCTTGCGGCCGATGAACACCAGCTGGCTGGCGCGCTGCCCACTGCCCCAGGGCCGGTCGGGCCGGCCATCGAACATCATGTGCACGCCGTGGAAGATGTAGCGTCGGTCGTCGCCCAGGATGTTGAGCACGCCCTTCATCCGGAGGATGTCCTCGCCACGATTCTGCAGCAGGTAGGAGAGCCAGTCGTTGACCTTGCGGGCATCCAGTGCGCGGCTTTCCTGGATGCCGATGGAACCGATCTCATCATCATGATGATGCGAGGCGAAGGCGCGCTCTGCCGTTGGCTTCAGCGCCAGTGAAAGTCCGAATTCCGCCGGAGCATGTTCGGTGAACAGCGCATAGGCACCGGGCTTGTCGATATCGATGCGGTACTGGCCGCCCATGCAGCTCATTTCCAGGGCGAAAGGTGCTGCGCCTGGCGCGAGCCGTCCGCCGCTCTCCACCGCCTGCAAAGGTTCGGCGAATATCCGGACCGCAGTTTCGATGTTCGCCACGAGCTGCTCGCTGCTGGCAGCCTGCAATGGCAGCACCGCGACTTTCAGCGCAGCATGATGGTGGTCATGCCCATGGTCGTGGCCGTGACTGCTGTGATCATGTTCATCGTGACCGTGCGCATGATCGCCATGGCCGTGTTCGCCGGCGGCCTTCAGCACATGCCGGCCAGCGGGCAACTCGTAGGCACCTGCCCATTCGAACGGATACTGCGGCTCGAGAAAGGTGCTGTCGAAGGTCAGTGCGCGATCCAGGTCGAACGCCCCCAGGCCCAGCACGGTGTCGATCGGGACTTCGGCATTCACCGCACGGAAAATTTTCGCCGTGCCGTTGATGCCACGGATCTTCTGCTCGATGCGCGCCAGGTCGGCTTCGCCGACCAGATCGGTCTTGTTGAGGATCACCACATCCGCGAAGCCCACCTGCACCGCCGGCTCTGCCAGCTCCTGCAGGTGCTGCTCGAAATGCCGCGCGTCCACCAGCGTGACGATGGCATCGACCACGAATTGTTCCTTGAGCTCATCGTCGAGGAAGAAGGTCTGCGCCACGGGGCCTGGATCGGCCATGCCGGTGGTCTCGATCAGCACGTAGTCGAAACGCTCGCGCCGCTTCAGCAGCTGTCCGAGCACGCGGATCAGGTCGCCACGCACGGTGCAGCAGATGCAGCCATTGCTGGTCTCGAAGATCTCCTCTTCCGCACCGATGACCAGATGATGATCGACACCCACTTCGCCGAACTCGTTCTCGATCACGGCGATGCGCTTGCCGTGGTTCTCCGACAGGATGCGGTTCAGCAGCGTGGTCTTGCCGGCGCCCAGGAAGCCGGTCAGCACGGTGACTGGAATGCGCTTGGTATTGCTCATGCTCGGTACTTCTTCTCGATGAATCTCTGCACGGGTTTCAGCGCCAGCGCACGCAACGCCAGCCACCATTGCAGGCGCTGCGGCCAGGGCGCGCGCTGCGGCGGCACGGCAGCCGCAAACTGTGCTTCCAGCGAAGTGTGCTTCGGCGGGGTGCTCAACGCCGGCCTGCCGTGTCCATTTCCCATACCGTGACCGGGCAGTCGCGGCGCAGCCAGAAGCCGGCGCCCAGGTGCTGGAACTGCTTCGACAGCTCGCGCCGGTACCAGGCACCGCCGCGCAGGCTGACGGCTGGATCGGTGCGCGACTGGTCGCAGTTCTCCTCCCAGTCCTCACGCGTCAGCACGCCGAAATACAGCAGCCCGCGGCACACGCGTGCCAGGTTGGCCAAAGCGCGTTTTGTCTCTGCCGCGTTCAGATACTGCAGCACGTCGTAGCAGATGACGAGGTCGTACTGCGTCCGGCGCGTGTAGTCCTGGATGCCGCTGTGGATCCAGCCATAGCGCTTGCACAGGTATTCGCTGACCTCCAACCCCGTGTACTGCGCCTTGCGCAGCGCGCGCAGCAGGGGGGCGCGCAGCAGACCCACCCCGCAGCCGGCGTCCAGGATGCTGCGCACCGGCAGATCCAGGTGGTCGGCCATGGCAGCAATCAGGCGGCCCCGCGCGTTCATCTCGGCGCGATTGGTTACCGCGGTGCGTGGGTTGCGGTAGAAGCGCTCGTAATACGCCCGATCAAATTGTTCTGTCATTCCCTACAATAGGCGGGTGAACGCCCCTTCTCCTCGTGTCGGTTTTGTCAGCCTCGGCTGCCCCAAGGCTCTGGTCGATTCGGAGCGCATCCTGACGCAGTTGCGCATCCGTGGCTATGAAATTTCGCCGAGCTACGAGTCCTCGGACCTGGTGGTCGTGAACACCTGTGGCTTCATCGACAGCGCCATCGACGAGTCGCTGCAGGCCATCGGCGAGGCCATCGAAGCCAATGGCAAGGTCATCGTCACCGGCTGCCTGGGCGCCAATCCCGCACGCATCCTCGAGAAACATCCCAAGGTACTGGCAGTCACTGGCGCGCATGCCACCGAACAGGTGCTCGAGGCAGTGCACAAGCACCTGCCACGGCCGCACGAGCCCTTCAGCGACCTGGTGCCGGCGCAGGGCATCCGCCTCACGCCACGCCATTATGCCTACCTGAAGATTTCCGAAGGCTGCAACAACAAGTGCAGCTTCTGCATCATTCCCTCCTTGCGCGGCAAGCTGGCGTCGCGGCCCATCGACCAGGTGCTGGCTGAAGCCGGGCGGCTGGTGTCTGCCGGCGTCAAGGAACTGCTGGTGATCTCACAGGACACCAGCGCCTACGGCGTCGATCTGCGTTACGCGCCGGCCACATTCGGCGGCCAGGAATACCAGACGCGTTTCCTCGATCTGGCGCGCGGCCTCGGCGAGCTGGGCGTCTGGGTGCGCATGCACTATGTGTATCCGTATCCGCACGTCGATGATGTGCTGCCATTGATGGCCGAGGGCCGCGTGCTGCCCTACCTCGACATCCCCTTCCAGCACGGCAGTCCGACGGTGCTGAAGCGCATGCGCCGCCCCGCGCATGCAGAGAACACGCTGGATCGCATCCACGCCTGGAAGCGCGCCGTGCCGGAGCTGACGCTGCGCAGCACTTTCATCGTGGGCTTTCCCGGCGAGACCGAACAGGAATTCGAAGAGCTGCTGCAGTGGCTGGATGCGGCGCAGCTCGATCGCGTCGGCTGCTTCAAGTACTCGCCGGTTGCCGGCGCCACCGCCAACGAACTGTCGGGCGCAGTGGCGCCCGAAGTCATGGATGAGCGCTATGCCCGTTTCATGGAGAAATCGGCGCTGATCTCCGAAGCCCGCATGGCGGCCAAGGTCGGGCGTGAAATGACGGTGCTGGTGGACCATGTCGATGGCGCCAAGGCGGTGGCACGCACCACGGCCGATGCGCCGGAGATCGACGGCGTCGTCAATGTGAAGAAGGCCAAGGGCCTGCGCGCCGGGGAATTCGCGCGCGTGCGTATCACCGGCGCCGGCACCTACGACCTGGCGGCCGAGCCCGTGCCGGCCTGAACCGCCGACAGCAAACGCTCCAGTCGTTCGCGCAATCCAGGCAGATCCTCAACCGGCAGCGCGAACAAATCGCGCATGGCCTGCATGATCGCGGCGGAGGTGCCCAACACCTCGCGCTGCGATTCGCCGCCCGTGGGATGAAATACCAGCTCCACGCCATGCAGCGGATGTCCGCTCAGTACGTGACGTCCTTCGCTCACCGCGCGGGACACGATCAGGCCCTGCGTGAAATGCGAAGCGGGATCGTGGGCCAGCTGGTAGTTGGCCGCCTCGAAATCCACGGCCAGCTGCGGCTGGAGATCGAAACGGCACAGCGGCTGCCATTCGCCGCGGATCTGGGACTCGAGTATCCGCTCCGCGCGCACACGCCGCAGCCGGAACGGCTCGTGCGGCGTGGGTTGTGCAGCCTCGCTTTCCAGCTCCAGCACGCCAGTCAGTGTCTGCCCGCCAAAACCCACGTCCACCAGCCAATCGCGCCCGTCTGTGGTCACCCGCAATAGCCGGTGCGTGCGCGCAGTGACGACATCGGCCGGCCGGTTCCACACTACGCGCGCCGCCAGATCGACGACCTGATACCCCAGCTCGCGCAACACATTGCCCAGCAGGAGATTCTGCTCGAAGCACCAGCCGCCGCGCTTGCCGCGCAGCAGCTTGCCCGCAACGGCGGCCGGATCCAGGCTCACGCCACGACCGAGGAAGGCATCGAGATTCTCGAAGGGAATGGCCTTTGCGTGCAGCAGCACCAGGCGCTTCAGCGTGGCCAGATCCGCCCGGGCTTCGGCAGCAAAACCGATCCGTTCCAGATAGAGAGCCAGATCGAGTGGCGTATCCGGCACAGCGGCTTACTCGACCGTAACGCTCTTCGCCAGATTCCGCGGCTGGTCCACATCCGTGCCACGCAGCACCGCCACATGGTAGGCCAGCAGCTGCAACGGAATGGTGTACACCACGGGTGACTGGAAGTAGCTGACATGGCGCGGCAGGTGGATCACATGCACGCCATCGCTTTCCAGGATCCCTGAATCCGGATCCGCGAACACATACAGCTCGCCACCGCGTGCGCGCACTTCCATCAGGTTGGACTTCAGCTTCTCCAGCAGATCGTTATTCGGTGCGACGGCGACCACCGGCATATCCGCATCCACCAGCGCCAGCGGGCCATGCTTGAGTTCGCCGGCGGCATAGGCCTCGGCGTGGATGTAGGAGATTTCCTTGAGCTTCAGCGCGCCTTCCATGGCGATGGGATACAGCGCGCCGCGGCCCAGGAACAGTGCATGCCGCTTGCCAACGAACCGGCCTGCAATCCCGCGGATCACCGCATCCAGGCCCAGTGTCTTTTCGATGAGGCCCGGCAGTTCCACCAGCCGGTTCACCAGCGTGTGCTCGGTTTGCGCATCGCCGTTGCGCCGCGCCAGCGCAATCACCAGCAACGACAGGGCGGCAATCTGCGTGGTGAACGCCTTGGTCGACGCCACGCCTATCTCCGGGCCGGCACGCGTCAGCATCACCAGGTCCGATTCACGTACCAGCGAGCTCTCTGGTGAATTACAGATCGCAAGGGAAGCGAGATAGCCCGTGGTGCGTGCCAGCCGCAGCGCAGCCAGCGTGTCGGCCGTCTCGCCGGACTGGGAGATGGTGACGAACAGTGAATTGCGCGGCACCACGGCCCTGCGATAACGGTACTCGCTGGCGATCTCCACGCGGCAGGGAATGCGGCATACCTGCTCGATGAAGTACTGCGCCACCACTCCTGCGTGGTAGCTGGTGCCGCAGGCCACGATCCGCACATAGTCCACCTGCGGGAAGATTTCCGCAGCGCGTGGACCGAAGGCCGCTTCCAGCAGGCGGCCATTGGCGACCCGCTCCTGCAGCGTGTTGGCCACGGCCAGCGGCTGCTCGTGTATCTCCTTCAGCATGAAATGCTCGTACGGCCCCTTCTCGGCTGCTGCAGCAGACAGCTCGCTGATGCGGATTTCCCGTACCGCTTCATTGCCGGCTGCATCGAGCACCTGCACGGAGTCGCGACGCACTTCGGCGACGTCGCCTTCCTCCAGGAACATGAAGCGCCGCGTCACCGGCAGCAGCGCCGCCACGTCGGAGGCGGCAAAGTTCTCATGCTCGCCAAAACCCACGACCACCGGACAGCCCATGCGCGCCAGGATCAGCCGGTCCGGCTGCTGCTCGCTGAGCACCACCAGCGCATAGGCGCCCTGCAGTTCTGCAACGGTGGCGCGCACTGCACGCAACAGGTCGCCCAGCGCCTGCAGGTGGAAATGGACGCGATGCGCGACGACTTCCGTGTCGGTCTCCGAATCGAACTTGTAGCCTGCTGCGAGCAGGTCGGTGCGCAGCTCGGCGTAGTTCTCGATGATGCCGTTGTGGACTACGGCTATGCCGTCGCGGGAAACATGCGGGTGCGCATTGCGCTCACTCGGCGCTCCATGCGTGGCCCAGCGAGTGTGTGCGATGCCGGTGTGGCCGTGGGCAGGCGCCGCCTGCAGCACGTCCTGCAGGGCCTTCACCTTTCCCACTGCGCGCAGGCGCGCCACCTTGCCAGTGCCGTTGATGACGGCGACACCGGCCGAATCGTAGCCGCGATATTCCAGCCGCCTGAGGCCATCCATCAGCACCGGGATGACGTCCCGCCCGGCCACCGCTCCAACGATTCCGCACATGTACTGTCGCCCCTTATCTGCTGCGCTTCGCCGGCCGTTTCCAGCCTTCCACCGTCATCTGCCTGCCGCGCGCCAGCGTCAGCTTGCCCGCCGGCGCTTCGCGCGTGATGGTCGACCCGGCACCGATGGTGGCGTCGGCGCCAATGGTCACCGGCGCCACCAGCATGCTGCCCGAGCCGATGAATGCGCCATCGCCGATGTCCGTGCGGGATTTATTGACGCCGTCATAGTTGCAGCAGATGGTGCCGGCGCCCACGTTCACGCCCTTGCCCACCGTTGCATCGCCCAGGTAGCTCAGGTGGTTGGCCTTGGAGCCCGCACCAATGGTGCTGTTCTTCACTTCGACGAAGTTGCCGATGTGCACCCCGTCTTCCAGCCGTGCGCCGGGGCGCAGCCTTGCGAAGGGACCAATACTGCAGTGGCTTCCCACCTGCGACTGCTCGAGCACACAGTGCGGCTGGATTTTCGTGCCGGAGCCGACGCTCACATCGCGCAGCACGCAGTTGGGGCCCACGCTGACGCCATCGCCCAGCTCCACCCTGCCCTCCAGCACCACGTTCACATCGATGAATACATCGCGGCCCAGCACCAGCTCGCCGCGCTGGTCGAAGCGCGCCGGATCCGCCAGTGTCGCACCGGCCTGCATGGCTGCCGTGGCGCGCATGCCGCGCAGCGTTGCTTCCAGCTGCGCCAGCTGCAACCTGTCGTTGACGCCCAGCACTTCGCTCTCGCTGGCCGCCACCAGCGGCAGGACGGCAACGCGCTGCTTCGCCGCCATTCCGATCACATCCGTCAGGTAGTACTCGCGCTGCGAGTTGTCGCTGCGCAGCGCCGCCAGCCATTTGCGCAGCGGCCCGGCGGGCAGCACCATCACGCCGGTGTTCACTTCGCGCACGCGACGGTGCGCCGTGCTGGCATCTTTCTCCTCCACGATCCGGCGCACGCGGCGACGGGCGTCGCGCAGCACGCGGCCATAGCCCTTCGGGTTCTCAAGCTGTGCCGTGAGCAGCGCGACCTGTGCAGGCGACGCCAGCGCCAGCAGCGCGCCCAGCGTCTGCGCCTGCAGCAGCGGTACATCGCCATACAGGACCAGCACCCGGTGCGAGTCGGGAATCCCCGGCATGGCCTGTAGCAGCGCGTGCCCCGTGCCGCGTTGCTCGGCCTGCAGCACCCATTGCACGGCCTGGCCGGCGAATGCCTCGCGCACCTTTTCGCCGCCATGGCCGTAGACCACATGCAGCGCCGCGGGCTGCAGCTGTCGCGCGGTGTCGAGCACATGTGCCAGCAGCGGCCGTCCGGCCAGCGGCTGCAGCACCTTGGGCAGATCGGACTGCATGCGCTTGCCCTGGCCGGCGGCCAGGATCACCACCGACAGTGGCGGCTGGGCAGCCCGGGCGGACTTGGGAGAAGGCTTTTTCATGGGCTGCGAACGCTAGCACGCCATGTGTGGCTGCGGTTCACAGGATGCGCTGCAGGATGTGGTCGAAATACTCATGCGCCCCGACCCGGAACTGGCGCGTACCGGCACGGATGAAGCCCAGCCGGTCATAGAACGCCAGCGCCGCATCGTTGCGTGAATAGACACCCAGCAGCAGCCGGGTCGCGCCGGCAGCCACCGCGTGCGCATCGATCGTCCGCATCAGGCGCCGCCCCAGGCCCTCACCCTGATAGCGGTGCAATACATATATGCGGCGGATCTCCAGATCCCTCTCGCCCACATCCGCCAGCGGCAGATCCGGCGGCGTGACGACGGCATACCCGACCGGTGCCTGACCCGTCTCATGCTCCGCCAGCCAGCAGGCGCTGGCGGCGTCATTCAACCAGCGCGCGTACTGCTCCTGGGCATGCTGTTTCGCGGTGTGGGCGAGAATGTCTTCGGCCGGCAGCAGATGCGCATAACTGTCGAGGAAAGTGGCCGAGCCCACCAGCGACAGTCGCGCCGCATCGCCCGGAGCGGCGCGCCGCACTGTCACGCCAGGGCGCACTGCATCCGTACGCGGCGCACTCACGACAGCGGCATCTCCACGCCAAACATCCGGCCGACCAGCGAGGTAACGCCCATGGCCAGGATGCCCCAGAACCCGACGCGCAGCGCAGCGCGCAACCGCGGCGCACCACCGAGGTGTGCCGCAATCGAACCCAGCAGCATCAACAGCGCCAGCGAGATGGCGAAAATCGCGGCGATGCGCTGCGAGGCAGGCAGCAGAAGTGCCAGCAGCAAGGGCGGCAGCGCGCCGGCAGAGAAAGCCGCAGCCGAAGCCCCGGCAGCCGTCACCGGCCGCGCGCGGCTGCGTTCGGTAATCCCCAACTCATCCCGTGCATGCGCTGCCAGGGCATCGTGCGCGGTCAGTTCCGTCGCCACCTCCTCCGCAAGCTTGCGCGAGAGTCCGCGACGCAGGTAGATCCCCACCAGTTCGCGCCGCTCGGCCTCTGGTGCCTCGGCCAGCTCCTGGCTCTCCCGCACCAGATCAGCCGCTTCGCTGTCGGCCTGGGAACTGACCGACACGTACTCGCCTGCCGCCATCGACAGGGCCCCGCCCACCAGGCCGGCCAGGCCCGTCATGAGTATGGTGGTATCGGCAAAATGCGCAGCCGACACCCCCATGACAAGGCTGGAAGTGGAAATGAGGCCGTCGTTGGCGCCCAGCACGGCTGCACGCAGCCAGCCCACTCGTCCGACGCGATGCGCCTCGTGATGGGACTTCACTGGTAACGTCTCCCACGCCACTCGATGTACCCGGAAGGGTGAGCCCCGTGCGGATCGTCATGCGTCCAGTGGATCAGACCGCCTTGGGCGTTCCACTGGTATTCGCCAGCCACGACCAGCTGGTCTCCCGCGGCGAGCCCGGCCAGCCTCGGCGCAAGCTCCAGATTGTGGGCTACGAGCAAGGTGGTGCCGTCATTTGCCTTGATTATGAAGCGTTGATGCGGCGATTGGTCGTTATCGTCGGCCAATATGCGCAGAACTGTGCCGGTAATCCTCAACTGCAGACCGCTTTGCCGCCGAGTAAAGGCGTCCGCGGCGGAGCCAGCCCAGGCGGCCTCTGACGCCAGCGCTCGCGGCTGCAGGAACCACCATCCGCCACCGGCTGCCAGCAAGACAACCAGAACCAGCACGCCACGGCGCATCACCGCGCGCAACCGGCGGGATATAAACGGATTTCCAGTAACCGGATGCCCGGAACCCCCACTTTGTTGAGTTGTCTACTGACAAGAGGCTGGGCGCATGGTCTGGGGGTGGCGTATCGCATATCCTCGCTCGGTTCACATGCATGGCAAGGCGGCAGGAAGCACCGCCGAATATCGGGGCAAGGCAGTGAGAGATTTTCGCATTAAAACCGCTCTTGGCGCGCTGCTACTGTCAGCAACGGGTTCCATTGCCCTTGCGGCCGACGGCGCGGCCGCCGCTGCCCCGCACGGCCCGGCAGGCTGGGCCCTGCTGAGCAAGTACTGCACGGAGTGCCACAACACCGAAGACTGGGCCGGAGGCGTGGCCTTCGACACCATGACCGAGGGCGACATCCCCGACAACGTCGACGTGATGGAAAAGGTGGTGCGCAAACTGCGCAGCCAGCAGATGCCGCCGGGCGGGCATGAAATGCCCGACAAGGCCACCCGCTCTGCATTCATCGGCTGGATGGAAGGCCGTCTCGATGCCGTCGGCGCCGCGCACGAGGATCCCGGCTATGTGGGCCTGCACCGGCTGAACCGCAAGGAATACGCCAATGCCGTGCGCGATCTGCTCGGCATCGAAATCGATCCCACCGCGCTGCTGCCACGCGACGAACCCAGCGAGGGCTTCGACAACATAGCCGCAGCGCTGCAGGTCACGCCCTCATTCCTGGACCAGTACATTTCAGCAGCCCGCCAGGTGGTGGTGCAGGCGCTGGGCAACAAGGATGCGCTGCCGGCCGGCACGACGTACCGCGCGCAGAAGCCCAGCACGCAGATCGCCCACCAGGATGGCCTGCCGCTGGGCACGCGCGGCGGCATCGCCGTGGACCACAACTTCCCGGCCGATGGCGAGTACGTGCTGAACATCGCCAACATGGCGCAGGCCCTGTGGGTCTACAACATGGAGTTCCGCAACGACCTGGTGGTCACGCTGGATGGCAAGCTCATCTACGAGACCCATGTCGGCGGCGAGGACGACATGAAGGCCATCGACCAGAAGCAGGATCCTGCGGTCGAGGCCATCAACAAGCGCCTGAAGAACATTCGCTTCAATGCGCCCGCGGGCGTGCACCGCTTCGTGGTGGCGTTCCGTCACCGCAGCTTCGCGGAGTCTGAAGACCGGCTGCAGATGTATGCCCCCGGTGGCGGCCAGGACCGCGTGCTGCGGGTGAGCTCCTTCGAGATCCGCGGACCGTTCAATTCCACCGGCGTCAGCATGACCAGCAGCCGCCAGCATGTGTTCACCTGCTATCCGAAGTCGGCAGCCGAAGAGCTGCCCTGCGCGCAGCAGGTAATCAGCGGCATCGCGCACCGCGCCTTCCGCCGGCCCGTCACGGACCGCGACATGCAGGGCCTGATGAAATTCTACGAGACAGGGCGCAAGGAAGCGGGGTTCGACGCTGGCGTCCGCCGTGCGTTGACCGCGGTGCTGGCGCATCCGGATTTCCTGTTCCGCACCGAAGAGCCCGCCACGGAGCTGGCGCCCGGCACCATCTACCGCATCGACGATCTGGCGCTGGCTTCGCGCCTGTCGTTCTTCCTGTGGAGCAGCATCCCCGATGATGAACTGCTGAACCTGGCCACAGCCGGCAAGCTGCACGAGCCCGCGGAACTGAAGCGTCAGGTTGAGCGCATGATCGCCGACCCGCGCTCGATCACGCTGGCCAGCAATTTCGGCGCGCAGTGGCTGAACCTGACCAAGCTGCCGGAGATCTCGCCGGATCCTGCGATCTTCCCCTATGCCAGCGGCGCCAGCGACCTGCGTGGTGATTTCGTCGAGGAAATCACGCTGTTCATGGATGACATCTTCCGCAACGACCACAGCGTGCTGGAACTGCTGTCCTCGCACTACACCTTTGTTAATGAAAGGCTGGCCCTGCACTACGACATCAACTCGGTGCGCGGCGACCAGTTCCGCAAGATCCTGCTCACCGACTCCAGCCGCTTCGGCCTGCTGGGCAAGGGCGGTGTGCTGATGGCCAGTGCCTATCCGAACCGCACCTCGCCTGTGCTGCGCGGCGCCTATGTGCTCGAGCGCATCATGGGCACGCCACCGCCGCTGCCGCCGCCGGCCGTGGGAGCGCTGCCGGAAACAGTCGGCCAGCAGAAAGCCGCCACCGTGCGTGAGCGCCTGGAACTGCACCGCCAGAAGCCGCAGTGCCACTCCTGCCATTCGGCCATCGACCCCATCGGCTTCACGCTGGAAGGCTTCGACGCCACCGGCAAGGCGCGCCGCATCGACCGCTTCGCGCGCACCGAGATCGACACCCTCGGCGAACTGCCGGACGGCACCAAGGTGCGCAATCCCGACGAACTGCGCAACGCGCTGCTGGCCGATCCGGTTCCGTTCATGCAGAACTTCACCGAGCGGCTGATCATGTATTCGCTGGGACGGGTGATCGAGGCGCATGACATGCCGTTCGTGCGCGACATCGTGCGCCGCTCGGCGGCGGACAATTACCGCTTCAAGGCGCTGGTCACCAACCTTGTGCTCAGCGACGAATTCACCAAGGCCATGGTGCCGGTACTCAAGGACGCGCCTGCCACCAGGCAGGCCGCCGTAATCAAGTAGCACCGGGAGAGCCGGAGGAACTCATGTACATCACGAAAAAACATCTCTCGCGTCGCACCGTACTCCAGGGCGCTGGCGCTGCGATCGCGCTGCCGTTGCTGGATGCCATGATTCCTGCCTCCACGGCCCTGGCGCAGACCGCGGCAAAACCCATGCCGCGCCTGGGCTTCATCTACTTTCCACACGGCGCCGTCATCAAGGCATGGTCGCCAGTGGAGACGGGCACGAACTACGCCGCTTCGCCCATCCTGAAGCCGCTGGATCCGTTCCGCTCACACCTGACCATCGTCAGCGGCCTGCGCAACAAGGGCGGCGAGAGCTCGGATCCGCACGGCATCATGGCCGGCACCTGGCTGTCCTGCTATGGCGTCAAGAATCGCGAGGGCGACCTGGGCACCACCGCCGACCAGCTGGCTGCGCGGCACTTCTCCGGCAACACGCCCATCCCCTCGCTGGAACTCAGCGGTGAAGGCGGCAATGCCACCTGCGGCCAGGGAGCCACCGGCTGCGGCTTCGGCAGCACCGTGGCATTCCGCACGCCAACACAGTCGCTGCCCATGGAGGACAACCCGCGCAAGGTGTTCTACCAGCTGTTCGGCCAGGGGGACACGACCAAGGAGCGCAAGGAGATCCTCAGCGAGACGGGCAGCCTGCTCGACTATGTGAAGGAGGAAGGCGATACGCTGAAGAAGCGCATCGGCCCGGCCGACCGCGCGCGCATGAGTGACTACCTCGATTCAGTGCGCGAACTGGAACAGCGCGTGCAGCGCCTGGCCACCAGCAAGAGCTCGCAGATGGACCTGCCCAATGCGCCACAGGGCGTGCCCGACCAGTTCGGCGACCAGCTCGATGCGCTGTTCGACCTGATCACTCTGGCCTGGCAGGCCAACCAGACGCAGGTGGCGTCGATGATGATCGCGAAGGAGATCAGCATGCGCACCTACCCGAACCTGCAGATCACCGAGGCATTCCATCCGCTGTCGCATCATGCGAATGATCCCTCCAAGATCGAGCGGCTGATCCAGATCCAGAACTACCACACGCAGGTGTTCGCGAAGTTCATCAAGAAGCTCTCGACGATGCAGGACGGCGACGGCACGATGCTGGACCACTCCATCATCCTGTATGGCAGCAACATGTCGAACAGCGACCTGCACAACAACGATCCGCTGCCCAATGCCATCCTCGGCAAGGGTTACGGGCGCATCAAGGGTGGCCAGCACCTGCGGTATCCGCAGGACACGCCGCACGCCAACCTGCTGCTCACGCTGCTGGATCGCGCCGGCGTGGCGCTGCCGTCGCTGGGCAACAGCACGGGCACCTTCGCGGAAGTCTGATCCCATAACAATGACATCACTATCCCGACGCGGCTTCCTGCAGGGAGCCGCTGCCGCCTCCGCGGGCACTGCATTGGCGGCAGTGCCGCTGCAGGATCTCTGGGCGCGCGAGGCAAAGGCCACGCTGGCCGTCACGCCCCTGGCCTCCGGCCTGTCGCTGATCACGGGAGCCGGCGGCAATGTCGTGGTGATGACGAGCGCCGAAGGGGCGCTGCTGGTCGATGGCGGCAACGCTGCAAACTCGTCGGCGCTGCTGAAGCTGGCGCTGAAAACCGCGGCTGCGAAGCAGGTGCATACGCTCTTCAACACGCACTGGCATCCGGACCAGACCGGCTCCAACGAGCGCGCCGCGAAGCAGGGCGCGCGCATCATCGCGCAGGAAAACACGAAACTGTGGCTGGGCCGCAGGATCGTCACCGACTGGCTGCCGGGTGGGTATGGGCCCCTGCCCAGGGCGGCACTGCCGAACAAGAGTTTCTACACCACCGAATCTCTCGATTTCGGCGGCGAGAAACTGCAGTACGGCCACCTGGGCCAGGCGCACACCGATGGCGACCTGTACGTGCACTTCACCAGGGCCAATGTACTGGTGGCGGGCGGAGTGCTCTCCAGTGCGGGCTGGCCGCTGCTGGACTGGCAGACCGGCGGCTGGATCGGCGGCCTGGTCGCGGCCTGCGACAAACTGCTGAAGGTGGCGAATGACACCACCGTGATCGTGCCGGCCAACGGCGCGGCGATAGGCCGCAAGGAATTGCAGGCCAGCCGCGACATGTACTTCCAGATCTTCGACCGCTGCGTCAAGCAGCTGGTCAAGGGGATGGGACCTGACGAGGCGGCGGACTCGCAGCCTGCAAAAGAGTACGCGGCGCAATGGGGCGAGCCACGCTCCTTCGTCATCTCATCCTTCAAGAGTCTGTGGGGACACTACTCGCCCGATGCATGAGCGGACTCACGCGCCCTGCACCACCGGAATACGCTCGGCCGGCGCCACGCCGAGGCCCGACCAGGAACGTCGCCTCTCATCCACCACGCTGCGTGGCCTGCGCGGCGCAGGCAGCAGGCCCTCGATGCTGATCTCCGCTTCCTGCGACAGGTCGAGGATCTGCATCTCGCGCCCGCCTTCCTCGTCGATCACACCCACCACCGGGTGCATGCGGTCGCTCTCGTTGATGCGCAGCACGCGGCCCATGCTGCCGTCGGAAAGCTGCACATAGGTACCCGGTGGATACACCGTGGTCGAGGAAATCAGGTGATCGATGATCTCCTCGCCATACACCGGCCGCAGCTGGCGGAACAACCAGGCCAGCGCCGCAGTGGGCTCGGCGTCGGTGGCACGGCATTGCACCTGGAACTCGCGCACGGCACCCAGCAGCAATGCCAGCGGATGAATCTCCTCGCCCGCCAGACCGCGCGGAAAGCCAGTGCCGTCGGGCCGTTCGCGGTGCTCGCGCACGATGCGGACCACCACCGCTGGAATATCACCGCACTGTCGCAGGATCTGCGCCCCGATCTCCGGATACTGGCGGAAGGCTGGGGATTCACGCTGCGCGCCATCCGGTTTCTCGTCCATCAGCGTCGCAGGCAGCCGCTGCAGGCCGCAAAGATGCACGGCCGCGGCCATGGTGAGCTGCGTCAGCGGCAGTGTATCCAGCCCGAGGCTGCGTCCCAGCACGCCGCAGATCCCCACGGCATCAGCGGCCAGCCGCACGATGCGCTGCGGGTCGCCAACGGGCGCGGGCGTAGCCACCAGGGCCAGAGGCGCCTGGTCATTTGAAAGTGTCTGCACCAGCTTGCCGCTGGAACTGGCCAGCAGCTTCGCACTGCCGGGATCCCCTGCATTGAGCAGGCCCAGCAGTTCCTCGGTCTCGACGATGGTCTCGCTGTAGCGCAGCGCTACGGCTTCCATCGCGGCACGGTGTTCCTGGATGCGCTCGAACTGCTCGTGCTTCTCGGCCATCAGCGCGGCGGTGCGTTCGGCGACGCGCTCCTCTTCTTCCGGCGGGCGCTGCGGCGCCTCGGGCGGCGCCACCGGCGTGGAACGCGCATGATCCACGTACAGCTTGGTCAGCCGTGCATTGCGGATGATGGCCACTTCGTCTTCCGAAGCGATGCGAAAAATCCGGCGCACGAAGGGATGATCAAACCAGCGATGGTTGATCTTGATGAAGTGCCCCACCCGCAGCTGGTCAGCCCGAATCGGTACCCAGATTTCTTCGTTGGCAGCCAGGCGGGGATCCTCAGGACGGCGGTCGCCGTTTCCCTGCCTTCTGTAACGGCGGCTGGCGCCGGCGGCGCAGCCCCGAAGCCGGCAAGCCTGCCGGGAATGTGCGCCAGGTCAGGTTTTCCCCGTGCTGCCCCTATAATCCGCCCTCAGACACAAGGTTCGGGGGAAGCTTATGCGCGCGTGGACGAAGATTCTGCTGGCGGCCGCCATGGTTGTGCCGGCAGCACTGTGCCAGGCGGCGCAGGGGCCGGAAGACGAACTGCTGTTCACCACGCAGTGCGCCGTTTGCCATCAGGAGAATGCACCCGCCAAGGGAAGCCCCAACGAGCGCGCACCCACCCGTTCGCAGCTGCGCCAGTTCGCGCCCGAGGCCGTGCTGACGGCACTGACCAGCGGCAAGATGCAGCTGCAGGGCTCGACGCTGAACGAGGCGCAGCGACGCCTGGTTTCTGAATACGCCACCGGCAAGCGCCTGACCGCAGCGGTAGCCAGCGTGGCCACCGTGGTGAATCGCTGCACCAAGGATTCGGCCATGCAGGACCCGACTCGCGGTGCCAGCTGGAATGGCCATGGCAATGGCCCGGCAGCCACGCGCTTCCAGGATGCAAAGGCCGGCGGCATCAACGCGGCCGATCTGCCGCGGCTGAAACTCAAGTGGGCATTCGGTTACGCCAACGTGGGTGCCGCGCGCGCGCAGCCCACGCTGGCTGGTGGCCGGCTGTTCGTTGCCAGCGAGAACGGCGAAGTCCACGCGCTGGATCCGAAAACCGGCTGCACCTTCTGGACCTTCAAGGCACAGGCCGGTGTGCGCACGGCGCCGTCGGTTGCGCCGTATCGCGGCACCGATGGCAAGCAGGGTTACGCCGTGTTCGTTGGTGACGGACGCGCCAATGTGTATGCCATCGACGCGCAGACTGGCCGACAGGTCTGGACCGTACATGTAGATGAGCATCCCGCTGCCGCCATTACCGGTGCACCCATCGTGTACGACGGCCGCCTGTTCGTCGGCACGCAGGGCCTGGGCGAAGAAGGCCGTGGCAGCACTGGCGGCTACGCCTGCTGCACCTTCCGCGGCAGCCTCACCGCGCTCGACACCTCCACCGGCAAGGTGCTGTGGAAAACCTACACCATCGATCCCTCGCAGCCGCGCGCGAAGAACAAGGATGGTGTGCAGATGTTCGGGCCGGCTGGCGGTTCGATCTGGTCGGCACCTTCCGTCGACGTGAAGCGTGGCCTGGTCTACGCGGCCACCGGCAATGCCTTTGCCGATCCGCCGCAGAAGATGACCAATGCCATCATTGCCTTCGAGCAGAAGACCGGCAAGGTGCGCTGGTACAAGCAGATCACCGTGGGCGATGCCTGGGCCATGGGCTGCCCGGACAAGAGCCCGGACAATCCCGCCTGCCCGGAGACGCTGGGCCCGGACTACGATTTCTCCGCCACGCCAGTGCTGGCGCACAGCGGCAACCGCGACCTCATCGTGCTGCCGCAGAAATCAGCCGTGGCCTTCGCGCTGGATCCAGACCGTAACGGCGAGATTGTCTGGCAGCGCGCCTTCGGCAAGGGCAGCGGCCTGGGCGGCCAGTGGGGCGGCGCCGTCGACGGCACCAACTTCTACACCGGCACCAACGACTTCAAGGCCGACACACAGGGCGGCATGACGGCCATTGCCTTGAACGACGGCCACATCGTCTGGCAGATGCCGCCGCAGCCGCTGCTCTGCGGTGAGAAGAAACAGGGTTGCGGCGCAGGCCAGGGTGGTGCGGTAACAGCCATTCCCGGCGCAGTGTTCAGTGGCGCCACCGATGGCGGACTGCGTGCCTACTCGGCAAAGGACGGCAAGGTCCTGTGGCTGTTCGATGCCAACCGTGAATTCACCACCGTCAATGGTGTGAAGGCCAGTGGCGCCAGCATGGATGGTCCCGGCCCGATCGTAGCCGGCGGGATGCTGTTCGTGAATGCCGGTTATGGCGGCCTGGTCGGCCGCCCCGGCAACGTGTTGCTGGCCTTCAGCCTGGAATAATCAAGCCGGCATCGAGTCCCAGAACTCTTCCATCTTCTTGCGCATGGCGGCGTCGGGCAGGCGCCCGCGTCCGCCTGCCTGGTTGTCTTCCAGGTAGGCCAGCGTGGTCGTGCCGGGAATCGCCGCCGTGATCACCGGGTGCGAGATGTTGTACTTCAGGAAGAACTGCGCCCAGGTGGTGGCATCGAATTCCTTCGCCCAGTCCGGCACCGGCTTGCCGGCAACGCGCGGGAAGTAGCTGCGGCCGCGGCCACCAAATGGAGTGTTGTTCAGCACCGCCAGGCCTTTGTCCTTCGCCATTGGCAGCAGGTTGTCGGCCGCGCTGCGATCGCCGATCGAGTAATCGATCTGCATGAAATCGAACTTGTACTTTCCCAGCGCCGTGCGCATCTGCTCGTACTGACGATCCACCGAGGTGGTAATGCCGATGTAGCGGATCTTGCCTGCGGCCTTGTATTCCAGGTAATGCGGCATCAGCTCATCGAGGCCGTACACATTGTGGATCTGCAGCAGGTCGATCTTGCTCACGCCCAGGCGGCGGAAGGAGTTGTCGAGCACGGCCTTGCCGCCGGAGATATCACCGGCCAGCGGTGTCTTGGTGGCCAGGAAGAACTTGTCGCGGTTGCCTATATCGGCCAGCAGCTTGCCGATGACCTCTTCCGAACTGCCATAGGCCTGCGCCGTATCGATGACCGAACCGCCCAGGCCGGGCATGGCCGACAGCACCTTGCGCAGTTCGGCCAGCTCTTCGGCACTGCTGACGCCGTAGGCATTGGTGCCCACACCCACTGCCGGCAGTTTTTCGCCGGTGGAGGGAATGGTTTTCATGATGGTGCCGGCCTTGGTCGGCGTAGCCGGCGCGTTGGCTGCCATGGCAATCGAGTTCGCAACCGTGGCGGTTACGCCGGCTGCAACGCCCGCCTGGATCAACCGCCGACGCGAAAGCCTGAATTCAAAGTGGTCCGTCATTTTGATTTCCCCCTGCAAGACCAATGGAGCGCGAACGCCAATCTCATGAACCAGACCATAGGCAGCGCTTCAGGTTCCCGTCAATTCGCAGCGGGTGGCGCAGGTGCAGGCAGCGGCTGGTCAGAAGGCCACAGCAGCCACAGCGAACCCTGCGCACGCATATGGCCTGCGGCCTCGGCCGCCGGGGACTCCCAGCCCCAGAACATGTCTGCACGGATGGCGCCGCGAATGGCGCCGCCGGTGTCCTGAGCCAGCACCAGGCGCTGCAGCGGAGCGGCACTCAGCGGATCGGTGGTGGACAGATACAGTGGCGCGCCCAATGGCAGCCAGCGTGGGTCGATGGCTACCGAACGGCCTGGTGTCAGCGGCACCCCCAGCGCACCCTTCGGGCCCAGCGAGGGATCGGCCAGCTTCTCCTCGCGAAAGAACACCACGCTGGGATTCTGGTTGAACACTTCCTGCTGCCGTTCCGGGTGCTGCTGCAGCCATTCGCGCAGCGCCGGCGCAGTGGCCTGTTCCACCGTCATCTCGCCGCGATCGACCAGGTAGCGGCCGATGGCGCGATAGGGACGGCCATTCACGTCGGCAAAAGCCATGCGCACCGTGCTGCCATCATCGAGCCGCACCCGGCCCGAGCCCTGGATTTCCAGGAAGAAGGCATCGATGGCACTGTCCACCCACAGCAGCTCCTTGCCCGCCAATGTCTTGCCGTCGGCGAGCTGCGCGCGATCGGGATAAGGCACCACGCGCTTGCCCTGCAGCTTGCCGCGCACGCGCACGCCCTGCAGCGCGGGATAGACCTCACCCAGATCCACCGTCACCAGATCCTCTGGTACGGCATGCAGCGGCCACTGGTAAGCGCCCTTCTTGCGGCGCGAACCCTTGAGAAAGGGTTCGTAATAGCCCGTGATGAGGCCGGCGTCGATACGCTGCTGCGGAGAGCCTTCGAGCGAAATGACCTGGTAAGCGCGCAACCGCGTTTCGACCAGCCTGCGCTGCGCGACCATGTCCTGCGGCGCAAGGGTTGCGGCATCGGCGCAGAACATGCGCCAGGCCGTGGCCATGCGCGGCGCGCGGCAACTGGCCAGCAGGGCGGGCCAGGCTTCGGCCATGCGATCCTGTTGCCAGCCGGGCAGCGCATCCCAGCCCACCGCCTCGAATCGCAGCTGCGGTGGTTCTGCTGGTACGGCAGGCGGCTCGCGCGGTGGTGTCGTGCTGCAGCCTGCCAGCACCGCGACGCCGAGGCAGGCAATGGCTATGCGGCGCAGCAGCAGCTTCATGGCGCGGCGCATGTGAAGCTTGCAGCTGAATCCGGATCGCCCCGCCCGTAACGCGCGGCCTGCGGCCAGGCGCAGAGTTTTCGCGTGCGGTCGATCACGCCATTGCGCAGGCGCTGCGCCATCACTTCTTCCGGTGCCGCGCCCTGCTCCACCCAGCGCTCCAGCACGGCCACCATGTCGAAGCTGCTGGCGCCATCGCCGCCTGTGCAATGCGCCATGCCAGGCACCATGAACAGACGGTAGGCATTGCTGATGTGCTGCGCGCCGCCGGCACGCTGCGCTACGGACTCGTAGTACTGCGGGCTCACGCCCGGTGAGATCTGCGGATCGCTCCAGCCGTGGTACTGCAGCAGCCTGCCGCCGCGGCGAAAATAACGGGACAGATCCGGATTCAGCGCGTTGATGATGTTGCCATCCTGTGTTTCCGCGCGCGCTGCATCGCGCTCGAAATTGAATTGTTCCGCTGCCCAGTTCGCATCGCCGGTGACCACGTAACGGAAGTGATCCACTGCCGTACCGAATGGTGCATTGCCTGCCCAGGTGTTCCACGCGAGTTCACTGCCCGGGTACAGCCCCGTGATTGGCCGGCCCGTAGCCGGGTTGACCGGCGAAGCATAGATGGCGCGCGCGGCCTGCACCTGCGCCGCAGACAGGCAGGCCCGGGCATCGCCCTGGCACTGCAGTACCTGCGGATCGAAGCGGCAACGCTGCGGGGATTCGATCACGCCATCGCCCAGGCCATCACTGGCATCGCAGGCAGCGAGTGCAGCGCGATGCAGCAGCGACATTGCAGTGGCGTCGAGGGAGGACTCGGGTGTAGCGCGCACGGCCTGCGCCACGCGCAGCGCCGAACTCGCCCGGCCGGTCCAGTCCAGCGCCGGAGCACCGGCGATGATGCCATCGTAGTCCTCGGGGTAGCGCTGCGCGCTTTGCAGCCCCTGCCGGCCACCGGCCGAACAGCCATTCCAGTAGGCATGCGCCGCGGGACGCGCATAGAAGTCGCGCGCCAGCTGTCTGGCCGCGAGGGTCATCTCATGCACGGCGCGATACCCGAAGTCGATCAGCTTCTGGGGCTGGCCGAGTGCAAAACTCCCGCTGGCGCCATCGTGTCCGGTGTTGGTGGAGGCCGTGGCATAACCACGCTTCAGTGCATCTGCCAGCGCCGCGTAGGAAATGCTGCCGGAAAAGCCGCCGTTGCCAACCCCCATCAGTTTGCCGTTCCAGCCCTCGCGGGGCATCCACACCTCGATGCGGATCTCGGATCCTGGCACAGGCTTCAGTACGGCCGTTACGCGACAGAACGCCGGCAGCCCCGGCAACAGTGCCGCGCCCTCGGGCTGGAAATCCCCAGCAGGCACGGCTTGCCGCTGCTCGATGTCGCCGGCCGTGCCACTCTTCAGGGCCAGCGCCGCGCAATCGCCCGCTGCCCAAGCCATCGCCGGCGCCAGCAGTAACGCCCCCGCAAGCAATCGCGTGGGCGCCGCATGCAGTCTCATGCGCGCAGATCCTGCAGCACCGTGCCGCTGGCCAGGATGTCCTGCTCGTGTGGCACATCCCGCCAGGTTTCGCGCTTGCCTGCTTCTATCCATTCGACCACCGCCGGCTGCTGCAGCAGCATGGCGGCGTAAGTTGCCGCAGCGCCGCCGACCGGCAGGTCATAGGTCCGGATGCGTGTGGCCACAGGCGCGAAGAAGGCATCCACCGCGGTGAACCGCGCACCAGCGAGGAAGGGGCCGCCGAAGCGGCGAATGCCATCGGCCCACAGGGACTCCAGCCGGGCCAGTTCGCCGCGCAATGCGTCGGAGATGCGATGCAGCTGGATGCGCATGCCCACGCTCATCGAACAGTCATTGCGCAGGTTGCTGAAACCGGAGTGCATCTCGGCGGCTGCGCAGCGCGCCCAGGCCCGGGCTTCCGCCGGTGCAGGCCACACGCCGGGATGGCGTTCCGCCAGGTATTCGATGATGGCCAGCGAATCCCAGATCACCAGTTCGCCGTGGTACAGGCAGGGCACCCGGCTGGAAGGGGAGAAGCTGAGGAAGTCCCTGCCTCCACCATGGAGATGGAAGGGCATCAGCTTCTCTTCGAAGTCCAGTCCCAGCGTGCGCATCAGCACCCAGGGACGCATGGACCAGGATGAGTAGTTCTTGTTGGCGATGTACAGCTGGTACATGGACATGTCTCACTCCTCTACAGGACGCTCCGGGCCCGCCAGCATCTTCTGGTAGAACGCCAGATCCAGCCAGCGTCCGAATTTGTAGCCGGCATCGCGGACGGTACCGGCATGCACGAAACCCTGCGCCGCATGCAACGCGATGCTGGCGGCGTTGTCGGCATCGATGCCGCCGATCATGGTGCGATAGCCCTGCTGCGAGGCCCTCGCCACCAGTTGCTCCAGCAGCTGCCGGCCCACGCCGCGGCGGCGGCAATCGCGATGCACGTACAGCGAATGCTCGATGCTGTACTTGTACGCCGGCCAGGCCCGGAAAGACCCGTAGCTGGCGAAGCCCAGCAGCACTCCGCCGGCATCCACCGCAGCCAGCACCGGGTAGCCATCGCGCGCCTTGGCGCCAAACCACTGCAGCACGGCCGTAGCCGACCGTGGCTGGTAGTCATACAGCGCAGTGGTGTGCTCGATGGCGTCGTTGAAAATGTCGCGCACTGCCGCGGCATGCGATTCAGGCGCTGCCGCCACGATCTGGAAATCCATCTTTGCCACTATAATGATGTGACGCGACTGCGTCTCTGCTGCAGAACAACCGGGGATTTCCATGGCCGCCAAGCGCAAAGCATCCCGAAAGTCCGTGCGCAAGCCTGCTGCCGGCGCACAACTGGCCGCCAACAAGAAGCTGGTGCTGGCCTTCTATGAACAGATCATCGGCCGCAAGGACTTCGACGCCGCGCGCCGTTACATGGGTGCAACCTACCGGCAGCACGCGCCCTATGCCGCCGATGGCCCGGAAGGCCTGCGTGCCTGGCTGGCCGGCTTCAAGGCCGCATTTCCCAATCATCGCTACGAGGTCAAGCGCGTGATCGCCGAAGGGCCCTATGTGATGCTGCACCTGCATGGCATGGGTGGGCCCAACCCCCATGGCGAATCCGTGGTCGACATCTTCCGCGTCGAGAAGGGCAAGGTGGTGGAGCACTGGGACATCATCCAGCCCATACCCGACAGCGCCGACAACGCCAATTCGATGTTCTAGGCGAAGACCCGGCCGCTATGGCGGCGAAGTAACCACCGTCGCATGCCGCAGCACCAGCTGCCACTGCTCACCTGCCCCTGCATGTCGCTCCCATACATGCGTGATGCGCCTCTGCACCGTCTGGCCCGCCGTCGCGCCACGGGCCGGCACCACTTTTTCAAGCCCCGTGGTCACCACGGTATCGCCGTAGATCCGTACTGTTTCGGTCTGGTAGGTGCCAGAGCTGTATGGCGCTTCCCCTCCTACCAGCAGGTCCAGTAGCGCCTGCTTGTCTGCCACCGCCCCGGAGGGATTGATGATCATGAAATCCGGCGCAAACAATCGTTCGATGAGGGCGCGGTCGCGCGCGATGACGGCGTGGACCTGCCGCTGCTCCAATGCTCGGATCTGTTGTTCCGTGCTGGCAGGGTTGGTGGTCGCACAGGCTGCCAGCCATACGCCCAGCAGCAGCACTCCAATGCCTCGTGTTGACATGCAACCCCTCGCTTCGATGTGCGCGGATCATTGCCCGGATTTCCCGGCCGCGCCAGCTGTCAGGCAAGTCTGACGTCAGCCGTCTGACGCTGACGGCTTCCGGCAATTCACGCTGCGGGCGATGCTGCATCGCATGACGCGGGACGTAACACTGGGTGCGCCGAGACTCTCGGCGGCGCTGGTCGAGCGGCTTGCGCTGCTCGTTCAGCGGCCGGATCCGGTCGTGGACGCCGAGCTGTGGGACTCCGCACGCCTGGAAGAGCACGGCCGGCTGCTGGCCAGTGCCAGCGGCGAGGGGGACGGTCGGCGCCTCAACCTGCGTCGGCACCTGAAAATCAATGCCGCCGAGCTGCAATCAGCCTATGCGGCCATCGTCGATGCCCTGCAGGATGGTCGCGCCATCACCCCGGCCGCGCAGTGGATAGTCGACAACTTCCACGTGATCTCCGACCAGCTTGGCGATGTGCCGCTGCGGTTGACGGTGAAGGTCTGGCGCGAACTGCCGGCGGCCGGACACGCGGATGCGCCGGGCTGGCCACGCATCTACCACATCGCGACGGAATACCTGCGACACCGACTGTGGGAGTTCCAGCCGGAGTCATTGCTGCGCCTGCTGGCCGGCTACCAGTCAGTCGCGCCGCTGAAGATGCAGGAGATCTGGATCCTGTACCCCATGCTGCGCATCGCGCTGATCGATGAGCTGCGCAATATCGCCGAACGCGTGGAAGACTCGCTGGCCTCGCGCGCCGCGGCAGATGAACTGGCCGATCTTCTCGCCATCGAGGCGCGCCGTGATGCCGAAGCGGCCGCGGACACCCTGCTCGGCTCTGCCGCGAGGTTCGCGCCGGCGTTCATCGTGCAGCTGGCGCACCGGCTGCAGGGCATGGGCGAGCATGGTCGGCCGTTGCTGGATGTCCTCACGCGCGAACTCTCCCGCAGCGGCATCACCATCGACGACTACATCCAGAGGCAGCACGCGCGGCGCAGCGCCACGAATGTCGCCGCGCGCAATATCATCACCAGCCTGCGTGAGCTGTCTTCCTTCGACTGGCGCTCGCTGTTCGAGAAGTCCTCGGTGGTCGAGGCCCTGCTGCTCGGCCAGTCCGACTATGTGGCCTGTGATCGCCGCACGCGCGACCGCTATCGCAGCAGCATCGAGGGGATCGCACAAGCCACCGGCCGGCACGAAGTGGAAATCACGCGGCAGATACTGGAGCTGCTGCAGCAGCTGGACGCGGCCGGGCCAGGCAATACTCTGGGCAGCTGGCTGATAGGCCCGCGGCGGCTGCAGCTTGAGGCTGCGCTGCACATTCCTGTGCCGGCCGGCCAGAGGCTGCGCCGCTGGACCATCCGCCACGCCAGCGCGCTGTACTTCAGCGGCATCTTCACCCTGACGCTTGCAGTGCTGGCACTGACCATCGCGCTGGGCACGAACTGGCGCGCGTCTTCCCACGGCCTGCTGGTGCTGCTTGGCGTGCTGGCGGCATTCCCGGCTTCCGAACTGGTAATCGGCATCCTGAACCGGCAATGGCTGCGCGCCTTTCCGCCGCGGCATCTGCCACGCCTCGCTCTGGAATCCGGGCTGCGGCCCGACATGAAGACGCTGGTGGTTGTGCCGACGCTGCTGCGCACACCGGAGGACGCCGTGGCCGCCTGCCGGCAGCTGCACGTCCACGCACTCGCCAATAACGACGCGCAGATCCGCTTTGCCCTGCTGTCGGACTGGACCGACAGCCCCACCGAGACCCGCCCGGGTGATGCGCTCGTCCTCGATGCAGCGCGCAATGAGATCGCAGCGCTGAACCGGGCGGAGCCGACCAAGGCGGGAGAGGAGCCGCGCTTCTACCTTCTGCATCGCCGCCGGGTGTGGAGCCCCAGCGAACAGTGCTACACCGGCTGGGAGCGCAAGCGCGGCAAGCTGCAGGAACTCAATCACCTGCTGCTGAACCATGGCGAGACTACCTTCCTCCCCGACAGCGATGGCGTGCTGCATGCGCCGCGCGACATCCGCTACGTGCTCACCGTGGACGCCGACACGCGCCTGCCTCTGGGCAGCGTGCGCGACCTGGCTGGAACAGCCGCCCATCCGCTGAATCTTCCCGTGATGTCCGCCACCGGGTCGCGTGTGGTGGAAGGCTATGGAGTGCTGCAGCCGCGCATCACGCCGCTGCTGCCGGGCAGCGAGGAGCGCTCGCTGTATCGCCAGATCATCACCAGCGCCAGCGGCATCGATCCCTACGCCGCCGCGGTATCCGATCTGTACCAGGATGTGTTTGGCGAGGGCCTGTTCACCGGCAAAGGCCTTTACGACGTCGGTGTCTGGGAGAAGTCCCTGCAAGGCCGGATTCCGGCCGAGTCGCTGCTCAGCCATGACCTCTTCGAGGGTCTGTTTGTCCGTTGCGGGCTGGTCAGTGACCTGGAGCTGTTCGAGGATTTTCCTTCGCATTCGGAGGTGGCCGCGGCGCGCGGCCATCGCTGGATGCGCGGTGACTGGCAGTTGCTGCCGTGGATCCTCGGCCTGCGCGGGCGGCTTCCGCCGCTCGGCCGCTGGAAGATGATCGACAACCTTCGGCGTTCGCTGGTACCGCCCTGCTCGCTGGCGCTGCTGGTGGCAGCCTTCGCGGACCGCGCCTCGCATCCCTGGATCTGGCTGGCATTGGTGCTGAGTCCAGCCGTATGGCCGGCACTGGCCACCGCCTTCGGCCTGATGCTGCGGATTCCCGCTGCACGTTCGCGGCGCATGCATCTTTACAGGCTCGCGGCGGACCTGGGCAATGACCTGATGCGCGCCGCAGTCTCACTGGCCATGCTGGCGCAGAGCACCTGGCTCAGCATCGATGCAATCGCCCGGGCGCTGTTCCGGCTGGTGATATCACGCAGACGCCTGCTGGAATGGACCACGGCCGCACAGCTGAAAGCCGGGCGCAGCGATGCCCTTGCCAGTTTTGTCTGGCCGCTGAAGAGCGCCAGCATCGTGGTGGTAAGCGCAGTGGCCGTGCTGATGGCAGCCAATCCGCCGGCCATCACCCAGTTCGCCCCCTTCCTGCTGCTGTGGTGGCTATCTCCCATCCTCGCCCAGTTCCTCAGCCGCCCGCTGGATGCGCCGCGGCATGACGAACTGCCCGTGGATGTAGACCGCGACCTGCGCGCCACCGCCCGCCTGACCTGGACCTTCTTCGAACAGTTCGTGACCGCGGAGGACAACTTCCTGCCGCCGGACAATTTCCAGGAAGACCCCGCTCCAGTGGTGGCTCACCGCAGCTCACCCACCAACATGGGCCTGTACCTGCTCTCCACGGTTGCGGCGCGTGACTTCGGCTGGCTGGGCCTCGAGGACATGACCGCCCGCCTGACCGCCACGTTCGCCACGCTGCAGCGGCTTGAGAAATTCGAAGGGCATCTGCTCAACTGGTACGACACACGCAGTCTCCTGCCGCTGGAACCTCGCTATGTCTCCACGGTGGATAGCGGCAACCTGGCTGGCCATCTGCTGACGCTGCGGCAGGCCTGCATCGAGATGCGCGTGGGTCCGCTGCTGTCTGCGCGCGCCATCTCTGGCCCGGCCGATGCGCTCACCAATGCACTGCGCGAGCTGATGCAGGCGCCGGAACCGGAAGACGGCCTGGGCACGCCGCGGCATGTCCTGTACGAAGCCCTGCGCTCCATGCACCGGCGCATGCTCACCGGAGCATCCAGCCTGGGGCATGCCATCCACCTGCTGCGGTCGATCCAGGCGGACATCCTCGCCCTTGCAGGACAGTCGGCAGGATCATTGCCCGCGGGCGTCACGCGCTGGCTGCACCTTGCCGCCCGCGACCTGGGCTCGCAGCTGCGCGACCTGGAAGATCTTCTGCCGGAGGAGGAACTGCGGCTTGATTCGCCACTGTCCCGCCTTGCCTCGGTCGAGGACATCGCACGCTACTGGGACGCGGAACCGGGCGATGCTCATCCGGCCGCGCGGCGCTGCCGGGATCTGTGCCAGGCCCTGGACCACGTCGCCGCGCAATGCCTGCAAATGGTTTCCGGCATGTCATTCGCATTCCTGTTCGATCGAAGTCGCGGCCTGTTCTCCATCGGCTATCGCGTGACGGATCGCGCACTGGATCCCGGCTACTACGATCTGCTTGCCTCCGAGGCGCGGCTTGCCAGTCTGGTTGCGATAGCCAAGGGTGATGTGCCCAGGTCGCACTGGTTCCGGCTGGGCCGCCGCCTGACTGGCGGCCAGCGCCGACCCGCACTGGCGTCGTGGTCCGGCTCGATGTTCGAGTACCTGATGCCGGCACTGGTGATGCACGAACCGCGCTACAGCCTGCTCGAGCAGACCAATCGGCGCGTGGTGTGGCAGCACATGCGCTACGGCGAACGGCACCACCTGCCGTGGGGAATCTCCGAATCGGCCTACAACGTGCGCGACCGCGAATACACGTATCAGTACTCCGGGTTCGGCGTGCCATCGCTCGGCCTCAAGCGTGGACTGGCATCGGACTATGTCGTCGCGCCCTACGCCACGGCACTGGCCGCCATGGTGCGGCCGATCGAGGCAAACGAGAACTTTCACGCACTGAACGCCGATGCGGCGCGCGGTGAATACGGCTTCTACGAAGCGCTGGACTTCACCGACTCGCGCATACCGGAGGGCAAGACTGTCGCAGTCGTGCGCGCTTACATGGCGCATCACCAGGGCATGAGCATCGTGGCGCTGGACAACGTGCTGCAGGACTTCCGCATGCAGTCGCGCTTCCATGCCGATCCACGCATAGCCGCGGCGGATCTGCTGCTCCAGGAACGCGGCCTGCGCTTCGTGGAGGCGCCGGCGCTGGTGGAGGCCAATGTTCCCGCGGCTCACGAGAGCGACGAGCCACAGGACATGGCCCGCACCGTGGAGGGCGTTGACGCACCCACGCCGGTGACGCATCTGCTGTCGAACCGCAACTACACGGTGATGCTCACCGATTCAGGCGCCGGCTACAGCAGCTGCCGCGGGCGCGCCGTGACACGCTGGCGCGAGGATGTCACGCGCGACTGCTGGGGAAGTTTCATCTACCTGTGCGACCCGGACCAGCGGCAGCTCTGGTCGGCGGGCTTTCAACCCACCGCTGCCGCGGCCGACGAATACCACGCCTGGTTCAACGAGGAAAGCGCCGTGTACGCGCGCCGCGACGGCACGCTGCGTACCACCACGACCGTCGTGGTGACGCCGGAGGACGATGGCGAATTGCGGCGCGTCGCGTTGCGCAACGACGGCACCCGCCCGCGGCACATAGAGCTCACCTCCTATGCGGAAATCGTGCTGGCGCCGCAACGCGCCGACGTGGCGCATCCTGCATTCTCCAATCTGTTCGTGCAGACCGAGTTCATCGCGCACAGCGGCGCACTGCTGGCCACAAGGCGCCCGCGCAGCGATCGTGAATCCGCGGTCTGGGCAGTGCATGTGCTGGCCGGCGGCGGCACGAATCCGCAGGACCTGCAGTATGAAACCGACCGGTCGCGATTCATTGGCCGCGGCCATGACAACCGCACGCCGCAGGCGCTGGAGGGTGGTCGTGCATTGTCCGGCACGGTGGGAAAGGTACTGGATCCGGTGTTCAGCCTGCGGGCCCGCGTCACCATTCCCCCTCGCGGCACGGTCACGGTGATATTCGGCACTTTTGTCGCAGCCACCCGCGAACAGGCCTGCGCACTGGCCACCAAGTACCGCACGGCGGCATTGTTCGAGCACGTGCGCGAGTCGGCCTGGACCTTCGCGCGCTCCGAGCTCTACTACCTGCGCAGCAGTCTCTCCGAGGCGCGGCTGTTCCAGAGCCTGGCCTCGCACCTGCTGCTGGGAACACGGCAGCTGCGCGCTGCGCCGGATACTTCCGGGTCCGAAATGCCCGATGTCACGCATCTGTGGCGCTTCTCCATCTCGGGTGACCGTCCCATCCTGCTGATCCGCTGCCATAGCCAGGACGACCTGCCCTTCGTGCAGCAATGCCTGCGCGCGCAGGAATACCTGCGCGTCAAACATGTAGCCATAGACGTGGTGATCCTCAACGAGCGACGCCACTCTTACATCCAGGATCTGCAGCATGCCATCGAGCGCCTGGCGCGCGCCTTTACTTCGCCGGCCGTCGAGGGCGAGGAGCGTGGCGGCATCCATCCCCTGGCCATCGACACGATGAGCGAAGGCGAGCGCCGCCTGCTGCTCTCGCTGGCCAGGGTGGTGCTGAATCCGGCGCAGGGCGGCCTGCTTGAATTGTTGTCACGTCCCAATGTGACCCGCTCCGCGGGGCCTGCGACGCCTGGCCAGGTCGTGCCGCTGGCACTGCCCTCGCCGAACCGCGCAGCACAGGCGCCCAGCCAGCTGGAGTTCTTCAACGGCCTGGGCGGTTTCGATCCTGAGTCGGGCGAGTACGTCATTGCCCTGCCCCGCTCCTCCTCCACGCCGGCGCCCTGGAGCAATGTCCTGGCCAATGAGCAGTTCGGCACGCTGGTCACCGAGCGCGGCTCGATGTGCACCTGGTCCCTCAACAGCCGCGAGAACCAGCTCACTGCGTGGTCCAACGATGCCGTTTGCGATCCCTCCCCCGAGTGCTTCTACCTGCTCGACGAGGACGGGATGCTGTGGAGCCCCAGCCCGCAACCCATACAACGGCCGGATGCGCGCTACCTGATCTCCCACGGCCAGGGCTACACGCGTTTTTCGACTTCCTTCCGTGACTTCGAGACCAGGCTGACGGTTTTCGTGGTCAACGACGATCCGGTAAAGGTCTGCCACGTGCAGATCACCAATCACGATGTCGTGTCCCGGCGGCTGCGCGTCGTCTCCTACGTGGAGTGGTCGCTGGGTGCATCACGCTCCGCCAGCAATCACTGCGTGCAGACGCGCATCGATGCGGCCACTGGTGCGCAGTTCGCCGGCAATCCGCCGCTGATCGACTTCGGAACCCGCGTCGCGTTCTGCGATCTTGGCGGTCGCCAGCAGTTCTGCACCGACAGCCGGCAGGAATTCCTCGGACGCAATGGCCGCGCGGCTGCGCCCGCCGGCATTTCCGCTCCCCAGCTCTGGACGCTGACTGGCGGTCCGGGCTGCGATCCCTGCTGCGCTTTTGCGACCACGATTGATGTGGCGCCGGGCGAGACGGCGGAACTGTCCTTCGTACTCGGTCAGGCAAGTGACGCCGCGCAGGCCCGGGAGCTGGTGCTCAAGTACCGCCAGGCCAGTCCGGATGTCCTGCTGCAACAGGTGCAGGCCCGATGGAGCCGGTTGCTTGGGGCGGTGCGCATCTCTACGCCGGATCGCGCGCTGGACCTGCTGTTCAACAACTGGCTGCTGTACCAGACCATCAGCTGCCGGCTCTGGGGACGAGCCGCCTTCTATCAATGCGGCGGCGCCTACGGCTTCCGCGATCAGCTCCAGGACATCATGGCCTTGACGCTTGCGGGGCCGGAGTATGCGCGCGCGCACATCCTGCGGGCCGCTGCGCGGCAATACGTCGAAGGCGACGCACAGCACTGGTGGCATCCGCCCAGTGGCCGCGGGGTGCGGACCCACATCTCGGACGATCGCATCTGGCTGCCCTTTGTGGTGCATCACTATATGCAGACCACGCAGGACGCCTCGATCCTGGAAGAGACGGTGCCCTTCATCGAGGGCCCGCCGCTGCCGCTGCATCAGGAGGACTCGCACTACACGCCTGAAGTATCCGCGACAGCGGGCAGCCTGTATGAGCATTGCGCGCGCGCGCTGGACTGCAGCCTGGCCACCGGGGTTCATGCACTGCCATTGATCGGCGGCGGCGACTGGAACGATGGCATGAACCGCGTGGGCCATGAGGGGCGCGGGGAGAGCGTGTGGCTGGCGTGGTTCCTGATTGTCACGCTGCGCCGCTTCCTCCCGGTGGCGACTGCGCGCCAGGACAAGGCGCGCGCCGCGCGCTGGGCTGCGCAACTCGATCGCCTTGTGACCGCCTGCGAGCGCGCGGGCTGGGACGGCCGCTGGTACCGGCGCGCCTTCTTTGACGATGGCACGCCCCTTGGATCGCAGCAGAACTCCGAATGCCGCATCGATTCAATTGCCCAGAGCTGGGGGGTGCTGTCCGGGGCTGCGCAGCCCGGTCGCGCCGCAGCGGCCATGAACGCCGTGGAGCAACAGCTGATCCGCGATGCCGAAGGTATCGTGCTGCTTTTCACGCCGCCCTTCGATGGCGCCGCGCCCCAGGATCCCGGCTACATCAAGGGATATCTGCCAGGTCTGCGCGAGAATGGTGGCCAGTACACCCACGCCGCCATCTGGGTGCTGATGGCCGAGGCAATGCTAGGGCGCGAGGTGCAGGTGGCGCGGCTGCTGAAGATGCTGAATCCGGTGCATCGCAGCGCCACTGCAGATTCCGCTGCGCGCTATCGTGTCGAGCCCTATGTACTGGCGGCGGACATCTACTCCGGCGCCAGCATCTCGCAGCGCGGCGGATGGACCTGGTACACCGGCGCCGCGGGATGGATGTACCGCGCCGTGCTCGAATCCGTGCTCGGCATCCACATCAGCGGCAATACGCTGCGCCTGCTGCCCTGCATGCCGGATGGCTGGACGGAGTTCGAGGTGGAACTGGTACTGCCCGGGGTCGACTACGTGATCCGCGTGGCCCGCACCGCAGGCGCTGCCGGACTTTCAGTGGATGGTGTGGCGGTCACAGGCGACAGCATTACGCTGCTTCGCGATGACCGGCCCCACCGCGTCGAGCTGCATCTGTCTGAGGCACGCAGCCTGGATGAAGGAACCGTGGCGCTGGACGCTGAATCCCTGCGGTGACATGGCCCGTGCCAACACCATGGCCAGCACCAGTACAGGGACACCAAGCAACCAGGTCAGGAAAAGTTTCATACCGCCTCGCAGGGATTGAACATATCTTCCATCCCTGCGCATTCGCGCTCCATCGGAAGTGATGAAGTCCCTCGCTGTTGGAAGGCGCGACAGTTCGTCAGACTCTGCCTACGCGTGGACTACATGCCGGGCCAGCGACGGTAAAACGAAAAAAGATCAGCATCTGCATCACGCTCGCCGGTGATCGACGCCCGCAGCAGCTGGGCCGCGACCATCGCAAACGTGATGCCATTGCCGCCATATCCCAGAACGGCGTGGCAACCCGGCATTCCCGGGATGGCGCCAATGCTTGGTGCACCACTGGGACTGGAACCAAAACTTCCGGCCCACGCATAATCGGCGCGCGAATCCAGGCCCGGTATCAGCTTTGCGAGCTTGCGTTCCAGTGCGGCCGTCTTCTGGGGCAGCAGTTCATCCCTTTTCCGCTCGTCCTGGAACTCCTCGTCTTCACCACCGACGATGACGCGGCGGGCGGGGCCGGGCCGCAGATAAAGATAGGGATCAGAGGCTTCCCAGATCAGGCATTGGCAGGGCAGCGAGTGTTGCGGCCGCGTGGCAATGGCCCAGGTCGAAGCAATGCGGTGGCCCTTTCGCGGCACGCCGTGTGCGATTTCATAGCCTGTGGCAAAGACCAGGTGTTGCGCCCGGATCACCGGCCCATGGGCGAGCTTCGCCAGCACCTGCTTTCCGGGCTCGACGACATCGACCTGTGCGGGTGAATACAGCCTTGCGCCATTGGCAACGGCCTGCCGCAGGTAACCCGCCGCAAGTCGACGCGGGTCCGCAGACAACGCGCCGAAGCTGAGAATCGCAGCCCGGCCGACGATGCCAAACCGGCGTCGGACCTCCCTGCTGGAGAGATTCTGCACTTCGAAGCCGGCATCGCGCCGCTCGATGGCCTCCTGTTCCAGCCCGGCGGCGTCCAGCACATCCCCCTGCAGGTACAGGGACTCACGTACCTGGCAGCGCGCGTCGATCCCAAGTCTTTCCGTCCGCTCGCGTAGAGCATCCAGCGCCAGCCGCGAGCGACGCCAGACACGCAGCGCCCGCTCAAGGCCGATGGTCTTGCGCAGCAGGCTCAGGGGAACATCGAGCTCGTATTGCAGCAGCGCAGTGGAGGCAGAGGTTGCGCCGCAAAGAGGCTTGCCCTTGTCCACGATGAGCACCTTCAGGCCCGCATCGGTCAATGCCTCGGCAACCAGTGCGCCGGAGATTCCCGCGCCCACAACCAGCACATCGGCCACACAATCGCGTCGCAGCGTCTTCACGGGCAATCCAGTATCTGCCCCGGATTGCCAGATGGAGCGCCCTGTTCGCACCTTTATCGTGGCAGTTGCGCTCATTGGGTTCATTAGCGTTCAACCCGGTCTTCGCTGCAAGCGCCCGCGGCGGCTGGCGGCCGTGTCGGACTGTGAGACTGATCCGACACGACATGGGGGCCGCAACCGGTCCTTGCGCGGCCGCCCGATCCGGACAATCCGTCGAACTGCATGGGCCATGGGCACTTCGATGAAGACTTTTCACTGTGATGTCTGCACTGGACCGCTGTTCTTCGAGAACAGCGTATGCACTCAATGCAATTCGCCAGTGGGCTACTTTCCGGACCGCAACGAAATGGCGGCCTTCAAAGGCAAACGCCAGCGTCCCTGCCGCAACTACGAGGCAGAACAGATCTGCAACTGGATGATCGCCGCCGAGGATCCGGAGGACTACTGCGTTTCCTGCCGTTTGACGCGGATCATCCCCAGCCTTGCCCAACCCGGGAACCGCGCGCTGTGGCATAGCCTGGAGATCGCCAAGCGCCGGCTCGTATACACCCTGCTCGATCTGGGCCTCCCGGTGGTCAGCAAGACGGTGGATGCCGAGCAGGGGCTGGCTTTCGAGTTCAAGGCCGACGAAGCAGGCGAAGGTGAAACGCCAGTGCTTACCGGGCATGCCGAGGGTGTCATCACCCTCAACATTGCCGAAGCCGACGATGCCGAACGTGAACGCCGCCGCACCCAGCTGCGCGAGCCCTATCGAACCCTGCTCGGTCACTTCCGCCACGAAACCGGCCACTACTACTGGGACCTGCTGATCCGCGACAGCGAACGCATTGCCGATTTCCGCCGCATGTTCGGCGATGAGCGTGCCGACTACGCGCAGGCCATGCAGCACCACTACGACAGCGGCCCGCCAGCGGACTGGCAGAGGAGCTTCGTCAGTGCCTATGCCTCCTCGCATCCCTGGGAAGACTGGGCGGAGACCTGGGCCCATTACCTGCATATGACCGACAGCCTCGACACCGCCTCTGCGCTGGGAATCGCCGTGCGGCCGGTGTCGAGGAAAGCCCCACGCATCGTCCCGGCGCGGGGACTGGCGGGCTTCGGCGATCTCTCCGGAAGCTGGGCCTCGCTCACCTGCGCACTGAACTGCCTGAATCGCAGCATGGGGCTGCAGGATGCGTATCCGTTCGTGCTTTCCGAGTCCGCCCTGTCGAAGCTGCACTACGTGCACGAACTGGTCAGCGGCGATGATCCGCGCGTGGCGCGGGATCGCGCTGCTCCTGCTGGCATGATGCGTCGACCGGGCGTGAGCCGGCCTCCGATCGCAGCAGTGGGCTAGGTATCGGTCGTGGACAGCAGGGAAAGACTGATACGCCTGTGGATGTATCTGGAGGTGCGGCGCGATGTGGTGAAAGCCTGCGCCGAGGAATACGACCTGCTGTGCCCGCATTGCTCGATGGGTGGGCGTGGGTCGGTGCATCTGAAACTGCTGCCTGATGATTCCGGCTTTCGCTGCACGGGGATTGGCCATGAATATCGATGGCGGCAATCGCGCCCGCCCGTCCACAGCTTTGATGGCATGACAGGCATGGCCCAGCTGATCTGAGCGGTCAGAATTTCGGCATTGCCACTGAGATCGCACCGCTCACCTGAACGGCGCCCGTGGTCGCATCCAGTTCCAGCGGAACCCCGAACTGCCCGCGAAAGGTCTGCTCGAACCGCGATCCGGCCTGCCCCTTCATCGGTGCCAGCACCACATGCAGCTCATACTCCTTGTCCGACACCTGCTGTACGGAAAGCTGCAGCTGCCTGCGCGCTACTTCGGTGGATTCAACCTGCCCGGCGCTAAGCCGGAACTGCGATTTGACGGTCCCGATGGCAGCGCCGTCCTTGACGTCGATCTGGTAATGCGCAACAAACAGCGTGGCGGCAAATGCCGGAGTGCCGGCCAGGGCTCCTCCGGCGATTGCAGCCATGCAAAGAAGCATGGCCCGCCTCGTTATGGTCTTCATCATGACGCGATCCCCGCAAATACCTGGGCTTCAGTCATGGTCACTCCTTCTTGCCACACCCGCGCATCACCTCGAACCATTGTCGCGCGATCGCACCCAGTTCGCCGGAGTGCGCCTGCAGCCAGGCGTCGATGGCCGGGTCCCGGCTGGTGGTGTCTGCGAACAGCATCAGCCGGCTCATGCCCTCTCAGTCCCTGTTGCTGCCAATGAGCCGATAAACGACGGCTCCCAGCAGGGCCCCGGCGATGGGCGCCACCCAGAACAGCCACAGCTGCGATACGGCCCAGTCGCCGACAAAGACCGCCACGCCCGTGCTGCGCGCCGGATTCACGGAGGTGTTCGTCACCGGGATGCTGATCAGGTGGATCAGCGTCAGGCACAGGCCAATGGCGATCGGCGCGAACCCGGCCGGTGCCCGCTTGTCGGTGGCGCCCAGGATGATGACCAGGAACATCATCGTCATGACCACTTCCGTGATCAGCGCGGCGTGCATGCCGTAGCCGCCCGGCGAATGCGCGCCATAGCCATTGGCCGCGAACCCGGCCGAGACGTCGAAGCCCGCCTTGCCACTGGCGATCAGATAAAGGACGCCGCCCGCCAGGATTCCGCCCACGACCTGCGCAATGATGTACGGCAGCAGTTGATTCGCCGGGAAACGGCCACCGGCCCAGAGCCCGATGGAGACTGCAGGATTGAGGTGGCAGCCGGATATATGCCCGATGGCATAGGCCATGGTCAGCACCGTCAGGCCGAATGCCAGCGATACGCCAAGCAGGCCGATGCCGACATCGGGAAAGGCGGCGGCCAGCACCGCGCTGCCGCAACCACCAAGCACCAGCCAGAATGTCCCGAACAGCTCTGCAATGTACTTGTTCATTTTCTACTCCTTGTTATTCGAGTCGACGCGAGAGGAATATCTTGCCCCTGACGTGGAACGAAGTCCTGTCGAAATGAGGCTGTTCCGTTGCTCCGGCAAGGGAAAGCGCATAGTTTCTGACCTGTGCCAGCGTCATGCCGCGGGCTGAAGCGGCAGGGCCATCAGCAGCTCGTCCTGGCAGTACCCGTCTATCTTCCGCGTGTTCCGTGTCCTGCCTTCGTGGGCGAAGCCCATCGCCTCGTACAACCGGATCGCCGGTGCATTGTCGGCAAATACAGTGAGCTCCACTCTCTCGAGACCATGGGCGCGCGCCAGCGCGAGACATTCCCCGATGAGCCGGCGACCTATCCCCTTGCGCCTCCATTCCTTCAGGACTCCCATCCCCAGCGTGCCTGCAAGCGCTGAGTCGGGCGCAGACTTCGGAATGACATCGCACCATCCAACAATCGCATCTTCCGACAACGCGACCACCTGCGGCAGGCCCCGCGCCTCTATTCTTTGCAGGAACATCCTGGTGTCTTCCAGCGAAAATCCGTCCACGGTGAGCAGGTAGCGTCGTTCTCTGGCCACACTGGCGACACATTGCTGGTAAGCCTGCGCATCGGCGGCCGTGGAACGCCGGACCACCGACCGGATGGCTGCTCCTTCATCCAGGTTATGGCTCGCCATCCCAGTACTCCAGATTCTCCTGGCGGGAGATGACCGCAAACCGCCCTTCGCGCTCCACGCCTGCCTCCGCCTGGTACTTGCCGGAATCCGGATATTCACAGATTTCCGGCATCTCCTTCGTACTCACGGACAGATACTTCAGCTGCGCGTCTGAAGAATTGATGATCTGGTGCGGGTACTCCGGGCCGGGCGGAATGAAGATTACATCCCCCGCCTTGACCGGAATCATTTCTCCTGCCACGCGCAGCGTGCCCGATCCTTGCAGGATGACGAACATCTCCTCCTGGGCATGGTGCAGGTGGTACGGGCAGCTGCGCTTGCCGGGTTCGAGTACATCGTACGAGGCACCCAGCTTTCTGGCAGCCGTACCCGGCGCCAGCCTGGACCCCTCGCCGCCATACAGCGGCTCGCGCGTGTAGCGCTCCAGCGGCACTTCGTTGAAATTGCGGATCAGCTTCGCGGCAAGTTCGGCGGCGCGCGCGGGATTCATGAGGGATCAAACCCGTAGCGCCACTTGTTGAGCAGGCCTTCGGAGCCTTCCACACCGAGAATATCCATGATCTGCTCCGCGTAATGGCAAATCCGGTCTCTTTCCTCTGAATCGTAGCGGTCGAGCGCTCCCAATGCGCGCCTCAACTCCTTGAACATTGCCTCCGCCGGAACGCTGGCGCCGGGAATCTGCAGTAGCCGCTGCAACAGGTTGTCCACATGAGCCTGGCATGCGATGCGGACGCGTTCCGACGACGCACCTGGATAGAATGTTGCCGGATCTGCCCGGAACTTCGGTGCCGCCAGCAACTGGCGCAACGCGTCCTTGCGCTCAGGCGTGAATTCGATGGCGTGATCAGGCATTGCGCGGGCGCATATGGCAGTTGTCCGCCTCGGTGCCATGCTGATGCTCCAGCACCGTTCTCAACTTGTTGAGATCCGCACGGACGGTATCCATGTCCTGCTGGAACTGCTCGTCCGAAACACCCGGCAACTGAAGCAGCGTGAACATCACTTCACTGCCCTTGCCGTTTGGAATGACACGCATTGGATTGTGGATGGTTCCCGTTGGCAGGGTGACATCGTGATCCAGGATCCCGAGTTTATTATCGGCGGCAAACCGGAATGCCACCTCTCCAAGAGAGGTCTGGGCGATCCACCTCGCGCCCTGCTTTTCGATGGACTTCACAAACCCGGGCGCCCAAGTGGGGAGATTGGCAGGATCGGCCGCGTAGGCATGGACGATGCCGGGATCCACGGCAATACCTACGGAAACTGTGTGGGCTCGGTACATGCGTATGCCTCAGGACAGGAAGGATCTGCTGCTCACGTGCGAGCGGTTCACTCCCGCTCCCTGCGCTCTCCCACACCGAGCAGTTCGCTGTTGGTCAGCAAGTATGTGCACGCGCCGGAATGCCCATAACTGCCGGGCTTGCTCAGGATGCCGCGCACGACTACCTCGGAAATGCCTCCCGAAGATGCGAACTCGGGCTGGATGGCCGGCGCCATATCCGCTCCCTGGACGCAGATCTTTGCCTCCACTCCAGCCTGGACCAGATAGGCGCTTTGGGTGTTGTAGTGGTACTCGCCCCGATAGGCAATGGGCCGATCCGGAGGAGCTTCTCCACAGGACACCAGGCCGACCAGCGCCATCGCGGCCGTTACCTTCTCCCTGACAGACCGCTGCAACATAATGCGGGGATATTCACCCAGCAGACCCGACGCTTTCAACCCGAGCAGCATCGACCAGCGGCAGCAGGCGGGAATCCTCCACCGCCGCCGTGCGATGACCGATGCCGGAAAGGTAATCCTGGTTGGAAGCAAACGTGAGGAACGACTGCAGGCTGGACTGGCGCACCAGCATGGCGACATCCCAGCACTCATTGCCGGGCCCGATGAGAAAGCTGCCTCCATTCCCGTAGAACAGCACTTCGCCGCCCGACGCCTTCAGGTGGGGAAGCGTGTGCTCCATATACAGCCGGTACGCCTCTTCACCGGAGATCGGAGTAGCTGGCGCCAGCCGCGGCGTGGCGGAATAGTCTGCAACCGGCCGAAAGCGCAGTAGATTCAGCATGACGACACTGCCGGACAATCCGCGGGTAAAAAGCGCCCGGCCCTGCTCCGGCGTCGGATCCAGATACGTCTCGAGGTTCACGATTTCCCCTGTCTGGCGCCTGCATTTTCTTCCTGCCATCTGGCGCGCTCAGCGTCCGACAGCCAGATGAAGATTTCATTTCGATCCAGGTCGTAGATCGCCATCGTGGGCTCGCCCCAGTGTGTGTAGGCAGCAAGGATTCCCTTGTTCTTCACGTGTCGCAACAAGGCAGCACTCTGGGCGTCATCGAGGCCAAGAAAGATGCGGCCATGGCCGGCACGGTCATCTGCGGGAGTCTCCTTCTGATTGAGGATGATCTGGCAACCAAGAAGGCTCACCTGGACCACGTATGGCCGGCCCTCCTCCTCGTATGTCCAGTCCAGGGCAAAGCCAAGAGCATTGGTATAGAACTCCATGGCGCGCGGCGTGTCTTCAACGAAAAACACGCTTCTGGCACTGAAATCCTGCATGGAGGCATCCTTCTCCCGAGAGGGCATATCATCTTCCACTGCTGCGTGATCCTCCTGAATTCAGGGGGCGTGAAGATGCGGCATCGCCATCACACAACCCGCCATCCCTTTCCCAGCAAGGGTACTGTTGCGCAAGCTGGCCCACCATTTGAATCTGTGCCCGCGAATTGCACTTCCAGTGCCCCGGAGCGCTTTGCCCTCGATGCCGTTATCAGCTTGCGATCTATGCCTTCGAGCCTGATCTTGGCGCGTCGGCCAATTGGAGTGTCGACCTGGCCCGCATAGGCGCCCGCGCACAGATATACGAAACGCTCACCAACACGGCCCTGAACCGCCGGACCGCCCAGCCGGAAGCCAGCTGCCGAAGCATCCGGCACGACATCGATCGTGAAATCGAAAGAGATCCGGGACTTCGTGGATGAAGCCGGCTTCACCAACTCACTTTGCCCAAGTTGAAGCGCCCACAGGATGCCCGGCGGCGGATCGACCACCACAATGCGCAACAGAATCTTTTCCGACGCTCTCTTTTTTGGCGCTGGCATCGCGGCTTCCTGTGTCTCAGGAGTCAGAGGATTTCAGGGCTGGGCTGTCAGGTAAAGAATGTGAGAACAGCGGCAAGAGTTACCTACGACCGCCCTGAACCTTGACGTAGTGGAACACCAGTGGCTGGGCAGCGATCTGCTCGCCACTGCCGGGAAGCCACTCGTCGTACAGGTACTGCGCGCCGTTTCATGTTCCCGGGAAGGCGAACCCAAGTGACTGACGGCAGCCACCCTGGTCTCCGGGAATGTAACGATATTCACTTGCATGCAGTTCATCCCCTCAACGTCACCAGCACGCCCGGACCCGTGTAACAATTTATCAGGCGATCAAGGATCTTGATATTCGAGCTGCATCGTTCACCCAGAACAAATCACCCGCCTGTCTGGCCTGGCGATGCCCGATCTGGACATGCTTGATTGCCTCTTCAACTCTCCCCAGCTCGCGACCGAAATTCCACCCTCTGAGGACGCGGGCGAGAATTCGACATACAATCCACGCCAAGAACCCAGGGGGCATGCGCAAATGAGAAGAGAAAAAGTCAGAGTCGCCATCATGGTCTGCTCAACCGTCCTCGCTGGCATGGCCTTCGCGGCAGATGCCTCGGCGGCATGCAAGCGTGAGACGCTCCAGAAACTGACCGACACGTACGTCAAAGCCCAAACGGCAGGGGACGCGGCGAAACTACGCTTTGCGAAGGGCGCCTCCTACGCGGAGAACGACCAGCCCATGGACGCCGCCAAGGGCGTGCTGGCCGGACCCCTGAAAGTCGACTTCACCCGCAGCTTCTACGACACCACGCAATGCGCCACCTTCACGGAGGTGATTGCGGCCACGGACCCGCATCCGTACGTGATCCACACGCGCATCGAGGCGACCAAAGACGGGAAGAAGGTGTCGAAGATGGAGTCGGTGGTGACCGACGCGGGCGACTGGGTGTTCGGCGCGACCGAGCACCTCGCCACCACGCGGACCGAGAAGTGGGACGAGATCCCCAAGGACAAGCGCGACACGCGAGAGGCAATCCAGGCGGCGGCCGACGCGTACCTGAACAACTGGGGGGACCCAGCGCTCCCGGTGCCGCATGGCACGCCCTGCTCCCGGCTTGAAGGCCGCATGAGCACGGCCGCCCGGAACCCGGAGGGCCAGACTTGCACCATGGGGGCGTTCCCGCAGAAGCTCAATGTGAGCAACCGCCGCTACGTCATCGACGAGACCCTCGGTGCCGTGGACATCTTCCACAACTTCCCCTGGATCGATGCCGGACTGCCAAAAGACCCGGGAACTCCGGCCAGCCAGTCGTTCCGGGTTGAGGGCGGCAAGAATCGCTACATCCACGAGGTGACGGTCTGCACGACGCCAGGCTGTGGGAGAGGCAGGCCGCCGGGACCGGCGGCGCCCGCCGCAGCACCCGCAGCACCAGGCGGACCGGCAGGCAAATAGTCTGTTCCTGGAGCGGCGCGCGCGTCAGGCGACAGTGCCTGACGCCGAATCAGCGCTCGCGCCGTCGAGTGCCGGGCAGCCCGCTCCCGTACAGGGTCGGGCCGTGGCCGGCAATCCCGGGGTGGACGAGCAACTTGCATCTCGTAGGTGACGCGGCCCCATAGCATGGCCCCGGCCTCGTCCAGGAGGCGGGTGAAGAAGGCGCGTATCTCGTCGTCAACGATTCCTTCCTGGTGGTCGACGCAGCCGTCCCGAGTGACGTTGATACTGAAGGTCAAGGAACCCGTGGTGTCCTCCGATCGATATACCGATGCCGGACCGCTGCAACGGATTGTCAGGCGATGCTCTTGGTCATGACGTCTGCGCTTATCCCCAACCACGTACCTTTGTCCAGACAACGCCATCCGAGTCGCTCGTAGAGCGCGTGTTGGTCGAGTGTGAACAGGTATAGCTGATGGTGGCCCATTTGCAATGCACAGGTCTCAACGTGGCGACATAGCGCGGTCCCAATTCCGCGACGCTGATATTCGGGGAGCACGAAGATTCCACTGACCCATGGCGTCAGGGACTCGTGACCAGGAAGATCCGCGATTCGTAACGCCGCTGTGCCGAGAACGATTCCACGATCATGCGCAACCCACGCCATTGGAAGGCGGGTTCTATTCAGGTGGCTGCGGAATCGCTCCCGACGAGCTTCAATCGTGTCATCTGTCGGCACGCGCTGCCAATAATCGAACATCGGTCCGACAAGAACCTCTATAGCGTCGGGGCAATCGGCAAGTAGATCAATTTGCATAGCGTGTTCAGGAGCAGCCCTCGCCCAACGGCTGAGCTCAGGGGCAGGACCCCTGCGATGATTTGTTAAGCGGCACAGCCAGTCGAAAGTGCGCACAGCTTGAGTACCGTAGCCCAATTTCTGGTCGTGACGTCGCTACCTGCTTTGCCCAATATGAATTCAGCTGCCTCACTCTGGCTTATTCCATCAGGGCAGTACAGGTAGGCCGCCTTCCTCCCCAACAAATAGTGCTCCGGTGAGGTCAAGCCTGCAGGGACTGCCTTTAACCGGCGCAACGCCTCAGTTGTTCTGGCGAAGACGACAAGAAAGCGCGAGGGGTTCATGGCTGCCGTGATCAGTTTGTTGCCTTTAACGACCGCTTGAAAGTCGCGAATCGGACTGACAATGACAGGAACCTCGAAGCCAAACGTAGTACGGAGCGCACCTGCAATGGTTGCAACGAACTTCGCCGCTGAGGTATCAGGCACGGATACTACGGCATTGCCACTGTTCAAAAGCGTAACCACTTCGTCGCACCCTAGTTTGTGGAGAAGCCTCTTGAACGCCGCCATGGGTACTTGCTTTGCCTTGCCGACGTTTACGCCACGAAGCAATACGACGTGCGTATACATAGTGCCGACTAATATCCCCGTACAGCGGCGGCGCGACGCACCTGCGGCGCATAGCCGCTGAACCCAATGCCTGCGAGATGGTGGAGCGCGTGCACTTCGTCGTGAACCGTCCGCAGCAACGGGTTACTGACCGCCACTAGCGCACCTCTTCGAAGTCCAGAGCCTGCTCGGAAGTCTGCGATGACAACTCTATAGTGCTTCGTACGATGGGGTTCGACCTGTATTCCATGCCGAGATAGCGAATGGGGCGCATGCTGGCGCCAGCCTCCAGGCCTATTACAGCACCCAGTGAGTGCCAGCCGAAGTTGATTTCTTTCAGGACGTAGATAGGTTTTCTTACCAATCCACTGTCCGCTACCTGCTTGTAGCCGGCGTCCATTCCCTTAAACACCAGGAGCGGGCAGCCGCCGTTGCCACAAAATGCTGGATCAGTGACATGCACAACGGCATCACGGTTGCCGTCACCATTCAAGTCTGTCAGCGCAAACTGAAAGCGTGAGACAGTAGCCGGAGAGCTCCATCTGGAAAGTTCAGCAAGAAGCGCCGGCGGCGGAGCAGAGAATGCTGACGCGGATAAGCCCATCAACACCAGTGCAGAAGCGATTCCTTTCATGGCACATTCTCGCGATACAGTGACTAGTGGCAGCTTGCCGTGACCATACCAAATGTCTTTGATCCGCGCGGCATGTATGCATTTATGAGAAATCGCCTGGGGCCAGGTCTTCGTCAGAGACTGCGAAGACGCAGTATCGCTCGATGTCTGAGTTCGGGGGCCACCCGCGTGCGCTTCAGCACACGGGGGCTGCGCCCGACAGGGCACTGACATCACTCGCCCTCGGCCATGCACTTTACGGTTCACCGGATCGCTGCATGCGTTGTTAGGCGCATCCACGTAGACCACCTCGCAACAGGGCCTCGTCGATTGTACTGATTGGACCAAGGTCCGTGACTGGATGCCAGAATGCAACCGCCGAGATCTCCACCCCACAAGCTGACGGCGTTCCTTCAGCACGGCACTGATAGAGCGCGCACCGCAAGAGATCCCCGCGCGGGTTCTGGCGATCGATCTCCAGGACTCCTAGCAATTCGATCTCTGAACCAATGAGACCGGATTCCTCAAACAATTCACGAAGGGCGCAGTCAGATGCCCGCTCGCCCTGATCGATGTATCCGCCAGGGAGCTCCCAGATCGACCTATGTTTGTTTCGTACCAGCACCAAACCTTGTTCATGACGGGCGAGAACCAAGCTGACACGCACATCCTGTGTGCTGACATCACCAACGCGCACTGCGAGCAGCCGCTCGCCGCGTTCGTTCACGATTGGGTTCTGGAGTGGCTGGCGCATGCACTTTATGCCGACCCGGATCGCCGCATGCGGTTGTTGGGCGACACGACGTTCATTTCACGACTTCCGTTTCTTACCCACAACTTTAGCAGGTGCCTTTGGCCCCGTAGCACCCCGCCTTCCACTGGAGGTGCGCTTCGCTGCCTTCGCATTCTTCAGCTTGGGCTCCGGCAACGCCTTCGCCGTGATGAGAACCACCTCCTTTAAGCGGTCTGGATCATCCAACTCGTCCGTGAGAAGGAAGTGATCCTTTGCGCTGGGATATGGGGGTGCCAATTTCACCTTTCCAAGAAAGGCCCTGGCCTGATCCGTTGGCTTAAGGAATAGCTGATCGTCACACACAAGGGCGAAGATCTTGCCGTCCAGGTAGAGCGCGAACTCTCCAAACATTTTCTTGAACGCAAGCCGAGGCCCAAGCCCAGCTTGGTCAAGAATGTACTGAATGGTGTCGATGCCAGAAGCCATGCACTAGTGTCGCCTATTCGCCCGCGGCCGTGCACTCTATCCATTCCGGCTCGCTGCAATGGGTTGTTGAACGACGGTACCTTCACCTTACTGCGAGCTTCTTCCAAAAAGTCTGGCAGCGGCAGCTCTTGCAGCAAGAAGACCTTCTGGCGTGAGCCATACTGATTTGGCCGTACTCTTGGGGTCTGCAATCAGACCTTTCTCGAATAGGCGGTCCGATACCTCAAAGTTCATACCTTTCCAGGCGCGCGCTGCGCCACTTTCGTCCCAGCAGTACGCGCCCAGTAGCGCCAGAGCAGCTTCATCAATCTTGTCGGGATCGTATTCCATGGTTCATGGCCTCTATTCGTAGTGCGCCAGAATCACCATAGTCTAAGTGACCTTTGCCCTATCGAACCCATGCTTGCCGCGGCTCAATCCCATCGGCGTCCCGGCCCGCTGCATGGGTTTGTTGGGCGGCGCGGAGTTCTTAGGCTCCTCATGGAATTCAGGCGGCGGCTACCCGAAGAAGCAGCAATGACTGTCGTCATGAACCACCTTGCAGAAAGCATCTATGGTATCGACCTCCGATATGGGTTCATAACTGTGCCACTTGAGATCCTGGCGCATCCAGTAGATACGCCAGTGTCGACGAGTTGCTATGTAGGTTGCCTTGGCTATGGCGTGCTCCATGGTCTCGCCTGGCTTTCCACGCCACTTGGGACGAATCTCAAACAGCTCAACGCTTTGGCCAGACAGTCGATACGCCATGTCGACTTCACTGCGAACGCGCGCGGGAGGACGCCGCTTCTGGAGAAGGGCCTCCATCGCTTTTGTCACCCGCGCCTTCTCGATCTCGGTTAGTGCCATAGTGAGGAAGCGCCGCCTAGCGTCCCGCATCAGCGACCGGGCGCCGCACATTTAGCGCAGTATCACTGACTTCAAACCCGAGATGACGGTGGGGCGCGTGCACTTTATGCCGGCCCGGATCGCTGCATGCGGTTGTTGGGCGACACGGCGGTGACGAATGTCCGCGGCTGAATGGAAGCGAGTGCGTCCCTGATTGCAGGAGATGCGGCGGCCAGAGTGTCAGGATCATTGCTCACAGCACGCACCAGCAGAATAGCTACCGGAATGCCCGGCAGGTTCTGCTGGTTCTCAATGTTGGAATCAACGGTGAGGAAGCAATCGAAGTGCTCTGCAGCTAGAGCGAGCAACTTGCCGTTCTTGATACCGGACCAGCCCATTTCCACGACGGTAACAACTTTGTGGTCAGGCAAGCTGCTTTTTAGGCGCTTAGGAACACACTCATCAAGCAACACGCGCATGAGCGAGAGCCAATTCTCCAGCCTGTTGCAGGGCGGTCACGGCAGCTGTACGCGAAACGCTGGGGAAGTCGACTACGAACTCATCCAGGGGCTGTCCCGCTTCAAGATAATCCAGCAGCGTCTGGAATGGCACGCGCGTCCCGGCAAAGCACGGGGTGCCGCCCATTATGTCGGGAGTGCTGGTGATGGCCGGTTCCATGGAGCGAAGATAGCGCGCAATCAGGAGGGGTGCAAACCTGGGCAATAGTGTCGCCCAACTACCAAGTTCAGCGGCGGCACGCCAGCGTATCAGCACGCGGGCGCGCAGGACTCGTTCGAGCACACCGGCTTCTCGCCCGCGGCCGAGCACTTTATCGTTCCCGGGGAAGTTCCTGCGCAAAAGTGGACACCCTGCGGTTAGTAAACGCTGCTCTCGAACTCAACAGGCGAACGATACCCGAGAGCCGAGTGCAGGCGGAAGTGGTTGTAGAAGGTCATATAGCTTT